>WNFR01008502.1_pt1 | contig 10376 bp, 7 predicted proteins | sample 5400221 | NCBI WGS metagenome assembly WNFR01 (sample SAMN13153357, study PRJNA577476) | soil metagenome | isolation source: 40 cm soil under Madrone tree | place: USA:California | collected 2016-06-14 | reverse complement strand
CCTGTCCCTCGTTTTTCTTCGTCGGGAGATACAGCACCGGAATGCTTTGCTTGTTAATCAACTCATTCAATGCCACCAGATCCTTCGTCATCAATTCATGGTATCGCGCGAGCAGCGGCTGCGCCTGATTCCGTAACTCCTCGAACACCTGCACTTGCTGCGCGGTCGGCGCATAGTCTCCCGCATCCACGCTGAAGATCAGCGAATGCAGCCGCTCGTCGATCAGCACCGGAAAATTGAGATTGGCCTCCGAGCTCTTGGCATTCACCTGCAGCAGTTGCCCCTCGACGTCCATACTCTTCTTGTCGAATTCCTTGGCCACCGAGAGCAGTTGGGCATATCGCGAGTCTTCGCCGAGCCGCCGGTCAAGACCGTGGATCTGTGTGCGCACATCCCGAATCGCGCCGATCGCCTCGTGGATCTCCGACACCTTAGCCAGAATCTGCCGCGCCAAATCGTTCTGCTTCTGCAAATCCTCCGGCGAGGTCTTCACCCGTGGATCCACTTTCAACTCCAGCGGCGCAGTATACGACTTCCCTTCCGCCGTCAGCCGGACCTGGTAAGCTCCGGGCGGCACCATCGCTCCGCGATTGCGGAACTCGGCTCCCGGTTCGCCCGCCAGCGGCGTCGCTCCCTGAGTGCGCAAGTCCCAGGTAAACCGGTTCAAGCCTACTTCGGTCGGAATTTTCTCTTCGGGCACCGTTAGATCTGGCCATTCCGGCGGCGTGTCCGCTTCCTTCTTCTCTTCATTCGAATAGCGCCGCACAAGTTGCCCCTGTCCATTGAGAAATTCCAGCGTCACCACACCCTTCGGCGCCGAAGCCAAATAGTAATAAACGATCGCACCATTCGGCGGATTCTGTCCTACCGGCTGCCGCTTCTCAAAAAATTCCGGCCACCGCGTCCGATACGTGATCCGCGGCTTGTAGAGCACCGGCTGCGCAGTCGCCTGCGCCGTCGTCGACCGTAACGGAGTCAGATCATCCAGAATCCAGAACGACCGCCCATGCGTAGCCACCACCAGATCGTCATTCTTCACGATGAGATCGTGAATCGGAGCGTTAGGCAGGTTCAATTGCAGAGACTGCCAGTTCGCGCCCCCATCAAACGACACGTAGATTCCCGTCTCCGTCCCCGCATACAACAGGTTCTTCCTTACCGGATCTTCACGCGCGACATGCGTGTAAGCGCCATCCGGAATACCATTCGTGACCTTCGTCCATGTCTTGCCGAAATCGGTGGTCTTGAAAATGTAGGGCCTCAGATCGTCGAGCTTGTGCGTGTCCACCGCAAAATAAGCGGTACCGGCATCATGCGGAGAAGCCTCGACCAGACTGACCAGACTCCATTCCGGCACTCCCTTCGGAGTCACATTCGTCCAGTTCTTGCCGCCGTCCCGCGACATCTGAAACAATCCGTCGTCAGTTCCCGCCCACAGCAGATCTTTCTGCACCGGCGACTCCGCGATCGTGAACACCGTGTCGTAGTACTCAACCGAAGTGTTGTCCTTGGTCAGCGGCCCGCCCGAAGAAACCTGCTTGCTCTTGTCGTTACGCGTAAGGTCCGGACTGATCTCCGTCCAACTCTTGCCCTGGTCCGCAGTCTTGAAAACGCGCTCCGCCGTCGTGTAAATCACATTCGGATCATGCGGCGAGACCACAATCGGATGCGTCCATCCCAACCGATACTTCAGGTCGCCGACCCCGTGTCCCGAGCTCTCCATCGGCCACACCGTGATGTCCTGCAGCTGGTTGCTGCGCCGATCCAGACGCGTCATCTGCCCTTCACCCGAACCCGCATAAATAATGTTGGCGTCACGCGGATCGGGCGCAAGGTATCCGCTCTCGCCGCCCCCCGCATCGAACCAGTGCTGCCGCCCGATGTAACCATCATCCGTCCGACTCGCAATGCCCACCGTCGAGTTGTCCTGCTGCGCCCCATACAAGTTGTAGAGAAAGTCGTTGTCCGCCGCCACATGATAGAACTGCGCCGTCGGCTGGTTGTACTCCGTGGACCAACTCTTCCCGCCATCCACCGAAATCGTCGCTCCGCCATCGTTGCCGTTGATCATCCGACTCGGATTCTGCGGATCGATCCAGAACCCATGATGATCGCCGTGCGGCGCCGGCAGCAGGTTCAGCGTCTTGCCTCCATCGGTCGAGCGGAACACCCCGGTGTTGAGCATGTACACCGTGTCGGCGCTCCGCGGATCGGCAAAGATGTGTGTGAAATACCAGGCGCGCTGCGTCAGCCGCTGATCATCATTGATCCGCGACCAGGACTCGCCCCCATCGTCGGATCGGTACAAGCCGCTCTCCTTGGCCTCGATCAACGCATACACGCGATTCGAATCCGCCCCCGAAACGCTCACCCCGATGCGCCCCATGATGCCCGCAGGCAGACCTTTGCCGTCCAGTCGGTTCCATGAACTGCCGCCATCCGTAGTCCGATACAGCCCGCTGCCCGGCCCGCCGCTGTCCATGCCCCAGGGCGTGCGCTCCACCTGGTACAGCGCCGCGAACATCACGTTGGAATTGTGCGGATCGACCGCGATATCAATCGCACCCGTCTTGTCGTCTTTATAGAGAACCTTCTCCCACGTCTTGCCGCCATCTGAAGTGCGAAACACGCCACGATCCGAATTCGGCCCATAAGCGTGCCCCAGAGCAGCCACAAACGCACGATCCGGATTCCGCGGATCAACCCACACCCGAGCAATGTGCTGCGTAGCGTTCAGCCCAACATGGCTCCACGTCTTTCCGCCATCGGTAGTCCTGTAAACTCCGTCGCCGTAAGAAATGTTGCCGCGAATGCACGACTCTCCCGTCCCCACATAGATCACGTTGGGATTCGACTCCGCCACCGCAATCGCCCCAATCGAAGAAATCACATTCTTGTCGGAAATGGGCTGCCAACTGACGCCGCCATCGGTCGTCCGCCAAACTCCTCCCGCGACGCCTCCGAAATAATAAGTAAACGGACTCCCCACCACACCCGTCACCGCCAGCACCCGCCCACCGCGGTACGGACCCACGCTCCGCCACTGCATTCCCTTGAACTGAGCTTCGTTGTATGGCTGAGCCACCGCGCCAACGCCAAGCGCAAGCACAAAGATAAGAACACACCACACCATTAAACGCTGCGATTTCATGGACGACCTCCGAGAGAGAAACAGAAGACTTTCAATACTAACTCTGCAACCGCAGACTGTCATGGCTCCAGACACCATAGTAGGGACAGCACATTCCACAACCCATGCTTCAGCCGCGAAGCGGCGCAAGATCATAGCCCACGGCGCAAGCCGTGGGTCAACACAAGATAGGTGAAGCAAGCCCCGAAGGGGCGCAAGAATACCAATGCAAGTCCGGCCGGACATCACGCCAGTTCAACCCCGGTGACCTGACACCCGTCACCCGTGCCCTGAATACAAAAACTCCAGCGCCCCCGGAAACCGCGCCCCCCAGGCCGCCTCATTGTGCGCCGCGCCTTCTTCGATCCAAACCTTCAACCGTGCTTCCCCCAACCCCGCGGTCCGCAAGATTTGCTCCAACTCCCGCACATCATTGACCGCCCTCGCATCCTTCGTCGCATCCCCCACTTCGCCCGTCCCGATCCCCAGATAAATACGATGCGGCCAATCCCGAAATCTGCGGCACTCCTCAAGGATCTTCCGGTTCGCGACAAACAACGATGGACTCTCGATCAAGAGCCGTCCGAACACTCCGGGCGCCGCCAGTTGCGTATACAGCGTGATCAGCCCACCCAGCGACGAACCACCCAGTCCCGTATGCTCCGGTCCCTTCGCCACCCGATAATATTTCTCGACCAGCGGCATCACCTCGCGCAACAGGAACTCCGGATAGCGTTTCCCCTGCGGACCAAAAAGCCGCATCTCAAGCGATCTGTACGGAATGTACTCCCACAGCCGGTTCTTGCCCGTGTTGTCAATACCCACGATGATGAGCGGCGGAATTTTCCTCTCGGCGATCAACCGCATCGCCGTCTCACCCACTCTCCAGTGCACTCCGGCAAAGGCCGTCGCCGGATCGAACAGATTCTGCCCATCGTTCAGGTACAGCACCGGATAGCGCGTCGCGCCCGAAGCATCGTAGTCCGGCGGCAGCCATACCCGCACCAGCCGCATGTTCCTGAAAATCCGGCTCCGCAACTCATGCAGCCGCAGGTTGCCGCTGACGACCGGCCCGCCGACTTCTGAAACACTCTTTTTGGATTTCCCGGATTTGATAAGACCCATGATGGGATTAAACTTCCTGGTTGTCGCCGGCGCGCAGACTCTCAATTACAAATTACCAATCGCAAGTTACAAATTTGGCTGACGGCTCCTGAACCAGAGCACGCCCGACACCACCGCGATCCCGCTAATGAGCGCCAACGAACTCAGACACATAATGCACCACACTCCTAACACCCGTCCTTCGATGTAAGTCAGGTACAAGGCAAACGCCAGTCCAGCCGACGCGCCCGCAAAAATCAGCGAGGGCGTCTCCCGCCGCTCCCGATACACTGTCGCAAGCCCCAGAATCGCCGCATATCCCACCATCCCGATCAGCGCCACCGGAATTCCCAAAATCTCCGAATACTCGCTGCGGTTCACGATGTCGCAATTGAAAGTGTTCCCAATATCGCAGAACTCCGTCTTCGAAGTCGCGTAATGGTGCTTCAAGGAAACTGACGAAACCACAATTCCGCCCACGGCCAGGATCGCAACCAGGCTCATGAGCCGCTGCAGTCGAGGGTTCATGGCAGCGAGCATCCAGTCCGATCGCTCAACTCTTCGAGAGAAAACACGCGCTCCACCCGCTCTCCGGTAGGAGGAAACTGCCAGGTTGGATAGTGCTGGATGCCCGCATCTTGGCAAACCTGCATCTTGCCGCTCGTCTGTCCTTTCACTCCGCATTCTACATACGGAGCGTACTCGAACGATGCGCCGAACTTCTCCTTCTGCTCCGTGCAATGGGGACACCAGAAAGCGCCATACATCTTCACGCCGCGATCAGTCAGGCAGCGCGCAAACCCGTCATACCTGTGCTGCCTGCGGATGCCAAGATAGTAGGCCCCCCCAAACGCCGCCACGATCAACACCGCATAGAGAGCCCTTAGCCCCCAATTCACATTCGAAGGCGCCGCCTTTTCTTCCTTCTCTCTCCGCCGCTCCCGTCTCAGTTCTGACATAATTTTTTATACCACGACCGCTACTTGAGACCGTCTTCAGAAAGACATGCCAACCCCAAGACCGCCGCGGAGCGGCGCAAGATTAAAGCCCACGGAGCAAGCCGTGGGTACAAGATGGGAACCGATTCAGCCCCGAAGGGGCGTAAGAACAGTTGTTGACGCAGGCTGCAAGGGACGGGCATCCCAACCACAACCGCATCAAACCACGACCCTCAACGCCGACGGCAACACATCAATCGCCTCACACCGCAACGTCAACGCCTCCCCGTCCACCATCACATCGATCGGACCTTCCAGATCAAACTCAACGCGCGAAGTCTTACGACTCTCCGCCAACGGATGCCGCACGTGCGTTCCGTCATACAGCCCCCCCAGATTCCGCACCAGCCCCACCCGCCCGATCGGTCCCCAGCGCACGAAATCAATCAGCCCGTCATCAGTCGCAGCCGCCGGCGCGATCATCATCGTCCCGCCCGTAAACTTACTGTTATTGAAACTCATAAAAAGGCAAGGCCGCCGGTCAAACTCAGTCTCGCCCGCCACCCGTACCGGAAACGGCCTCCGCTTCAACTGCGCGAGCCCCAGAAAAATCGACACCCAATAACCCAACTGTCCCGAACTCTTGAACCGCCGCTGTCGGAGAATGTTAACGTCCGCTGCAAACCCCACACTCAATAAATTAATGTAGTAAAGAACGCCTCCATGATGTGTCAATCGCAGAACATCGCAAGCCCGCGACCGCCGATCAAGCAATGCCCGCATCGCGTGCTCCACGCCCTGATCCCCAAAGTCCCGCAGAAACGAATTGCCCGTGCCCAGGGGAAGAAACCCGAGAGTGGGCACTCGCTGCTCTTCCCCGCTTGACGTTAGTGCATCCGGAAAAAACCCGTTAACAACCTCATACGAAGTGCCGTCTCCGCCCACCGCCAGAAACTTCCGATAGCCCCGCGCATACGCGTCCCGAGCAATCCGCGTAGCATCCCCCGTCGCACTCGTCTCGATCGTTTCAAGCGCAATCCCGCCAGCACGCAGCCGCTCCAGTGCCGGACCCACCAGCTTGCGGCAACGCCCACCCCCCGCCGCCGGATTGATGATAGTTAGAAAGGTTTCCTTCAAACACTCCACTCAGCCCCGGAGGGGCGGCCCAGATTAGCCCAGCGCTTCAGCGCTGGGACAACGTCACTTGAATGAAACAGTCCCGGAGGGACGACCCATTTCGCGGCGCGCGGACTCGCGCCCTCAAATCTCTACGATCGCCGTCCGCTCCACCTGCTTCCCAATCCCCTCCGCCAACTCTCCCCGCTTGATCTTCATCGATGCCGTCCGCGGAAAATCCCTCTCCCAAACTAAATACCCACCGACGCGCTTGTAATCCGCCAATCTCAGGTTGCGCGCACTAATTTCATTACTCAACGCATCGCTGAACTGCTGGCCCTGCTCCAATCGCAGCACCAGCACGAGCATCTCGTCCCCCAAACTCTTGCGCGGCCAAATGTAATTTGCCGCGAAAACGCAATACTCCTTCACCGGCAACCCGTCAAACACCGTCTCCACATCCTCGGGATAAATATTCTTCCCGCCTTCGGTGACGATCATGTTCTTCTTGCGCCCGAACAGCTGCAGATGCCCGGTCCCGTCAAATCGCCCCTGATCGCCCGTCAGCAGCCAGCCTTCGACGATCGTCTTCACCGTCAGTTCCGGATCATCCAGATAGTGCGACATCACCGCGCGGCTTCGCACCGCCACTTCGCCGATCCCGTCGTCCGCCGGATTCAGAATCCGCACCTCCGACCCCGGCAACGGCTTCCCCACCGTGTCCGCCCGAAAAGGTTTCAGATCATTGAGCGTGACCGCCGTACACGCCTCCGTCAATCCGTAACCGCACGCCACCGGAATACCGAGATCGTAAAAGAACTTCATGGTCGTGGGTTCAGTAAACGCGCCTCCGACAATCAGCGCCCGCAACTCCCCGCCAAACGCTTTGTGTACCTGCGGAAGCAGTCTCCGGCTCAGACCCACTCGAGCCCGCCCCCGCGTAAGCAACTTGTTCAGCGCGATCATCCGGTCCAGCACAAACCGTTTCCCCCGCGGCAACTCGTCAAACTTTGCCCGCAGCCCGCGCTCCAGGTTCTTCAACACCATCGGCACCAAACTCACATAGGTAATGCGATACCGCACAAATGCATCCCGCACAAACTCCGGACGCAACGTCCGCAGATGCACCACACACGCACCGCACACAAACGGCCCAATAAATCCCACCATGAAATCAATCGCGTGATTCGTCGGCAGGATACTCAGATACCGCACCCCCGGCCAGAACGGATACCATTCCGTCAAAGACCGGCATTGCTCCAGATAATTATCATGCGTGAGCACGCACCCCTTCGGACGCCCACCCGTCCCCGACGAATACACGATGCACGCCGTATCCTCCCGCTCCCGCGGCACAAACTGCGGCTCGCCCTTCCGCCGGAATTCTTCCCAACGATACGCCCCGCGCAAATCCGCGCCCACCGGCGCTTCCGTCACTAACACGATCTCCGTCGTCAGCTTAGGAAACTCCTGTGCCTGCGTGATCGCCCGCCACAAGTAGTATTCAACTACTAGAAACCGCGGTTTCGAATGCGCCAGTAGCTGCAGATGCTCCGCTGCCGTAAGCTTGTAATCCAGAGGAACCAGTACCCCGCCGCAAAAGAAAATCGAATATGCCGAAATCAGCCACTTCGACTGATTCGTCATGATGATCGCCGCGCGATCTCCGGCCTTGAACGCGGAGTCTTCCAAAGCACGACACAACGGGCGCGCCATCTCCTTGAAGTCAGAGTAAGTAAGGCGCATCTTTTCGCGGTCGCGATCCGCTTCGATCAGGCAGGTTTCATTGGGCCAGCGCTCCAGCGCATCCCGCAGCGCCGCGCCCAAACTGGCATATTGACGGAGATCAAGCATTCGCGGTTCGTCTCGCTAGAGACACCGAAGCAAAGAGAGCCATAGGAGTTTATCAAATTGTGGTAGGGGAACCCGAGTAGAGACGCGGCATGCCGCGTCTCCCTCTGCAGAGGCAGCAGAGTGAATTTACAATCGCGCCTGGATCCGCTGCGCCAGCGTCCTGAAATCCGACACGCCCTGCAACTCATAGTCCGGCAACTCGATGCGGAAATGATGTTCCAGCCGAGTCAACAGATCAAGCGCCTGCAGACTATCAATGCCAAGCGTCTTGAAAAAATCCCCGTCCGGCGTAAGTTTCTCCCGCGGCACCTTGAAATGCGCAGCAGCCAGACTCAAAATCTCATCGAGAGTGTTATCAGTAGTAGGCATAGGCTCTGTTTCTAAATCACACAATTACGAAATTACCAAATCACGGCAGATAAGGCTGCACGCCTTCATCCTCCACAAACTTCCGCAACCCCTCCTCCACCGCCGGCTGCGCAAACAGCTCGCAAAAAATCTCAATCTCCCGCTTCAACTCCTCATAAGGAATCGGCTTCATAAACTCCTTGGCCGCAATCGCCGTTCGCCGATCAAATTTCCCGACTTGTGCGGCAGTAGCCCGCGCCAATCGCAACGCCTCGCCCTCCGCCGCAATCTGACTGACCAGCCCGACTTGCTGCGCCTTCATAACATTGAAACTGCGTCCCGTCATCAATAAATCGCGTACCACTGCGTTTCCCAAATCCCGCTTCAGACGCGGAATCCCGCCAAATCCCGGAATCAGTCCCAGCCGCAACTCCGGAAAACAAAACCGCGCCATCCGATCCGCAATAATAATGTCGCACACCAGCGCCAGCTCAAACCCGCCGCCAAAAGTCACGCCATGCACCGCCGCAATCGTGGTCAGCGGAGCCGCATCCAGCGTGTTCATGACTCCGTGGATACGCCGAAGAAACTCCCGCACCCCGCGGACCGCCTCATCCTTCTCCATCCCCCGTGAACCTTCATACAACTCCCGCAGGTCCGCCCCCGCGGAAAAACCCGCCTTCATCGTGGAATGAATGATCAGCGCATGCGACTCGCGCGCCAACTCAGGCAACCTCGCGGCAAACGTTTCTAACTCCTCAAGTGTCCCCGACCCAATCTCGTTGCACGGCTCGCGATGCAGCGCCAACTCAATCGCGCCATTCACGATCTGCCACGAGATGGCCTGCCCCTTGAACTCGTTCATGCCGTCTTCACTGCCTGATACATCCCATCAATCTCGTTCTGGAATCGCTCCGCGATCAGATCCCGCTTCAACTTTCCATTCGCCGTCAGCAACCCGCTTTCGGTTGTGAACGGATCACTCACAATATGAAAGGCCCGCACCTGTTTGTAATGCGGCAGTTCGACGTTCACCACATCCAACGCCGTCTGGACCTTCTCGCTGCTTACCTTCCCCGTAACCAGCGCCGCCAGATATCCACGCGCATTTCCAACCAGCACGACCTGAGTCGCGCCCGCCAGGTTTTGCAGAATCTTGTCCTCGATCGGCTCCGGAGCAATGTTGTGTCCCGACCCCAAAATAATCAGACTCTTGATCCGCCCGATGATTCTCCAGTTGCCCGCTGCATTCACCTCACCCTGATCGCCCGTATGAAACCATCCATCCCGCAGCACCTTCGCCGTCTCTTCCGGACGATCCCAATATCCGGGAAAAATATTCGGCCCGCGCGCCAGGATCTCTTCATTCTCTCCCAACCGCATCTCTACGCCCGCAATCGCCGGCCCAACGCGCCCCACGACAACTTTTCCATCCGGATCATCCATCGTGCAGATCGCCGTAGTCTCCGTCAGCCCATACACCTGCAAAACAGGAATCCCCAGCATCGAGTAATAAAGCTGCGTCTCGACACTCAGCGGTGCCGACCCGCAAATCAACGCTCGCAGCTTTCGCCCGATCATCTTCCTGCGAATAGTCGGAAATACGAGCTTGCGGGCCGCGCCCAGCCAGAAGCCATCTCCCGCGCGCGATTTCCCTTCCTGCTGTCGAGCCCACGCACCTTTCGCCTTACTGTAGACCTTCAGCGGAAACCCGCCGGATTGCCACAGCTGCTCATCCACCGCTTTACGCATCCGTTCGAGCAGCGCCGGAACATTCAGGAAATACTCCGGAGCCACCGTCCGCATATCAGACGCCAGCTTACCCAAATCGGTATTCAGCGTGAGACGGCTGCCGCGCAAAAGGCACGTCAGCAGCATGATCCACG
>WNFR01008501.1_pt1 | contig 10376 bp, 11 predicted proteins | sample 5400221 | NCBI WGS metagenome assembly WNFR01 (sample SAMN13153357, study PRJNA577476) | soil metagenome | isolation source: 40 cm soil under Madrone tree | place: USA:California | collected 2016-06-14 | reverse complement strand
CCGCGGCCCAAGCCGCCGTGAACGGTCGCATCCGCCGCATTCCACTCGGACGCATCGAGTATCATGATTTCAACGACAAGCCCGCCCACCGCTTTTTCACAGTAGCCGCTGGAGTTGGCGTCGACGCCCATCTCTTCTACAAACTGAATCGCAACTTAAAAAAGCAGGGCGGGATGGCCGCCTATTACCTGAAAGCCTGGAACCTCTGGGCCACGCATCGCATGCGCCGATTCGAAGTCGAGTACGCCAACGGAACCGGCTTTAAGACTCAGGCGGCATTGACCGAACTGCTAGCCGTTCGCATCCGTTTCTTCGGCAACATTCTCCGCGAACTCGTTCCCGGAGCCCATCTTGACCACCCCGAACTCCGCGCCGTAATGTGCCGCACCGACAGCCGCACCGCCTATCTGCGTTACGTAGCTGGCGCTCTTTTAGGACGTCATTGGAAAGTCGATGGCATCGACCTGGTCACTTGCTCTGAGGTGACATGCAAATTGCCGGAACCCACCAAAGTTGAAACCGACGGCAAGAGTAAAAATAAAGATCGCGTCTACGTAGAAGCCGACGGAGAACTTCTCGGCCGCCTCCCCGCCCGCATGTCGATGCAGCCGGACGCGCTGTCGCTGGTGGTGCCGGGCAACCAGCACTGACCCACCCACGCTATGCTATAAACCACTCGTGCCCACCTCTCGCCAAGGCTCCATTCGCCTCTTCCAGTTCTCCGGAATCAGTGTCTTTCTGCATTGGTCCTGGTTTTTGGTAGCGGTTTATGAGATCCAAACTCGACCCGGTCGTTACTCCTCAATCGTTTGGAGCGTGCTGGAGTATCTGGCACTTTTCCTGATCGTGTTACTTCATGAGTTCGGACACTCCCTGGCCTGCCGCCAAGTCGGCGGACGCGCGAATCAGATCGTGCTCTGGCCCCTCGGAGGCGTCGCCTATGTCGATCCGCCGCCCCGGCCCGGCGCTACGCTCTGGAGCATCGCCGCCGGACCTCTCGTCAATGTCGCGCTCCTGCCCGTCTTGTGGATTCTCACTATCCTAAGCCGGTCGCTGACTAGCACGCCCGATGTTCATACTCTGCTGCGTTCCGTCTACATCATCGATCTGGTCCTTTTGGTTTTCAACATGCTGCCCATCTATCCTCTCGACGGCGGCCAGATTGTCCGATCCCTGCTCTGGTTTGTTATCGGACGCGCCCGCAGCCTGATGGTTGCTGCCGGCCTTGGCTTGATCGGCGCAGCCGGGTTCATAGTTTTTGCTTTCTGGATGCGCTCCCCCTGGTACGGAGCCATGGCCATCTTCATGCTCATGAACTGCTGGGGAGGACTTCGGCACGCCCTTGCGTTGTCGCGCTTCGCAAAGTTACCGCGCCACATCGGCTTTGCCTGTCCAGCCTGCAAAACCTCCCCGACCATCGGCCAATTCTGGAAGTGCGGCAAGTGTGGGCAAGCATTCGACACTTTCGAGACCCGCGCCGTCTGTCCGCAATGCACCACCCAATTCCACATAACCAAGTGCATGGATTGCGGCGAAGCCCATCCCATAAACGAGTGGACCCGGTCCGTGTAGGTCGGACACTCTTGTCCGATGCCGCTGCTCTTGCTTCTGCTTCTGCCTTGCCTTGATTTTGATTTCGCTCTTGATTTTGATTTTTGAGTTCATCATGTATCACGTCGGACAAGAGTGTCCGACCTACAATCGGCTAAACTCATAAGGTCTAGTGGACCCCATTACTCATTTTCTTTTCGGCGCAACCCTAAGCCGCGCCGGATTCAATCGCAAAACAGCGCTCGCCACCGCCACCATGACGCTAGCCGCCGAAGCCCCCGACCTCGACATCCTCAGCCAGGTACGCGGATCGGTATTCGGCTTCGCCCATCACCGCGGTTTCAGCCACTCTTTCCTTGGCGTGCCGTTGGTCGCTGCCGCAGTAGTCGGATTCATCTATCTCATCTGGCGGTTGCGCGGACGCCGAACGCGCGATCCCAATCTGCCCCCGCGCTGGGGACTGTTGTTCGCCTACGCGTGCCTGGCGGGCCTCAGCCACATCCTGCTCGATTTCAGCACCCATTACGGCGTACGTCCGTTCTGGCCATTTTCGGAGCGCTGGTATTCCTGGGACATCGTCTTCATCATCGAACCCGTGCTTCTCGTGATTCTGATTCTCGGCCTGATCGTGCCGAGCCTGTTTTCACTGATCAACGAAGAAATCGGTGCCCGTCAGAAAGGTCCGCAAGGTCGTGTAGCCGCGACGCTCGCACTGCTGGGTGTATTCGCCTGCTGGGGACTTCGCGACTACGAACATCGCCGAGCCGTGGCTATGCTGGAATCGCAGACGTATCAAGGCGTCGACCCATTACGAGTTTCCGCCTATCCCTATTGGGTAAATCCGTTCCGCTGGTACGGAATCGCCGAGATCCCCGCCGCCTTCGCCATGATGAACGTCGATACGCTCACGCCCGCAGTTGATCCCGAAGGCAGAATGCAGATTCGCTACAAACCGGAAGAGACGCCCGTAACGTTGGCCGCCAAGAAAAGCTATCTCGGCCGCGTCTATCTCGACTGGGCGAAGTACCCGATCACCGAGACCGAGCAGGTTAATGAACCACCAGTTGCCTACGTCGTGCGCTTCCAGGATCTCCGTTATGTATATCCCGGAAGCGCTGCACGATCCCCGCTGGGAGCGATGGCGTTTCTGGATAGAGATCTGCATGTGGTCGAGGAGCGGTTTGGCCCGAAGCCTTCTAACGTGGGACACAGTAGATAACAGCGGCCTCGCTTGACCACCACCCTGCCCAAGCGCCACAATCTAATTCACACACTACGAGGTGCTCATGCTGGCTTATATCTACATTCTTTTCGCAGTCGCGGCGCGGCTGCCGTTCATGCCGCATCCCTGGAATTTCGCTCCAGTCACTGCGGCGCTGCTTTATTTCGGCGCGCGCGGGTCGCGGCGCCGGCTCTGGTTGCCGCTAGCATTACTGGTAGCGTCCGATCTCGTTCTCGATAAATACGTTTATGCCTATGCTTTCTCGTGGGATCTGTTTCTGACCTGGGGTTGGTACGCCGCCATGCTCTTCCTTGGCACCGCATTGCGGGAGAACGCGAAACCCCTGCGGATCGCAGGCGCCGCGGTGACTGGTTCCGTCACCTTTTTCCTGGTCAGCAATTTCGGCGTGTGGGCCGCGACGAATATGTATGCTAAGACGGTCTCCGGCCTGATGACCTGCTACGCCGCGGGCGTTCCATTCTTCCGTCGCACTCTTGAAGGAGACCTGTTGTACACAGCGGTCATGTTTGGATTGCCGGTAGTCGCAGTTGCCATTGCACGCTGGACGGGCAAACCCCACGGAACCGCAACGGCCGCCTAGCCTGAAAGTCCGACAAAGCCAGGCTTCGAAAGGAACTGAGCTTCGCATCAGGGCATCGCTTCAGCGATGCCGCAAATGGCTACGCAGGAAGCCCCTTCAGCGGCAGACTCACCTGCTTCCGCTCCCGCCTTGTTCTGCAAAGAATTTGTTCTTCCGCCGACGCAAGCTCAACCACACTAAAGCCCCCACCGCCAGAGCAACCAGCACCCACTTGAAACCGTGAGCAATAACTCGCCCCCCTAGTTCCACGACCTGAGGACCGAAACGCAGCGTCAAGTAGCCGAGGATGAGGAATCGAAAAAACCGTCCCGCGAAAATCGCCAGCATGAACCGCGAAAAACTCATTTCGAACGCAGCCGCCGCCAGTACCACCGCTTTAAATGGAGTGGGCGGAGGAAGCATGGCAGGCAACATCAGTGCCCAGAATTCATGTTTGTCGAACGAAGCGTGAATCTTCTCGAAGCGCGCCGGCGACAGCCGTTTGCGAAGCAGCACCTCGCCGCCCGTATATCCGATAACATAAAGAACAATGCTGCCCACCGCGGACCCCGACGCTGCCAGCAACACGTAAATCAAAAAGCGATGCGGATCGTTGTAAATGTAGCCCGCGACAATCGCGTCCATCGGCAGGCCCATGAAAGCGCCGTCCACAGCCGAAATCGCGAACACGCCCCACACCCCGAGCGGCGCAAGCACACTCCAGATCCACTTCCCATACGCGCTGATGATGTGTTTGATGGTGTGCAAAGCGGTGTTAGCAGTCTACGAGAAGCAGCCGTTGGTCGCTAGTCGCTGGTCGTCGCTGGCATGTCATTTCGTGCATGTTGCGATTGCTGGCGACCAATGACGGTCGACCAACCGCTAGTGTTTCGTCTTCCCCTCCAGCAGATCGAGCGCATGTGGCAGCAGATCGATCACCGCAGCCAGCGCATCCACGGCCCCCGCCGGACTCCCCGGCAGATTCAAGATCAGGCTCGTTCCGCGCACTCCACATACCGCGCGGCTTAACGCCGCAAAACGCGTCTTCGGTACGCCGGCGGACCTCATCAATTCGGCAATGCCTTCAATCACGCGATCGCTGACGGCACGCGTGGCTTCGGGCGTGACGTCGCGTGGCGCGACTCCTGTCCCTCCGGTAGTCACAACTAACCTCGCGGAGCGACATAGTTCAGTAAGTTTTTCCTGAATGAGAGACGCTTCGTCTGAAACGACGCTGCGTAGGAGGACTCGAAACTTTCGGCGCTCCAGCGCTTCGGCGACGGCCGGCCCGGAGACGTCGGTCTTTTCGCCGCGCGCACACGAATCGCTGACCGTCAGAACCGCCGCCGTCCGCTCAACTGTCGAGGAGGACATCTTCTCCCTCGGCGGAGTCGCGCTGCGCCTCATCCAACTGGCGCAAGCCTTCCATCAACAGGCCCTGTGTGTTCAGGGTCGTCGTTTCCTTGGTAGTTTTTCCGTCGAAGTCGACCTGAAAGCTTCCATCGGTCCAGCGCAAAACCTTGAAGACCGCTTCGTCGCCAGTGATCGAACCATAAGCCGCGTGCTTCACCTGCCCCTGGCTGAAGTACATCTCGCATTTGTCATCGCCGTTGGTCATGGTGAGCGAACAACTCTTGCGGCCCATTTCGAGCGACTGAACGAGATCCACAACGTTCATTTGCGCAAGGCTGCCGCGCAGGATGCCGTCGGACGGCGCTGCCTTGGCCATTTTTTCCAGCGCGATCCGATCGATAACCCGCTTGATGCGCTGAGTAGCATCCTTCAGAAAAAAAGGCTTCTCGATGTAATCCTCGGCCGACTCGTGATGAGAGAGCCGCTCATTGATGTCCGACTTGCTAGCCATGAGTATGACCGTGATACCGGAAGTGGCAGGCCGGCTCTTGAGTTTTTCCAGCAACTGACGCCCATCCATCCCCGGCATGCGATAGTCGCTCACGACCATGTCCGGCGCTTCGTCCACCGCTTTCAGCAATGCATCCGGTGCATCGCCCGCAGTGGAAATTTCAGCCAGCGGAGAAAGGGCTTGCTTCAGCATCCCCAGCAACATCGGATTGTCGTCCACCAACAGGACTTTAACGTTGCTCGGCATAGAAAACTACTTGGCCTTGCTTTTACTCTTGCTCTTGCGGCGGTACTCGCCGCTCTTCCCGCCCGATTTTCTTTCCAGCCTCAAATTGCGGATTTCGATGCCCTTATCGAGCGCCTTGCACATGTCATAGACAGTCATGGCGGCAATTCCCGCCGCAACCAGCGCTTCCATCTCGACGCCAGTCTCAGCGGTGGTCTTTACTTTTGAGGCAATAGCCACGCCATTTTCGCACACACGCAAAGTCACAGCAATGTGCGACAGGGGGAGCGGATGGCACATCGGTATCAGTTCCGAAGTCCGCTTCGCGCCCATGATCCCAGCCATGCGCGCCACTTCCAAAGGATCGCCCTTAGGATTCAATGGTAAGGCCCGCAACACAGCCGCTTTCATCCGGACGAAGGCGCTGGCCTCCGCCTCGCGACTCGTCGGCGTCTTGGCGGATACATCCACCATGCGTGCGCGCCCCTTTTCGTCGTAGTGGGAAAGCTTCTTCGGCATCTAGAAACTATAGGAGGGACCACTTTCGGGAGGGCACGGCTTCAGCCGTGCCGCCACGACCCTCAAAAATGTGGGCTTTAGCCCCTGCGGTCAATTTCCGGGAATGCTCTCTCGCAATCGTTCTGAGTTCATCTTACCGCGCCGAACGCAACGTCATCGCATCATCACCGACACCCACTCTCCCGCGCCAATCTGTTCGCGATCCGGAGGCACCACCAGATAGCAATTTGCCCCTGCCAGCGCCGCAATATCGCCCGATCCCTGCCAACGCGCCAGTTCAACCTCCGCATTCTCGAATTCGCCCGAAAGAACAGCCGGGAGAAAACGCGTCAGACCAGTCTTTGTGCGGACATCGGATTTGAGCCGCGCTTTCAAAAAGAACAGCGCCCTCGGTGCGCCGCCCGTGAGCGCCACGACCATCGGCCGGACGAAAAGTTCGAATGTCACCATAGTCGAAACAGGATTACCAGGCAGGCCAAAAAAGTGTCTCGTATCAGAGTGTGGCGCGGGCGCCCCCGCCCGCGTATGCAGCATGTACGACCCAAACACTACTGGCCGGCCCGGCTGTATCTGCGCCCCCGTAAAGTAAAATTCCGCTTGCAGTTCGCCCAACACCTGCTCCACCAAATCGTACTTGCCCATCGACACGCCACCCGCAAGTAAGAGCAGGTCGCACTTGAAGCCTTCTTCAATCAGCGCCCTCAGTCGAACAGGCTCATCGGGCGCAACAGGAAGGAGCACTGGCTCACCGCCGCCATTTTGAATCTGTGCCGCCAGCGAATAAGTATTCGAATTCCGGATCTGAACCGGCCCGGGAGACTGATCGATAGCAACGATCTCATCTCCGGTAGCCAGCACGGCGATCCGCGGCTTCCGAAAAACCTGCAACCGGCTCTTACCCACCGAAGCAGCGATGGCAATTCCGGCATGATCAAGTCGCGTTCCGCGATCCAGCAGCATCTGCCCCTGACGAGCCTCCGCACTGCGCTCGACGAAATTTTCTCCGCTTTTCACGCTGCGCTTGATTTCGACTGAGGTTCCCGTCTGCGATGTGTACTCCACCATCACAACCGCGTCCGCTCCAGCCGGCAGCGGCGCGCCCGTCATGATTGCAACCGCCTGCCCCTGGCCGACATTCGACGAACCCGAGGGCGAATTGCCCGCCTTGATTTCTCCGATCACGTCAACCCGCGCGGGAACTTGGGCAACGTCCTCCGCGCGCACCGCATATCCGTCACGCGTAGCGCGAGCAAACGGAGGAAAGTCGCGATCGGCGACGATCGCTTCCGCCAGAACGCGACCCGCCCCCGAGAGCAGGTCAACCGTCTCTGTTCCTCGGGGGGAGATCTTCCTGGCGTGTTGTTCCACAATGTGCCGGGCTTCCTCGAAGCTCACAACCCCAGCTACTGGCGATGCAGAGGGCATGCAGAAATGATACGCAGAAATGCGACCAACGGAAAATTCGCTGGCGCCCGGTTTTCGGCAGCCCCGCTACACTTGCGCGAAACCGCCATCCACAAACAGTTCCGTTCCCGTAATGTAGCTGGCGTCGTCCGAGGCAAGAAACACCACAGCCTTTGCAATCTCGTCGGCCGTACCGAGCCTGCCGAGCGGAACGCTGTTGTGGATCATCTGCAATCGTTGCTGGCCCGCATCTGAGGAAGCCAGCAGGTCGCTCAGTCCAGGAGTGTCGATCGAGCCCGGGCTGATCGCATTCACGCGAATGCGCCGATCCTTCAAGTCGGTCGTCCAAGTCCGCGCGAACGAGCGAATGGCAGCCTTGGTGGCGCTATAAACGCTATTCATCGACAACCCCTTACTGGCGACAATCGACGCATTCAGGATGATCGAAGCGCCATCCGGCAACAGCGGAAGCGCCTTTTGTACCGTGAAGAGCAAGCCTTTCACATTGATGTTGAAGATCGAGTCATAGAACTCCTCACTTATCGCGCCCAGGCGGGCAAACCTCGCAACACCGGCATTTGCGAACACAATATCGAGCTTGCCCTTTTCCCGCTTGATTTGCGCGAAGAGGCGATCCAGATCATCGAGCTTCGACACGTCACCTCGCACGCCGGTCACAGTCCTTCCAATCTCCTTCACCGCCGCAGCCAACTCCGCCTCCCGACGCCCCGTTATGAAGACGTACGCGCCTTCGTTCACGAACTGTTTCGCCGTTGCAAGCCCGATGCCGCTAGTGCCACCAGTAACGAGCGTAATTTTTCCTTCCAGCTTGTTCATGGACCTCTCTCCTTACTTCTGAAAGTCTTTATTGCCCAGTAACCAGCACCATGCGGAACCGCGCTTTGCCCTGCATCATGCGAGCGTAAGCATCAGCAGCCTGTTCGAGCGGAAATGTCTCGATCATGGGTCGGATCTTCTCCAGGACGCTGAAGGCAAGTGTGTCCTCGCTATCGATCGGAGTACCCGTCAGTGTCCCGTAAACCGAACGTCCTCCAAAGACGAGCGGGAAGGCATTCAACCGAATTTCGTCGTTTGGAACCCCGACAATGATCAGCTTGCCTCGTGCTGCAAGACCGGCCACAAGCGGCCCCATGGCATCACCACTGGTTCCTGTCGCGAGAATCGCCCTCGCCCCGCCCATACGCTGCAAGGCCGCTGCGGCATCTTCGCTGGCACTGTCGACGTAGACGTGCGCGCCCAAATCTTTCGCAAGCTTCTCCTTCTCGCGTCCACGTCCGATCGCAACAGTATGGAATCCCATCTGCCGCGCAAACTGGACACCCAGATGCCCAAGACCGCCAATGCCCTGCACAGCGACCAGGTCTCCACCCCGCAAGCCGGCATTACGAAGCGCATTGTAGGTCGTGACACCCGCGCACAGAAGAGGAGCGGCTTCTGCTGACGTGAGCTCATCCGGAACAGACGAGAGGGCGCGTGCTTCAGCGATCATCACTTCCGCATATCCTCCGTCCGCGGTTACTCCCGATGCGACCGGGTTCTGACAATTCACAGTGTCTCCACGTCGGCACGATTCGCACACCCCGTCTTCGCCGGCAATGAGTCCGACACCAACCCGTTCGCCGATTTTCCATCTGGACACTCCGCTGCCCAACGCTTCAATGCGGCCCACCACTTCATGTCCAGGAACGCGCGGCAGCTTCAAACCCGGATAAATACCAGTGACAGTGGCGGCATCGGTGTGGCAGATTCCACATGCTTCCACCCGAATCCGAACTTGTCCCGCTCCCGGCTCGGTGACTTTCCGTTCCACTACTCGAAGGGTACCCGGTACGGACACTTCCACCGCTCTGTATGTACTTGCCATTTGAATCCTCCATCTTTCTGAACATTCCGTATTTTTGTGAGAGAGATTTGTTTTCGCCCTGCTGCCGCTCCAATCCTGGTCAAGCTAGCAGGTTTGCGTCATGTGTTCCCGTGCTCTTACGAAAGCTTCTCAGATTGTGAGGACGACCCTGCCGAAAGGGCGGCCCTCAACCAGGTACCGCAGAGCATTAGCCGCTTCGGCCAGCGGGAAGGTCTTAGCCACGATCGGCTTGATCGCGCCGGATTGAAGCAGAGAGACAATAGTATTCCAGGCATCAGTCCAGGCCGGCTGCGGCTGAGCGAACATTACGAAGCTCTGGATGCTAGCGTGTTTCCAGATCAGATCTGTGACGTCGATGGTGGTCTTGCGTCCGCCTGAGTAGCCCAGCGTCGTCAGGCTTCCGCCCGGCGCAAGTGTTCCCAACGCCTCGCTGAAAACTTCGCCGCCGATTCCATCGATCACAATGTCTGCGCCGTAACCGTCCGTGATACGACTCACGCCCTCACCCAGCTTTTCCCAGGACGTATCAATGACCTCATTGAATCCAAGCGCCTTCGCCTGCTCGGCCTTTGCATGATTGGTCGTGCTTGAGATGGCGTGTTTTGCGCCCAGGGCACGCGCCAATTGCGTCACAGCATTGCCGACCGATCCGCCGATCGCCGGCGCCAGCACCGTTTTGCCTGCCTTGAAGCCAGCGCGCATCAGAGCCATATGCGCTGTCAGATATGCCACCGGAATACCCGCAGCGCTCACATCGTCGACTCCCTCAGGTATCAGGCAGAGGCTTTCCCTCCGTACGGCAAGCCACTCGCTGTTGGCTCCGTCCTCAAAAACGCCATACGGCCCAGTGAACATCACTCGTGAACCGGCAGGAAAGTCTGTTCCGCCTCCCTCCTCCACAACTCCCGCTCCTTCGTTGCCCAGGACTAGCGGCGCCTTTGCGCGCGGGAAGTGGCCGGAGAGAATCGTGTGGTCGAGGGGCGTGACACCGGCTGCGGTCATTCGCAGCAGGACTTTCCCGTCCGAGACCGCTGGTCTTGGAAGATCTACGAGCTTCCAATCCTTGTAGCCGCTGAATCCTTCTGCTCTCATTGCACGCATAATTTTTCCTTGTTACGGGCCGCAG
>WNFR01008500.1_pt2 | contig 10377 bp, 7 predicted proteins | sample 5400221 | NCBI WGS metagenome assembly WNFR01 (sample SAMN13153357, study PRJNA577476) | soil metagenome | isolation source: 40 cm soil under Madrone tree | place: USA:California | collected 2016-06-14 | reverse complement strand
CTCCGTTGGATCGGTCGGCGTTACTTCAGGCGGCGGGTTCGCCAGCGCCTCGGCGCCGAGCAGGAAACCGCTGCCGCTGCCCGGGCGCTGGACATGGGTCGGGCTCCAGATCTCCGTCGTCCAGTCGACGGGGCGGCCGCGCTCGTCGAGTTCGACATGCAGCGTCACCAGCATGGCAGGCCCAACCGGCTCGAAGCCGAACTCTTCCTCGCGGCGCCATTGCAGGCGGATGCAACGGCCGGGAATGCGCAGGGCAATCAGCGCCGCGTCGAGCGCCGCATCGTCGGCACCGTTGTGGCCATAGCAACCGGCCCCGTGCAGATGCCGTGCGGTGATGGCATCGGGTGGCAGATCGAGCACCGCCGCCAGGTTCTTGCGCAACGGATGCATGCCCTGGCCGTGCGACCAGACCGTCAGGTGGCCGTCGCGGAACTCGGCCAGTGCGCAGGACGGCGCCATCGACGCGTGCGCGATATAGGGTCGCGAGAAGGTCGCCTGCACAAGGCGCTTCGATGTAACTGCTGACGGCGGCGTGCCAAGGCGCCTGTCGTCGCTGGGCTGGCCCTTAAGCCAGGCGGCCTCCTGCTGACCGGGATCGATATGCCGCACATTGTCCCATTTCGCGTGCAGTGGGGCCGCGACAGCGGCGGCCTGGGCGGCACCCTCGACCGGGCTGATGAAGGCGACGAAATTGGCTTCGCGGATGATCTGCAATTCGCCTTTCGCCGCGCGGCGGATCGCTGCCTCGTCGAGCGCCGCCAACGTGGCACCTCGGTTGGGCTGGCGCAGCGTTCGAGCGTGCAGGAGGTTGGGCAGCATGACGTCGTGCACGAAGGCGGCGCCGCTCAGCTTCGCCGGCAAGTCGACGCGCGGCACGCTGCGGCCGACAACCTTGTAGGAAGCGGCCGGCTTCATGGGCGCCGTCCCGGTGACCGCTTGGCTGAGGTCGATCTCGGCCGCGACCGTCCAATAGTCCTGGCCGGTCGCAGTACCGTTCTGGAGGAACTGGCCGTCGACCACCGACAGCTCGTCGCGGCTGCAATTGAGCCGGAGTGCTGCCCGCTCGAGCGCCTTGGCCCGCACCTCGGCACAGACCAGCCGCACCGAGCCGCCGGACACCTCGATCGACAAGGAAGACGTCGTGTAAAGCTCATCAGGCCCATCGGTGGTGTCGCCTGACAGCACGGCGACGCGGTCGAGCGGCACGTCGAGCTCGTCGGCCGCGATCTGGCCGATGGCGGTGACGACGCCTTGCCCGATCTCCACCTTCCCGGTGGCGATTCTCACGGTGCGGTCGGGTTGGAAGCGGATCCAGCGGTCGAGACGAGGGTTCTCGATCAAGCTGGCCGGCAAGGTCGGCGCGGTCATGCCGGCCTCCCATTGCGCAGCGAAGCGGCCGCACGCTCCACCGCACGCAGGATACGCTGGTGCGCGCCGCAACGACAAAGATGCTTGTCCAGCGCGGCGACGATGTCGGAGCGACTTGGGTCCGGGTTGCGGTCGAGCAGCGCCTTCGCTGAAATCAGTATCCCGGACAGGCAGTAGCCGCATTGACCAGCCTGCTCATCGAGGAATGCCCGCTGCAGTGGATGCGGCTCGGCCAACGTACCAAGCCCTTCGATGGTGGTCACCTTGCGGCCGGCAACCGTGCCGACCTCCCGGGTACAGGCGTAGGCCGGCTGGTCATCGACCAGCACCATGCAGCAGCCGCACTGTTCCAGGCCGCAGCCATAGCGCGTTCCCATCAACCCAAGATGGTTGCGCAGGACCTCCAGCAGTGACGTGGTCTCCGGAGCGCCGACGTGCCGGGCCTCGCCGTTTACGGTGAATGCAATGTCCATGTTACGCTCCACTCCAGACACAGGCAGTCCAACGCTCAACAACTATACAACCGGGCGGACAAAGACCATGCAGATCGGTTTCAACCTGCCGAACTCGGGCCCTCTCTCCACCGTCGCCGTTATGACGGAGATCGCAAGACAAGGCGAGGCGATGGGCTTCGATTATCTCACCATGACCGATCACGTCGTGCTGCCGGACCTGAAGGTCCCCGGCTATCCCTATTCCGAGAGCGGCGAATTCTACGAGGATGCGCCGACAGAACGGCACGAGCAATTGATCGGCATGGCCTATGTCGCGGCCAAGACCACGCGCATCCGCCTGGTGGCCGCCGTATTGGTGGTGCCGCATCGCCCTGCCGTGCTGGCCGCCAAGATGCTCGCCACGCTCGACGTGCTGTCCGGCGGACGACTGGTCGTCGGCATCGGCGCCGGCTGGCTGAAGACCGAGTTCGACGCCGTCGTCGGCACGCCGTTCGCCGAGCGCGGTGCGGTGACCGATGAGTATATCGACGCGTTTCGCGTGCTATGGACCGAACGCTCGCCGCGCTTCGCTGGCCGCTACACGAGCTTTGACGGCATCGTCTTCGAGCCCAAGCCCGTCCAGCTTCCACACCCGCCGATCTGGATCGGCGGCGAGAGCGGTCCTGCCGTGCGCCGCGCCGCCCGCGTCGGCAACGCCTGGTATCCGATCGGCAGCAACAACCGGCATCTGCTCGATACGCTGCCCCGCCTGAGCGCAGGCATCGTCCGCCTGCGCAAGGCCACCGCCGATGCCGGCCGCGACCCCGCTTCTGTCGGCGTCGTCTATCGCGTGAAGCGCTATGGCGCGGCCGTGCCGCCTGTCGCCTCGGATGGTGAACGGCGTCTGTTCTCCGGCAGCGAGGCCGATATCATTGCCGACCTCCGCGCCTTGCGCAGCATCGGCGTTACTGCGCTCGACATCGATTTCGGACGCCCGGACGGCGCCGCGGTGATCGCGGAAATGCGCCGATTTAGAGCCGCGGTGATCGAGAAAATCTGAGGGGGAGACAGCCTGGCGGCATTCATGCGCGGATGCATTTGGAGGATTGCTGCGGACGGTCTACGGTGCCGCGCCGAAATCGCCAGGAGCCCTCATCTTGACCAACCGCGCCCATGTCCTGCTCTGGACCGACTCTACCGCCGCCTGTCTCGACGCCATCGAGACGGCGGGCTTATCCGACCGTGTCGCCATCGAGACGCTGCCCCGCAAGGACAGGCCCTCCGCCGACCAGCTTGCCCGGACCGAGGTGCTGATGGCGGGCGGCGCTCCTGCGGGCCTGCTGCCGACGATGCCGAAACTCCGTTGGGCCCAGGCGATGAGCGCGGGCGTCGAAGGTTGGCTTGCCTTGCCCGACCTGCCGCCAAGCCTGACCCTCACCTGCGCCCGCGGCACGCACCGCGAGTCGATGCCGGAAAACATCCTCGGCGCGCTGTTCTATGTCGGCAAACCCTACGCCGCCGCGGTCGAGAACCAGAAGCGCGGCAAATGGGCTCACACTGTCGCACAGCCGCTGACCGGCAAGACTCTCGGCATCCTCGGCCTTGGCGCCATCGGTCAGGAAGTCGCCCGGCTCGCCGCGGCACTTGGCATGCGCGTGATCGGCACCAGGCGCCGGCCGGCGCCGATGGCGAATGTGGCCGAAGTCTTACCGCCCGATCGCACCCCTGAGGTGTTGGCCCAGTCCGACTTCCTGCTGCTTTTGCTGCCCGCAACTCCCGAGACCGACAATCTCATCAATACCGAGCGCCTGGGGATGATGAAGCCCCACGCCTGGCTGCTGAATTTCGGCCGCGGCCATTTGATCAAGGACGACGATCTGATCGCCGCCGTGAAGGCAAAGAAGATCGCCGGCGCCGTGCTCGACGTCTTCCGCCAGGAGCCGCTGCCCGCAGACCACCCGTTCTGGAACACCGAGGGGATCGTCGTGCTGCCCCATATCGGCGGCCCGCAACCGCAACGCGACAAGATCGTCGCCCGCTTGTTCGTCGAGAATTTGGGCCGGTTCCTGCGAGGAGCGCCGCTGACCGAAGTCGTCGACCGCGCGGCAGGGTACTGACAGATCCACCGATCGCCCAGCCACTCGATCAAAGGATACGTATGAACGGACGGTCCTGCGTTACGGAGATTTGCATTCGAATGTGATCTGCCGCGGCTCGACCGTGAAAGCCGGATGGACGTCGCCCATGACCGGCACCGGTTTGGGCCACGCGCCGCTCGCCAGATGCTTCTCGACGATCGGCACCAATTGCTGGAGCACAACCCACGCCTGCATGCGTATGCCGGGATAGGTGTTGTGGATGGCGTCGGTGAACAGGTCTGGATCGAACGGCATGGCGCGCGCCACGTCGATGAACGCAAGACCATGGGCTGCGGCGTACTTGGCGAACACGCGGTTCTGGAAGGCTGCAAGCCGTTCCAGGTCGCGGTATCGGAACGGGAAAAGATAGACGTTGAGATATTCCAAAATGCGCGTGTTGCGAATCGGATTGACGACCATCCCGTCCTTCACCAGCCACATGAAGGAAGACAGAGCGAGCTCGCTATCGACCGCGGCGAGGTCCGCCCGCATGCGATCGAGATCGCCCAGGATGACACTCAGATTGACCGGCAGGTCGGGCCGGCCGAGATCGGGATCGATTTTATCCAGGCCGCGCGGCCAGGCGATCTTGTACTCGGGTTTGGGCCATTCGCGACCGCCCTCGGGAAGCTCGACCGCGCGCTCGAGCGTCTGCGCCCGGCGGGCCAGCGCCGAGTAGCGCGAAGCGTCCGCCAACCAGTGTGTCATGACGCCCGCGGGCTTGGCGTCCACGCGATGGGCGAGCGCACCCGCCGGCATGTCCTTGACGACGGTCGAGAGCTGGAACTGGTTCGCCCCTTCGTAATACACCACCAGGTCCGGGCGTAGCGGCGCTACTTCCTGGTGCATGATGGCTGCTATGTCCGGCGACTGGATGGCCTCGCGGCCTGCGTTCAGAACCTCGAATCGGATGTCCGGATGCCAGGCGGCTGCCCAGAGGTTGAGCCAGTAACCGACCAGCTCCGGGTAGGAATAAGGGGCGGAATGGTTGCCCACGGTTGTCGATGCGCCGACAAAGACGATGCGCACCGTCTTTTCGCTGCGCGCGAACCGAACCGGCGGTCCCCGCCAACCGAATCGATTGGTGACCAGCCCCGTCCCTCTTGGCATCGTGGCGTTCGGCAGGTACCGATAGAGCGGTCGCTGGCCGCCGTCGGGCGGGTCGTAAACGAACAGACGGCCGGGCGCGCTCCTGAAAAAGCTGCTCGTGCACGGATCGCCGACAAAGGCTGCGTTCCACGCCTTGAACATGTCCCACGGCTTGAAATCGTGGCTTAAGGAGTTCGCCCCGGCCTGTGAATTCATCTCGATCAACCGGTCGAGCTCGATCCACTCCTGGGGAGGCCGGTGCCGGTTGGACAAGGGCGGTGGCTCGCTGAAGAACCAGTCCCGTACCATCCCGACAGCGCGCGGCACCTCATCGAGGCGGTCTGAAGTGGTATCGAGGCCAAAGGTATCGAACGCTTTGGGCAGAGGCAGCGCGACCAGCGGCAGGTCGTCGACCAATCGGGTGGCGCCTTCGGCCACTACGAAACAAAGCAGGACCGACACGACCAACAACAGTCCGCTTCGCAAAATATTTCGCATACGCTGCAAGATCACTCTTAGACACGGAACGGCATGAGCAGATAGTCCCGAAGCGTCTTCGGTTCGGGAATTTCGCTCAGCCCAACCTTCGGCCATTCATGAGCTCGCGGAAAATAAGCGGTTCCAAACAATACATCCCACAGCGGCGTCGCCGTACCGAAATTGTGTTGCATGTGCTGTGGTTCCAGGGAGTGGTGGATGCGGTGAATACGGTTGTCCCCGATCAGGTAACGCAGCGGCCCGATGTTGATATTAGCCGACGAGTGGATGAAATAAGAATGGGTATTGGCGACGACGATCACCAGCCATGGCACCGGTCCTGACGCGACGCCCAGCAGGAACGCCATGGGCATGGTCACGGCGATGAATTGGAAGAGATCCTCCGCAACATGGTGGTAGCTGTTGGTCGCACTCATCTCGGTGATCGAGTGATGGATCCGATGGAAGCGCCAAAGCCATGGTACGCTGTGCTGGGCTCGATGCATCCAATAGTAGAAAAAATCGGAGATCATCGCGATCCCCAAAGTCGCCGCCAGCCAGCCGGCCACTCGTGGCGCCAGATGCTCCGAGCCCGTCAATCGCGTCAGGTCGAGAATGGCCAGGGCCGAAGGCTGATATGCGCTCGCCGTGCCGGGCGCGACCTGATCCACGCCAGCCAGCCCCTCCACCACCGTCAGCACCACTGTGTTGATGATGACGGCCGCCGCAATGAAATATGCGCCGCGGAGATACGATTGCAGCGAGTTCCGATTACGCGGCAGAAGCGTCTCGAGAAGCAAGTAGGCGAAACACGTCGCGGCCGGGTACTCTAGCCGTATCAGCATCGAGTTCGTCAAACCATAGCAGGCCGAGTAGGCGTCACCGAGAAGCGCAAGCATTGCGCATTTTATCGACGATCGCGTTGTTGCGCGAGGGCCTGGGCGACGTACGGCGCCAGGATCTCAGCGGCAAGGGCATGGCCCGCCCCCGTCCAATGCCCGTCCAGCGGATAGTAAAGCGCCTGGCCATCGCCTTTACCCGACCGCGCGCGCATCGGCGCCGCCAGATTGACGATGCTTACGCCACGCTGCGTGAACATCGCCGCCAGTCGCGCTCCCGGAAGCGTGACGTCGACGTCGGCGGGTGGGGTCGCCGCAGTCCATCCCACATTGGACCAGTTCCCACCGTCGAGCTCGATGCTTGCCGGCAGGAGGAAGGGAACATAGGCGATACCCGCGGCCTGCAGGGTCTGGATCGTCTCGCTCACGAGTTCTTCCGTGAGGGCCCACAGGCTTTCATTCTGCCGTCCCGGCCGCATGTAACTGACCCATTCGCCGGCCTTCTCCTGAAGGTCGCGATTGAGGATAGACCGTGCCACGACCGCCACAAGCTGCGAATGCAGCGGCGGACGCTCGAGCAGGTCAGACCGGAATTTCAGAACGCCCCGGTCATTGACCATGATCTTCGGGTCGGAGACCGATTGGAGAGTGCCATCGGCAGCGCGTCCATGCTGGTGACCGAACAAGGTGCGGATGTGCATCCAGTAGAAACCCTGCACAACGATCTTGGGGCGATAGAGCGCGACCAGTTGCTTCATCAGGATAAGCTCTTGATCGAACGTGTACATCCAGTGACCGGCATTCACGATCCGTACCTTTGTGGCCGGCACCATTTTCGCGATCAAACCGGCCATCACCTCGGAGTAGCGCTGATCCTCCGAAACACCCCAACCGAAGGTGAATGAATCCCCCATGACGAGGATTGTCGGGGTGTCGTCCGACGGGGAAACCGCCCCGCCGCGCAATCCGTCCTCGTTAGTGCGGATCTGCATGTCGAACTCGGATGCTCTGTACGAGAGGCTGACATTGGGCCGATAGCGCCAAATGGTCAGCGCATCGGGGCGGCACATTGCGAGTTGTTCGTCCTGGTTGTAGTTCGATCCTGGCACCAGACGCACGGCGAGTTCGGCTGCGCCCAGAATCATGCCGATTACCAGGACGTTGAACGCGACGACGAAGAGCCAGCGGCGGCCTTTGGATCTTTTCATCCGTCGGCGTTAGTGCCGCACACTAAAGCGCTACGCAAGCCGAAAGGGTTGCCCAATCATGACTGCGCCTCGGCACGCGACGCCGCTTCGGCCGCGACGGAGGCCTGCGGGGTTTCAAGTCTGTAGTTGGCCTCGATCTGCCCGCGATAGAGATTGATCAGCCGACCGATCATTGCCGGCAGCGGCTCCTCGTTGGGATTGCCGCGATGGGTTTCACGCCAGCTGAGATGCGCCAGCGCCGATGCGAAGGTCTCGATCAGCTGCGGCGTCTCGACGATCAGCCCGGCCAGGGCGCGTCGGTCGAACTCGTAGACCAGCACTGCCGTCTCCGCCAACACGGTGGCGTTGTGTGCCTGGCAGGCAAACAGGGCCTTGCGACCGAAGAACTCGGTGGCGATGAAGCGCTCCTGCTTCACCGTCGCGCCCTCGCGGTCGCTGGCCGTGCGCTTGGCCATGCCCTCGCCGACGATGAACAACGCGTTTCGCCGCTCGCCCGCCTGGACGATCGGCGCCCCGGCCGGGACGTGGCGCTCGATGAGCACGGCGCTGATGCGGTGGCAGAGATCTTGCGGAAACCCGCGAAACAGCCGCACCTGTTGCACCAGGTGGAACACGTCGAGTGAGCGGTTGGCGATCTTGACGCGGCCCCGGCCTTCGATCGCCTCGCTCTTGGGGAAGGAGATCGAGATGTCGGCGTCGCGCATGCATTGCAGGATGCCCTTGATCACCGCATGTTCGGATTTCCTGCCATTGGCATAGTTCGAGATGGTGAAGGCAACCTCGTAGAGGACGCCGTCAGGCGTGAGCTTGCGCGCGAATACGGTGGGGGGCGCCACATGCTCGACCCCATCCGCCCCCAGCGTGGCCGCGTAGAGGATGCGCTCGGCGCTTTCAACCGAGGTATCGTAGTCGATCACCAGTTCGATGATTCGCTTCGACCTCGCGTCGGGCTGCGCCATGTTGAGGATGACGGCGGTGGAAAGCGATAGATTCGGCACGTAGACGGTTTCGTTGTTGGCCGTCTGCAGCACGGTCGTGCGCCAGGTGATGCGTTCGATCTTGCCGAGAAGACGGTCGTTGATGCGTACCGTATCGCCTACCCGAAACGGTTTCTCGACATTGAGCAAAATGCCGGTGAACAGCGCCAGCATGACGTCGCGTAGCGCGATGCCCAGGATCATCAGCGAGGCGCCGCCGGTCGCCACCAGCGTGGTGATATCGCGGTCGAAGACCAGCGCGATGATCAGGCAGGCGCCGATGAAGATCACCAGCCCGGTCACCAGGCTGCCGATCAATGGCGGCACCTGCTTGCCCGAGCGGCGCTCCAGCCAGCCGTGGATGACCTCGCGCCGGATGATGCGCGCGACCATCAGGGTCGCAGCCATCCAGAGAGCGGCCACCCATTGCCCAAGCGACGCCTCGGAGAAGCCCGACACGAAGGCGAGCGGCCCCGTGAACAACCGATCCAGAATGGCCAGCGCGCCGAATACGGCGATGACGATCGCAAGCCGGCCATACACCTTCATCGCGCCCTCGGACATCCTGCCCTCCCTAGGCCGCGGCCGGCAGGCGGACGACGAAGCCGGGCCGGTCCTCGCTCGAGATTGAAAGCGAGCCGCCGTAGAATTCGACGATGATGCGCGCGAGCACCACGCCCACCAGAGCGCCCCCCGGGGCTCCGATGCTGTCCCCGGCCGCAAGCCGCGCCAGGAATTGCCGCGATTCATCGAGCAGGGCTTCCGTGGGCGCGGCGGCGCCGTCGAAGGCCGAGCCCGCGATGGTGAGCACGAGCCATTTCTGGGCGGCCTGCGCACCGGTGATCGCGATCTTGCCCTGGCCGGAGCGTTGCGCGGCAAAGGCCACCAGATTGCCGATGGCGCGACGGAGCAGGTCCGCGTCGGCGCGCGTCGGCGGCAGGTCGGCCGGCACAGCCATTGCGATGGCGAACTGAGGCAGGCGGCGATAGGCGGCGAGATCCTCTTCGATTGCCTTCGCGACCACCGTGGCGAGAGACACCAGAGGCGAGTCGTTCTTGACCAGCTTCTGTCGAAACAGCTCGACCTGTTGATAGTCCTCGACCAGACGGCTCAATCGCGAAGTCTCGGCGAGCACGAATCGAAGCCGGTCGGAGGCGTCACGGTCTCCCGCGTTCTCGACAGCCGGCGCGAGGGTAGCGAGTTGCCCGGCAACGGCCTGTAACGGTTCGTTGACCGCAGTGACCAGATTCGTGAAAAAGCCCCGCTTGATCAGGTCGACCTCCTTCAGCCTGGCTATGGCGGCATCGCAGAAGGCCACGCGCTCGGCGAGTTCCTTCCTCTGCCGGCCAACCACACCCGTCAGCCGTTCCCGGATCTGGCCGAACCTGATGTAGGCGAAGCTGCCGATCGCGGAGATCATCAGGAACAGGATCAAGCTTCTGATCACGGCCGTCTGGAGCACGCCGTTGAACGCGTCAGTGACGTCGCGCACGGTGGCGATCGAAATCGCAGGAGCTCCGGAGAAATCTATGACCGGGAAGGTCTTGACGAATATCGTGCGGCCGTGAGCGTTTGCCAGTACGAAGCTCTTGCCTTGCGGATCGAAGCTGATCGAATGCACGTTCTGCGTGGTGCCGGGATCGGAGAAGCGGAAGAACACGTAATCCTTCTGCCAGGCGTCGGTCTTAGGATCGGTCGGTCGCTCCACACGCTCCGAACTGTCTTTGGTGATGCCGATCGCCCATTTCAGGTCCGACGTTTCGCTTGCGCGCTCGAGCGGGGCATCGAAGTTGCTGGCAAGCTCCAGCACGCCCACGAACTTGCCGTCGAACACCACCGGCACGATG
>WNFR01008495.1_pt1 | contig 10381 bp, 9 predicted proteins | sample 5400221 | NCBI WGS metagenome assembly WNFR01 (sample SAMN13153357, study PRJNA577476) | soil metagenome | isolation source: 40 cm soil under Madrone tree | place: USA:California | collected 2016-06-14 | reverse complement strand
CAGCGGCACCCTCGGTCTCCCGCCGCGCCGCCTCGATTTCCAACGCCAAAAGGATCGAAATCCAGCCCGGTGCCAACGAATCACGGTCTCGGGCCGGACGATGGCCAGCGCGTCTACTGTGCGAGGAACGAGGCGATAAGGACCAACGAACACCATTCGGTCGAAACTGCCAAAAGCCAATCTCTTCGGGGATTGGCGCCGCAGCACATTGATCTGCTGCCGGAGAACCAGAATCTCCGCCTCAAGCCGCGCTCTCGAGCGAAACAAGCGAGTGAGCGCAGACCACAGCAGCAGGAGAACATCGACCATCGGGCGTGAGCATCACCCGATTCGCCCCCACTCGCCAACCGTATAGGGTTTCCGACAAGGACAGGCACCGCTGGCGACCGATCAGCCGCACTGCGCGCCATCAGCGTGATGGAGTGAATCCCCGCCCGCTCGAGGGCAAAGATCGTGCGCTGCAAGACGCTGAGACCCGCTATTCGGATTGCACTTTGTCGCGTGACCAGCACTATGCCATTCGCGATCACGCGACGCTGCGCATCGCCTCTACCGCTTCCCATTGGCGCTCCGATGAGAGTTCCCGTATCCGAGCTTCGACGCCCCAAGGAATCTTGATCTCGAGGGCAAGGCCAAAGTCGTTCGCCGCGACAATCCGCGCTTTCAGCTCACCATCCTTCGGCGCTCCTTCAGGAACTGGAAGAACTCTACGCCTTCGCGCAGCCTGCGCTTCATCATCTGGGGGCTACGCACCATTTCACCGACGATCGAAGCGATCTTGCCCGACCGGAAATAGAAGCGGCGGTACAACGTCTCGACCGAATCGAAGATCTCGGAATGGCTGAGATGGGGGTAGTGGAGAGGCGCGATCTGAACCCCGTGATCGTCGACCAGTTCGGCGTTGGCATCGTCGAGCCAACCGTTCTCCAAGGCCTGGCGGTGCAGGAACGTCCCCGGGTAGGGAGCGGCGAGAGAGACCTGAATCGTGTGGGGATTGATTTCCGTGGCGAAACGGATGGTTTCTTCGATGGTTTCCTTAGTTTCACCTGGAAGGCCGAGGATAAAGGTGCCGTGAATGGTTATGCCGAGATCGTGACAGTCCTGGGTGAAGCGGCGGGCGACGTCGATGCGCATACCCTTCTTGATATTGTGCAGGATCTGCTGATTGCCGGACTCGTAGCCAACGAGCAGCAGGCGCAGCCCGCCATCCTTCAGGATTTTCAGGGTGTCCCGCGGTACATTGGCCTTGGCGTTGCAGGACCAGGTGATACCGAGCTTGCCCAACTCGCGAGCGATCGCCTCGGCGCGCCGGAGATCGTCGGTGAAGGTGTCGTCGTCAAAGAAAAATTCCTTTGCCTGGGGAAAGGCCTTTTGGGCCCAGGCTATCTCCTCCACCACATGCCCGACGGATCGGGTGCGGTAGCGGTGGCCACCCACAGTCTGCGGCCAGAGGCAGAATGTGCAGCGCGATTTGCAGCCCCGGCCGGTGTAGAGGGAAATGTAGGGGTGCTTCAGATAGCCGATGAAGTAGCTCTCGATCCGCAGATCGCGCTTGTAGACCGGCGTGACGAAGGGTAGCGCGTCCATGTTCTCCAGGATCGCGCGCTCCTCATTGTGAAGAATGATGCCTTCGCCGTTGCGGTAGGAGAGACCGGTTATTCCGCTCCAAGGGCGGCCCTCGGCAACTTCCTTGACGGTGAAGTCGAACTCATTGCGAGCGACGAAGTCTACCGCGGCGGAGGCTTTCAGGCTGCCTTCGGGATCGACGGCCACCTTTGCGCCGATCAGGCCAATTTTGAGCGCCGGATTGGCCTCCTTCAGGCGCTCGGCCGTCTTGATGTCGGAAGCGAAGGATGGTGCCGAGGTGTGAAGAATTGCGAGGTCGAATTGGTCGGCAAGCCCAAGCACTTGGCCTAGCTTCGTACCGTGGGGCGGCGCATCGAGGAGTCGACTGTTCTCCACCATGGCAGCCGGTTGGGCGAGCCAAGTCGGATACCAGAAGGAGCGGATTTCCCGTTTCGCTTGGTACCGGGAACCAGCCCCGCCATCGAAGCCATCGAAGGAAGGAGCCTGGAGGAACAATGCTCGCATCATGATGCCGACGTCCTCAAGTAAAAGAGGGTTCTATCCGAATGGACTCGATAGCGGTGGCCGCGCCAACTTACCGTGAAGACGAAGAAGCTGGCAACAAACCCCAGGAACGATATCAGATCCCGCAATGAGCTTAAGTTTGTATTTCTCCTCGAACCGGCGTGGATTTTTGCCGGCGTAGCGCGGGCGACGGCGATGCGGTATCGCGGGCGTCGGATTAGCCGACGACGGAAAAGTGTCGTCGCTTACAAATTCAATACTTGGTTGCGGTAGTCGGTTCACTTGTTTCCTGCCGCGTTCTCAAGACGGCCAATTCAAGGGTTCCGTCGCGAAGCAGCCAGTAACGGTAGCCAGCCCAGGAAATCGAGTTGCCCAAATAGGCCCCGAAACAGGTGATTCCTTCCACGACATCAACCACGGGCAGGAGCCACCAGGCACGAGGCCAGTCCGGCATTTTTACAATCTGCTGCAACCCCGCTGCGGCTAGCCAGCGAACCAAAACCACCGCAAGCAACGCGCTCCACGACCACCAGGCGAGCGGCTGGAGCAACGCCAGAATCAGTGCCCAAAATACCGGGTACGTAATGAGAATACCGAGAAACGGCAGGCCGCGTGACCGGCGGATGGTGTGTTTCCAGCGTTGCATCCGGACGAACGAATCCGCAAATGATTCCTGCTGCATCACACAATCCAGCAGCAGCGGCGACACGATCACGCGCAGACCGAGTTGCGACACGCGGTGGCCGAGTTCGTAATCGTCGGCCAGATGATTCAGGAACTTTCTGAAGCCACCGAGCTTCTCCAGCACGGCGCCCGGAACCGCCATCGTGTGGCCGATGGCCCAATGGATTCCGGTCGTTTGTTGTGCAAGCATCCATTGCGACAGGAAGTTAAAATCGTAATGCAGTGCGATCATTTTGCTACCAACGGTGCGTGCTTCGATCCCGCGCGGCAGGCAGGTGAGGCAGCCCACTTCCGGTTGCGCGAGCCGTGGAACCAGCTGGCGCAAATAATCCTTCGGCACAACGACGTCAGCGTCGGAGAAAAAGAGAAACTCCCCCCTAGCGTCTCGCCACATCGCTTCCATGATGCTGGTCTTGCGGTTGGTCCCTTTCAATTCGGCAAACAGCAGCCGGATATCGCGTTGGGGAAATTCCGCGCGCAGCCGCTCAACAATCGCCACTACCGGATCGTTCTGCCGGATGGTGCCAATGAGCATTTCCATCTCGCCGGGATAATCAATCCGGCAAAAAGAAGCGAACGCCTCGTAGGTGTTCGGCCCGGCACCTTCGACCGGTTTCAGAATGCTCACCTTCGGCCTGGGTTCTGGGAGTGCGGGCAGGGCTTTTTTTGCAAAATGCCGGTGGGTTTCGAGCTGGCCGAGGACGAAGGAAACCAGACTCATCAGAACCAGAATTCCAACGAGTGCTGTCACGGCATGCCAAGATCCTGTCATGAAATTTTCGCCTGTGTCACCGAACGCGCGATGAAGGTGACGCCGAGGATCACCAGAAAAATACCGAACCAGCGCATGGCGTTCACCGGTTCGCCGAGCATCCATTTTCCCAGGATCGCCGTGCTCACGTAATTCAAGCCCAGGACCGGAACCACCACGCTGGCATCCCAGCCCTACTTGAAGAGCGTGAGCGTCCCGACAAACTGCACCGTCATCAAGAGCACGCCGAGAGACAGATTTGGCTCTTTTACCATCGCCTGCAAGCCGGAAATTCCAGACGACGTAAGCGCGCTGTAATGATCCATCCCCAGTTTCGGTAGGATGTTGCCGGCGGACAGGCTGGCAATGGATACGGCGAACACCACGACGGCTTGAAAAAAGGTCTCATCAAGGTTTAGTTTTGTTGGCATGGCGTCGACCTCCGGCAAATAAACCGACATTCCCCCGAAGGACGGCAGATTCGTCTATTTTTTTGGGAAGCGTGGGGCGGAAGCTAGCACATTTACATGACAGAAGCCTGACACCCGGACCGCCAGGGTAAAGAAGCGCGCAAGGACCCGGGAGCTATTTCAATTGCCATTTCTCGGACCATTTTCTATCCGTCCAGGCACGCGACCGAAACTGATTCTCGATGAGGTTACGGTCCATGCAGCGGCCCGCATCATGTCGCTGGGCATCATTACCGTCCCATATTGAACATCTAAAACACCTGAGAGTTAAAGTGATAAAAATGAATCAAGGCGCTGTCGCGGCCGTAAGGGCAAGATATTCAACATAATCGGTCAATTCCGGCCATCGATTGCCACGGCCCATTTCGTCCGACTTTAGCCGAGGCTGGTGGAAAACCCCTCTTGCGAGGCGTCGCGAACCGTGATTCGGTCGTCGTGAGTAGCGGCGTATCAAGGTGGGCGATGATGGGTCGGCAGGATGCTGGGCAGGAGCGGCTATTCTACGACTTCTGTCTTGAGGAGCAGATTCCGGCGCACCATCTATTGCGCCGGATCGATGGGGTTCTGGACCTTGGCGAGATTCGCAAGGGCCTGGCGCCGTTCTATAGCCACACCGGCCGACCGCCGATCGATCTGGATTTCCGACACGTTTTGCCGAGGCCTGCACGCTGGCAGTGTCGAAGACCGCGTTGTTGGCTTCTGCGGACCTCAGCAAAACGCTATCATCCGGTCCGATCCAGAGTCATCTGGGGAATGTCGGTTCAATAGCAAAGGGGGCTTGCCCCGGTCTGCGGATGCCACGCATGGGCGGGAGCAATGTCACCGGACGGTCATGAGCACATCGACGGCATCGGGAACGGCATCTGAAATCCGCAGGGCGAGTGCCGGGGGCGGCGATTTCGACATCGGCTCCGAAGAACATAAGACATTGTTCTGCCGCATGTTGCTGGACAGTTACGATCCCTATAAGCCGGCGGTCATCGACTGGCCCAAGCTGGCGCCCGACGCGCTGGCGCGCCTCACCGGCCTGCCCTTCTGGGACATCGCCGTGCGCACTGAGGAATCCGCCGGCCGGCGCATGGAGGCCCTCGCGGCGGCAACCGACGATCTCTTGATTCGCGAGGCCGTATCCCTCAACGCTTTCGAGGAGCGCCGCCACAAGGACGTGCTCGGCCATATGATTCGCTTCTACGGGATAGAGCTCGCGCCCGAGGAGCCCTATGTGCCGCCCACCAGCCCGCTCTGGGGCTTTCTTTGCACCGGCTATGGCGAGTGTTTCGACTCATTTTTCGCCTTCGGGCTTTTCGCGCTGGCCAAGCGCTCGGGATTCTTTCCCCCCGAACTGGTCCAGGTGTTCGAGCCGGTGATTCAAGAAGAAGCCCGCCACAATCTCTTCTTCGTCAACTGGGTTGCCTATATGAAGTGTCGGCGCGGCTGGCTCGCCAGCCTGCCGTTCCAGATGAAATGCCTGGCGGCGCTCGCCTGCCAGGCCTGGAGCCGCCTCAGCATGGCGCGCAAGGTGGACAGCAATAATTTCACCGCCACCAGCGGCAGCGCCATGGGCCTGGATATTTCGCCGCGCAGCTTTTTCGCCCTTTGCATCGCCGAGAACGAGCGGCGCCTGGCGCCTTTCGATTCGCGCCTGCTGCGCCCGCGCATGATGCCCAAGCTGGTGCGCTTCGCCTCCCGCTTCATGCCGCGGGAAAAAACCGCCTCATAAAATTTGGCGCCGCGAGGCGGGGAAGGGGTGAGGCAAGGTGACTCGGTTCCTCGTCCTCGCGTTCATCCTATCGGCGGTCTTTGCGATGCCATTCGCATCTGCCGCCGTGACGCCCATGGTCAAGGACCTGGCATTTTCCGGCTGATAACTGACATCATCATATACAGCGTCGCGATAGGCCGCTCGGGCTTGCCGCAGGGCTACCTTGAACTGCTAGCGAAATGTCCGTCTATTGGCGTCGTTGCTGCAAAACTGCCCATTTAAGGCAGTCCAGGACGCGAAGCGGCGGCCGGCGTAGTAGTCAGGCCGCGGCCCCCGCTTGGTGAACAATTCGGCCGCCAGGACTAGAGAGGGGTAGCGCGGGGGTCCGGCTCGCGCGTCTGGGGGCTTCTCGGGACCTCGCCAACGAGTCGGTGCCGCTCTTTCCCACGAGATGACAAAAAAACGCTTGATCGCCGAGGTCGAATATGGATCTGGGGCGAGCCGCTTCAGGTGGCCGACGCGCTATCTCGCTTTGCCGACAAATTCCTTCTGCAGCTCCGTCACACGCCCCAGCGCATCGCGTGTCAGCGGCCCCTTGTTCGCCGCGGCAGCCGCGTGCTCCAGTTGTTTGATGCTCGAGTAACCGACTATGACGGTCGACAGCGCCCCGTTCGCGATGGCGAAGCGAATTGCCGCTTCGACGAGACTGGCGGCATGCCCCTCCCGCACTAAAAACTGAAATTGCTTTGTGCGTCCCACGTCGGTTGGATAGTCAGCGGTGCCGAGCGAGTCCACGACAGGAAGACCGTTGGTGTGGCGCGCCTCGACGCCGCTCAACGCGCCGCCGGCTAAGGCCCTTATACCGATTGCTCCCATGCCCGCCTCGCTCGTCCGCCGCAAGAGCTCGTCGAAATCCTGCCCAGGATAGCCAGATGCAATCGCCGCGCCGGCGCTCGGATTAAGGAGATTGTAAACTACCTGCGCCACATCGAATAAGCGTGAAGCGACCACTTGATGAATGGCAGGCGTGTCGCCCAATCCGGTGATGCCGCAAAACCGCGTCTTGCCTTGCTGGCGCAATCGCTCGAAGACGGGCGCTATCTCATCGATCACCAGGCCCGCATCCAAGGCGTCGTCTCGGGGAAGCTGGGTGATGGGATTATGAAACTGGAGGAGATCGACGGAATTCCGTCCAAGCCGCCGCAGGCTGGCCTCTAGTGACGCGGCCACGGCGTTTGCTATGCTACGGCGAGGAACATTGGTGAGCCATACTTTGGTCCCAATGAAAGCATCGGAGCGCATATTCTTTAGAATTCGCCCGATGTTCCGTTCCGATTCGCCCTCGCCATACTCCGGCGCGGTATCAAAGAAATTGATCCCAAGCTCCAGCGCTCGGGCGACCGCCCGCTCCTGCTCCGAGAAACTCCCTCGAACCATGAGTCCGCCTACGGCGCCGCAGCCAAAGCCAAGGACCTAAATCTCAAGGCCCGTCCTCCCAAATTTTCTCAGCTCCACCAGCTTCTCCTGTGGTTTCAGCCCCCCACACCCTTCGCCCGCAGTGTACCCCGACATTTCCCAGATTGAAGTCATTGCCGGCACTCAGCCAGATCAACCGATATTCCCCGGATTGATGCGCAGGCAGGCGGCACCCGCCTTGGCCGCCTCGATGGCGCGCTTATAGAGGAAATGGATATCCGCGAAGATCGGCGACCTGTACCGCCTTGACGATAGCCGGCAGTGCTGCCGTCGACTCCTCGTCGGGACAGGAGACGCGCACGATATCGGCGCCGGCCTCTTCCAATTCAGGGATCTGGGCGATCGTCGCCGTTGCATCGGAGGTCAGCGTGTTCGTCATCGACTGCACGGTGATGGGCGCGTTGCCGCCGACCGGCACCTTGCCGACATAGATTTGGCGGCACTTGCGCCGGTGGATGTCGCGACAGGGGCGGACGCTCATGATCTGTCATTCCTCTGCGTGCTCGCAATTACCCGGCCGGCGAAGCCTGCTGCCTGGTCCTGGCCTTCTCTCCCTTGATCTCGACGAGCTTGTGCTCGACGTGACGCGAGAAGACGTATTCCGCTGGCCGCTGCTTATCAAGCGGGATGTCGGGCGCCATCCGTCCGTCGGTCTTGACGCCGCGCAGACTGATGCCGAGCGCCTTCAACGGATGGCGGATCGTATCCGTCAGCGCCGTCGCCTCGAAACCGCTGTGGACCATGCAGTCGGCGCATTTCTCGTAATTGCCCGTGCCGTAGGAATCCCAGTCGGTGCCTTCCATCAGTTCCTTGAAGGTCTTGGCATAGCCTTCGCCCAGCAGATAGCAGGGTCGCTGCCAACCGAAAACCGTGCGCGTCGGGTTGCCCCAGGGCGTGCAGTGATAGGTCTGATTGCCGGCGAGGAAATCGAGAAACATGCTCGACTGGCTGAACGACCAGGCCTTGCCCCCACGCCCGCGCGCGAAGATGTCGCGGAAGATCTGCTTGGTCTTGCCGCGGTTGAGGAAGTGCTGCTGGTCGGGCGCGCGCTCATAGGCGTAGCCGGGCGAAACCGTGATCCCGTCGACGCCAGCCGCCATGACGCTGTCGAAGAAATTCGCCACCTTCTCCGTCTGGGCGTCGTTGAAGAGGGTGCAGTTGATGTTGACGCGGAAGCCGCAAGCTTTTGCCGCCGCGATGGCCGCAACCGCGCGATCGTAGACGCCTTCCTGGCAGACCGACTTGTCATGCATTTGCCGGTCGCCGTCGAGATGGACGGACCAGATGAAATAGGGGCTCGGCTTGAAGAGATCGAGCTTCTTTTCCATCAGCAGAGCGTTGGTGCAGAGATAGACGAATTTGCGGCGCGCAATGATGCCCTCGGCGATCTTGTGGATCTCGCGATGAAGCAGGGGCTCGCCACCCGCAATGGAGACGACCGGCGCACCGCATTCGTCCACCGCCTGCAGGGCATCGGCGACGCTGATGCGCTGATTTAGGATCTCATCGGGATAGTCGATCTTGCCGCAGCCGGCACAAGCCAGATTGCAACGGAACAAGGGCTCCAACATCAGGACCAAGGGGTAGCGCTTGCGCCCGGCCAAGTGCTGGCGGGCGAGATAGGCGCCGACACGTAACTTCTGCAATGCTGGTATCGCCACGGCTAGCCTCGTTTAAATCAGGGTTACACAAAGCTCGTCGACAACGAGAGATACGAGAGATAGTGGCGGGTTCAGGCGTCCCCAAGTTCGCTCGGTATACGGAATTTTATGCCTTCGACGATGCCCGGCGCGACATTGAACTCGACAACGCCGGCCTGGCGCCGCGCTTTGGGGCACACAGCCGGTCGAACTCCTCAGCGCAAGGATCTCGGTTTTCGGCAGAAATGTCGTGTCCTCCGCAATGCATTAGACGCAGCAGAGATTGCATTGGTCCGTCGCCGATGCGCGCAGAGTAAGTAATGGTCTTTCCATAGTGGTCTATCATGCAAGTCGGCACTGGGTTATATTCGGTGGAACATAACGCACCGGGCCGTCCGTGTCCCCTTTGATGATTAGGAGGCCGATTGCCTCCGCCAACCCGTGACTTCCGGCCTTGGCTAGGTATCTAACCTCGAACGCAACTGACCGGCCCCCGATTGCGCAGCCAAGTTCTATGTAACAGCGGAACTGGCTTTTGGTCCAGCCGGACGCCCGCGTAGCCATGGCGAAGCGGAGCGGGTGTCCGGCGGCGGAATGAGCCATGCGCCTGGCGCTGGCGGCCGGTAACCGAGGGACGAGTGTGGCCGGCGAAGGTTTCGGCCCGCATACCTCGGCAAGCCGATGATGGCGCCTGTCGGTTCCTTCCAGATCGAACTCCGCAGCCTTCCATCCGGTCTGTGGTGATGAGGTCGTCGCAGCCATGGTCGTCCTCCATGAATGCTGCCAAGTCTCGCAGCCGCCGGCGCAATATCGAGGAGCCGCGTCGTGAGCGAGCATCGCGCTGGAGAAGACGGCGGAGGAGCCAACCGACCGCGGAACATTCTCCAGAGTCAATCCCCTGGCAGGCGGGGAATCAACCGGGAATCTCTGCGCCAAATGACAGTTTTTGCCAAATTGGCCCGCAACACCCCTCTGCAATCGCGCTGCACTGGCGTCGCCACCACAGTGCCGCTCTGGCAACCCGGCGTTGCTAGGGCGGGAGCGCAAGGGGCTCGCTGGCCTATTGAGCGACGCGGGCGCCATTGGTTGAAGTACGCGATGTACTCGGCCAGGACCCGACGCAGGTGACCCTCACCGAAGACGAATGTGTGATCCAGGCACTCCTGCCTTGCCGATCTCACCCGTCGCTCGGCGATCGAATTGGCCCGCGGTGCTTTGAACGGGGTGCGAATCTGAGTGATGGCCTATCGAGATTCTGTCCAACTTTCAGAAAACGCCAACGCGCATGTGCTGAACGGCCTTCCTTCGCGCTCCCGCGGCCATAGCCGACCGGTTGCTTCGATTCCGTTTCGTGACAGGCGTGCACCGAGCGCGGGGACGAGGACAGTGCAGACGCCGTAAGGACGTCCCGGTACCGCATTGGGCAGAGTGTGTATAAGCAACGGATCCCCGATCTCATACCATGTGAGGGAAATCTCCTCGTCCCTCGATACCACCCGCTCCGTCCAGAAATAACGCGGATCACCCGACTTGGTGAACTGGGCGTCAAGCACTGGAATCGCCGCGT
>WNFR01008493.1_pt1 | contig 10382 bp, 8 predicted proteins | sample 5400221 | NCBI WGS metagenome assembly WNFR01 (sample SAMN13153357, study PRJNA577476) | soil metagenome | isolation source: 40 cm soil under Madrone tree | place: USA:California | collected 2016-06-14 | reverse complement strand
GTCTCAGGCTGCCCCCCGGCTTCCGTATTGCTGTCTTCGCCCAGGCCCCGCATGCCCGGCAGATGGCATTCAGCCCGGGCGGCGTGCTGCTGGTCACCGACATGAGCGACGGCACCGTACTGGCGTTGCCCGATGCCAAACACACGGGGCACGCGGAGCGGACGGTGTCCGTGCTCTCTGGTCTGAACGCTCCGCATGGCATCGCCTTTCACCAAGGAAAGCTCTATGTCGCCGAGATCAACGCCGTCCGGAGGTATGACTGGGATGAAGGAAAGTTGCGTGCCAGTAATGGCCAGAAGATCGTCGATATCCCGGGAAGCGGTGGCGGGCACTCGACCCGAACGATTCTCTTTGCGAACGGAAAGCTGTATGTGGCCGCCGGATCGAGCTGCAATGTCTGCGTGGAAGATGACAAGCGCCGCGCCGCGGTGACCGAATACAGCGAAGACGGAAGCGGCGAACGGACATTCGCCTCCGGCCTGAGGAATGCTGTCGGGCTGACGGTCAATCCCAAAACCAACACCATCTGGGCGACTGACAATGGCCGTGACTGGCTGGGGAGCAACCTTCCGTCCGAAGAAATCAACGATCTGGGTCCAAACGGCGGCAACGCGGGCTGGCCGTATTGCTATGGCAACCGCGTTCCCGACCGCTCGCGGAGCAAAGACTACGATTGCTCGAAGACCATTGCTCCTGCAATAGAGATGCAGGCGCACTCGGCGCCGTTGGGGTTGTTGTTCTACAACGGCGAAATGTTCCCCGCGGAATATCGCGGAAGTCTATTCGTGACATTTCACGGATCCTGGAACCGCAGCGTGCCCACAGGATACAAAGTGGTTCGCATAAGGTTCAATGACAAGGGTGAACCGCAAGGCCCGCCGGCTGACTTCATCAGCGGATGGCTCCGCCCCGGTGAGACGAAGACAGGCGTATGGATGGGACGGCCAGTCGGTCTCGTGGTCGGCCCCGAGGGCGCGCTGTACGTCACCGACGACTCAGCGGGAGTGGTGTATCGGGTGACGTGGGTGAAGTAAGCCTCAACTTGTTCGTGATGGGGTCATCCTGTGTTTGCGAAGAGCCTGCCCGGCGACAAACGCGTAGCGCTGTAATTTGAAAATCCACAAAGAATTGTCATTCCGCAGCGCGGCATTGTCGCGTGAGGAATCTGCTGCCTCGGTGCCGGCAGCAAACAGATTCCTCGCCGATAAAGCTGGCTTCGGAATGACAAGGGATGGGGTTGTTTTTGTGCAAACTGCACCGCTACCGACAAACGCCCACGTCCTCCTGATGAATGCTTCTCTTGTACAATGCTAGACTTCATTCATGCTGGCCGACTACGCCGTGCGGGTCGAGCAATCCCGCGGACGCCGAATTCCTGAACCGCAGCATCCCTATCGGAATGACTTCCAGCGCGACCGGGACCGCGTCATTCATGCCCGCGCCTTTCGCCGGCTTGAGGCCAAGACGCAAGTTTTCACGCGCCGCTTCTCCGATCACTTTCGCAATCGCCTCACTCATACCATCGAAGTCGCGCAGATCGCACGCACCATCGCAGGCCAACTTCACCTGAACGTGGACCTGGTGGAGGCCCTGGCCCTGGCGCACGACGTTGGACATCCGCCCTTTGGCGATGCCGGTGAAAAAGCTCTGGACGCAGCCATGCGGGAGCATGGATCCTTCTTCGATCACAACCTGCACGCGCTGCGCATCGTCGAGGATTTCGAAGTCCGCTATGCTCGTTTTCGCGGCCTGAACCTGACGTTTGAAGTGCGGGAAGGCATCATCAAACACTCTCATGACTACGCCGCCAGCCAGTTTCCCGAACTGGCTGAGTATTTGCTCGCTCAGCGGCCGCCGCTCGAGGCCCAGTTGATCGATCTGGCCGACGAAATTGCCTACGACACCGCCGACCTCGATGACGGCTACGAAGCCCACTTATTGACGCTGGAGCAGATACGCGCCGGCATTCCGGTTTTCGATCGCTTCTTCCGCGAGGCCGAGCAGCTTTATCCCAACGTTGCCGAGAAACTAAAGTTTAACGAAGTCGTGAAGCGGATTCTGGATCGCATGGTCGGCGATTTGATCAGCAACCTGCAGGAGCAGATCAAGATGGAAGACATTCGAAGCCTGGAAGATATACGCGCCTGCCCGTGCCGGCTGGCCACATTCAGCTCCGAGGTAGAAGAAGAAAGACGCGGCGCCAAGGAATTCCTCTATAAGAACCTCTACTTCAGCGCGGCACTCGATCCGGAAAAGAATGACGCCGAGCGGGTCATTCGCGAGTTGTTCGAGTTTTGGATGGCCAAACCTGGAAGCTTGCCAGTCAACTATCAGGAGAAGGCCGGAATGGAGCCGCTGCCGCGCGTCGTGTGCGACTACATCGCGGGCATGACCGACAACTTTATATACGAGCAGTATGAGAAGTATTGCGGCACGCCGGGATAAGGGAGAGTCGGACTCACCCAGCCACGATTCATCTTCCAAACAAAACAGCGATCGCTGACGAAAAGAAATCGATGCGCCTGCCACTTTCATCTTTGGTAGCGTTACAACATCTCGGCGAACTTACAGCCTGAACTAGTACCACCGGCATTTGTCGTTCACTTCCGCAGGTTCAATCGCATCTCGTTCGTGACTTCGAAGCCTAGAGAGTCGTAGAGCGGACGTCCCTTGTCGCTGGCATGCAAGGTCACATGCACGAACCCCTCTTTCCGGCACCAGTCGATCATGGTTTGCATGAGCCGGCGGGCAATGCCTTGACGGCGAAAAGGCGGATCGGTGTACATGTTGAGAATGGTGGCGCGACGGCACTGGCCGTCGTAGGGATGGCTTGGCCACGGACTGACCAGCACGACTCCGCCCGCTACGACTTTTTCTCCAGCGCACGCGAGCCAGCCGTGGAGCGTACCGTTTGCCAGCGCTGACGCCAGATATGGTTTGCAGGTCGAGACCATCCCAGACAAGGTTCCGGCGTCGTTGTATCCCATGTCTTCGTACATACCCCGGCGATGACGCAGCAGTTCGGGAATGTCATCGGGCGTGGCTGGCCGGATGAGCACTTCGAGACTCATTAGGTTTCTCCGGACTTACGGGTGCCCCAGCCTCGTCTCTCCGTTTTTTGGAGAGACAGGGTAGCCCTCGCGGTAAGGACTGTTCAGGATACAAAAAGAAAGCCGAGCCTGCGCTCGGCTTGGACGGGTCGAAGGCCCGTCGCCACACCGCTCGTTTTGCGATCGTTATTTGTTTTCGGAGTCTTCTTTCGCCAGTTTCATCTTGGCAGATTCCAGCTTCTTCTGAACGCGGGCTACGTCGTTCTGGTCAACTTCGGCCGCCACCGTCTTGTTCCACTCGGATATCGCTCGCTCCCAGTGTGCCGCCGCCAGTTTGAGGCGTCCGGTTTTCTGGTAGAGGTCGCCCAAATGGTCTTGCACCGTGGGGTCGGTCCCGATGCGTTGCGAAGCTTTGATCAGAGTGTCTTCGGCAGACTCGTATTTACCCAGCTTGAAGTACGCCCAGCCCAGCGAATCGAGATAGGCGCCGTTGGCCGGATCAAGATCTACCGCCTTCTTGATGAGACCGAGGGCCTCGTCCAGCTTGATCCCGCGGTCCGCCAGCATGTAGCCCAGATAATTCAGCGCGGTCGCGTTCTGGGGATCCCCTGCCAGTACTTTGCGGAACATATCCTCTGCCGGCTCATACTTCTTCTGGCGTTCGAAGGTCGAGCCACGCAGGAAGTAGACGTATTGTCTGTCTTCATCCTTGGTCGAGAGTTGTTCCGCCTTATCCAGCGCTTCTTCGGCTTCCGGCCAGCGCTTGAGACGGCTGTACATCTGGGACAGCGTGATGTAGACGTCGCGATCTTCGGGAGTACCCTTCAGCAGCGCCTTAACCTGCTGCAATCCCGCATCGGGCTGACCCATGTCAGAAAGCTGCGCCGCATACACCATCTTCAGGCTGCGATTGTTGGGCAGCTTCTGAACCGCTTCCTTGGCCGTGTCCGTGGCCTGCTGCCACTGTTTGCCTTCACGGTAAGTGTCGATGATTTGCTGGTAGCCACGCTCGGCATTGTCGTCGCCCAGCACCACCATCTTTCGGAACGTCTCTATGGCTTGCGTGTCGTTCTTGTTGTCGCGATAAATCGTTCCCAGACGCTCCAGGAACACTGACCGATTGTTCTTCTCGGGCTGGGTGTAGCTGTTGTCCGCCTTCTCGGTCTTCTTGAGCAGGTCCTGCAGCACCTGGATCGCTTCGTCGTAGCGGCCCTGAGCCTGATAGACGGCGGCCATGTTGTAGGGCACTTCGATCGAGTCCTGCACCATCGATTCGGCCTTCTTCAAGGCTTCCAACGCCTGGTCGAACCTGCCGCTCTTGCGGTAGATCTCCGCCATACGCAAGTAGGTCTGCGCATCCTCGGGATTCGCATCCGCGATGATCTTGTACTGCTCGAGAGCGGCATCGGTCTGGCCGTCGTTCATCAGGTTCTGGGCCAGGCCGCGAATCGCGTCCAGATTGTCCCGGTCGAGTTCGATCGCTTTCTTATAGGCCGCGATCGAATTTTTGTACTGCTTCTGTTGTTCGTAGGTATAGCCGAGCGCCGAGTAGAGCTTGGCGGAGCGCGCCGCGTCCGGAATGGAACTCAGGACTTCGCCGGCCCGGGCGGTGTCGCCTTCTTCGTTATAGAGGTAGGCCAGTGTGGTAACGGCTTCTTCTGAGTCGGGTTCCAGCTTGACCGCGACCTTGAACTGGTCTTCGGCCTTCTGCAGATCGTTGTTCAGCCGGTAGAGACGTCCCAGCAGAAGGTGGTCGTCCACATTGTCGGGTTCGATCTTAATAATCTGTTCGTACTGCTCGATGGCCAGCTTGAGAACGTTCTGCGAGCCTTGTCCGGCCTGCACGTCGCCCAGCGAACGCAGATAAATGCGCCCCAGCAGCTTATGCGCTTCCAGGTTGTTGGGATCGCGCTTAAGGATGTCCTGCGCCTCCAGGACGGCGTCCCGAATGCGGCCGGTCTTGGCGTAGAGTTCAGCCAGCGCGGAAGTCAGGTACTCGGAAGTAGGATCGGCGTCAATCGCCAGCCGATACTCCTCGATTGCCTTATTGGCCAATTCGCTGCGGCCATACACCGCCACCTGCTCTTCGTACATGTGCGCCAGGGTGTAGTGGTAGTAAGCCGCAGCCTTATCGAGCTTGCGGGGCGCAGGCGTGGTGGCCGGTTTGGAATCCGCGGCCGGGGTTTGCGCCGCGGAAACAGCGGGGATGACCAGCAGCAAAATAAGAGTGCAGTAAATACTTTTCATCGAGAACCTTCGGCTTCCCTGAACCATAGCGATTGGATGCCGAACCGCTGCTGGCGGGTGCTCTAGATTATTGTAAACCGTGCTGGTGAGAGGCGGTGAAAAAGGAGTTCTCGGAACCGCGGAGGTAATGATCGGAAGTACAGGGACTAACAGGATTGACAGTTGCGGGATTTTCGATTGGGGGATTGTAAAGAACTGTTATGAACCTGTCATCTGAGCGGAGTACTGGCTTCGCGCAGCGCAGGCACTACGCAATCGAAGGACCCCTCTGAGCTTCACAATTGTGCTGCCGAAAATCTTCAGAGGGGACGGTCCCAGCGCTTCGTTAATAAAGCAAGTAGCGATAAGCTGGGAGGGTCCTTCGACTCCGTCAGCGCATTCGCGACGCGAATGCGCTGCCTCCACTCCGGATGACAGATGGCGGCGATCGAGCAAAAGACAAAATCCTAGTGCCTGAAGTGCCTTACCCCGGTAAAGATCATTGCCAGCCCCAGCCGGTCGGCGGCTTCGATGACTTCCTGATCGCGAACTGACCCGCCGGGCTGAATGATGGCGGTGGCGCCAACCTTAGCGATCTCCTCAACCCCATCGGGAAAGGGGAAAAATGCATCGGATGCAGCCACCGTTCCCTGCAGCGGCAGGACAGCCTTCATGGCGCCGATCTTGCAGGAATCCACCCGGCTCATCTGGCCTGCGCCGACGCCTACAGTTTGTCCGTCGCGGGCGTACAGGATGGCATTCGACTTCACGTGCTTGGCCACCTTCCAGGCAAATAGCAGCGCCCGCTTTTCCCCGGCCGTAGGCTGTCGTTTGGTGACGACCTTGAGATCGGATTCCTGGAGAACGCGAGTGTCGGCGTCCTGCGCTAAAATTCCGCCGGAAACATTTTTCAGCACCCACTTTTGCGGAGCATGGTTGATCTCTACCAAGCGCAAATTTTTCTTGCCGGCGAACTTGGCCCTGGCGGATTCGTCGAACCCCGAGGCTGCGATGACCTCGAGAAAAAGCTTCGCCATTTCTTCCGCGGCCTCGGCATCCACCACGCGATTCACTCCAATCACGCCGCCGAAAGCTGACACCGGATCACACTCCAGCGCTTTCTTGTAGGCCTCGGCGAGGGTCTTGCCGGTGGCGGTGCCGCAAGGGTTGGTGTGCTTGATGATGGTACAGACGGTCTCAGCAAATTCCTGTGCCAGGTCCCAGGCGGCCTGTAAATCCACGATGTTGTTGTAGGAAAGTTCCTTACCCTGAATCTGGTGCCCATTGGCTACGCCGCTCCCCGACCCGTCGCTATACATCGCAGCCTTCTGGTGCGGGTTCTCGCCGTACCGCAGGTCCATCACCTTGCCGAAAGACAGGCGGAGATTCTGGGGAAAGCTCGCCTCGGGATGAAACTCGAAGTGCCCGTTTGAGCTGACCCGCTCCAGGGTAGACGCGATGGCCGAGTCATAGGCGGCAGTGGTCGAAAAGGCCTTCTGCGCCAGGCGCCACTTGGTGGCGGCCGAGAGGGCGCCACCCGAACCCGCCATCTCCTCGGCGATCGAATCGTAGTCACTGGGCGAGGTGACGACTGCCACGTCCTGAAAATTCTTGGCGGCGGAGCGAATCATCGACGGTCCGCCAATATCAATGTTCTCGATGAGATCTTCAAAGGGCACGCCAGGTTTGGCCGCCGTCTTCTCGAAGGCGTACAGATTGACCACTACCATGTCAATCGGTGCAATGCCGTGCTCAGCTACGGCGCTGCGGTGCGAAGCCACCTCGCGCCGGTGCAGGATGCCTCCGTGCACCTTGGGATGAAGTGTCTTCACTCGGCCATCGAGCATCTCGGGAAAGCCGGTAAGCTCGGAAATGTCTCTTACGGCAATGCTGGAATCACGCAATAACTTGGCCGTACCGCCGGTCGAGATGAGTTCGACACCCATAGCGGCGAGTTTGCGGGCAAACTCGACCAATCCCGTCTTGTCAGTCACGCTGAGAATGGCACGCTGGATTTTCGTCTGGGTCGCGGACATGGCAGACCTCGAATGAATGGGAATGTGCCTGGGAACGGCAGGGAGAAATTCTAACAGGGGCGGTCGTCCGTCGTCAGTCCTCAGCCAGGAATCGCCAATGCTGTTCGAGCAATATTCAGCCGGCTGAGCTGGGTAAGTGATTTTTGAGAGTCTCTCGCGAACCGGCGGTCAACCGGGCAGCAAATATTCTGGAGGCGCTGACGACTGAGAACCGACGACTGACGACTAGGTTTTCGCTTTGGCCTTCAGTTTCACTTGCCCGCCCTGCATTTCAACCGTGTATTCCACTGCTTCGCAGCCGTACTGCTTGCGGATCTGTTCGGTTTTCTTCTGCACGAACGAGGTAAAACTGTCGAGATTACCGGAAACGGCCTCTCCCGATCTCTTCTTGGCGTCCGTCAGCGCCTGGTAGAGTTTTTGCACCTGATCGCGTTCTGCGCGCGCATCGGCGCACTGCACACTGAAGGGCTTCTTCTCTTCACTCGGGGTGGCGGCCGCAGCAGCACTGGCCTGAGCGGAGTGTCCAACTCCGTAGACCTTGTGCTCCGGTACATGTTCCTCAACCCGCACGCCCTGCACCGACAAAAGCGCATCCTGGGGACGGCGGTAGCCTTCTTCACGAATGCGGTTCTTCTTGCGCCACAGGTCGCTGTAGATGGCATAGCGTTGCGCGACTTCGTTGTAGCGGAAGCGCTGCGAAAAGCTCATGCGGTTGCCATCACTGAATTTGCGCAGCAGCGAGAGCACCTTCCACTCAATATCCGTAGGAGGGCGCTTGGTCGGATTGCTGAAATAAATCTCGTACTCGATCTTCAGCCGGCGCAGCTGCGAGTCGAGAACGGTCAGTTCTTCGTCGATGGTCACCCGGGAATCTCCAGCCGACAGTCTAGAGGTTACCCGCCACCCGGACGAGATTCCCATTGGACACAATGGGGATGGAACGAAAGTACCCAGAGGACGACTCCTGGCTACTAGCGATTAGCTCGTAACCTGAACATCCTAGTTTTTCAACTGAAGAAGCAGTCACACGAGAAAGACTGGCCGAGCGGTTTGTCGAACATATTTGAAATTCGGAGCTAAAATCTTTTAGGAGCCAGGAGCCAGAAGTTAGCAGCTGCTTTACTTCGTCGCCATCTTCTTAACCATCGCCAGCACCAGCTTGCGGTCGCTGTCGTTGAGGCTGACGGCGTAGCGCCGAATCTGGCTGAGGAAGCGGACTTCGTCGTCGGAGAGTTGGGGAAGATTTTTCGAGCCGTTGGTATGTCCGGATTCGGAGAAGAACTGCGACAGCGCGATTTCCATGGCACCGGCAATTTTGGCCAGGGTATCGAGCGAGGGGATGGTGTGTCCGTTTTCCACTCGCGACAGGTAGCAGCGCAGCAGGCCGGTACGTTTTTCGATGTCCCCCTGGGACATGCCTCTTTGCAGACGATAGTTTCGGATGGTCTCGCCGATGTTCATAGAAAAAGCAACCAAAACAGACCCCCCGTGGATGTGCTGCATAGTAACCAGAGTAGTACCTTCTGGCAAGAGGAATTTCGTTGCACCACAACCGGTGATGGAGGTAAGAACACGAACGATTACAACTCTAGTTCCATGTATAACGCTCCGGCAATCGGATTGTGACGATAAGGTTCGATCTCTTTGAATCCCAGACGTCGATACATGGCCACTGCATTCGGCATCACCGGTTCGACAGTATCGAGGCGCATCTTCCGGCACCCCATAACGCGAGCTTCGGCAATCACCCTTTCGGCCAGCGCCCGTCCCAACCCCTTTCCCCGAAACTGCGGACGCAGATAAAGTCTCTTCATCTCGCAGATCCCTGACCCCAATGAGTGCAGCGCGACGCAACCAGCTAACTGGTCTCGATACTGGGCCACCAGAAGCCGTCCGTCGGGCGGAGCGTAGTCCCCGGGCAGGCCGGAGAGTTCCTGATCGAAACTTTGAAAGCACAGACTGAAGCCGAGCGATTGGGCGTACTCGAGAAAAAGTTCACGCGCCTGTTCAATCTGGACAGGCGATTCCACCTGCGTCATGATAACTCTGGGATTCCCCCGCGCTGTCATTCCTATGTCTACTCCACCTTGCGTCTAACCCATCAGCATGCCGCCGTTCACGTTCAGCACGTGCCCGGTAATATACGAAGCATCCTCAGAGGCCAGAAACGCCACCGCGTTCGCGACGTCCTCGGGCGTTCCCACGCGCCCGAGCGGGATCATCTTCACCGCGTTCTGCTTGAAGTCGTCGCCCAGTCCCGAGGTCATGGCAGTTTCGATAAAGCCCGGAGCGACGGCGTTGCAGGTGATGTTGCGCGTACTGACTTCGCGGGCAATGGCCATGGTCAGGCCGATCAGCCCCGCCTTTGATGCCGCGTAGTTGGCTTGTCCGGCTTGTCCCGTCTGCCCAAAAATCGAGGTGATGTTAATGATCCTCCCCCAGCGTTGCTTAAGCATCGACCCGATTGCCTGCTGGGTGCAGAGATAGGCCGAGGTCAGATTGGTGTTGAGAACGGCGTCCCAGTCAGCCCGCTTCATGCGCATGACGAGCTGGTCGCGGGTGATGCCGGCGTTGTTTACCAGAATGTCAATCTTGCCGAGTTGGACGATTGCCGCCTTAAACGTGGATTTGATTTGCTCTTCGTCTCCGACATCCAAAGGAAACGCTGTGGCCTTGCCTCCTGCGGCGGTGATTTCATCCGCCAGCGCCTGTAGTTTCTCCTGGCCGCGCGCCGCCAGAGCAACCGTTGCCCCGGACTGGGACAGTTTCAAGGCGCAAGCTCGGCCGATGCCTTGCGACGCTCCCGTCACCAGAGCAACCCGGCCTGAAAGAGTCATGAATGAATTCTCCTGATCCACGAACGGGGAATTATACGCGGGTTGCATGTAGGCGCGAGCGTCCCGCTCGTGTGTCGTTCATTCCTGCATTCTCATTCTGCCTGACACAATGATCGATGGCCCTGCACGAGCGAGACGCTCGCGCCTACATGGCTTTAATCTCGCCACGATAGAAGTATCGCAGCAGGGGCGGCGCCAGGATTGTGGTCACTGCCGTCATGAACACGACTATC
>WNFR01008490.1_pt1 | contig 10383 bp, 19 predicted proteins | sample 5400221 | NCBI WGS metagenome assembly WNFR01 (sample SAMN13153357, study PRJNA577476) | soil metagenome | isolation source: 40 cm soil under Madrone tree | place: USA:California | collected 2016-06-14 | reverse complement strand
AGACTCTCGAGGAACGGGAGATTCGAGAATCGCTTGGCATAGCCATATCCCCACATTATGACATGGAGAGCACACAGGCAGATGCAGAAAGTCAACCACCGACGATAAGGCGGGAGTTGTCGTCTCTGGCTTCTCATCGCAATTCTGATACATCTGCCAATGTTGGCGCGTCCAACACACCGGCCCAGGCGCAATCGGCCGCGCTAGTTAACCCCAAACCTTCCTCCCCACCTTCGCATATCCCCAGAATTTCTTCTCCCCCGCAATGGCGAAGTCGGGCCAGCGACTGCTCAAAGTCTAATGACACATTGCGCCCAGTACAGGAGATAGCTCCATTTATGAGTGGAGACCCGGGTGGCTCGGCCGAAGAGATCTATTTCAGAAAGGAGAACGACGACGAAGATGAGGAGATGCCGAGTATCGACATGGAATCTGACTCGGACTAGGCCTGATTGGTGAAGAGTCGAGTACTCGTGCCCCGCCCTCAGTTCCGTAGAGTAGATATGCAGCTCCGCGGTTACCGGGGACTCGGGGCCTTTGACAAGGTGCATAAATATCACGTGATAAATGAAAAGCTTAAACAAGCACCACCATAACAGTAATGCGTCTCAGATCTCAGAGATCTCAGGCCTCAGACGCGAATCCGTTTACGACCTTGTCCTTTGCAATCCACATCCATCATCTCGTCACCATCCGAGTCGTTTCGTACTGTGCCGTATTGCGGCGCGAACGTGGCTATCTACCCCAACGCGGGACGTCAGTGCAACTCAACAACCTGTCATAACGATGGACGGACCTTGCGAGTCAACGCCTGCCCGGTAACTCCTTCTGGATCAAGCGATTGAGCGCGTTCTAGGTGCTGTCGTGCTCCTCGAAGCATTGTTTGCTTGACATCGCTATTTTTCTGTTCTATTTTTCTGTTCGTCAAGAAAATCGATTAATATGAGGGATTGGACATGTTCGACGTGCCTTGAGCGTCATGACATAACTTGGTGTCCGCGAGGACCGCAAGTCGCCAATACAGGAGACCCGCGTACGTATGCAACACGGGGTTCTCCTGGTAGGGAAGCGACGGAAGGTATCTGAATTCCCGGAACTGGGTGCATGTATGTAACAGCGAAAAAACACGAATCCGCACAGCTCGAGTTCATCAAGAGCGTCACGCTCTCGCCCAGCCACCGCAAACGATAACACTAGCTCTTGTAGGAGCGCCTCACGCTGATGATACGTGAAATCAGCAAGGTGTCTATCTTCAAACAAGATGACCATTTGGCGCGCACCTCTTGAGGGTGTTGAAGCATCATAACCCGGAGGAAATCAATCTGCTTCGCCGTCCTAGGCGCATCGCCTGGAGTAGGTAACTCGTCGGCGAGTAAGAGAAGAGCGAGTTTCCAAACGACCGCCCATTGGATCTCCCCGCAACTGGAAAGGAGACCAAATGCCTTCCGGGCACGAGTGAGATCTCGGCGCTGGATTGACAAATGCAATATATCGAGAAGACGCCGAATGTGAACGTTGCGAGCAGTTGAAGGTGCCTTCGCGTCGGACGAGTTGAAGATAAAAGAACTACGGTGGGCCATGGAAGTCGATCTGCACTTATCGATTTATCGATTACATCACCTAGGTGGCTGACTCTAAATAAATAAATAATCTATGTGAAATTACCACAGTATAGTATAGTAACACGTCTATTTCGCCCAAGCGATCCAACTCCACTTTGATTAATCGTCGTCACTCCAGGGTTCGCGCTCCACTGGCTTTATCGGAACGACGCGTGTGCGACGAATCTGGTCACGGCATGCACCAAAGTACCTTGGTGTCTCGAAGCTCCAAACGAGGTTCCCAACCGGCCAATGTTGACATGCTTCGATGTACCGACGAACGTCAGGGTCTACGTCACACCCGAACGACCGCAATGACCCTTTTGCAGTCAGAAAGTCGTCCATGAGTTGTTCGTAGTGCCTTCCCACAAAGTTACACGCGGCTTGTATGTCCATATTTTTGGTCCTCATCAGGACCGTGATGAAGTTGTTGCCTTCCAAACCTCTGCTCAGTTCCATGTTATACGAATACAGATCCTGGCAAGGGGAAAAATTATGTCAATCACCCCTCTTGCGCTTTCTAGAGCACACACTACACTCACGTTCGCCCAGCAGACCATATCCACAGCGCTGAAATACATCCTTTGAAAGGTTGGGTCTGAAAAGACCTCGTCGGGAAGGTCGATTCCCAGGACATACGAGATCAAGCCAAAACAGACGCGAACGGCACTGTTCTCGCGGCGAAGGTGGACATATGGCTCCAGTTCAAGAACCTCTCCACGGTCGCGTAATCCAGCCTCTTGGACAACGGACTCGATGAAGGCTTCACAGTGTTCGAGAAACCGACGAAACGTTTTTGGCCTGGCTGTCACAACAAGGCGCGCGCGCAAACTTGGATGATAGATTAGAAATGATAGTTGGACAATCTGATCTCGATCAACTCACTCTGCGCTCATTTGCGCAAGCTTGGACCCATCGGACCAGGTAGGATCTCGCATCGCTTGCAAAAATATGTCGCCTGTCTGACGAGCGTCGCCGTAGCACTGCTCGTCGCTGAGTTCGTCGATGACGAACAACAAGTTGATGAGGTCGCAGCAAGTCCGAAATTCATCGTAGCCAGCATAAGGGTAGCAATGTGAGCTCAGCAGTTCAGCTTGACTCTGGAAGAAGAATGCGCGACGGCGGTCGGCGAAGACGGCATAACGATTGACCCAACTTCGAGATTCGGCGGAAGCGCGTTTCCAGAAGGGGTTTGTAGCGTCGTGAAACGTAATCGAGAGAGAGGGAAGGTCGGGGAGGACAAAATAAGACGGGGATGGTAACATGGTAAGAAGGAAGTCTCGAGTTGAATGAAGGGTGTGATGCGTGGGGCTGCACAATGGAGTGAGGTTTCCAAATCACCCGCTATTTATGCCTGAGTGGTGCAAGGATTTTTCAAACGGGGCTCGGAAGTACATCCCCATAAGACGGGGAACGGACATTGGAACAGGTGGTATCGAGGCGTATCAGGACAACAACGCACATAAACACAGGGGTTTCAGCCACTCGCGTGGCCATGCTGCATCGCGACTCGGACTGCAAACCCGAGCGAGCCCACAAGTCTCCGACATACGGTGAGGTGACGAACTGAGACGCCGCATATGAGAACCCCTACGGGTTGTTTGAGCAAAGACAAAGCCAAGGTAACTCCCCGCAGATAGATCTCTAATTTAATGGGACAGCCGAGGCGCTCAATGTGCGGCCTGTCAGGATGGCCGACCATGGGTTGACATAAACATATTTGGATGTAAGAGAGCATTGGTAAAGTGATTCGCGATCCAAGTCGTGAGGTGGATATTATTACCGATTCAAGAAACAACGCCAAAAGGCAGTAACCTCCCTTGAGATCCGCAATTTGTGCCTGATGTTCGAGCCGAGTTATAGTCCAGTCGACGAGATAGTCACACTCTGCCGCCAACTCGGCGCATGCTTCCAAATGGCTAGACGGCAATGATCGGGTCAACCAAGCTTCATCTCCCACAGCTTTGAGAAACTCGAGCCAATTGGGGATTGACAGTGGCAGTGGCTGTTCGTTCTTTTACGTAATCATCAACACACCCATCCACAACGACCATCCACACAACGACCATGGTAAATACAATGTCCCATTTATTTTGAAAAAAAATTATTTAGTAACATCTCCAGGCCACCCAAATATCGACCGGAACATCGGAACTACGTGATACCACCAAAGTGGAGCGCATAGGTTTGATTATTTTGCCTCAGACGTTCATCCAATAATCCAGTCGTTCCTTAGGTGCTCATTCACACATACGTGGTCTTGGACTCGATGACCGTCTCGAACCACGTGCCAGCTCCCAAGGCATGGTCGGTCAAGCGAAGGCCAGGAAGGCTGCTGGTATGATCCTTAAGATGGTTCAGGAGGGTAGAATTGCTGGTCGTGCCATGCTATTCGCTGGCCCACCATCAACGGGAAAAACAGCCATTGCCCTCGGTACCTATTGGCAACCCTCACTTGCCTTCCTTTCTCTGAAACGCAGTCTCTTCAGGAATGGCGCAAACACTTGGTCCTGATGTGCCTTTCACAATAATCGCTGCTTCTGAGGTCTTCTCTCTCTCCATGTCGAAGACAGAAGCTTTGACACAAGCTCTGCGGCGCAGCATTGGGATACGTATCAAAGAGGAGACGGAGATCATCGAAGGCGAAGTCGTTGAGATCCAGATTGACCGCAGTCTGACAGGCGTCAGTATCCCCTTTTGATTGCACCGTGCTAACCTTGTTGTTTACCCCGAATCGTCTTGAAGGCCACGAAAACCGGAAAACTCACAATCAAAACTACAGACATGGAGACCATCTACGACCTTGGGACAAAAATGATAGACTCACTCTCCAAAGAAAAAATTCTTGCTGGCGATATCATTTCGATTGACAAAGCTTCTGGCAAAGTCTCCAAACTTGGCCGATCTTTTGCTCGCTCTCGAGACTATGACGCTATGGGTGCGGATGTATGTTCCTTTATATGGCACAACGAGCTCTTGAATGATGTGGCCAAGACAAAATTTGTCAGATCTCCTGAAGGTGAAATACAGAAGCGCAAAGAAGTCGTTCATACCGTATCACTTCACGAGATCGACGTAATCAACAGCCGAACTCAGGGCTTCCTTGCACTTTTTGCAGGTGACACAGGTGAAATCAAACCAGAGCTACGCAATCAAATTAACACGAAAGTTACTGAATGGCGCGAAGAAGGGAAAGCTGAGATTGTCCCTGGAGTGCGCACGCTTCTGTTTCCTTGTCACACCTGCGAGTCATTCTCGGCTGCCTAGATCCTTTTTATCGACGAAGTGCACATGCTCGACATCGAGTGTTTTTCCTTTCTCAACCGCGCTCTCGAGGATGACCTTGCGCCGTTGGTAATTATGGCTTCGAATCGGGGAATGGCACGTATACGCGGAACGAAAATACAGAGTCCGCATGGGCTGCCCGTTGACCTTCTGGATCGTGTCCTCATTGTCAGTACTAAGCCTTATTCAGAACAGGACATCCAACGGATTATCCAAATAAGGTCAGTGAAGACGCTTGGTCGTTCTGTTGCTATACCGTCCAATCACACACTATCTTGTTTTCAGATGTGAAGAGGAAGACGTAACGCTCACCACGGAGGCACTAAACGTATTGACAACAATGGCCATGCAAACGACACTGCGCTATGCACTAAATTTGATTTCTTGCGCTCAGGTTTTGGCGCGGAAACGCAAAGTCGAGAACGTCGATGTCGAGGATCTTCGCCGTGCCTACACATGCTTTATGGACGAGAAGCGTAGTGTGCAATGGCTGAAGGAGCAGCAGGGATCCCTCATGTTTGAAATCGTCGGAGATGAGAAAGACGCTATGGACGTAAGCAGCTGAGCCCACAGCTGAGAACACCCATCTTGTCACTTCTTGTATCAACGTTTTACGAAGGGTATTAACTGCCACCGTGAATTCTGATGCAAATCCGTTGCAGTGCCAGATAATATTAACACCAGGTAATTATGGAGACAAGGTGAAACTCCTGGAGTGTATCAACTACCAAATTGATGGAAGAATACAGCCTTTCAGTGGACATATCGCCGGGGGTGCCCACAGTGGCGTGACAACTCTTAGCGCCATATACGTTCTATAGGCAAGTTTTTTTTTGTGAGCTCATGAACCGACGTGAAGCTCGGGAGTCAAGCCGCTTAGTTTTCACGCCATTGATACGTGCATGCGGTGCAACTGCCAACGCGTCCGCAAGACGATCATAAAGAAAATGCGCCAATAACTCACCGATAAACTGAGAATCGAAGGCGAAAGTATTATTAATTTTCTCGGAAAGTCGAAAGAGAGAGACGACGTACATGTCGTCATTGGTTCATCCGCAGATCTGATTTGCAGCTGGTAGAAGTAAGCGCGATCATTGTCACATCTCGGGCACGTCGCTTTCGCCACTAGTCAGGTATGGAGGCTTGGAGACCATGTGAAACTCCTACCTGCAGTAGAATCGGCGTGCTTCCATGTTTCATCACCACCAAGGACGTCGTCTACTTGCTTGCGCGTTAACTTTGTCCGCGAGGTCATCTGTAATAGGTTAGAAATGCCGATTGTTAAAGCCAAGAAAAGAACCATTGTAGGACCTGTTTCGCTATCGGAAATTCGTATGCACAGGTGTTACACGCCCATTTATTGTACCCAGTTTCTGCAGATATGATGAGAAGGTTCGCGCAGGTGGGACAGAACAGCATCCGAAGCGGGCCGCAGTAGACCGACGAGCTCTCTTACATCACATCTCACATCACTCATGATATGGGTTCAGCGACAACGGGTGACGCCCTCAAACTACAGACGTTCCAGGTATATGCGCACACCTTGTCTTATCATCCGAAACACTGACACAGGTTAAGGGCAAGTTTGATGTCAAGGATTTTGTAGGCGCGTTTTCTGAGAAGCTAATAGCCCAATCGAAAGCGGATCCCGGACGTAAGTTCCACCACCACTACCCTATGTAGAAGGACCTAACGTACTTCAGCTTTCAATCCGAAGCCATTCATCAGTACATTAGAGGCCGCTGTTGACCGTCTTATTGCGCTTCGGAAGGATGTCCAGGCCAAAACCGAGGGGATGGAGAAGGGCGTCCGAGTCGCGGAGAGGGAGTACTCTAAAAAAATGTCCGATCTTAACCGTGGCTTCGAGGTGCGTATGAGATGTTACCCGTCGCAAGCGTCTCTGACAGGTGACCAGGCAGTAGGGTCGTCGTTTGCCTCAATGGAAGCAAGGATGAACGAAGTAGGACGTACAGCCGGACGTATAGGTGAGCCTTCAAGCCCTGCTCTTACCTAACTTAGTATTCAGTTCGTTGCAGGTGAACAACTCGAATCAGTCCACCTTCAACATCAGAGAGCGCAGGCCGCTTACGATTTAATCGACTACTACACCCAATTCTCCCGTGACGACACCTCACGGATAGAGAGTCTCAAAAAAGAAGGAAAAGACGGTCGTCGTCAGGTCGCGATACTATTACGAAGGTTGGCCACTCTCGCGAAGGAAGTCGACTTACCCACTGCGGATAAAGTGGGTTCTCTTATCAATATATGGATCGTATACTAATGCCTCAATAGACAAGAGAGAACATCGATAGGTACTGTGAGAGGTTTGAGAAAGATATGCTGCACCTTTTCGACAGATGCTATCGCAAGGGAGATCCGAAGATGATGCATGTGGGTTTTCCTATCGTTCCTGAGAATGGTGCACCCGACCACCTTCCCACCTTTAGCACTGTGCACAGACACTGCTTGACTTCAATGGCGGTGCCTCTTGTGTGCAAGTTTACGTGAACCAGCACGACTTTTTCATTAATCGCGTCCAGAAGAAGATGGATAGCGACGACAGTACCGTGTCTGTGTTCATTGAATTACAATGCTGCCGCGACCGGGTACTCACATGCAATTAGCTGGCGCCTTCTGTCCGAGCCTAGTACTATTCCCCCCAAAACGGAGTCAAGCCTCACAGAACTGTTTGACGAGATTCGAGGAACGGTTGGCCAAGAGGCTCAGATCGTGCAGGCCGTCTTTCCGAACCCTTCATTTGTGATGCAAGTCTTCTTACAGCGAGTGTTTGCGCAGTCGGTAATCCAATACAAGTTATCTTTGTTTCGTTATACTAAAGCTCTTAAAGATTCAGCAGCATATGGAGCAGCTCCTGACTCGGGCCAGCAACATGTCGGACCTAGCATTTTTGCGCATCTTACAGTTGACTCACGCTCAGACGTCCTTACTTGTTGAGGACCTCAAGGGCTATGATGTGCCTTCTGCGACACCCAGGTCTCCGGCTCAGAATATCGGGTTCTCGCGTTTATTGGCGGGTGCTCCCTCAATGATTCCTGGTAGCTCTGGCTCGACTGCCATCAGCTCCATACTTGAGACGGCGATGGAGGAGCTCTTCGTCCCATATACCGAAGGCCAGCGTTACCTGGAACGCGAGAGCAAAAGCCTCGCTGAGCTTTATTCTGGTTATCTGTCTGCTTACACGCGATACCATGTAAGTATCGGCCCTTCTCTGCCACCCCCGTTAACTCTTGTCGGCATAGGAGCGTGAAGAGAAAGTGAATAAGACAAAGGGGTCAATGCTAGATCGTATGATGAACGCTACCGCTACGTCCGGGACCTCTTCAACCTCTAAAGCTGCGGCTGCGATCATGCGTTTTGGAGGAATTTCCTCCTCTGACCGCTTCCAGGAAAAATTACCTGAAGAACAAGTCAACGAAGAAGATGGGTCACTCAATGTTGGCGCTGCAGAAACAATGCTGAAGTGGCACGCAGAGGCGATCGGCAGATGCGCAGAGTTGAGCCCACCAAACGATGTGTGAGCGCGTTGCCAATTCCAAAGGAACACTGACCAACAACTCGCAAGCCCCAAGCACACCTTCGCGCTCTTTCGCGCATTGGCTGAAGTTATAGGTGGTGGATATATAGAAACCGCTATTAACACGTGAGAGTTTTTGCGCTGAGCATTTCAATCCGATTTAGAGCTTCCTCACAGAGCAGTGGCGCGTCTCGAAGCAATAGACCATACGAAAATCGAACCTAATTTACAGCCGCTATCTCTTCTCTGTTCTGTTGATCTTATCTGTCATCTTTGGCAACGGTATGTCAACATAGCGCTGCTGCCCCTTGCCGCCAGTTCCGTTGTGGTTCGTCGCGAAATGGTTGTATTCAACAATCAGACCATCAGCAAGGTCGAGGGTGCCGCGAACTCACTCATGCAACGTCTTATTGACGGTCGGTACTTGTCTATCTTGTGTTGTACAGAGCAAGTGTAGGCTCATTCAGTCCAGCAATTGTGTGTTGGATGGCCGTCCAGCTCACCAAACAGAAAAAAACGGACTTCAAGCCTCGTAATGACGACGATTCGTTTGCAAGAGTCAACACGGATCCCTGCGTTGGGTGCTGCGAGATTCTTGAGAAAGTCGGAATTGCGGCTAAGCAAAACTTGAGTGGCAAAAACCTGGAATTATTCTTAACCGAAGTCGGGGTAGCATTCCACAGGTGAGGAGTCCATAGCGCTATTGTTACTTCATCTTACGCCCCGCACACAGCCAATTGCTTGAGCATCTGCGCAAGTTCCCAGTGAGCGCGACGGGGGGCCTGATGCTCGCAAAGTCAGTCCAGGCACCAGGGCGCTCATGGCCGTTCTGACCAACTATTTTCAGAGATCTCAAATCTTACCAGGATGCCATTGCTACCTTTGGCATTCCTGCGTTGCACGAGCGTTTTGAGTTTATCCGACAACTGGGCAATGTATTCCTTGTCCAACCGGAGATAATCAAGTCTTACATCACAGAAAACTACTTGGGACGCATAGAACCCGCCCTTTTGCGACCGTATCTGACTCAACGCAGTGATTGGGGTCACGTGGAGAAAGGCTTCACTGACGAGGGTGAGGACATCGGTGGGCGGACAGGTCCCAAGGGTCTGCGCGACCGCTTCGGTATGGGCCGCCTAAGTATGATGATGAAAGATTTGGAAGGGCTACGACTTGGCGACAGTGTGCAAATGGGGATGTCGGCGCTACCGTCAGGGTTTGCGCAAGGCTTCTCAATCTCCTCACGAGCCTTTGGACGTGGGGACACGACATTGTAGCGTGGGATCACCTCAGAAAGGTGTTCGTTTACTCTACGCGCGACTTTGGCGGATTGGACACGAGATGGCAGCAGATTGATTACTCATATTCTTATTCACCCTTGAAAACAGGCTTCCTTTTCTCCTTGAATGCCCGCAATGCCTCTTCACGATCCTCGCTTTGTAACAGAGGCTCATATGCCGCTCTTTCAAAATCAAGTCCTACGTAAGGTCCATGAGCATGACAACTACGGTATCGAGGTATCCTCCTCACCTGGTTCCAGAGACAACTCCAGAGCTCTCGAAATTGCCAACTTTGCTGAACGCAAGGCGAGGGGTGCTTCGGAAACCGAATGAAATCGTATCGTTTATCCCCTTAGTAATAAGCACGCACCATTCGCGGCAATATCATTCGCCAAATCCAACGCACGATCAATGGCTGGTGTGCCCTCTTTCGAAACATAGTCCACAAGTCCTGAAAGCACCACAATTGGTATACCAACTTAAAGGGACGAACCCCGACCGCGCACCGATGTTCTCAGCTTCGACCGCCGTTAATGTACGACCGGTGAATATGAGATCCTTCGCCTTAGACAGCCCCAGCAGGCGCGTGGCGCGTTGAGTGCCACCAGCGCCGGGGATTATACCCAGCTTAGTCTCGGGAAGACCTATTTTCGTGACCGAGTGGCCTTGTTGAGAGATTATG
>WNFR01008489.1_pt1 | contig 10384 bp, 9 predicted proteins | sample 5400221 | NCBI WGS metagenome assembly WNFR01 (sample SAMN13153357, study PRJNA577476) | soil metagenome | isolation source: 40 cm soil under Madrone tree | place: USA:California | collected 2016-06-14 | reverse complement strand
CGGTACACAGAAAAAGCCCGCCGGGTCATCTTCTTCGGTCGATATGAGGCCAGCCAGGTCGGCTGGCCTTTGATCGAGACCGAACACCTGCTCATCGGAATTCTTCGCGATGACAAGGAACTCATCCGCCAGGTTCTGCCGAAGGTGAACCTTGAATCCCTGCGGCAGGAAATTGGCGCACGAGTGAAGCCGGTCAGCGAGAAAATCCCGCCGAATGTTGATTTGCCGCTGAGCAATGAATCAAAACGCTCGCTTGCGCACGCCGCTGAGGAAGCAGACCGGCTGAACCACCGCCATATCGGCACCGAGCATCTGTTGCTGGGACTCATGCGTGAGGAAAAGTTTGCCTCTGCCGAGCTTCTCTCGCGGCTTGGCGCGGATTTAGAGTCGCTGCGGAAGAGAGTCGAAGCCCTCAGGGATCGCGCCCCGCATGCGCTTAGCGAAGAACTGCGTGGCCGCGTGAAGGATTACCTTGCTGGCCTCCGCGAAGCTTTGCCCAGCACAATCGAGATTCACGGAGTGAAGCGAAATCTAGAGCACATTCGCATTTTCGTGAGCCGCTGCCGAGAACACGCGTGGCATTGGGAACAGAAGCCGTGGAAAGCACGCGACATCGCCATCAAGAAGGATGGTAAGGGATTTTCGTTTGACCTGGCGTTGGCGGAGAACTCATCCGAGTTCATGCTGGTTCAAGGCGGTTGGAAGAAAGATCACTGCGCGATTTGCCGCTGGGAGCTGTTCGAATCCGACGACGCCAGTCACGGCATCGGGTTCACCAATGGCAAAGACTGGGTCTGCACCAAATGCCATCAGAAATTTATTGCTGGAGACTTCTTCTCGTCTACGTATTCGGATATCACCTGACCACGTGGACTCGAGCCCTTTTGTTCAGTTACTGAAGCGACTTCGGATCGGATAAATTTTTCGGCGAAGCCTTTGCCAGTTCCGCGTCGAGAATGTGGGCCGCCGCCGGAGTTCCCACTCTTCCCTCCCGCAGGATTTCTTTTGCCGTCAGCTTTTTGCCATAAAGTTTTTCGTTCGCGCCGTTGTCTGGGCGCAGCGTTGAGCCTTCGAGTGAAACGCCCGCGAACAGGCCGCGGGAGCGCGAGTACGAGAGAATTTCGGCCCGCATCACGACGTCAGTGGCGGCGGTGGCCGTGCGGCCTTTGGGGCCGGCCGCAGCAGCGGCGTCGGCACCGAGCTTAACCTTGCTTCCCATGAGCGATTCTGCCCCGCGAGGATTCATCACGAGAAGAACGAAATCGGTTGCTTGGCCTCCAAGTTGGAAGCCGATATTTCCACCTTCGAGTGCGTACATCGCGGGAGCGCCCCACGAGCCGGTGAAGTGCTCACCGCTGCGGCAGACCATCACGCCGCGTCCGTAACTGCCGCCGATTCCGATGGCCAGCTTTTTCACCGAAGGAAGAACAATTACGCATTCAGCGCGGTCGAGCAAGTCTTTCGGAATGTCGTCTGGAATGTTGAGAATCTCTTTGAGAACTACGCCGGCATCTTTCACTCGGTCTGTTTCTCTTTCATTAGCGGCAGCCAGTGCGAGCGGGACGCAGACTGATGCCAGGAAAAATGCGATGAGCTTTTTCATTGTTTTCCTCGTTTGTAGGAATGGGGTTATTTTAACCCTTTCGCAGCACCGCAGACGAAGCACTTTCTGCTAGATGTCTATCTGCGGGACACGCACTGCGAGCCAGCAAATTTTGCCGCCAGTGACTCTTTGAGTGCTCCTTTTGTAACTTGGCGAATGGGTGCTACTCGCCTAAATTCAGGCCAGCAGCTGGTTTACGCGCTCGGCGTCTTCGGCAAGCCACGTGCATCTAATAAGTGGAGGTAGCCCTCTGGCCGTGGCTATTAGTGAAATATTTGGATGGTATGAGAATGAAGTACATAGGATTGATTTTTTGTCTGATAATGACGGTCGCCATCGGACTGGCGACGGCACAGACGCCCTATGTGGCTTCGAGCGGCCTCTCAGTTACGTCGCCCGGCATTGATTCCACGCAGCCAACTTCTGTCGTAACGATCCAAAAACGCGTTAATGAAGTTAACGTGCTGTTCATTGCCATGGACAAGCACGGGAAGTTCGTGCGCAATTTAAGCAAAAGTGACTTCAGCATTCTTGACGACCACAAGCCTCCGCAAGAGATTAATGGGTTTTCTCAGCAAACCGACCTGCCGTTGCAGATGGGGCTGTTGATCGATACCAGTGGTTCGGTACATGGGCGCTTTCAATTCGAGCAGGATGCTGCAACTGGCTTCCTGCAACACACCATCCGGCAGCATTATGACCACGCCTTCGTGATGGGGTTCAACGGCCACAACAAGGTGATCCAGGACTTCACCGACAATGTCAGTTTGCTTTCGGCGGGAGTTCAGCGTTTGGAAGCTGGCGGTGGGACGGCGCTGTTTCAGGCCATCTACTCGGCTTGCAAAGAAAAGCTGTTGAAGGACGACTCAGACCGGCCCATGCGGCGCGCGCTGATTGTAGTCAGCGATGGCGAAGACAATCAGAGCGAAGTTTCGAAGCAGCAGGCGATTGAAATGGCGCAGCGGGCGCAGGTCATCATCTATACGATTTCGACCGATGATAGTGGGCTGATCTTGAAAGGTGACAGGGTCCTGCAACAGCTTGCCGATGCCACCGGAGGCCGCGCGTTCTTTCCATTCAAAATGAAAGACATCAAAAGTTCGTTTTCAGCGATTGAAGACGAATTGCGCAGCCAGTACGTAGTCTCATATCATCCGGCGGACTTCGATGCTGACGGGCGCTATCGCGAGATCGAGATCACTGCTTTGAAGAAAGACCTCCAAGTGCGCGCCCGCAAGGGGTACTTCGCGCCGCAACACTAATACTCTTTCCTGTCCTCCCTGATGCTAAAATCGCATCAAATAAAGTATCGAGTGATAATGCCCCGCATCCTTATCGTTGTTTTTTCCGTGTGGTTATGCGCTTCTGTCGCAGAAGCGTCTCCTGCGCAGAAGACTAAGCCCCGGAAGTCTCCGCCCAAAGTAGTAGAGGCGCAGCCTGAGTCCGCGCCTGCGCCGCAACCGCCTCCGCCACCCCCGGTTACACCGGAACATGGACCGTCATCGCCGCCGGAAGTAAAGTTCCAGGATGGAAAGCTGACGATAGTGGCGCGCAATTCGACCATGGGAGATGTACTGACCGCGGTCAAGCAAAAAACCGGCGCGGCGGTTGATATGCCGGCGGTTTCGAGCGAACGCGTCGTCGGGCAATTCGGCCCAGGGGCACCACGTGACGTATTGGCGCAACTGTTAAACGGATCACACTACGATTACGTGCTGCTGGGATCGCCAGCAGATCCGGGTGCGCTCAACAAGATAGTTCTCATGGCTCGCGCGAACGGGCCGGAAGCGGCACCCAAGCCGCACGCACAACAACCCCAGATGAATCAGGGCCTGCAAGCAGTGCCCGAAGTTGAAACGGAGCAAAATCCCGACGAGAACGCGGGCGAAGTTACGACTGAAGTGCCACAGCCCGAGGAAGAGCCGCAAGCCGAACAGCCCCAACCGGACCAGCCCCAATCGGACCAGCAGGAGCAGCCAGGGCAGCAGAACGGGCCTGTGGTGAAGACTCCAGAGCAATTGTTGCGCGAGCTGCAGCAGCAACAGCAGCAACAACAAGAGCAGCAGCAAGGTCAGCCGCCAGGCGCGCCGGGGCAGCCCCCGCAGTAGACATTCAAGAGTTAATCGTGGTTTGACACCACGCCTGTAGTGGAATAGCCGGCACGAAATTTCAGTCGCTCGCCGGGAGAGATGTTTAACCGTTTCGTTGCTCTTCAAAAAGAAAAACGGCAGGGCCGACCCCCTGCCGTTCATTACTTGAACCTGGACTTACTTCCCGCGATTGACGGCCTTCTTCAGGTCCGCGCCTGCGGTGAACTTCGCTACCCGGCGGGCAGCGATTTTGATGGTCGCCCCAGTTTGCGGATTGCGGCCGTTGCGCGCCTTCCGCTGCGAAATGGAAAATGTGCCGAATCCAATTAAGGCAACGCGATCGCCCTTCTTCAAGGCGCCGGTAATGCTATCTACGGTTGTGTCGATGGCGCTTGCAGCTTGAGTCTTGCTGATGCCGCAGCCAGCGGAGATGCGGTCGATAAGATCTGCTTTGTTCATCGTAGCTCCTGGGGGAAGTCCTTCTTTGCTCAGCGATAGCCATACCCTACGCGATTCGTTGAGCCGGAGACTCGCCGCAAGCTATTTAGCGCCTGCGTTTCGCGAAAGTCAACTGTGAAAATCCGCGCCAGATGCCTAGTTTGGCAACCGTGCGCGACGGAATGCATGATCATACTGCGAACCGCGACAGGTGGTCTCCCCGTCAAAGGCTTAAAGACTTTAATCGCAAAGTGCGCAAAGGTTGCGCGGTAGTCGCAAAGCGAGCATTTTCCTCGATTGTCCACAAGCCGTCCAACAACTCCACAGGATGTACACAGAGAGTCTCCTCTCACCCCTTGCGGAGAAGCTATGCCTTGGCGCACATTGAAATGAGAGTCAATGATGAAGGTTGCCGCTGAAGTTTGCTCCGTTTGTGGTGGAACAGGATGGAAATTTTCGGGTCAAGACCGCCGCGTGGTGCGCTGTGACTGCCGGTTGAAGAGCCGCGGAGAGGCGTTGCTCGCCGGGGCGCGTATTCCTAAACGTTATGAGCACTGCGAGCTTTCGAACTATGAATTCGATGGTCCGCACAGAAATCTAGCGTCGGCGCGGATGGCTGCTTGCAAATTTGTAGAAGAATACCCGCTGGATAATACCGGTTTGCTGCTCATCGGAAGCATTGGTGTCGGCAAGACGCACTTGGCTGTAGGCATCGTCAAAGAGCTGATTCTCAGCAAGGGAACTCCGTGCCTGTTCTATGACTACCGTGAACTGCTGAAACAGATTCAGAACTCATACAACGATTCGGTAAAAGTCACCGAGCTTGATGTTTTGCGTCCTATCTTCGAAACGGAAGTGTTGGTACTGGACGAGTTGGGCGCGGTGAAACCCACGGAATGGGTGTGGGACACGGTCAGCCTGATCCTGAACACCCGATATAACGACAATCGGACGACTATTATCACAACGAACTATCCGGATGATCCCGCGCGCGACGGCGGCTCGTCCGAGTTCAGCCGCGCTCAGCGCGCCGCACGCGCAGAAACTCTTGGTGACCGCATCGGGGAACGCATGCGTTCGCGGTTGCACGAGATGTGCCGAATAGTAAAGATGGAAGGCGCAGATTTTCGGCAGACGTTCCGCAGCGCTAGCTTCCGCTGAGGATTTCTGGTTCCCGCTACGCTACTGACGCGGTGCTTAGTTTGTCCCGGCGGCGGCGCTCTTTGCTTCGTTCGAGCCGCTTAAGGTTGCGACGGCAATCCCGCTGTAGTCATTCAGCTTTTTGAGTGAGGTTTGGATCTCTTCGACCTGCTGGCGATGGCCACGCTGCGACGCCAGAGTGCTTACGCGATCGGAATTCTCCGCCGCCTTGCTGGCGATCTCTAGCAGGGTCACTAGCGAGTCGGCATGCAGTTTCCAGAGTGAAGGCGAGTTGTTTGCGCGCTTGAGTTCTTCGAGTTCGGTGATTAGGCGAGCCGTTACTGCGACCAGCCGTAGCAACACCCGCGCCACTCCGGCGCGTAGACTTTTTTCTTCCAGATAATCCGAGCAGTAAGCATCTGCTTCAGCCGGCGTGAGCGTCAGATTAAAAAAACGCATGGGGACGACCTGGCGGAACTTGGGGTCGGCAACTCGGACGAAAATCCTGACTGATTCCTCAACCTTCAGCAGCTTGGTTTCTTCTGACGCCACTTGCTGTGGAGTTACTGCCTTACGCATGGCTTTCAAATTGAATGGCGGCCTCACAGCAGGGATGGCCGTCTTTGCTGCCGGTTTCGCTGCAGAAGCGGAACGCGCCTGCTTGGAGTCGCGCTTCATGGGCGGCTTCTGTTCGAGGGTTTGTTTAAGTTTGGAGACGCGGCGGAATTTTTCGAGCGCCTGCCCGTAATCCAGCTTTAGCAGTCGTTCTTCGTCCATCGCCTTCACGTGGTCGACGGTGACGTCCACGCCGTCCACGCTGCCCAGGATGGTGCCGCCCTGGTCTTCGAGGTCCCCAGCAAAGTCTTTGATCTCTTTTGTCGCCGTGTGGAACAGCTCGTCAAACTTTGAGCCGAAGGTCGCGTTGTAAGGCGCGAGCGTCGCCAGCACACCCGGGTGATAGAACGAATCTTCGAGAGTCTGCTTCAGCTGGCGCACCGTCTGAATGATCCCGGATTCCAGCAGCGCGTTCAGGTCATGAAACCGTAAAACTTGTTCCTCAAGAGGGTCGAACCGGCGCAGCAATTGGATGTGCTCTTCCGGAAGCGGAGGTGGATCAGAGTCAGCGAGAATTTCAATAAGCGCGATTTCAAATGGCGAAAGCGGAAGTGATCCATCGAGACCATAGCCACGCTGCTCCCATTGTCCTGGCACGCGCGGGTGCCGATAAAGAAATGTGGCCACCATGTCAGTCTTGTCGCGATCGGAATCGGCATGATCCTTTTTGCGCACAAAATAACGGAGCATGGCTTCCGCGATTTCGGGATCGGTTTGCTCGGTCAGAGCGCGGCGCAGCATGGCCGGAGAGATGGCCATGTCGAGCAGGCGCAGCCAGCGGCGCATGGCATTCAGCATTTCGCCAACATCGCCATCGCCCTGCAATGACACCGTTTCCAAGCCAGCAGGGACGGGAACCTCGCCCTCCACGGCCTCCTGCAAGAGCTTCTCGTAGAAGCCTTGAACAGTAGCCAGGATGGCCAGCTCCCATTTGGGATCTTCAGCCAATAGTTTTGCCTCGATGAACCGGTTCCAACGTAAATACTGCCAGAGGCGGAGGGTTACGGGTAGTTACCTTGGTAAGTTGAGGCGTTTTGCGCGGCGTCTGAGCCGCGCGCCGAAATCCCGAGCGGAGTGGAACGGAGTCGAGGGAACAACCTGCACTTCAGAACCACGCGCGGATCGCATGTCCCCGCTCACCCCAGAAAATGAACCACCGACCTGCTGTGCGAACAATGTCGACCTGCTCTGCAATTGGGACTGCCCGGCGTTCTTTGGCCAATCCTAAGCGAGAAAGAAGGGTTCGCCGCCCCTTAGGCACTGCCTCCCTGCCCAACGCAGCATCGCCGGCAGCAACTAGTGCTTTGCCGTAGGCGACAGCGTCTTCTGGGAACTTATGATTCCAGGCGTCATTCAATAGGTCCTTCGTCAGGACGTCTTGACAATCATTCAAGAATGCGCCGCGGAAGCTCGTCTCGTCCGCTCCTTCGTACCAGCCTGCGTTCGAGTACTTAGGCACGCCATCGCAGTTTACGAGACGCACTACGTAGTAGCCTTCGAATTGCTTTACAACGGCGGCGGCCTCTTCCGGCGTCTGAGGTTTGCGTGCTTGCAGTATCCATTCGTTTGCAACAGCGTCGCGCCCAACTCGCGGCGCTCCGATGCGCTCGTAGCCGGGAATGCAAATCTGCTGGAAGCGCGCAGTGTCCGCCTCAGATAGTTGCTCGTCCGCGAAAGAACGCTTCAATAGCTGACGCCATTCGTCCTCATGCCCGAGCTTCGGACAGCCTTCCACAGTCAGATCGAGACCCATCTGGACCGCCAACTCCTTTCGGCACAGATAAAAGACTCTGTCGCTTTCGCTTCCGCGATTCTAGTCAAACACCACCGTCTTATTTCCATATAGCAGCACGCGGTTCTCAATGTGCCATCTCACTGCTCTTGAGAGCACGACTTTTTCCAGGTCGCGTCCCTTTTGGATGAGGTCGTCGACGGCGTCGCGATGCGAGACGCGCACCACGTCCTGTTCAATGATGGGGCCGTCGTCAAGAACCTCGGTGACATAGTGGCTGGTTGCGCCGATCAGCTTCACGCCGCGCGTGAATGCCTGATGGTAAGGTTTTGCGCCGACGAATGCCGGCAGAAAGGAATGATGAATATTGATGATTCGGCGCGGGTAGGCTTTAACGAATTCGTCGGACAGAATCTGCATGTAGCGGGCGAGCACGATGAAATCGATGCCATGGCGCTCGAGCAACGCCAACATTTGTCGTTCAGCCGCTTGCTTTTCTCGGCTCTCGACTGGCACCAGAAAAAACGGAATGCGGTAGAAATCGGCAATTGGCTGGCTGTCGGAATGATTGGAAACAATGCACGGAATTTCGCAAGCCAGCTCTCCACTTTGATGCCGATAAAGCAGATCGACCAGGCAATGGTCGTACTTGGAAACCAAAATGGCCATGCGCGGACGAACGTCCGACAGCGCCAGTCTCCACTGCATCTCGAATTCTTTCGCAATCGGCGAAAAGTGCCACACGAAATCGCTCAACGGAATATCCAGCTCCGAGGGATCGAACTCCACGCGCATCAAGAACGTGCTGGAATCGGTGTCTCCGTGCTCATCGGCGTGCAGTATGTTGCCGCCGTGCTGATAAATGAATCCGGCAACGCCGGCGACCACGCCTTTTTTGTCAGGGCAACTGAGCAGCAGGACTGCGGACTTCCTGGTCATCGGCGAGCCTTAAGTTCTTTCAGGATTTCGCGTGCGGCATTCGCGCCGGAGCCCCCGGTGAGTCCCGTGCCCGGGTGAGTTCCCGATCCGCAGAGATAAAGATTTTCAATCGGCGTGCGGTAACGCGCCCAGTCGAGCATTGGCCGCATGGTGAATATCTGATCGAGCGCCAGCTCGCCGTGGAAGATGTGTCCGCCGGTCAGGCCATAAGTTTCTTCGAGGTCGAGCGGGGTGATGATCTGGTGATGCAGGATTTTGTCTGGTAGATCGGGGGCATACTGCGAAAGAGTTTTGACGACAGTGTCGCCGAGCCCAAATCTTTGGGCTTCCTCCTGCCAGCTTTCGTTCTTCAGCTTATAAGGCGCGTATTGCATGTAGATGGACATCACGTGCTTGCCTTCGGGCGCAAGCGAGGGATCAGCCACGGAAGGAATCGTAACTTCCAGGTAGGGAGCTCGGGAAAAATTTCCGTACTTCGATTCGTCGAATGCGCGCTCTAGATAATCGATCCCCGGACCGATGTGAATTCGGCCCATCAGTGCTTCTGAATTTCCGTTTAGGCCGGCAAACGTCGGCAAGGCCGAGAGAGCCAGGTTCACCTTGGCTACGGTTCCATTCAGTCGATAATTTTGCAGGCGCTTGGTGAAGGTGGGTGACAGCAGCGACGGGTCGGTGAGCTTCAAAAACGTCCTCTTCGGATCGGCATTCGAAACCACTGCGCGTGCCAGAATTTCTTCTCCGCTCGAGAGCACGACTCCTTGTGCGGCTCCGTCCTTTATCGTGATTTCGATCACTTCAGCGCCGGTGCGAATCTCCGCTCCTGCTTGCTGCGCGGCTCTGGCCATCGCCTGAGTAATAGAACCGATCCCGCCGATAGCGAAGAAATTGTTCCCTGCCGGATTCGAATCTGCAGCGGCCCGGAGTAGCAGGGCGAGGCTAGTTCCTGCCGACCACGGCCCAAGAAAAGTTCCGAAAATACCGCGAGCGGCAATGGTGGCGCGCAATAGATCGGTTTCGAAGAACTCGGAAACTAAATCCGCGACCGCCATCGGCGCCCAGCGCAATAAGTCGTAAGTACTCTTCTTGCCCAGTCCGCGAACCGAGCGGCCGAGCTGCAATAGACCAAAAATGTCGCCCTTGGATGGCCGCTCAATTTCTGGTGGAGTTAGGGCAAGAGCTTTGGAAATTACACGTGAAGTCTTTTCGAGCGCCGCCTGGAATTCACGGTATTTCGCAGCATCGGCGACTGACAACTTCGCAATTTCCTGTGCCGCTTTTTCAACATCTTGATACAGAATGAGTGCGCGTCCATCCGGAGAGAGCGCGGTTACGGCAACTTCCGGCGTGATCAGCTTTAGACCGTGCTTCTCGAGCTGCATGTCGCGAAAGAGTTCCGGCCGAAGCGGCCCGGCGGAGTGGGCCAGCACCGACGACCGGAATCCAGGATGAAATTCCTCTGTAATCGCAGCGCCGCCGACTTGATTGTGGCGCTCAAGAACAAGCGGCTTGAATCCGGCGCGCGCGAGATAGAAGGCCGTGACCAAGCCATTGTGGCCACCGCCGATGACTACGATGTCGCGAGAATTAGGCATTCGCTATGCTCTGTGTCTTTCCTCTGTGTACCCCTGTGCCCTCTGTGGTTGAGGATATTGGTTTTTGCCAGCCCAAAATCAAAAGCCTGGACTACAGCGGGCGCAGAGTTACACAGAGCGATCAGCCTGCGTCCTTCAGCACTTCCAACGCTGCCAGTCGTCCCGGTGCGCCCATGATCCCGCCGCCGGGATGCGTCGCCGATCCACACATATACAAGTTCCTAATCGGAGTGCG
>WNFR01008486.1_pt1 | contig 10384 bp, 5 predicted proteins | sample 5400221 | NCBI WGS metagenome assembly WNFR01 (sample SAMN13153357, study PRJNA577476) | soil metagenome | isolation source: 40 cm soil under Madrone tree | place: USA:California | collected 2016-06-14 | reverse complement strand
ATTCGCATGTCCATGGGCGCGCAAACCAGCGATATTCTGCGGATGGTGTTGCGCAGCGGGATGACGCTGACCGCGCTTGGGCTCGCGATTGGTCTACCCGTGGCATTTGTTTTGGCCCGTGCGCTTGCTGCGTTGCTGTTCGGCGTCGAAGCTGCCGATCCGTTCTCCTTTATTGGTTTGCCGCTTGTGCTTGCGGCAGTTGCTGCACTAGCGTGCTATCTCCCGGCACGCCGGGCGGCGCGACTCGATCCGCTGAAAGCATTGCGCTACGAGTAGCTGCAGAGGCGCACGCTAGGTACACTAGAGCAAGCTCATTCGTGCGACTAAGGAGTGTTTGTGGAACCTTTGATTCAGATGCGTAGTCTCGAGAAGGCCTTCGAGGCCGGCGGCAGCAAGTTTTTCGTCTTGCGCCGCATCAACATCGACATTCAGCAGGGGGAATTCGTCACCTTCATGGGTCCGTCGGGCGCCGGAAAATCAACGCTGCTCAGTATTATCGGCATGCTCGATAGCGCGTGGAATGGCGAATATTATTTTCTCGATCAGCCGGTGCACAAACTCAACGTCAAGAAGCGCAACGAATTGCACAAAGCTAACATTGGTTTCGTTTTCCAGAGCTACCACTTGATCGATAACCTTACGGTCTTCGAAAATCTGGAAATTCCGCTTTCGTACAAAAACGTTCCGCACAAAGAGCGTGTGAGCCTGGTCTGCGATATTCTCGATCGCTTCAACATCGTCGGGAAGAAAGATTTGTTCCCGAATCAACTATCCGGCGGACAGCAGCAGCTTGTGGGCGTAGCGCGCGCCGTGATTCAGAATCCGAAGCTCATTCTAGCCGACGAGCCCACCGGCAACCTGCACTCCGCTCAAGGCGAAGAAATAATGCAGCTTTTCAAGCGCCTCAACGAAGGCGGCACCACCATCCTTCAGGTCACCCACTCCGAGCGCAACGCCACCTACGGCAACCGCATCATCCAGCTGAAAGACGGCTGGGTGGTCAGCGAAGAGAAGGCCGCCACCCCGGCAGTCGGCTAAGCCAAATCCGGTGCGATTGCCGGAAACGCCTGATGCCCTTCCATCGTTCCTAACGTAAGGGAGGATTAGCATGAGGATCCTGCTGCAAGACCTGCGCTACGCCGTTCGGTTGCTCCTGAAAAACCCGGGCTTTGCCATCGTGGCGGTGCTAACACTTGCTCTGGGGATTGGCGCGAACACGGCAATCTTCAGTGTCCTCGATTCCGTGCTTCTCCGCACGCTTCCCGTCGCTCACCCGGAAGAGCTGGTGGTGCTTACCGATCCCGATTCGCACGGATCGAATTTCGGTGGAGAAGGCGGGGAGCGCTCGCTGCTTGCCTATTCGGAATATCAATACCTTCGCGATCACAACGAGGTCTTTTCCCATATCTTCGCAGCCGATAGTCAGCTTCCCGAGGTCGACGCAACCATCGGCGACGCTTCCGTCCGTTCGCAAGCCCACACGGAAACGGTTCGTGTCCGCCTGGTCACTGGCGCATATTTCGGTACGCTAGGAATAAACCCTGCTGCCGGGCAGCTTTTCACTCCGGAAGTCGACCGCGCGCGGGGCGGGGCGCCGATTGCCGTAATTAGTTACTCATTCTGGAAACAGCGCTTCGGGCTCAACCCATCAGCACTTGGCCGAACTATTCAGATTCGGAGTTCGTCCTTTGAAGTCGTTGGCGTGAGCCCGCCGGGATTTTTCGGCGAAACTGTTGGTCAAGCTCCTGACGTTTGGATCCCGATCACCATGCAGGATGCCATCTATCCCGGGCGCGACCTGCTCACCGCTTCGCCGCAAGGCATCCTGAACCAACACATTTGGCTGCAAGTGATAGGCCGCCTGAAACCGGGTGTAACAAGCGCGCAGGCCAACGCCAACCTTAATATTGCTTTCAAGCACTTGATCGAATCTCTTTTGGGTTCGGGACTCACCGAGGAACAGCGGCGCGAATTCCGCGACCAGCGCCTCAAAGTGCAGTCCGCTGCGCGCGGCACCTCCACGCTTCATCAAGCATTTGGTGAACCGCTAAAATTTCTTATGGCTCTGGTTGGGCTGGTCTTGCTGATCGCCTGCGCCAATGTAGCCAATCTATTGCTGGCGCGCGGGACGGCTCGCCAAAAGGAATTCGTCGTGCGACTGGCCATTGGCGCGGATCGTTCCCGCCTGGTGCGCCAACTCTTCACTGAAAGCTTGCTGTTGGCCATACTTGGGGCTGGCGCTGGAATTCTCGTGGCATTTTGGGCGGACTCGCTGCTTCTGCGGATGGTACCTGGCGTCGCGAACGGGCCTGCGGCGATCCAGCTTAGTTTGCAACCGAACGCACGCGTTCTCGGCTTTACTCTCCTCGTCACCCTAATCACCGCCATTCTCTTCGGACTGTTTCCTTCCCTGCACGCCACTCGGCTGGATCTCTCGCATAGGATGAAGTCCACCGCAGCCGGCGCGCTGGGCGAATCTTCCGGAGGCCGCCTGCCTTTGAGCAAGGCTCTGGTTGTCGCGCAGGTAACTTTCTCGCTTGTTCTTCTTATAGCTGCGGGCCTGTTTGTTCACAGCCTCGCAAAATTGAGCCACGCGGATCTTGGCTATAGTCGCGAAAACTTGCTGCTGTTCCGCGTGAACGCCACCGCTGGCGGGTACAAAGGCCCCGCAACAACTCACCTCTATCAGGATCTGCTCGCAGGAATCTCCGCCGTTCCGGGATTGCGTGGCGCAACCGTTTCGCACAACGGATTATTTAACGATTCGGAGTCGGGCGACCCTGTTGCCGTCGAAGGCTACACTCCGAAGGCCGGTGAAGACATGGATTCGGCCTTCGATCACATCGGTCCCAGCTATTTTTCAACCATGGGCATTCCTATTCTGTTGGGCCGCGAAATTACTGCACAGGATGCAGCAGTCGGGCTACGACCGGCGGTCGTGAACGAAACATTCGCTCACCGCTTCTTCCCCAACACGAATCCTATCGGCAAACACATTCGCAACACGTATCCAGGCAATCCCGCCGACTGTGTAGTCGTCGGAGTCGTTGCGGATGCCAAGTACAACAGCCTGCGCGAAAAAACGCCTCCGCGCATCTACGTTCCCCTGTTCAATCCCATGTGGGAGCAGGGTTCCTCTACGTATGAAGTGCGCACGCTCGCCGATGCTGCAAGCGTCAGCGCATCGCTCCGTTCCGCCGTACAAGAAATCAGCCATGCTCTTCCCCCGATAAATATTCAAACCATGGCTGGTTTGGTCGACAACACACTACAAACGGATCGCTTCATCGAGCGACTTTCGAGCGCCTTTGGCCTTTTGGCGATTTTGCTCGCTAGCATTGGTCTCTACGGGGTGATGGCTTACAACGTCGCGCGCCGGACGCGCGACATCGGAATCCGTATGGCTCTCGGCGCAGAGCCGGGGAGCGTGCTCTGGCAAGTCCTTCGCGAAAGCCTCATGTTAGTGTGCATCGGAATCGCGATCGGTGTTCCCGCCGCGCTGGCAGGCACTCGCCTGGTCCGCAGCCTGCTCTTCGGCCTCGGCTTCGCTGACCCCATCGTCATTGTGGCCGCCGCTGCCTTGCTCGCTGGAGTCGCCGCTCTCGCGGGTTTTCTGCCGGCGCGCCGCGCTTCGCGAGTAGACCCGATGGTGGCGCTGCGCTACGAATGACGGGACGCCTAGTCTTCGAGGCGGGCCGCAGCTTCAGGAGGCATAGAGATGGGTAGCTTGCTGCAAGACCTGCGCTACGCGATTCGTATGCTGGCGAAAAATCCCTCCTTCTCCCTTGTGGCGATCCTCACCCTGGCTCTCGGCATCGGCGCCAACACGGTCGTCTTCAGCGTAGTTAACGCCCTCCTCCTTCGCCCTCTCCCCGTTGACCGCCCGAACGAACTGGCTTTCCTCGAAAACGCGCGTTACGGCCCCAGCCAGTCTTTTCCCAACTATAAAGATCTTCGCGACTCCAACCGTACCTTCACAGGTTTGATGGGATACCGCATCTCTCCCATGGAGTTGGAGACGAACACCGGCGCACTCCGCATCTGGGGATATCTGGCCACCGGCAACTATTTTGATGTGTTGGCCGTCAAGCCCGCGTTGGGGCGTTTCTTCAACCAGACGGAAGACATAACTCCGCGACAGAGCCCCTATGCCGTCCTCAGCTACAGCGCCTGGCAGTCCCGGTTCGCTAGCGACCCAGGCGTTATTGGCAAACCGATCCGTATCAATCGCTCGCCGTACACCGTGCTCGGCGTTGCTCCCCCTGACTTCCACGGCACCGAGCTCTTCTATTGGCCCGACGTTTGGGTGCCCATGATGATGCAACCGCAAATCGAGCCGGGCAATTCCTGGCTCGATAATCGAAACACGTCGAACACTTGGGTGGTCGGCCGTTTAAAACCGAACGTTTCCCCGGCGCAGGCCGAAGCCGACCTGAACTCCATCGCGACGGAGCTAACTCGCCGATATCCTTCAGAAAATGACGGCCTGCGTTTTAAACTGACCAAACCAGGCCTAATCGGCGATCTCATCGGCAGTCCAGCCAAAGCCTTCGCGCTGGGCGTCTTAGCTTTAGCCGGACTCGTTTTGCTCGCGGCATGCACGAATCTCGCCAGCATGTTCACCGCTCGTGCTACGGATCGTCAGCGCGAACTTGCTGTCCGGCTCGCCATTGGCGCGGGGCGCGCCCGCGTGATCCGTCAGGTTTTGACCGAGACTCTCCTCCTCTCCCTAGCCGGCGGAGGCGCCGGATATCTCCTAGCTTCATTCCTCTCTCAAGCACTGAGTCACTGGCGCGCGCCGATGGATTTTCCCGTGCAATACGACGTCAACCCGGACTGGCGTGTCTTCCTGTTCGCCTTAGTAGGCTCCATGATCGCCGGCGCACTTTTCGGCTCTGCGCCCGCCTGGCGCGCTTCGCGAACGGACCCTAACCTGACACTCCGCGGAGCTTCCACGACTTATGGGCGCGAACGCCTGGGTTTCCGTGACGTCCTCGTCATCCTGCAAATCGCCGTATGCTTTGTTCTCGTCTCCGCTTGTCTGCTTTCCTTGCGCGGACTCCAGCAGTCCCTGCGCATGGAGCTCGGTTTCGACCCGCAGCGCGTCACCACCGCGGCGTTCGAGTTGGGCTTGGCTGGATATTCAGAAGAAGCCGGTCGCGCCTTCCAGCAGCGCGTTCTCGCTGCCGTCGCCTCACTCCCAGGCGTCCAGTCCGCCTCTTACTCCAATTCCCTTCCGCTCAGCATGGATCAGTCGCATACCAATGTCTTTCCCTCCGATAAGCCGGACCTGCGGCCTTCCGATCGCATCGTCGTTGCTTTCTACCAAGTTTCCCCAGGATTTTTTGCAACCTTGGGCGCCAAGCTACTCTCCGGTCGCGACTTCACCTGGCATGACGATCAAAAATCCCCGCACGTTGCCATTGTCAACCGCGCGTTCGCCAGACGTGTGCTGCATGACGAAAACGCCGTTGGTAAGCAATTCCGGGGCGGCAGGCAATGGCCTCTCACCGAGGTGGTGGGCATCGTCGAAGACGGCAAATACGAAACCCTCACCGAATCGCAGCAGCCGGTCGTTTTTTGGTCGATCCTGCAATCCTACAACTCAACCACCACGCTCGAGGTGAAGTCCTCTCTGCCCGCCATGCAGATGGTAGCTTCGATCCGGGGCGCGATTGCAAAGCTCGACGCCGAGCTACCCTTGTACGGTACCGGCGCGCTGCAGCAGATGCTCGGTTTCGCATTTTTCCCAGCTCGCGCGGCAGCCATCGCCTTGAGCGCTTTCGGCGTGCTCGCGATCATGCTCGCCGCAACCGGCATTCATGGTCTCGTCAGCTATGCCGTTTCCCGCCGCACGCGTGAAATCGGCATCCGTATGGCGCTTGGCGCGCATCCGGTTCAGGTACTTCGCCTTGTGCTGGGCAAAGTAACCCTGCTGCTGATCTTCGGTTCCGTCGCCGGTCTGGCGCTGGCCTTAGCGACAGGCCGCGTTATCGCCAGCATCGTTTATGGCGCTCAGCCTCGAGATCCGCTGGTGATGGTGAGCGTGTGGGGCAGTATTGCCCTGATCGCATTTTCCGCAGCATGGCCCCCCGCGCGGCGCGCCACGCGAGTCGATCCTCTAGTCGCGCTGCGTTACGAATGAAGGTAGAGAAACTCAGATGCACACAACTTGGCATGACTTGCGCTATGCCGTTCGGATGCTTCTGAAAAATCCGGGCTTCGCTATTGTCGCCGTGCTAACGCTGGCTCTCGGCATTGGCGCGAATGCGGCAATCTTCAGTGTGACCGATGCCGTGATGTTGAAGCTGCTCCCCGTCCGAAGCCCGAAGCAACTCGTTTACCTTCGCTTGTTGTCACCGCAGGAGCATGGCAGCGCTTTCCCCCGTGCCGAATTTGCGCAATTCCTGGAACAGAGTCATTCGTTTTCCGGAATGACTGCATTTGATACCTTGCGCTTGATGGGTACTGCGGGCGGGCAGTCGGAATTTGTCTCGGGCGAGTGCGTTTCTGGAAGTTTCTTTTCTGTCTTGGGTGTCGACGTAGCCCTTGGGCGGCCGCTCACATCGGAGGATGATCAACCGGGAAAACCTGGCGTAACCGTCATCAGCTACGATTACTGGAAACGGAAATTTGCGTTGGATCCTGCCGTCACAGGCAAGACCATCTCGCTGAAAGGCATTTCCTTCACGATTGTAGGCGTGGCGCCGGCGCGATTTCGTGGCATTGAACTCGGCGACGCCATGGACATCTGGGTTCCCTTGGCCTTCTGGGAACAACTGCGACTGAATGATCATTTGACACTTGGCGTGATGGCCCGGATGAAACCAGAAGCCGACGCGAGACAGGCAGGCGCCGAGATCACGCTTATCGATCAACAATTTGCCGCGGCGGCTCTCTCGAAGCTCGCGCCGCTTGCCAAACGTGACCTGCAGGCGCGAACTGTGGAGCTGGTTCCGGGTGGCCGAGGGCTTTTCGATCTTCCCGACCAATTGCCGCGGTCACTGCTCGTGCTGACGATGATGGTTGGATTGGTGCTCCTGATCACCTGCGCCAATGTTGCCAACTTATTGCTGGCGCGGGCGGTAGGTCGGCGAAAAGAAATTGCGGTGCGTCTTGCGCTCGGCGCTCCAAGAATTCGATTGTTCCGCCAGTTGCTCACGGAAAGCTTGCTGCTGGCGGTCGCTGGCGGAGCGCTAGGCCTGCTTTTCGCTAGCTGGTCTATGAATTCACTTATAGGGCTGCTATCGAACGGCGGCGCGCTGCGGGCACTTGATGTCCGAACCGACGCACGCACTTTGGTTTTTGCACTCGGCGTTTCGCTTTTTACTTGCCTGCTTTTCGGAATCGCTCCGGCCCTCTGGGCCACGCGCATGGACGCGGCTCTGACGCTTAAGGGCGCTTCAAATTCTGAAGGTGCGAATGCGCCGCGCCTGGGACCGCGAACAATATTGGTGATCGCTCAAGTTTCATTGTCCGTGTTGCTCCTCGTAAGCACCGGCCTGCTCGTGAGAAGCCTGCAAAGGCTGAGTATGGTCGATGCCGGATTTCGCCAGGACAACATTTTGTTAGTGTCGCTCTATCCCACGCTATCGGGCTACGAAGGTACGCGTGAGTTGGCTCTCTACGCGACAGCGCAGGAGCGTATGAGTGCGGCACCCGGCGTAACATCGGCGACATTTTCGCGCTTCGGTATGTTGAGCGGCGGGCGCTGGATTCGCGTTGCTACGCATTTTTCCGAAGATAAAGGAGAAAAGGAGATCAAGGTAAATTGCAATCCTGTCGCTCCACGATTTTTTGAAACGATGGGCATTCCCATGATTCTTGGCCGTGACTTCGTGGCCGCGGACGAGCAGCGTGCGCCGAGAGTGGCTGTTGTGAGCGAGTCGTTTGCGCGCAAGTATTTTCCTGGTGAAGTTGCCCTCGGGAAACAACTGCTTTTCAAGGACGCGAAAGCCGGCGAGCAAATCGCGGTGGTGGGCATCGTCAAGGAAGTGAAGGCACTGAGCCTGCGGGAACGCGAATCGCTTCCGCAAATTTATATCCCGCTCGCGCAAACGCCCGCTGATCTTCTCGGTCAAATCACCATGGAAGTTCGCACGGCAATGGAACCCGCGGCTGCCGCGACGGCCATTCGCGACGCAATGCACGATGTGGATGCCAATCTGCCGGTCGTGCAAATCATCACGCAAAAGGCGCAGACCGAAGGCACCCTGCAAAATGAGCGATCGCTGAGCACGCTGTCCACCGTGTTCGGAATCCTGGCCCTTCTGCTGGCGTGCCTTGGGCTGTATGCGATTGCAGCTTACTCGGTGGCGGCACGCACGCGAGAAATTGGAATTCGCATGGCGCTGGGTGCGCGGTCTCACGAGGTGCTCCGGATGGTGATCCGCCAGGGAATGCGATTAGCGTTGATCGGCATCGCGGTTGGACTGGCCGGCGCATTAGTCGTATCGCGCATCCTGGCGAGCTTGCTCTTTGCGATCGGCGGCGCGGACTCGCTTATTTACGCTGGAGTATCCATACTGCTGATTCTGGTTGCGTTGGCTGCGTGCTACATTCCTGCGCGAAGAGCCGCGGCGGTCGATCCGATGATAGCGTTGCGCTACGAATGATTGTTGGATGCTTGCCGGAGAACTGAGCCGCGTTTGTGGTGGGTGCGAAGGACTATAGAATAGACTTTAGATTGCTGACGGAATGAAACCGACTAACTCACATCCTCACCGCGTGTTGGTGGCCGACGATCAGAGCGATATACGTGACGCGTTGCGGCTTTTGTTGCGGCGCGAAGGGTACGAGATTCATGGGGCGGCTTCGCCTAGCGAGGCGTTGGCTGCGCTGGAAGCGCGCGAATTTGATGCCGTGCTGATGGATTTGAATTATGCGCGCGATACTACTTCCGGCCAGGAAGGCTTGGATTTGCTGCCGCGCATTCAGATGATGGACAGCACGCTGCCGGTGATTGTGATGACCGCGTGGAGCAGCGTGGAAGTTGCGGTGGAAGCGATGCGTCGCGGGGCGCGCGATTTTATTCCCAAGCCGTGGGAAAACACGCGGCTGGTTACCGTGATTCGCACGCAGATCGATTTGCGGCAGGCACTGCGCCAGGCATCGCGGCTGGAAGCGGAAAATCGCCTACTGCGCGCAGAATCGCGTCCGACCATGATTGCGGAGTCCGCGGCGATGCGCCCGGTGCTGGACATTATCGGCCGCATCGGACCTTCCGATGCGAACGTGCTTATTACCGGAGAGCACGGCACCGGAAAGGAAGTTGTGGCGCAAACTTTGCACGCGCTGTCTCCGCGGGCGAACACTCCGATGGTCACTGTAAACGCCGGCGGGCTTTCCGAAGGCGTTTTTGAGAGCGAATTGTTTGGACATGTGAAGGGTGCGTTCACCGATGCGCGTGTCGATCGCGTAGGCCGATTTGAGTTAGCCGACAACGGCACACTGTTTCTCGATGAAATTGCTAACGTGCCGCTGAAACTGCAAGCCAAATTGCTGCGCGTTCTGGAGACTGGCGAGCTTGAACGCGTAGGCTCGTCAAGCACGCGCCGCGTGGATGTACGTGTCATCGCGGCGACTAATGTGGATGTAACGGCCGAAGCGGCGGCCGGGCGCTTTCGCCAGGATTTGCTGTTCCGCCTGAACACCATCGAGATTCATTTGCCGCCGCTGCGCGAGCGCAAAGAGGACATTGATTTACTCGCGCACCATTTTCTACGCGGCTATTCGCAGCGCTACCGCAAAACGATCAGCGGATTCGATCCTGTCGCCGCCCAAGTTCTTCACGAGCACCCGTGGCCGGGGAACGTGCGCGAACTGGACCACGCGATTGAGCGCGGTGTGCTGCTGGCTACCGGTCCGCTGGTCCGCGCGGCCGATCTGGGATTGCGCGCTGCGGCTCCTGGCGCTGGCGCGCGGCTTGAGGAGATGAGCCTCGATGACGTGGAGCACCATTTGATTCAGCGCACGCTGGCTCGCCACGACGGCAACGTCAGCCAAGCCGCGAAGGCTTTGGGCCTTAGCCGTAGCGCGATGTATCGGCGCCTGCAAAAACACGGCTTGGAATGAAGCCACCGCAGGCATGATGCCGGCCCAACCATGACGCCCCAGCCATGAAACCGCTAAGCTACGAACACCGGATCCAACTGCTGGCCGTCGCAGCGGGGCTGCCCGGTTCCCTCATCGCGCTGATTCTGCTGTGGACTGGCGACTACTCCTCTCGCACGGTCTGGACTCTCGCAATGCTTATTGTTGGGTTGTGGCTCGGCTTCGCGTTTTCGGTGCGCCACCGGGTGGTGTTCTCTCTGCAAACTTTGTCTAACCTGTTGGCCGCGATGCGCGAAGAAGATTTTTCCGTGCGCGCGCGCGGTGCCAGTCG
>WNFR01008484.1_pt1 | contig 10384 bp, 10 predicted proteins | sample 5400221 | NCBI WGS metagenome assembly WNFR01 (sample SAMN13153357, study PRJNA577476) | soil metagenome | isolation source: 40 cm soil under Madrone tree | place: USA:California | collected 2016-06-14 | reverse complement strand
GCATTGAGGCGCAGGCGATTCAGGACGTGCTCGCGCGCCTCGATGCCACTTTTGAAAGGGCTGTCGATGTGCTCTTTGCCTGCAAAGGCCGCGTGGTGGTTACCGGCATGGGAAAATCCGGCCTCATCGGCCGAAAAATCTCGGCGACACTTTCGAGCACGGGCACTCCGTCCTTCTTTTTGCACGCGGCGGAGGCTTTGCACGGGGATATGGGAATGCTCGCGCGCGGAGATGCGCTGCTCGCCGTTTCCTACGGCGGCGAGACCGAAGAAATTATCCGGCTTCTCGAAGCGCTAAAGCGATTGGAAATGCCTATGGTCACCTTGACGGGCAAAATTCATTCCACGCTCGCCGAGGCAAGCGACGTGGTGCTGGACGTCAGTGTGAAAGAAGAAGCCTGCTCCATGAATCTTGCGCCCACGGCGAGCACCACGGTCGCCATGGCGGTGGGTGACGCACTGGCCATCTCGCTGCTGGAACGCCGCGGATTCCGCCCCGATGATTTTGCCGCGCTGCATCCCGCCGGAAGCCTCGGCAAGAAACTCCTGCGCGTTGAGCACCTGATGCATGCCGGAGAAGCGCTCCCGCATGTTTCAAAAGATACGCCGATGCCGGACGTGTTCCACGAAATGTCGGCCAAGAAACTTGGCATGACTACCGTCCTCGAACCAGACGGCCGCCTAGCGGGAATTCTGACGGACGGCGACCTTCGCCGCTTGATGGAAAAGCATCGCGGTGCCGTCCTCGAAATGCGCGCAGCCGATGGCATGACGAAGGATCCGCAAACCATTGCTCCGCACGTGCTAGCCAGCGAAGCCTTGAATTTGATGGAGAAGCGCAAAATCACTTCGATCGTCGTTGTGGACGAAGCAAAAGGCGTCCTAGGAGTAGTGCATCTGCACGATCTCTGGACGTTAGAACTGATGTAGTGGCGGGTCTTTAGATCCGTTCCGATTGTCGTTGTAGGGGCGGGGGCTTGCCCCGCCTATGTGTGAGCAAATTATAAAGCAGGACAAGAAGATAGGAGACGCCATTGCCAAAGCGAGGAAAGAAGATTCCCAGAAAACTGGCAAAACGGGCCAAGCCCATCTTGGTCCTGCTGATGGACGTGGATGGCACCCTCACCGACGGCAGCGTCACGTTATTGTCGCAATCCGACGGCTCTGCGCTTGAAATCAAAACATTCAGCGCGCACGACGGACAGGGACTCACGCTCGCGGCTACAGCCGGTCTGCGCACCGGCGTCATCACCGGCCGTGGCAGCGCCGCTCTTCGCCGCCGCTGCAAAGAGCTGGATATCGAGTTCGTTTACGAAAAACAGGGCCACAAGATTGCCGCTTACGAAGACGTCTTGCGCAAGACCGGCGCCAAAGAATCCGAAGTCGCCTACTTGGGCGATGATCTGCCCGATTTGACCGTCATGAAGCGCGTCGGCCTGGCCGTGGCCGTTGCTGACGCCCTTCCCGAGGTGAGACGCGCCGCTCATTACACCACCAAGGCTCCCGGCGGCAAAGGCGCCGCCCGCGAACTCGTCGAAGTCATCCTCAAGTCCAAAGGCATTTGGAATGAAATGATCGACAAAGCCCGCGCCTGAGCCAGTCCCCAGCCAGCTTAAATTGACTGGGAACTTTGTTCTCCGTGCCTGCGTACTGCATCCTGGGCACCCGTTCGTCCAAGATTTGGCAGGTTGCAATCTCCGCAAGGGAGGGTCGCTTATGGGCGCATTTCTCCTCGACCTGAAATACGGCATCCGGTCTTTATGGCGCGACAAAGGCTTTGCCCTAACTGTCCTGCTCACCTTCTCCGTCTGCATCGCTGCCAACACCGCTCTCTTCGCCATCGTTAACTCCGTGATTCTGCGCCCTTTGCCAGTCGCGGAAGCTAATTCCATCTTGATCATGTCCAATGAATACCCGAAAGCCGGGGCCACTGGTGGCAACTACGCTGCCTCGGGCGACTATTTCGACCGGCTTCGGGAAATGACCGTTTTCGAGAGCCAGGCGATGTTCCGCCCGCGCAACCAAACCGTTGAGCTGAATGGTTCGCCGCAGCAGATTCGGGCGATGCTAGTTACGCCGTCGTGGTTCCGCTTGCTACGCGTCTCGCCGATGATCGGGCGGCCGTTCACAGAAGAAGAAGGCGAAATCGGGCGCGAGCAGGAAGTGATTCTTAGCCACGGGCTTTGGGAGCAGCTGTACGGCGGAGACAAATCGGTTCTAGGACGCGACCTGCGCATTAGCGGACGGCCCTTCACGATCGTCGGTGTGATGGCGCCCAATTTCAATTTTATTGAGCCTGAGGTGCGCCTGTGGATGCCACTCGCGTTTACCGCCGAAGAGAAAACCCTGCATCACAGTAACAACTGGTTCCACATCGGGCGTTTGAAGCCCGGGGGCACGCCCCAGCAGGCTCAGGCACAAGTCAACGCTTTGAACAACGAAAACCTCGAGCGCATGCCCGAGCTCAAGGAACTCCTGATCAATGCCGGATTCCACACCGTCGTCAAACCTCTCCAGGACATGCTGACCGCCGACGTCCAGAAGACTCTGTATCTCCTGTGGGGCGGCGCATTCGTAGTCCTTCTCATTGGCGGCCTCAATATCGCCAACCTCGCGCTCGCTCGGCTCGCTCTTCGCCGTAAGGAATTGGCCACCCGCATCGCTCTTGGCGCCGGCCGAGCGCAGCTTGTGCGCCAATTAGTTCTGGAGAACTTGGGATTGGCGCTACTTGGAGGCATCGGCGGCACCATTCTCGGCGCAGGTTTGCTGCGAACCCTGAATTCCATTGGCCTCGAGCATTTTCCCCGCGCTGGCGAAGTTCATATGGATAGCACCGTCGTGCTCGTCTCCCTGGCCCTATCCTTGGCCGCCGGACTCTTTGTCGGGCTCTTTCCCATCGCCGGCATTTCAAGTATCAGCGTCAACGACGCGCTTCATGAGGACAGCCGAACTGGCACCACAGGAAAAAAATCTCGTGGCGTCCGTCAACTTCTTGTTGCTGGTCAAATTGGATTTGCATTCGCGCTGCTCATGGGCGCGGGCCTGCTTCTGGCTAGCTTCCGGTTGCTATTGCAAGTCGATCCGGGATTCAACCCGAACGGCGTGGTCACCGCTTCCGTCGCCCTGCCGCGCTCCAAATACAACAAGCCTGAGCTTTCGCGTAGCTTTATGAACCGCGCGCTCCCCTCCATCCGCGCTATTCCCGGTGTCTCCCTTGCCGGCGCCAGCGAAGCCGTTCCCCTTGGCGGCAATCACGATGACAGCGTGATTCTTGCCGAGGGCTACCAGATGAAGCCCGGCGAATCCTTGGTTTCTCCCCTGGCAATAGCAGTGACTCCCGGCTACTTCGAGGCGCTGCGCATTCCCATTCTTCGTGGTCGCGGATTTACGGACGGGGACAATGACACCGCTCTGCGTGTGATCGTCGTGGACGAACGCGTGGCCCAGCATTTCTGGCCAAACAGCGATCCGCTGGGGCGGCGCATGTACTTTCCTGGCGATCCGAAAGACCTGCTGAAAATTGATGAGCACACGCAGTGGATGACGGTGATTGGCGTTGCGCGCTCGCTTCGCTATGAAAACCTCGACGGCTCGGGCGCCGCCGTCGGGGCGTACTATATTCCAAACTCGCAGTCGCCTGCGAATAGTTTTACGTTTGCTCTGAAGGCTTCAGGCGATCCAAAGTCGGTGATCAGCGCGTTGCGCGGAGAGATTGCGCGGCTCGATCCGGATCTCGCCCTCTTTGACATTCACTCCATGTCCGAGCGCATCGACCTTTCCTTGGCTTCCCGCCGCACTTCCATGCTTCTGGCAAACGCCTTCGGTGCGATCGCCTTGTTCCTGGCCACCCTCGGCATTTACGGCGTGTTGGCGTACTTGGTCGCCCGGCGCACTCGTGAAATTGGAATTCGCGTCGCTCTAGGCAGCACCCAGGCCGGCGTTCTTAAGCTGGTTTTGCGGGAAGGATTCCAGCTCGTGGCCTTCGGCTTGATCTTTGGAGTTGTAGTCGCGATGTTCTTGCAAAAAGCGGTTGCCAGTGAAATCTACGGCGTCCGCCCGCTTGACCCTCTTGTCTTGGCAAGCGTCATGGCTCTGCTGGCGATCGTCGCCCTGGCTGCCTGCGCCGTCCCTGCCCGTCGCGCTATGCGCGTCGACCCCATGGTCGCCTTGCGATCTGAATAAACCTTCTCTCCGCGGAAGGAACGGGCCAATGACTCGTTTCTTCCGGCGCATTTCGTGAGGGGGGCGACGACAGACGCTATCTGTCGGGAAGCCCGGTTACTATACACGCCGGCGAGATGACGCTATGCCGTGAAGGGTCCAATTGCACCAAACTGGCGTTCGAAGGTAAGTACAAAATGACTCAGAAAGACCAAGGAGAGATCGTGCTGGACGTCTTCCCGGAAGCCGTTATGCGCTTTGCCCAAGGAGAAAAGGAGGAAGTTAAGCTTGCTTTGGACGGCAAGAATGACTTTCACGCCGTGGGAATAATGACGCACCTCGCCGAATCCGGGGCCCCGAAAGAAGCCATTCCAAAGCCACCGTTTCAGATGGCAGACAGATGAGTTGAAGGGCCCCGGCCACTGTATGGAACCAACCCGTGGCCTACAGCCGGAACGCTCCAACTAAAACATACGCTTTTGACTATCGCTCTGCGAATCCCTCTGCCCAGGATGCTGCCGTTTCCGCCAATTCCCGCAACACCTGTTCGTCCGTCTTTCCCGAACTCTTCAGCACGTGAAACGAATGATCTGCGCCTTCAATGCTATGCAGCGTCGCCCGCGAACTGAGCTTCGCGCAGATTGGGCGGAGCAGCTTTAGGTCCGCAAGCGCATCTCGCGTTCCCTGCAGAAACAGCATCGGTATCGTAACCTTCGCAAGGTGGTCGGCTCGTTTTGTTCCCTGCTGCTTCGGCGGGTGCAGCGGAAAACCAAAGAACACCAATCCTCGTACCCCCTCCAGTGGATGCTGTGCCGCCGCTTGCGAGGTCATTCGACCTCCCATCGACTTGCCACCCGCCAGCAACGGCAAGTCATGAGCCACGTCCGCCGCTGCTCGCACTGCCGCCACGACGGTCGCCGTCAGCACGGCCGGCGGGTCTGGAACCCGCCGCCGTTCTTCCATGTAGGAAAACTGGTATCGTAATGTTGCGACCTGCACGCTAGCCAATTCGTCCGACAACTTCTCCATGAACGGGTGACTCATCCCTGCCCCGGCTCCATGAGCCAGCACCAGGAGCCGTTGCGCCTTCGTCGGCCGACAAAGCAACGCCGACACTTCGCCTCTTTCACCCACCGCAAAGCGCAACTGTTCAACCGCCGTCATTTCGTCGCAATTCTAGCAGAACCTGCCACCCGGCAACGTTATCTCTGCTCCATCCCGCTGGTTCGCCGGGAAGAACCTACCGATTGGCATAGAGCATTTCTTGGGCGCCGGCGATCACCCTTAGGGGGCCGCGTGGTTCAAGGGTCTCAGAACTCCCAATCCTCCACTGGGCGGCCCGGGATTGGAAAAGTTTTTGTTAGTGGACGTGAGGATTGTGGAGAGAACCTCATTGCGGCACGTCTCGGGAAGCATAGGGAGGCTGGAAGGAAATGAGGAGGGGCTCAGACTTGATCCAAAGTCTTTGGAGTCTGAACCCGCTCCCCCATCTTACGAAACAGCGCTTAACTACTTCCCGATCTCTCTGACCGGAATCGTGAACACGTGCTCGGCGGTTTGAATCTTGCTGAGGAGATGCTGCTCCCCAACTTGCCGGAAGCTGAGGCTGGGTTGCTCGGAGTCGGTCTTCTCGGAAACCTCGCTTGAGAGGACCAACACCGCGGCATGGTTTTCAAAGCTGCTGATGGCCAGAGCCCCTTCGTCGTGACCGCTTATGCGATTGACTTTGTAAGTGCCTGCCGGAAGCGTCTTTCCCGCCACGACAAACTCGTAGGGGACGTTGACAACGATCTGATCTACGGCCTGACCCTTGGCGGTAATGGTTAACGCAGCCAACCCAAAAAACGCACCCAAAATTCGCACGCAATGTTTCTTCATCATTTCTCCTTTGTTACGTTTGGAATGTTGTTGACAACCGCCGCATTCCGGGTTGTTGCATTTACGGTTGCGCCAGACATCGTTTAAACAATCATCCGCAATACGTGTACATACTATGAGACGCGCCGCTCGCCTCAAAGTCACAGCCTTTTCGGCAATCGCCATGTCAATTTCTTGTCACCCGCGAAGTCCTTCTATTGATGTCGGTTAGCTACTGAGCTCAATCCCCTATTTGTTCCCCAGGCCTGCCCAACACTCATTCGCACATACCAAGGCGTGCATCATTGCGCACTAGGTTCCGTCCTTCTGCAATCCCTTTTTGGTAAGATCGTATGGTTATGAAGCGCCGCAATCGCAAGCGCAAGTCGAAATCGGCACGCCCTTCCTCCATTTCCACCATTGTGGAAGAGCCCATCATCCGTTCCGAGTCTGCCCGGCCTGTGAAAGAGCCTGTTCACACGCCCAGCTTTGACGGCAAAGTGGAAATGCCACGGAGTCTTTCAGAGACTCCAGGTGAAGGGGAAAGTGTTGCAATCTATCTCGACTTCCCGACCAATTCGGAAATGGCTGCTGACTCCACCGAAATCTCCAGTGATGCCGAAACCGCAACAAGCCCCTCCGTGCCTGCGAGCAAGGCGGGAAATCCTGCTCCCACCTCCACCCCCCTTACCGGTGCAGACCGTCGCGTGTATCCGCGCTATGAGTTCACCGCCGCCGCCGAGGTAGTCCCCGCCGAATCCGGCTCCCGGATGGAGACTCGCGTCCGCGACTTGAGCCAGCAAGGCTGTTATGTGGACACTGGCGACGTTCTTCCTCTAGGAACTGTCACGGATGTCCGCATCAAAAAAGGGACGCAACTGTTTGCCGCCAACGCCAGAGTCGTCTACTCGCGCGCCGGCAAAGGCATGGGCTTGATATTCACTTCCATGGAGCCGGAGCGCGCCCAGATTCTTGATATCTGGCTCACCGAATCCCGCGAAACTTCCTGGCTCGCGGCCAACCGCCGCCGGAGCCAGCGAGTCCTGATGACCATCCCGGTCCGCGTCTCTGGAAAATCCGGCGCCGAATCGCCTTTTCAAGAAGAGGCTCATACGCGAGCAATAAGTGCTCACGGCGCTTTGCTTCTCATGGCCACCCAAGTACGCCGGGGACAACGGCTCACTCTGTCAAACCTCCAGACAAAGGCAGCCTTGGAATGCGTGGTCGCGCACATTGACCGGCGTCAGGCCAATCAACCTCAAGTGGGAGTCGAATTCAGTCTGCCCAATCCGATGTTCTGGCATGTTGCCTTCCCGCCAAAAGATTGGAGTCCCCGTCACCCCGACGCGAAATCCCACGGCAAAGCACGCTAATCAGCCTGAGTTACCTTCCCCCTGACTTGGCTCGATTTTCTGGCGTTGCGCCCCATTCCCCGTGAATCTCAAAGTGCTATCTCGCAGCATCTGAGGTTCTTTTCCGCTCCGTGTCTCCGAGCCTCTGCGGCCGGTTCACCTTTGCTCGTCTGGCACTTCGCGACGGGTCAGGTCATAATGTTACGCACTCATCGGCAGCCAAGGATCACTACAAATGCTCCATGCATGGCACGACGTTTCACCGGGAAACGATCTCCCGCGCGATTTCCAGGCGGTGATCGAGATTCCGCTCGGCTCCAACGTAAAGTACGAGTTGGACAAAGCCAGTGGCTTGTTGAAAGTGGACCGCATCATCCATTCTGCTGTGTTCTACCCGGCGAATTACGGGTTCATCCCGCAGACCTACGCCGACGACAACGATCCCCTCGATGTGCTCGTCCTATGCCAGGAACCGGTGCAGCCCCTTGCTCTCATCAAAGCTCGCGCTATCGGCTTGATGACCATGATCGATTCCGGTGCCAGCGACGACAAGGTCATCGCGGTGGCCACCAACGATCCCGAATTCAACAGCTATGTGGAGGCTAACGAGCTGCCGTCGCACCGTTTGCTGGTTCTGAAACGTTTTTTCCAGGACTACAAGCAACTGGAAGGCAAACAAGTCCAGGTGGACGACATTCGGCCTGCGTATGCGGCGGTCAAAGTTATCGAAAAGGCATTGGCTCAATACCGGGAAAAGCGGGAGAGCCTGCGCGCCAAGGATGGCTACTAGTCCAAATGCACTATTCCTCCCATTTCAGTTCAATGCTAACTTGCCCGGCTGTATTTGGGCTCGTTTGGGCGCCGCGAGATTCCCGTGAGACTTTTTATCATTGGAGCATCTCGAAAATTAGAGGCTGGAGCGAATTGGGATGAAGCGTTTGTGGAAATGGACGGCTGGCATTCTTGGCGTGCTATTCGTGGCTGCTTTCGCCATGCTGTCCTACGTGGCGGGCAGCCCGAAGGACGCTTATGGCATGGTGCGCTACGCCCTGCCGCACATGCATCGCGGCACGTTGAAAGTGGGCAGCGACGCGCCGGATGCGCGGATTGTCGCGCTGGACGGCGTCAGCCGATTTCATATCCGCGAACGAACGCATGATCGGCCGCTCGTGTTGATTTTCGGGAGTTTTACTTGACCGCCGTTCCGTCGCCAGGTCGGCGACGTCGTTCAGATTTACGAGGATTATAAAGAACACGCGGATTTTCTGACGGTTTACGTCCGCGAGGCGCATCCCACCGACGAGTGGCAGATGAAATCCAATCTCAAGGAAAAGGATGACGTCTGCTACGCGCAGCCGAAAACGCTGGAGCAGCGCTTAATCATCGCGAATGATTTCACAAAGAGATTCAAGTTTCCCCTGCCCTTCGGCATCGACGACATGCGCAACGCCGCCAATGATGCCTACGCTGCTTGGCCGGAGCGTCTTTACATCATTGATGAGAGTGGCCACATCGCGTACCGCGGCGGAATGGGGCCGTTCAATTACCACCCCGCCGAAGTGCGTGAGTGGCTGGCCGCGCGCTATGGAACCGTAAAACATGAAGAGCCAAAGACTCCGGCGAGCACGGCGCCGACAGCAACCAAATCGGCGGACTCTGCAGCGGCAGCGGGATCCGCGGCAACTGCTCCGGCAAAATAGCGCGGCCTGCGATGACGCGAAACAAAGAGTTATGATGGGCGCGTGAACCGGAGAATCAACCACAAAAGACAGCGCGGCGCGTCGTTCAAGAAAGCCGGGCTCGCACGCGCCATCTCGAAACTTGGCTATTGTTCGCGGTCGCGCGCTACGGAGTTGATCGCCGCGGGACGGGTGAAATGCAATGGGACGGTGCGCCGCGACCCGGAAACTCCCATGCACCCTGGGAAAGACAGAATTGAAATTGACGGCGTGCCGGTCGGGCGAAGCTCCAAAATTTATCTCGCGCTGAATAAGCCTCGCGGCGTGGTGACGACCGCCGCAGATGAAAAAGGGCGCGAGACAGTTTATGGATATTTACCGGCCGATTTGCCGTGGCTGGCGCCGGTGGGCCGGCTGGACAAAGCGAGCGAAGGCTTGCTGCTGATGACAAACGATTCGGAATGGGCGGCGCGGATCACTGCGCCGGAAACGCATCTCGATAAAACATATCACGTGCAAATCGGCGCGATCGGCGATGAAGAGTTAATGCAAGAATTGCGAAGTGGAATCCGCGCAAGCAACGGCGAAGTGCTGCGCGTAAAAAATGCTGGCATGCTGCGCGGCGGCGAGCACAATTCGTGGCTCAAAATTGTTTTGGATGAAGGCAAGAATCGCCACATCAGGCGAATGCTCGAAGCACTTAAAATCGAAGTGCTCCGGATCGTGCGCGTCGCCATTGGGCCACTGGCCCTCGGCGATCTACCGAAGGGCGCGACTCGCGCGCTGCAGATCGAAGAGAAGCAGGCGCTGGACCGCGCCATTCGCCCGGCGATCCACGAACCTGCTTCTCTCATTGGCTAACGAAAACTATTTCGACTTGTAAGTGAACGTCACTTTGGTTTCTTCGTCGAGCACCAGGGGCCTGACGAAGTTGTACGAATTCCCTGCCCTCGGCACATCAACGCGCACCGGCAACACGCCGGAAACACGCTGCTGCAAATTAATTACGTTGGAGGAGGCCGCAGTCTGCTGCTTCTCGGCAGCCTTTTTCGCATCGCGCTGGTTAAGACCCGGTTGAAGCATTGTGAGGTCGGCAATGTTTCTGCCGTTCATGGACAGGTTGTCGACGGTAACTTCCACCGATTGCGAAAGCGAGCCGAGATTCAAGGCGAAATTGAACGGTGCCGGTCTGCTGGCATCGTAATTGCCATGAATCACGTACTGATTAAAACCAGTCGCATTGGCGGCAATCTTGACGCGACCGGAGGACAAATTGGAAACGATCCAGCGGCCGGAAGAATCGGTCATAACGTTTCGAATAGCTCCCGTATCGAGG
>WNFR01014802.1_pt1 | contig 10386 bp, 9 predicted proteins | sample 5400221 | NCBI WGS metagenome assembly WNFR01 (sample SAMN13153357, study PRJNA577476) | soil metagenome | isolation source: 40 cm soil under Madrone tree | place: USA:California | collected 2016-06-14 | reverse complement strand
CAAGCTCGCGGACGCGAACGACCCGCGCGACTTCGACTTCGAGCAGCGGCTCGAGCATCACAAGCGCGAGGTGGAGGTGCGCCTGCGCGCATGCGGCGCACGCGATCTCGAGGTCGAGAAGGAGACCGGGTACGCCTATCGCGTCACGTTCGACTACGACGGCGAGCTGAAGGCGCTCACCGACGCCGTCGAGGACGTCCCGCATGTCGAGGTGCTCTCGCTCGGGCACTCGCTCGAGATCATCAAGGATCTCGGCGACGCCGAGCAGGTGGCGCAGCAGTATCGGCTTGACGGCTTCGTCTGCACGCATGGCATCGGCCACGTGCGGATGGCGACCGAGTCCGATGTGGACATCTCGGGCGCGCATCCCTACTGGGCGTACCCGTTCGGTGATGTTGCCGTCGTGCACAACGGCCAGCTCACGAACTACTTCCACTGGAAGCACCGGCTGGAGCGCAGCGGCCATCGCTTCCAGTCCGAGTGCGACTCCGAGGTGATCGCCGTCTACCTCGCCGAGAAGATGAGCGAGGGATACTCGCTCGAGGATGCGATGCGCGAGAGCCTCGACGAGCTCGACGGCGTCTTCACGTACATCTGTGTCACGAGCGACGCGCTCGGCGTCGCGAAGGACGAGATGGCGGCGAAGCCGCTCGTGCTCTACGAAGGCGAGGACGTCGTCGTGCTCGCATCGGAGGAGATCGCGATCCGCGCGATCGTCGACCACGAGATCGAGACCTGGGATCCCTACGAGGGCGAGGTGATGGTGTGGAGTCGCTAGTCGGCGAGCGGATGATCCGCTACGACGCGCGTGGGCTCGTCGAGGTCGACGACGCGGCGCCGATGGTCGCCGAGATCGAGGGCGACCGGGCCGTCTTCGACGCGAAGGACCTCTCCACGCGCAAGATCAACCTCGAGCTGCGCCGCCTGCTCTACGAAGAAGGGGTAAAGGATGTCACCGTATTGAACCCGGGTGCGAAGCACTCGCTCGGAGTCGGCATCCTCACGCGCTGCAAGATCACCTTCGACGGAAGCCTCGGGTACTTCGGCTGCGGGATCATCGACGGGCCGGAGATCCACATCAAGGGGCGGGTCGGCTGGTCGGTGTGCGAGAACATGATGTCCGGCGTCGTCGTGATCGACTCGAACGCAGGCTCGCTGACAGGAGCCGCAATGCGCGGTGGCGACCTCGTGATCAAGGGCCAGGTCGGCGCGCGCACAGGTGTCGATCAGAAAGGCGGCACGATCATCGTGCTCGGCAGAGCCGGGTCCATGACCGGTTTCATGCTCCAGCGCGGCCGCATGATCCTCTGCGGCGACGTCGGCGCGGGACTCGGCGACTCGATGTACGACGGCACGATCTACGTCGCGGGCAAGGTGCGCTCGCTCGGAATCGACTGCGTCCCCGGCGAGTGGACGGACGCCGACACCGAGCTGATCGAGCGGAAGTTTCGGATCTACGGTCTCGGCTCGCCGCCCGACTTCCAGAAGTTCGTCTGCGGCAAGAAGCTCTACAACTACGACAACCTCGAGCCTTCGGAACGAAAGCTGGTTCTCTAGTGGCCGACGAAACCGCCCCGTCGCGGCACAACGTGCTCGGGCACAGCCGCATCTTCACGCCCGAGGTGATCGACGACATCCACATGAAGGCCGAGCTCGGTCGCTATCGCATGCGCGGCTTCTCGATGTTCAAGAAGATCCCGCACTGGGACGAGCTGATGTTCCTGCCCGGAACGCTGACGCGCTTCGTCATCGAGGGCTACCGCGAGCGTTGCGATACGAAGACGGTGCTCGGCGCCCGCTTCGCAAAGCATCCGATCGAGCTCGACATTCCGGTCTACATCACGGGGATGAGCTTCGGCGCGCTCTCGCTCGAGGCGAAGATGGCGCTCGCGAAGGGCGCGTCGATGGCGGGCACGGCGACCTGCTCCGGCGAGGGCGGGATGATCCCGCCGGAGCGCGACCTCTCGACCAAGTGGTACTACCAGTGCATCCAGAGCCGGTACGGCTTCAACCCGCACCACCTGATGCTGGCCGACGCCTGCGAGTTCTTCATCGGGCAGGGCTGCAAGGTCGGGCTCGGCGGCCACCTGATGGGGCAAAAAGTGACCGAACAGGTGGCGGAGATGCGTTCGCTCCCGGCCGGGATCGACCAGCGCTCGCCCGCGCGCCACCCGGATTGGCTCGGGCCGGACGATCTGTCGCTGAAGGTGCAGGAGGTCCGCGAGGCGACGAACTACCAGATTCCGATTCAGCTCAAGCTCGGCGCCGCGCGCGTCTACGACGACGTGCGCATGGCGGCGAAGTGCGGGCCCGACATCATCTACCTCGACGGCGCCGAGGGCGGCACCGGCGCGGGTCCGCACGTCGCAGCCGAGGAGACGGGCATCCCGCTGATGGCGGCGATTCCGGAGGCGCGCCGCGCGCTCGAGGACGTCGGGCTTGCGGACGAGGTCGACCTCGTCGTCGCGGGAGGCATCCGGAACGGCGGCGACGTCGCGAAATGCCTCGCGCTCGGCGCAAAGGCGGTGGCGATCGGCCACTCGGCGCTGATGGCGCTCAACTGCAACAAGGAGATCCCGGGCGTCACCGACTACGAGGGTACGATCGGCGTGCCGGCGGGCCAGTGCTACCACTGCCACACGGGTCGCTGCCCGGTCGGCATCACGACGCAGGATCCGGAGCTGCGCAAGCGGCTCGTGGTGGAGGAGGCCGCGGAGCGCGTCTACAACTTTCTGCACACGCTGACGCTCGAGGTGCAGATGCTCGCGCGCGCGTGCGGCAAGACCGACGTTCACTCGCTCGAGCCCGAAGACCTCTGCGCGTTGACGATCGAGGCCGCGGCGATGGCGAAGGTGCCGCTCGCCGGCACGAACTACATCCCGGGCGTCACCGAGGAGCGAGCTCTGGGCGAGATCAAGCGCATGCTGGAGAAGCATCTCGAGTACCCGGTCGACTTCCTGCCTGCATCCGAGGAGGTGATCCCCGGATGAGCGTGCACGAGCCCGACAAGACGATCGGGATCGACGCCGAGTACCTGTCGGGTCACCGTTTTCCGTATCAGGAGGACCTCGCGCTCGTCGAGGACGTCGACCTCGTTGCCGCGACGCCGGGAGAGGACATCAACTGGCTCGAAGACATCCAGTTGCTGATGGAGGACGGTGTGCCGGCGGTTTTCGACCGCTACTCGAACTCGTTCTTGAAGATCTACTTCCCGATCCCCGAGGGGCGCGAGCACGAGATCGCGCGAAAGGTCCTGATCACGCACTTGCAGTCGGGCAACTCCTACGGGATCCAGCTGAAGCACAAGCACTGCAAGTTCCCGCAGCCGGAGCTCGGCCCGTGGGTCGAGGGCTCGCCGACCGTCGGCACGGACTGGCACCCGCCCGTGCTCGAGGGCTGGGCCCCACCCGACCACTGAGCTGATGCGCGCTGCTGTCGTGGGCGGCGGCGTCGTCGGCATGGCGTGTGCGTTCGCCCTGCTCGACGTGGCCGACTCCGTCGAGGTGCTCGACGCGGCCGCGGTCGGTGGCGGCGCCTCGGCGGGGAACACCGGCTGGGTGACGCCGAGCATCGCGACGCCGCTCGCCGCGCCCGGCGTCCTGACGATGGGGCTCCGCTCGGCGCTCGATCCGCGCGGCGCGCTCGTCATCCGGCCTTCGCTCGATCCGACCTGGATCGCGTGGCTCTGGCGCTTCGCCCGGAGCAGCCGCCGGGCCGTCTACCGCCACGGGGTCGCGGCATTGCTCGAGCTCACGTCGCGGACGCTCGACGAGCTCGACCGCATGCGCGAGTCAGGCGTGGAGTTCGAGGAGCACCGAGCCGGGGTGCTCGTCCTCGCCCGCGACCGTGCTGGCCTGCACTGGTTCGAGAAGGTGTTCGACGAGCTCGTGCCGCTCGGCTTCCCGGGCGGCCTCGAGCACATGGACGGGGACGAGGCGCGCCGGCTCGAGCCGGCGCTCGGCGCGGCCGTCGGCTGCGCGACCCGGACGACGATCGACCGCCACGTTGCGCCCGAAAGTCTCGTCGCCGGGCTCGCCGCGTACGTGCGCGGCCGCGGTGCCGCCGTGCGGGAGGGAGTGGCCGTGCGCGCGCTGCGACGCGCCGGCGATGCGTGGGCGCTCGACGGGGACTGGGGCGAGGTCGCTCGCGCCGACCTCGTGGTGCTCGCGAGCGCGCTCGGCACCGTCGAGCTCGTGCGACCGCTGGGCCTGAAGGTGCCGCTCGTAGGGGCGAAGGGCTACTCGGTGACGCTGCCGCTGCAGGAGGGCCTGCCGGCGATGCCGCTCTACCTGTGCGAGCCGAAGATCGGCACGAGCCCGTACTCGGGCGCGCTCCGGATCGCCGGGTTCTTCGAGCTCGGGGCGCGCGATGGCGCGGCGAGCTCGGAGCGCTCGCGGCAGCTCGTCGAGGAAACGCAGCCCTACCTGCGCGAGCCGATCGTCACGGACGGCGTGATCCCGAAGGGCTGGGCCGGCTTCCGGCCGGCGACGCCGGACAGCCTACCGCTGCTCGGGCCCGTTCCCGGGGCCCCCGGGGTCCTCATCGCGACCGGGCACGGCATGCTCGGCGTGACGCTCGCCCCCGCGACCGGCGTCGCCGTCGCCGCCCTCGCCCGCGGCGAGCGGCCCGGCTGGCTCGCGCCGTTCGATCCCGCCCGCTTCGCTCGTTGACGTGTGCCACACTTGGGCATAGCGTTGCCCCAGAGGAGATAGTGATGACGCTGCCATCCCGTTCCCCATTCGTCGTCGTCGGAGCCGGCATGCACGGTCTCTCGACTGCGTACCACCTTGCGAAGGAGCTGCGGACGCGCCAGCTCGGCTCGGGCGCCGACGTCATCGTTCTCGACAAGACGGCGCCGGGCGCGGGCGCCACGGGTATTGCCTGCGGCGTCGTGCGGAACAACTACTTCCAGCCCGCCATGAGCGAGCTGATGCAGGCGTGCGTCGAGGTATGGGAGTCCGATCCCGCCGCATACGCGTACAACCCGGTCGGTTACATGGCGCTCGGGGCCTCCGTCCAGGAGTCGGATCTGACGGCGGTGTCGGAGCGGCACGAGCGCATCGGCTACCGCTCGGAGCTGATCGTCGGCGAGCGCGCGGTGGACGCGCACATGAAGGCGCTCTTCCCCGACTGGCGCGCTCGCGGCGTGACGGTCTGCCTGCACGAGAAGCAAGGAGGGTTCGCGTTCAACATGGACTCGGTGCGTGGGCTCGCCGGCAAGTGCGAGTCCGAGGGCGTGACGATCGTCTCCGGCATCGAGGTGCGGGAGCTCGAGAGCGGCGCGGACGGTGTCGTCACGACGGTCGGCACCGACCGGGGCCGGATCGAAGTCGGCGAGCAGGTCGTGCTCGCACCCGGGCCGTGGGCGAAGCAATTCTGGGCCATGCTCGGTCTGCCGATGAAGATCGACATCCGGACGCCTTCCGGCGACGTCGTCAAGGACCGCCCGATGTGGACGTACTGGAATCTCCAGGAAGGCGAGATCTCGGTCGAGCCGACGATGTTCGCAACCGCCGACGGCGGCGCGCCGCCGGTGATCCATCTCGACACCGACGCGCCGCTCTACACCGACGACGGTGATCTCGTCACCGACGAGCTCTGGGGCATCTACTTCAAGCGCGACCGCCACGGCGTCCAGGGCGGCGCCTCGCCGCTGACCGTGGGGGAGGAGGTCGAGCTCGATCCGTACCCGCAGACGACGGATATCGACCCTGCGTTCCCCGACATGTGGTGCGCGGCGCTGTCGCATGCGATGAGCCGTTTCGAGGGTTGTCGCGCGCTCTACAAGAACGCGCGCTCGGGCGGCGTGGGGGCCTTCACAGCCGACAACTTCCCTGTGTTCGACTATTTGAGGCCGAACGTCTATGCGATCCTCGACTCGAACCACGGCTACAAGATGATCGGCGTCGGCCGCGAGGTTGCGAAGGTCGTCCTCGGCGAGCACTCGTCGTTGCTCTACCCGTTTCGCTTCGAGCGCTTCGAGTCGGGCGACCTGCACCCGGTCTCGAACTCGCCGTATCCCTGGTCGTAGCGCCGGTGGGCCCGGCCCGGGACTTCGTCGGTCACGGCCCGCGGCCGCCTGACTTCGTCTGGCCCGACGGCTCGAGGGTGGCGGTCAGCATCGTCGTGAACTACGAGGAGGGTGCGGAGCTCAACCTGCTCGACGGCGACGGCGTCAACGACACCTGGGGCGAGTACTCGACCATCGTCGACCCTCGCTGGCGCGATCTCGGCACTGAGACGCACTTCGAGTTCGGCAGCCGCGTCGGCGTGTGGCGCCTCGCGCGAATGTTCGACGAGTATGGAATCCTGGTCAGCTTCGGCGCGTGCGCGGTCGCGCTCGAGCGCAATCCGCCACTCTGCGAATGGCTGCGCTTGCGGAAGCACGAGGTTGTCGGTCACGGGCATCGCTGGACCGACGACTGGAAGCTCGACCGGGACGAGGAGCGCGCGCGACTGCGGTTGGCGATCGAATCGGTCGAGCGAACGACCGGCCAGCGCGTGCGCGGCTGGTACGTTCGGTCGTTCCCGAGCGTGAACACGCGCGAGCTGCTCGTGGAGGAGGGCGGCTTCCTCTACGACTCGGACGCCTGTAACGACGAAATCCCCTATTTCGCCGACGTGAACGGGACGCCCTTTCTCGTCATCCCGTACACGAAGGTCTTCAACGACAATCGCTACTTCATCGCGCCGACCTACGCGACTCCGAACGACTTCTTCGAGAACCTCCGCCTCGGCCTCGACACCTTCGTCCGCGAAGGGCGTAGCGGCCACGGTTCCAGGCTCTTGACGGTCGGCGTCCATTCTCGCTGGACCGGCCAGCCAAACCGGGCCGACGCGCTCAGGCGCTTCATCGAGTACGTCCTCGCGGCCGCCGGCGTGTCCTTCATGCGGCGCGTCGACGTTGCGCGGTTCTGGCTCGAGCGCTTCGGCTGAGCTCACGATTCCTTGGCGCGCTTCCGCTCCTTGTCGTAGACCGGGTGCTGCACGATCTCACCGGGGACGTCCTCGCCGCCGACGCGCGCGGTCACGCGCGTCCCGGCAGCTGCCATCGCCTTCGGCACCTTCCCAAGGCCGAGCGTCTTGCCGCCGAGGAACGGGGAGACGATCGCCTGCGTGACGAAGCCGATCTCGTCGCCGTCGACCGAGAGCGTCGCGCCGCTCGCGCCGTCGCCGCCCGACTCGAGCGTGACGCTCGCGAGGCGCAGCGTCGTACCCTCGCGGTCGCGTTCGAGCCCCTCGCGGCCGCGGACCCGTTGTTTGTCGAGCGAGACGGCCCAGCCGAGGCCGCACTCGTACGGCGAGACGGACGGGTCGTACTCGACGCCGCCGATGATGAAACCGCCCTCGATCCGGAACAGGTCGAGCGCCGTCATGCCGATCACCTTCATCCCGAACCGCGCGCCGGCCTCGATCAGCGCGTCCCACAGCTCGAGTGCCCGCGCGCGATCGACCCACAGCTCGTAGCCGAGCTCCGCGGTGTAGCCGAGCCGCGTCATGAAGATCGGAATCCCTGCGATCGACACGTCTTCCCGGAACGTGTAGTACGGGAACGCCGCGCCGGAAAGATCCCGGTCGGCGACCGTCTGCAGGATCTCGCGGCTCTTCGGGCCCTGGAGGCAGAGATGTGGCATCGCGTCGGTGAACTCGCGCACTTCGATCCGGGTCCCGTTCGCGGCGCCGCGGAAGATCTCGAAGTCGCGGTCGTTCGCGCCGCAGAAGCGGACGTGGTCCGGCGAGCGCAGCATTACCCGTATGCGATCCGGCCCCGCTCGAGCTTCGAGACGTCGCGCCCGACGACGGAGTCGACGAGTTCGAGCGCACCCGGCCCGTCGAGGTCGACCTTGCGGAGCATCGTGAAGTCCATCAGGCCTGCGGTCTCGCGAACGGCCTTGTACTCGTCCGCGGTGTCGGTGACGACGGCCGGCGCGAAGTAGCCGAACAGGTCCATCCACTCGTCGGTGAGCGCCGCGAGTCGCGGGTGGAACGCGGTCTCCTTGCTCACTGCAGCTCCTCTCCGCCGGCCGCTGACGCCACCGGCTGTTCCACTGGCAGGTCGAGGGATTCGAGGACGAGCTCGGACAGCTCGCGCAGTGCGAGTTCCCCCTGGTGTCCCGACGTCTTGATCGCGTCCTCGTACATCGTCACGTCCTTCGGGCAACAGACGACGAAGTAGTCGAGGCCGCCGAGCGCGACGGCCTCGTCGATGCGCTGCTCGCTCGGACGCTTGACTCCCGGCTGCTCCTGCATCCAGATCCGCCCGCCGCCCGCGCCGCAACAGAACGAGTTGTCGCGGTTGCGCGGCATCTCGACCAGCTCGCAGCCGATCGCCGCGAGCACCTGTCGCGGTGCGTCGTAGACGCCGTTGTAGCGGCCGAGCGTGCACGGATCGTGGTAGGTGACGCGGTAGCCGAGCTGCCGCCGCGGTGTGACCGCGCCGTGCTCGAGCAGCTCGAGCAGGAGCTGCGAATGGTGCAGCACGGTCCACTCGCCGCCGTGCTGCGGATACTCGTTGCGCAACGTGTGGAACGTGTGCGGGTCGGAGGAGAAGATGCGCTCGAACTGGCAGCCGGAGATCGTGCGGACGTTCTCCTCGGCGAGCGCTGCCCAGAGGCCCTCCTCGCCGGCGCGCCGCACGTCGCAGCCGGCCGTCTTCTCCGCGTCGAAGAGGATCCCGAAGTCCGTGCCGGCGTCGTTCAGGATCCGCGCGAGAGCCTGCGTCGCGCGTTGGTTACGGGCGTCGAAAGAGGCGTAGTCGCCGACGAACCAGAGCAGCTCGGCCGGCTCCTTGCGGACGTCCTTCACCTCAAAGGGGAGCTCGCGCGTCCAGCGCGGCCGCTTGCGCTTCGGCTCGCCGAACGAGTTGCCCGTCTCGTACACAGACTCGAGCGTGGATTGCAGCATCGGGTCGAGCTCGCCGACCTCGACGAGGCGGCGTCGCAGCTGATTGATGATCGGGACGTGCTCGATCCCGACCGGGCAGATCTCGACGCACGCCATGCACTGCGTACACGACCAGATGGTGTCCGGTCGGATGCGCTCGCCGATCTTCGCCCCGAGACCCTCGTGCGCCGCCAGCTCGCGCAGGTCGAGGATCACGTCGCGGGGCGAGAGCGGATAGCCCGCCGCGTTCGCGGGACATGCGACGTGGCACTTGCCGCACTTCGTGCACGCGTCGAGCGACACCAGGTGCTCCCATGTCAGGTCGCCGATCACGCCGTAGCCGACTTGCTCCGGCGTCGCGTTCGCCGGCAGGAGCGGCAGCCGCTTCCCGGCGTGGGCGTCGCGCACGGCCACGTTCGCCGGCCCGGCCAGCATGTGCACCGCCTTCGTGAAGGGGATCGAGGCGACGAACGCGAGCGCGACGACCCCGTGCGTCCACCAGGTTGCGAAGTGCGCGCTCGACGCCTCCTGCGCCGTCATCCCCAGCCCACGAAAGGCGCGACCGACCGTCCAGCCCACCGGCGACCACTGCTCGAAGGACGGATGTGTCTGCGTGATCCGGAACGCTTCGAGCAGGAATCCACTGAGCGCGAGGAAGAAGAGCGAACCGAGGAACGCCCAGTCACCGACGACATAGCCGGGACGCTGCTCCGCGCGGTCCGGCCTCGTGTAGTCGAGTCGCGTCGGATGCCGCAGCCGCTTCACGGCCATGATCGCAAGCCCGATCGCGAGCGCGATGCCGAAGACGTCGAGCACGAGGGAATAGCCGAGGTAGAAGCTCCCGCGCCAGAAGTCGAAGCCGAAGAGCGGCTTGGCGACGTCGTCCTGGAACGCAAGGATCGCCGTCCCCGCGAAGAGGACGAGGAAACCGTAGAAGATGAGCGCGTGCCCGACGCCGGCGAGCGGGTCGCGCCGCTTGATCCACCGGTGCGTGAAGACGATCGCGGTCGCGCGGAGGATGCGGCCGGGTAGATCGCGGAAGGCGACGTTCGAGCCGCCGGCCCGGTAGCGGAGCACGAGTCGCGCGACTCCCCAGAAGAAGATCGCCGTCGAGACGACGATCAGCGCGTACCAGAAGACGATCTCCCAGTGGGCTAGGCCCGCGAAGGTCTGCCGGGTCTCGGTCACACCAGCTTGGAGAGCTCCTCGGCAACGTCGAACAGGTCAGCGACCGCCCCGTAGTGCGCGACGTCGAAGATCGCCGCCTCCGGATCGGTGTTGACCGCGATGATCGTCTCGCTGGTCTTCATTCCGGCGAGATGCTGGACGGCGCCCGAGATGCCGAGCGCGAGATAGACCTTCGGCTTGACCGTCTTGCCCGATTGACCGACCTGGCGCGCGTTCGACATCCAGCCGGCATCGACGATCGGCCGCGACACCGACAGCGTCGCGCCGAGCTTCGCCGCGAGCTCCTCGAACATCGGGATGTTCTCCTGCTCCCCG
>WNFR01008481.1_pt1 | contig 10386 bp, 10 predicted proteins | sample 5400221 | NCBI WGS metagenome assembly WNFR01 (sample SAMN13153357, study PRJNA577476) | soil metagenome | isolation source: 40 cm soil under Madrone tree | place: USA:California | collected 2016-06-14 | reverse complement strand
CCGGTTTTTGCGCGACGGTCTTCGCTGACAAAATTGGTCACGTCCGCCACATGGTTGTTGCGCCCAGCGGGGTTCTTTACGTCAACACCTGGTCGGGGAAGTACTAAGGCAATGACACGCCGCATGCGGGCGGTGTCCTGGTAGCTCTGCAAGACAAGAGCGGGACGGGAAAGGCCGATGTGATCGAGCGCTTTGGCGAAACCGTCCAAAGTGGCGGAGCAGGCGGCACGGGCATTGGCATGTATAAAGGATCGATCTACGCCGAGATCAATGATCGGATCGTGCGATATTCATTGCCCTCCGGCTCCATCGTGCCGAGTGGCTCGGAAGAGACGATCGTCTCCGGCCTGCCTCTGGGCGGCGACCATCCCATGCATCCCTTCATCATCGATGCCGAAGGATTGATGTACGTCGATGTCGCCACCGCGACCAATTCCTGCCAGCTGAAGAATCGGACACTCAAGTCGCCCGGGGCGGATCCATGCACAGAACTCGAGACCCGTGGTGGCGTGTGGCGCTATGACGCGAATAAGACGAACCAAACTTTTTCATCGGCTGACCGCTTCGCTACGGGAATCCGCAACGCTGAAGGTTTTGCCATTGATTCAAGTGGGCGAGTGTTTGTGACCCAGCACGGACGGGACCAGCTGCGCGCGAATTGGCCAGACCTGTATAAACCCGACCAGGAGGCGACGCTGCCGTCTGAGGAGTTGTTGCTTTTGAAGCCGAAGGGGGACTATGGCTGGCCCGAGTGCTACCACGACCCCTTCGTGCAAAAGCTGGTTCTGGCGCCGGAATACGGTGGAGACGGCAAAAAGATCGGTGTTTGCGCGAACAAGATTGCTCCGATTGCGGCACATCCCGCCCATTGGGCGCCTAATGCAATGGTGCGGTACGACCAAAAAGAATTTCCGGCACGTTACCGCGACGGCGTTTTCATCGCCTTCCACGGGTCATGGGATCGGGCGCCATATCCTCAAGGCGGCTACAACGTGATTTTTCAGCCGCTCGCCGGAGACCGCGCATCCGGCCAGTGCGAAATATTTGCGGATGGTTTCGCGGGATCGGAGAAGTCGCCGGCCAAAGCCGCACATCGTCCCACCGGGCTGGCGGTGGGACCAGACGGTTCGCTCTACGTTTCCGACGATGTGACCGGACAGATCTACCGGATCGTCTATCGTGGTGGCCCCGAAAGCGGTGCCACGAACATCACCCCATGTCCGAGCGCAACAGCTCCGGCGGGCAATCCGGTTGAGGTGGCGGCGGAACCCCCCGAGGGCACGCATCCAAACGCCGGCGCGGCCACCAATCTTCCGGTTCCGCCAGGCGCGACACCAGAAATGCTTGCGCTCGGTGAGCGCATCTACCACGGCCAAGTGGGCGGGGCGGCGTGCACGGGCTGCCATGGTGACAGGGGCGAGGGCACCCCGCTGGGCCCTCCTCTAACGGGCAAGAAATGGCTGTGGAGCGACGGTAGCTATACCGGAATCGCGAAAACGATAACCGAAGGTGTGCCGGATCCAAAACAATATCGCAGCCCCATGCCTCCGATGGGTGGCGCGCAACTTACGCCCAATCAGATACAAGCGGTCGCAGCGTATGTGTGGGCCCTGAGCCATCAAGGTACACCCAATCGGAATTAATCGCCTAGATCCTGATAAACAGGCTTGGCTCGGCATGGGCAGGAATTTTGTGTCTGAGCACGCACCTTCAAGGCACGAAGCTCCGGGCCGGGCGATCTCACCTAAGCTTGCTTGGCCAAGAATCGCGATTCGCTCAGATCGAGCTCGCGTTCCAGTTCGCGAAGTAATTCATCACTGATACGCCGCTCATAGCGGAGTCGGATCGCAGTCTGTCGTTCGACCTTGAGGAGTTTGCGCGACACTTCTAAGTAGCGGTTGTAATGCTGGGGACCGATGCCATCCGCGGGAGCCTGCCCATCTTCTTCTTCCTGCAAAGTCGCTAAGCGGGAGCGATAGTGGTGCGAAAGGTCGTCGTACACTTCGACGAGTTCAGGCTTCGCGTGGTCGCGAACTTCGTCGAGATAGTTGAGCGCTGCCTCCAGAATGGCGCGCCGCGCCTCTCTCTCCTCAGGATGTTGCAGAGCGCCACCGGCAAGGCCCAGCGCGCGAATGAGTGGCGGCAAAGTAAGTCCCTGAAGCACAAGCGTGACCAGGATGACACTGAAGGCGAGAAAGATAATCATGTTTCGTTGCACAAACGGAGTGCCGTCCGCAAATGTTTGTGGCAAAGCGATGGCGGCCGCCAGCGAGATAACGCCCCGCATTCCTGTCCAACCTAAAACGAATAGCCGCCGCGCCGGAGGCATGGGCTCGTTCTGATGAAGAATACGCCTGCGGATGAGGTTGGCGAGGTACGCGCCGGGATAGATCCAGATCAGGCGCAGCAGGATAACAAAGGCACTAAACAGCGCGCCATACATGACCAATTTCCCAACATTATGGTCCCGAATGGCCCCAAGCACGTAGGGAAGCTGCAGTCCGATTAATACAAATACCAGTCCATTGAGAATAAAGGTCAGGGATTCCCACACCGCCCAGATTTGCAGGCGCACGCCGGGCGAAAAGAAATGCGAACTCTTGCGACTGAGATACAGTCCACAGGCGACTACCGCCAGCACGCCCGAAGCATGAATGCCCTCGGCAGTCAGATAAGCAACGTAGGGCGTGAGAATACTAAGTGCGATCTCGATTGGACCGTCGTCGATCCGATGTTCGACAAAGTGTACGATCTCGCCGATCACCAGTCCGACCAGAATGCCCACAGCTATCAGGTAGGACAGGCGCATCAGCCCGAATGTGAAAGTCGGTGTCTGACCGCGAACCAGCAACGCGATCCCGAATTCGAGCGCAAGCAAGGCGGTTGCATCGTTGATCAAGCTCTCGCCTTCCAGAATGTCCACAATCCGTTTGGGCAATCCGATGCGCTTGGCGATGGAGGTAGCGGCAATGGCATCTGTCGGCGCCACCACGGCCCCGAGCACCAACCCAATCCGCCAGTCGAAACCAGCGAGAAACCAGTGGCCGGCAGCTGTTACGCCAAGTACGGTGAACGTAACCAGACCAAATGCCAGAAACAAAATGCTGACCAGATTGTAGGAAAATTCACGCCAAGAGGTGAGCCAGGCCGCGCTGTAAAGCAGGGGCGGCAAGATCACAAAAAAGACCACATCCGGATTCAGATTGATCCTGGGGATCCCGGGGACAAAGCTGAGCAGCAATCCGCCAATGACCAGAACAATCGGATACGGAGTCTTCAACTTCTTTGCCAGGACACCGAATATCACGACGAACAGTAGCAGAAGCAGGAAGACGATCTCGAGTGCATGAATATTTGCCTGCATTGAGACTCTCCCCTTCAAAATACATCAACAAGTACCCTGGGGAAGAGAAATAGATTGCGAGTGCGCACAGTCTTCTCAAGCCGTGGGGATGAAGGGTGGTCCAGCGTTACGAGTCGCCACTTCGGAGGTCGGCCGCTCAACGGTTTCTTGGGACGGGGATTTCTGTGGTCGCGCTCTCCCCGAGGGAAACGCCGCAAACCTTCTCAACCAACATCGACGTAAACTACATCTTCGTCATGATGAAGTTGCCGGAGCCAGTGCAGCCTGTTCCTCCGGTCAAGGTCCAGGTGCCGCCGATGGTATTCCCGTTGGCTGTCCCCGACAGAGTGAGGGTGTTGCCGCTGGGAGATCCCGACGTCACGTTGAACTGAAACTTTCCGGTAACGTTGCCATTGAAGTTCCCGCTCAGGACGAACGATCCGCTCTCGGTTTCGCCCGAAACGAAGCACGATGAATTTGTGGAGAAACTGAAGTTGCTGACGGTAAGCGTCCCGTTGCTGTTGTTCGCAACCAAGGATGTGCCAAAGCTAAATACAGTCGTATTACTCGTATCCGTAAGCGTCGCGTTCCAATTGCCGTTAATAGTGGAAGGATTCGAGTTGCTCGAACCGCACCCGATCAGGGTCAAGCACACCGCCAGTAACGCTGCTACGCCAAGTTTCTTCGTGGGAGACTTCTTCATGGAAGATTCCTTATTTTGGGATTCTCGAAGTGAGGTTGCTGAGCACAAACCCCGAGGTGCAGGAATAGTTGCTGGTCACGCTGATTTCGCATATCGCGCACAAAACACGGACTTTGACTTCGGTAGCGTAGCAACCTAACATACGGGCACCCGGAATCGTTTTCGTCCTTTATGATTGGCCAGACCATCTCCCACTATCGCGTTGTCGAGAAGCTCGGCGGCGGTGGAATGGGCGTTGTCTACAAGGGCGAAGATACGCGCCTGCACCGATTTGTCGCGGTGAATTCCCGAGGATGCTTCTAAAGACCCGCAAGCGTTGAGTCGTTTCCACCGCGAGGCGCAGGCCGCTTCTGCCTTGAACCACCGCAACATCTGCACGATTTACAACATTGGAGAATTTGACGGACGTGCGTTTATCGCGATGGAGTTTCTGGATGGCCTCGGCTTAAAACACCGTCTGGCTGGTAAGGCCTTGGAGTTAGATGACCTGCTCACGCTGGGAATGGAAGTTTGCCGATGCGCTGGATGCGGCGCACTCGGAAGGCATTGTGCATCGCGACATCAAGCCGGCCAACATTTTTATCACCAAGCGCGGACACGGCAAAGTGCTGGATTTCGGACTGGCGAAGATGACGGGCGGTGACAAGACGGAGGCGGACCGCCTACCAGGATTTCCTTGCGCTCTGGAAAGATGCCGATCCCGATGTACCCGTGCTGAAGCAGGCGCAAGCGGAATATGCGAAGCTGTGCTGACCTGCTTGGCTGTGGCTGTTGTGGGCGCGAGAGCGACGACACTCACGAACGAGCACCGAAAGAGAACGGTAAAAAAGATTGTCTATGGAATAAGCTCCGTTCCCAAAAACTAATGGCTAGCCTTTTCAACCGGGAAGGCGGAGGTTAGCCGCCTTCTCGTTCGAAAGGCTCACGGTTCTACGCTGCTGCGTGAACGGCGATCTTATGGCAGGTCGAGGTGACCACGTCAGAGGTCTGGACCTTGGGCGTTCCCTCGATAAATCTTGCCATCGTCTTCAACACTTCCGGATAGGCACTGGTGTTGTAAGCTTCGGCATCGGCCTTGTTTTCCCACAGACTGATTGCAGTCACATCAACTCCGCCGGGACCGGCGAATGTGATTTCGTCTTTAAAACCGTTCTGTTTACGAAGCAAAGGAAGGATGTCCTTCTCAAAAGCTCGCGTGTAATCGGAAAGCATATTGGACTTCAGATGAATCGAGACATTGCGTGCAAACATAGGCAACCTCCTTAGGTTGGGGCTGCTAAGAAATAGAACTTCAGATGGGCTGACTTAGTTCAGGGAACCTGAAAGAGGAGAAGGTGGTAACAACCTCAATTACGACCCTAGTCTTATACGGGGGGAGTGTCAAGTAATGAACCAACGAGCGGCGATGCTTGCTGATGTGGCGTATCAAGTCTTGTTGATGAAACACGATCTCGCCGATCGGCTTCGGGGGTTGAGACCGTAACCATCCCATTGTTGGCCCCGAGGCCAAAGATGCGGGTTGAGATGGAATTTGCGAGTTGCGGAACGCGCCACGCCGCACTAGAATGTCGCGCGGTAATGAGCCCGACAAGTTGTTTTCAGAAAAGTGGAGGGTACATGAAGACTAAGACGATTCTATTGTCTACAGCGATTTGTTTGGTCGCATGGGCGGTGTGCTTTGCCAGCGACACGCAGATGGGCACCTGGAAACTCAACGAGGCCAAATCGAAGATCGGCGCAGGGGCGCCGAAGAACACCACAGTGGTTTATGAGGCTGCAGGAGACAGCGTGAAAGTCACGGTGGAAGGCGTCGACCCCGAGGGCAAGCCTGCGCACAACGAATGGACGGGCAAGTTCGACGGCAAAGACTACCCGGTCAGCGGCGATCCCAATCAAGACGCGCGCTCATATAAGAAGGTTGATGACCGCACGTTGCTGTTGACCGTAAAGAAAGCCGACAAGGTCACTAACAGCGGCCGGATTGTTGTGTCAGCCGATGGTAAGACGCGGACCGTTACCACGAGCGGAACCAATCCGCAGGGTAAAAAGGTGAAAAGCACTGCGGTGTACGACAAGCAGTAGCGAGAGCCTTTCCAAGATGCCCTTCCGCTCGCTTCTGAACGGGAGGGCATTAGGAGAGACGGCCAATCTTTGGATCATTTCGTTCTCGGCAGCACATCCCTAGCAGTCCGTGGTGCATGTAGCTGATTTTCTACAAAGGGGGCGACGTAGCCGGGTGCGCGATCTTGCGACGCACTTGGCAACCGACCTGGAGATACGGCGGCAGCGAAGGCGCTGCTGACTTTTCCTGTTCGAGAACAGCAAAAGAACGCGTACAACGAGCCTGCCCAAGCGATTTCTCAGTTCCCGCGGCGTGCCCGCGCCCAGCAACTGGCGCAGGATCAGGCTCAGGTTGAAGGCGCCGACATGAACCAACTGCCGCTTCAGAATGTTGTCGCGTCCGCGCAGATGGCAGCGCCGCGTCGCGCCCGTCTCGTAGCAGTGCGCGAAGCTGCGCTCGACGAACTCGCCGCGCCGCCGCAGTAAACTCTTGCCGTACTCGCCCCGCACCCGCCGCCGGTTCGCGTACACCGCTTGCTGCTCGGCCGGTTTGCCCGCCCAATTCCGTCTCCCCTTTTGTTTCTTCTCCGGAATGTAGCTGCGCACGCCGTACGCCTTCATCCGCTTCACCACCGCGCCGCTGTGATAGCCCTTGTCGGTCACCGTCTCTTCGATCCCGGCCACGTTCACCTTCGGCTTATCGTTGGGGCGTAACTCGGCTTCGCGCTCGATCTGCTCCGCCACTGCCATCCCGGCTTCACACAGCGTTTCATCGAGCGTCGTGGTGTCGCCCTGGTCCGCTCCCTGCAGCGTGACCGCCACCACCGCGCCCGTGTCCAGATCCACCGCGTGCTCGGCTTTATGCGCCAGATGCGTGCGCCCATCCTTCATCTTCGTAATCCGCGCGTCTTCGTCCGCCGGACTCTTCCACTCCTTATTCGACGTGCGCTTCTTGCGCTTGCGATCCAACCGTGCCAGATCTTCGCGGGTCGGCGTCGCGATGCCCGAAGCTTTCGCCAGCCCGCGCAGAAACTCCTCGTAACTTGCCCCCGTGTCCCGCCGCACAATCGAGCGCATCGCTGCGTTCGCCTCCAGTGTCGTCGCATCAATCGCGATCCGCTGCCCTTTCAGCAGCCCGCGATCGGCCAGCACGCCCAACACCCAGCTGAACACTTCGCGATGCGTATCGAGGTCGATCAATCTTCGCGTGCGCGAGATGGTCGAGTGATCCGGCGTGTACTCGTCCAGCCCGATGCCCACGAAACGCCGCAACGCCAGCGAGTCCGCCAGCCGCCAGGCAATCCCGCGCTCCGCCCCGATGCCCTCGAAATACCCGATCAGCAGCGACCGAAAGTAAATCCCCGGCGTCAGCGATGGACGCCCGTACTTGGTCGCATAAAACTTCGCGCATCGCTTCTCGACAAACTCGTCGAAGCGCTCCGCCTCCAGCAACTCATTCAAACGCTGATAAAACGGATGCCCCGGCGCTGCGGCCAGCTCCGTGTGCGCGATCCAGATGTCCTCTTGCTTCTCCCGCTGCTTACGCGTCCCCATCGCCATGCGCCGATTCTACGAACAAAGTCTGTGGATACCTCAGAAGTTTTGGTTGACGAATCTGGACTTGCACCACGGGCTGCTAGACAAGGGAATACGTCCTGGCTCGATGGCGCGAGATCAACCGTTGTGCTGCTAGGACGCTTCTGTTAACCTCCCCTCGACACAACCGCGGAGGAAAGACATGGCCTTCTGCACATCTTGTGGTCAGGAAATTGGAAATGCGAGTTTCTGCCCAAATTGCGGGGCCACTCAGGGGGCGACTCCCATAGCCGTCTCTCCCAGGCCTGCCTCGGAAGGTCTCTCCGAAAACATTGCGGGACTTCTGTCTTATCTTTGCGGCTGGCTCACCGGTATCATCTTCTTGCTTGTCGATAAACGGCCATGGGTGCGGTTTCAGGCGGCGCAATCCATCGTAGTGTTTGGTGGGCTCACACTCATCCGAATCGGCCTGGGTATCATGAGCGGTGGGTTAATTGGCTTTGGCATACTTGGCTTGCTCCGCGTGATCATCGGACTGGTCGGATTGGTCCTCTGGATTTTGCTGATGGTCAAGGCATACAAACATGAGACTTTCAGGGTGCCCTACGCGGCTGACCTCGCCGACAGCATCGCCGTGAAGTGAGTCTCAAGGGTTACGGTATATTCCATATTTTGTGTCTGCCTTTTGGGTTTTAGGCTGGATAGCGTTGCACACTTCGTTGAAGTCGTGAAAGCGCTCGAACTACCGATTTTATGCGAGCTGTTCTTTTTCCGTACGTCAGCAACCTAATCCATTACAATTCACTTGAATTGAAGGCCAGACATATTGAGGAGCGACAATGGCAAAAGCAGCAGGTAAAGAAAAGAAGACTAGCGCGTTCATGAAGCCAATGCAGCCTTCCGAGCATCTGGCGAAAATTGTCGGCGCAGAACCGCTTCCGCGTAGTGAAGTCACGAAAAAGATCTGGGCGCACATTAAGAAACACAAGCTGCAGAATCCGCAAAATAAGCGAGAAATCCTGGCCGACGATAAGTTAGAGCCGGTTTTTGGGACGAAAAAGTTGGACATGTTTCAGATGACCAAAGCGGTCAATAAGCACCTGAAATAACCGGCGTCGGTCACAACTTCGAAGAGCCATTTCGCTGGAGCTCAAGAAGAATGCGTATGCCGCGATAGAAATGTTCTTTGTTATAGGCCGTCTCCCAGCGGCCCAGTACGGTTTTCACCTGCTTATTGGCATTCTTCAGAGCGACTTGCGCTCGCGGGCGGTTTTTTCGAATAGTCATTGCCGAGCGAAGCGCCTCAACGATCTCCGGCTCTATGCGCTTGCGCGACTTCTGTGCATTTTTGATCCATCGTGGCGGAATGTTCGCGCGGAATCTCAGGAATCCGCGCGCCGCCGAACCAGAACTGGACAAAAAGAGTTTCGCTTCCCTGGGCATTATTTTCACCTCCGGTCGTGAGAACCCCTGTTCGCATCCGAAAGAGCCACAGATGCTCCTAGTTGACGTCGATCGATTGTGTAATCTTTTGCAGAGCAAGAGTCTCGAACTCAAGCGTCAGACTTCCAGCGTTCGACGGCTGATATTCGAAGTCATACGTCTCTCCCGGCGAGATCACCTGACGCGCATCCTGCATGACTGCCTGGCTGGCGGGCAGATCCGCTCCATCCTTGGCGCGGGCACGCCACTGCACGACACCCTCGGGTCCGGTCAGTGACAGGGAGCCTACATTGGCGCTAGTAACGTTAATTAGTCGTATTCGGTACCGCTGGTCTGCCCGCCAGTGCAACGTCACGGGCTTTTCGGCGCCATTCAGCAACAAACAGAACGTGGCCTTGGGATCTCCGGATGCACGTCCTCCCCTACTACTCAGGACAAACATCAGATCGCTTGTGGCGTCGAACCTGGCTCCAGGGTCGAGCACAACCATGGGCCCATAGAGTCCGCCCGCGAGCTGCACTTCGTCATCAAGGTGCGTGTGATAGATGAAAGTCCCGGCGCGTGGAGGCGTGAACCGGACGCGGAACGACTGCCCGGGTTCGATTGCGGGCGTGAGATCGCGGCCGTGTAGTCCCCAGCCTGTTACGCCATCGTAGTAACTCTCAAGTTCCATTCCGTGCCAGTGCACGGCAGTGGGTTCGTGCAGCTGGTTAACAACGGTAATCTCCACCCGGCGTCCGCGCTCGAGAACCAATGGTGGTCCCGGCGCTGACACTACATTCGGAACCAGCCGGTGCGATTCTTCCAATTGATAGCCGAAGCCCGCCGGCACGCCATTAGCTAACGGTCGCTCGCGCACCAATAATCGCAGCTTGCGCGTGTGACCGTAAGCCACGACCTTGGGGCGGTTTCCGGTCACGGTGATTCCGAGCACCAAGCCCGCCATGTGATTAGGGCCGTGATGGTGAATAACCTCTTCGGGAAGTACATGTGCGTTGGCGACAGTCATTCTCGGCGCCATATGCGGGATGGTATGACAGTGAAAAAGCCAGCGCCCAGCCACCGGAGACCAAAACGTTGTCATGGTTGAGCCCGGCGGCATGAGTCGTGTGACACCCGTACGCTGCTGCTCCGGCGAAAAGATCTGGTCGCGTTCACCATCGCCCGTGCTGTTCACGCGATAATAAGAACCGTGCATGTGCATCGGATGATATAGATCGCTGGCATTGATCCAGCGCCAGTGAACCTCTTCGCCTGCCGCATAAGTCAGGCGCTCGGTGTAAGGCCACGATTTCCCATT
>WNFR01008479.1_pt1 | contig 10387 bp, 7 predicted proteins | sample 5400221 | NCBI WGS metagenome assembly WNFR01 (sample SAMN13153357, study PRJNA577476) | soil metagenome | isolation source: 40 cm soil under Madrone tree | place: USA:California | collected 2016-06-14 | reverse complement strand
TCTATGGGGTTGGTCAGCCGCAAGGGCAGACACTGGCGGACAATCTGAGGCGTGAGCTCGGAAGTGACTACAGGGTAATCAACCTGGCGATGCGCGGCGGAAACGTCTCTGGGATCGCCGAACTCACTGCGGAAATGCTGCTGCGCGAGCAATATCGGGTGGTTTACCTTTCGGATATTGCCGTGGCTGGCTCTGTAGAGCCAATTGGGCAGGGGCCATATCAATATTTCTACTGGGACGCGAGAGCGCGTCACTTACTGCTTGATTGGCTACCGAGGGATACCGAGGCCGACAATTCATGGTTGTCGGAGCCAGTTCTCAGCGCGTCGCTCAATCGATATTTATTCTTTGTCGAGTTATGGAACACAATCGGTTACAATTACCTTTTCACGGTTTATTCGCGCGTGATACCGGGTCCTTTCTGGGAGCCTCGAAAGAACTTGACTGACAATGAGATCGATCCTCCTGATGTCGCGCGATATCGCAACGTGGAACTCGAGCTGCAACTGCTTTCACAATTCAGGAAAATTCCGGAGTCGAGCGTGTGGCAGAATATTGGGACCCTGCTCGAAGTAGCCCTTCCGGAAGAAGTCCGTCGGTCTACCCTCCTTGCGGTATGCGAAAATAGCCCATGGCTGCTCGATCAGTCGACTGCCCAGGTTAGAGAAAATCGGAAACTTATGAGAGAAATGACGCTTGCGCGGATCAATGAAGTAGGAGCGGCAGGGCTGATTTCGTGCGATGGTTTCGAAAAGAACGATTACATCGACCGGGTGCATCTTTCGATTAACGGGGCCTTGAAGATCGCTCCGCGGCTGGCTGGGAAAGTTCGCGAAGTTGCTCAGAAAAATGGATGGGCGCAGTAAATGACTAGGGCGAGCATCATGGCAATCTGCCTGAAATGGGGGCTAGCTGGCGTCCTCGTTGGCATCGCAGCGAACTACTATATGTACCGCGTGTGGTTGCCTATCGCGCCGTTCGTGTATCAGGCATTTTGATTTCGTCGCGAGAGCAGTCCCTGGGCTTCTCCTCAAGGAGGGGAAGTCCGCAATTCGGCACGTGTCGGGGCAAGAACGACGAGTTCGCGCATGTCGCGGTTGATGCCTAATTTGTTCGGAACGAAAGAGCGATCGAAGGTTAGCTTAAGGCGAACTGACGAAACGTTAGAAGAAATGGCTGAGTGGGCGTCGATCGTAATCCGATAACTGTTCTGAATACGCTTCAGAGTCGTTGGCAACTGCTCACTGACATTTTGATCTGTTAGGATGATAGCTCGTGGCTCCGGCTCTCCGCCAAGCACATCGTATGGTGCGTCCCCTTCCAGAATCAAATAGGGCCAACGGAGAAGGTCATTTGACTCCACCCTTATTGTGATGCCGGCGCTCGTGATCCAGTCGCCAGACAATCCAGTAATTCTCACCGCAGGTTTTGCGAACACCTGATGAAGAATTCCTGCGATCTCACGTTCGTCCAGCAGCACCATATTTTGCGTTGCCCAAGCGCGCAAATCACCCCAGTATTCTTGTATTGCAGTATTGATTGGATATGGTGAATCTCGGCCGAGGAGCGGATCAGTCAGAACAAATATGTCACTATCGGCGATTTGTTGGAGTGCGGCTTCTCGAGATATTGCGAAAATACTGTCACCGAGCATTCGGTTACGAAAATTCAGAATTCGACGAAAATGCTCGTAAGCAGCTAACTCCACGGTGTGTACGTTTAGATAGTCGACAACCCGATCGATTGACATCGTAGGTTCGCGGTGCCCATGTTGGATCACTGCGGACGCTATCAATTCATTGATCGATCTAACTTCCTCGAGATCACTACGTGGCATCTCATGTTGTCGAATGCTGGCGTGCATAAGAAACGCCGAAAGTGAAAAAATAAAAACACCGGCGCAGGCTATCACAGGCAGAGCTGAATCCATTGTTCGGAAAATGGACTGGTTTGAATCATGGGTTGCTGCGATTACCAGAATTGCCACCAGCAGGATTGGAACTACAACAATTCCACCGACAACTGTGGACTTTGCAATATCGATCGTAAGGAAGGAGATCGGAACAATAATCGCGATAATTAGTGCAACGAAATCGTTGCCGTACAGGTTCAAACGCTTGATCATTTGTACCAACGGCTCGCGGCTTGATCTTGACGCACCTGCGACCGCTAACCCTACCAAGGCAAAAACCAGCCATAGAGAGGGTTGTCCAATATGATCTATCAATACTGATTTGGGATAGAACAGGATGTGGTCGACAATCGTGTGTAGATCCATTTCCTTGGCTCGAATATATTTTTCCTCATTTAGGAAATGTCCGACCACGTATTTTTCGTATAGCTCGTGTCTCGCCGCGAAGAGTATCGGCAAAGAAGCTATTCCGGTAAGGGCGCCCGACCAAAAGATATTGCGGGCTCGATGAACGGCGCCGTCTTGCGAATCCTGGTTTGCAATCCATCGTCTGCTAATGAGCGAATGGACTAACAATCCGAACAAGACACTGCCGATGTAGATCACCGTAAAGGATCGGGTTGCGATCAATAAAACCGCAACGGCCGTCAGAATAGCGCTCATGCGAGTCTGGGCAAGGCTGCGCGACCATACGATCAAGCAGGTCCAAATCCCATAGAGACAAAATGCGGCAAAATCCATTCTGAAGTCGAATATGCCACCCGCCGAATTGAAGATCGTTGGCATCGACAAGAGCAGCGCAATTGCAATCGACGCGAGATAGACGCTACGAGTTCGAATGCGAATGGTTTGAAAGACGACAAGTTGAAGAATGATGAAGTAAATCAGATTCAAGCTCGCAAGAGCTGTTCGGTTGGGCCCGCCGAAGAATGCAATCACGGCCCCCTGAACAATGAGGGCCGTGCCGGACGCCGTGGGGGGATTGGCGATTTCTGAAAGTATCGATACCCAGCCATGATCGCGAATTGCATCAAAAAGCCGGTAGGTGTAGTTGATGTACCCGGTTTGATCGAAATTTTTTGGAAAGAACGGCGCAATCTGGTCGGTCATCTGTGCATAGAAGACCAGACCTTCTACGGCAAAAAGAAGCGATAAGTATGCGGAATAGCGATAAGGAGTGGGCTGAAAGGCCTTAGATTCTAGCATTTGGACGCGACCCTGAGGAGTTTGGCTTGACTAGTCGAAGCAAACTGAAATTGCCTAACGACAATGGATTTTGACGACATAGCTGGTATCGCTTGAGTGCAATGGCTCCAGTCAAGGTTGACCAGTGTTAGACCTTTTGTTCGTGCGTTTTGAGGGAGAGGAGGACCATATTCAACTCCACAGCCCCAAATTAAGCAAAAAATTCGATTTGCAAGAAGTTCACGAGCGTGTCTGGAAATGGCCATGATCGCGTACCAAGAATAGGTTCGGTCCCCACTTCTCATATACGCTATATTGAGGCGGTAAATCGGAAGATCCCGATTCGGCCTTACTCTGAGGAATGTCAGATATGGAAGTTGAGGTAGATCATCCGGTCGCGTGGGTGACTGGGGCTACGAGTTTTCTTGGTCGTTACGTCGCAAGACAGTTAAAACGCGATGGTTTCAAGGTTACGGGGTTTTCGCGCCGGCCTATCGCGCCGTCATCAGCGTTCGAATGGGGATTTGCAACGATCGAAGTCGGAGATTTCGAGCTCCAAATGCTTAAGCAGGCTCATCGGCAGTTCGGCGCCCCCGCTGTAGCTTTCCACGCTGTCGGTAGCGGTTCGGTGGGCCAGGCTGCCGACGATCCGGCAGCGGATTACGAGCGTACATTTAAATCCGCCGAGGTATTGACCAAGGTGTTGAGCCAGCTTTCTCCAGCGACGCGGCTTATATATCCTTCGAGCGCGGCAGTTTATGGAATTGTGCCGGAAGGACCAATCTCCGAAAGCGCGCCCGTTAGTCCGATCTCCGAATACGGCAAGACCAAGCTTTTAACAGAAGAGATGTGTCGCGAGCAGGCTCGAATTTACGGAGTGCAGTTGATCATCGCGAGGTTTTTTTCCGTATATGGTCCATTTCAGAAAAAATTGCTTCTATGGGATATCGCGCAACGTTTGTTATCCGGGCAAACGGCAATAGAGCTAGGCGGGACGGGTCGCGAAACCCGAGATTTCATTCATGTGGTCGACGCCGCTGCGATGGTGATGAAGCTGGCGCAGTCTAAGGCGTCGGGAATATTTAATATCGGGACGGGGCGGGCGACACCCACGATGGATCTCGCGTCAAAGCTGGTTTCCGTAATGAATCTGGATGCCGAGATTTCATTTACCGGAATATCGAGGCCCGGAGATCCCATGCATCAACAGGCGGACGTTCGACGATTTTCCGAATTCGGCGAGGTCGCCTGCATGCCGCTTGAGCAAGGTCTGGCGGACTATGTGAATTGGATCCGCCATGGGGAGCAAGCCGCTGAGCCGCGCAAAGCGCACTGCTAACTAATAAGTGAAGGGAAGGCTTATGTGCAAAATGGTCGTCAAGGTGTTGGAAATCAACGCGCGATGCGCTCGCAACTGAAGGAACTCGTTGGTGCGATTGCTTGAACGCTTTGGTATTTGGCGCGGACGGTCATCCATTGAACCCCCGACCGCGGGAAAAATGGAGCCGATCGATGAAGCCGCAATAAATGTGCGATCGGGTAAAGAGGCAATTGAGCGTCGCGAGTTCGCTGCTGCTCTTGAACTGTTTCAACGAGCAACCGACGGCGGTTCGGAGGATTCAGAAGCCATCTATGGATGGGGCGTCGCGGCGCTCCAGCTCGGTCGCACGGCCGAGGCGTTAAATGCTTTGCATCGCGCGCTGAATGCGAAGCGGCCGCATCCCGAAGCCGCATTGAAATTGGCGGAGCTGGCGCTTATTGACCACGATGACGCTGGTGCTCTTGAATTATATGGCCGCGCGCTCAAAATTGCGCCGAATTTTGCGGAAGCATATTTGGGCCGTGGCGAGGTGGAAGCTCGCCTGGGACTCGAAGTCGAAGCACTCGAATCTTTCCGTCGGGCGCTCGAGATCAATCCCGATTATGCGGAAGCATATTTGGGCCGTGGCAAGGTGGAAGCTCGCCTGGGACTCGAAGCCGAAGCACTCGAATCTTTCCGTCGGGCGCTCGAGATCAATCCCGATTATGCGGAAGCCGGTCTGCGGCTGGCAGAGTGGACTTTGGCAAATGGGTCTGCGGCCGAGGCTCTGGAAATCCACCGGGGAGTCCTAAAAATAGCCCCCGACCTTGCGGAAGCGGCGTACGGCTGTGGAGTAGCAGCTTTGGAGATTGGACTTATCGAGGAAGCTCGAGAATCCTTTAGTCGCGCACTGAGCCTCGACCCGGGATATGCGGCCGCTATTACCGCCGCCGCATTCCTCGCAATTTTTCCAGCTGACCGAGATTTGAAGCCCGCAAAACCGCAACGTCCGCTCATTTGCGTGCCGGTGTTGCCGTATCTTCGCGGCTGGCTTGGAGGTCAAATTTACCTGCTCAATTTTGCGCGGATGATGGCAACATTGCCTAAATCAGAACGACCACGGCTCGTCGTCGTTGTAATGGAAGATTGGCAGAAAGACCCCGGCTTGCGCGAGCTGGTTACGGCCCTGTTTCGATGCGATTCCGTGATTGGCGTATTCGATCAGGCCGGCCAGTTGTTTTTCCAAATACCGTTGCTTGATCGCTACCTGCGGACGAATCATGGGACCGACCGCGACCAAGGTCGGCAACGCAAGCTCTTTTCCAACATCGACTGGACGTTTCCAGTTCTGTATCCGTCTTGGGGTCTCGCAACCGTCCCCCGTCCGATATTCTGGATTCCGGATTTCCAGCATCGTTTCTGGCCAAACTACTTTAAGGCCGAGGAGCTAATAGGCCGCAATCGCGATATCACGGCGCTCGCGAAGCGCGATGTATCCGTGGTTTTCAGCAGTCGCGATGCCGAATCTCATTTCAATCGCTTTTATCAGGGACAACACTGTCGGAGCCATGTCTGGCATTTCCATACTGCACCAGATCCGGTGCCGCTCATCGGCGATTCGGGTGCGTATGCGGCACTCGATCTGCCGCAGCGCTTCTACTACACGCCGAATCAATTCTGGCCGCACAAAAATCATGTAACTCTCTTTCGAGGTTTGCGTCGTCTGCTGGACGACGGGCATGACGTAACCTTTGTTTGCACCGGAAGCGATCTTGGTTCAAAGCCTGATTCGTATCAGCGCAGTCTACTTTCGCTGATCGCAGAACTCGATCTCGGTCGAAACCTGCGCCTGCTCGGCGTCCTACCGCGGACAGTGCAGATGGAGCTGTTTCGTCGGGCCTGCGCCATTATTCAGCCGTCTCTTTTCGAGGGGTGGAGCACGGTAATCGAGGATGCTCGCGCCATTGGCCGACCCCTGATTGTTTCGGAAATTCCGGTTCACCGCGAGCAAGCCGACGGCGAAGCAATTTTCTTTTCAGCGCAGGATCATGCTTCGTTGGCTGCGGCTGTCCTCGAGGCAGATAGTCAGCTGGCTCCCGGACCTGATATCGAGCGCGAAAAGGCTTCGCGAGAGGCATTGGAACGAAACCTCGCGGATTCAGCTCGAGCTTTCTTGGACATTTTAAGCCTTGAGGGACGATCGTCATGACAATCCACAACGAGCTTTGTGGCATCCATCATCGTCACAATTGCCGGCGGGCTGCTCATCGAAACAATAAATGCGGCACTCCTTCGTCAACACCTCAGAACATGCCAAATTTGTTGGTCGCTGATTTCCACCATACCGCATAGGGCTGCGCCAGCCACCATTTGAGCGGCACCCGACCGTAATGTTTTCTTACGATCTGCATGGCTTCCTTGTAGTGCAGCTGTCGTTGGGTGTTGGTCTTGGTATCAACATGATCGCGATTGAGGGCGACGAATTCATCCACGAACTCCAGGGGTGCAAACCTCCTGTAAAGCCGCCACCACAGGTCGTAGTCGATGGCCATACGGAGGCGCTCATCGAGGCCGCCGACAGCCTCCCATGCGCTCCGTCTGACCAGCGTGCCCGGCTGCGATACGATACAGCGCAAGGCAAGGCGCCGTTCGCTGAAGCGTTCCACCCATACGGGAATCTTCGTATTGGTGGCCTCGATATAATTCCAAACCTGGCCATAGGCTGCTGGAGCCATCGGTTTGAGCTCCAGCGCGCTGACGAGGCGTCGCAGTCCCCCAGTCGCCAGCCAATCGTCGCTGTTGAGCCAGCAAACGTAGGGCGCACGACCTTTGGCGATACATTCGTTGATCGCAGCGGCTTGACCACGATCGGTGTAGCTTCGCCAACCTGTCAAACGGACCGACTGACGACGAATAATGTCGAGTGAATTGTCGGTCGAGCCAGCATCGGCTACGAAAACTTCAACTGGAAGGTCTTGTTCGAAAATTGACGCCAGCGCCCGTTCGAGAAAACGGCCGTGGTTAAATGAGGGGACCGCTATCGTAACGATGGGCGCGGCCATCAGCGCCTCAGGCTCGCCAGGAAATCGCTGTAGGCGAGGGCGAGTCCGTCGCGAAGGCCTACCTGCGGGCACCACCCGAGGCTTTGCATGCGCCGAACGTCCATCAGCTTGCGCGGCGTTCCGTCAGGCTTGCTGGTGTCGAAAACAATCCGGCCACCGTAGCCCACCACTTCGCCGATGGTGACGGCAAGATCGCGAATGGCGAGGTCTTCGCCTGTGCCGATATTGATGTGCGACAACATCGGATGTGTGTTGCGGGCGTAAGTTTCCGAATCGAGTTCCATGATATGCAAACAGGCCTCGGCCATGTCATCGACATAGAGGAATTCGCGCATCGGCGCTCCGGTTCCCCAGATCGTCACTTCCGGCGCCCCACTGTTCTTGGCTTCATGAAATCGCCGGATCAGACCGGGGATGACGTGGCTGTTCTCGGAATGATAGTTGTCTCCGGGGCCGTAAAGGTTGGTGGGCATGACGCTGCGGTAGTCGGTACCGTATTGCCGATTGTAAGATTCGCAGATCTTCACGCCAGCGATCTTGGCGATGGCATAAGGTTCGTTGGTAGGCTCCAGCAAGCCCGTGAGAAGCGCATCCTCGGCCATCGGTTGCGGCGCAAGGCGGGGATAAATGCAGCTCGAACCGAGAAACAGTAGTTTCTTGACGCCGGCCTGCCACGCCTCGTGGATCACGTTGGCTTCGACCATCAGATTCTGATAGATGAATTCCGCCGGATAGGTATTGTTAGCCAGGATGCCGCCGACCTTTGCCGCTGCCAGGTAGACTTGGTCGATGCGCTCTTTCAAAAAGAACTCCCTGACGGTAGCTTGCTCAACGAGGTCGATTTCAGCGTGGGTGCGTGTCACGATGTTGGTATAGCCGTGCTCAAGCAGCTTGCGCATGATTGCCGAGCCGACCATGCCACGATGACCTGCGACGAAGATCCTGTCATCTTTGGACATCAGAACTAACCCTTAGCTAGAGCGGTACTGATCTTGCTGCCTTTATGTCAACCAGCTTGGGAGATTTGACTGCGTTTTCGTAAATCGCCAACATTGCTACGGCGCTCCGCTCCCAGTCGAACTGCATGGCGCGCTCGCGCGCCGCCAGACCGAGTCTCCGCTGTTTCTCATGATCTAATGCAAGTTCCAGCATGTTTTGAGTCCACGGATCAGGCGCTTGAGGCGATAGCATGATTGCGGCGTTACCTGCCACCTCCGGCATGGACGTGGTATTCGAGCAGATCGTCGGTGCGCCGAACTGCATGCCTTCCAGCACCGGCAAGCCAAATCCCTCAAACAACGAGGGGTAGATGTTAGCGTAGCAGTTGCGATAGAGCCAGATTATCTCGTCGTCAGATACATAACCGGTCAAGGTCACGTGCTTCGACAGACCTTGGTCCGCCACGTATTGCCGGAAATCGTCCATCAGCCAGCCCTTGCCTCCGGCCAATACCAGCGGCATCGGAGGTCCACCTGCTTCCAGGTACCGGGCGTAAGCCCGCACCAGCAGGCGCTGGTTCTTGCGCGGCTCGATCGTGCCAACGCTCAGCCAGAAGGCGTTAGTGATAAGGTTCCTCGCCGAGGCGGGTGGCGTTCCCTGCCGGGTCGAATCCATGAAGCGGGAGCACGGATGCACGACCCGCACCCGATCGCTCGGGAAGTGCGGGAACAGTTTGAGATAATGCGCGCGGGAGAATTCGGAAATCGCCACCACCCAGTCCGCGGAAATCGAAGAACGAAAAATGCCGTCGAAACAGCCGACGCGATTAGCTTCGGTAGTCCAGTCAGGGTTGACTGCAAATCCGATGTCATAAAGCGTGTAGATTAGCCGGCTGTGCGCCAGTTGAACCGGCGCATAGAAATTATTGGAGTGGAGGATGTCGGGGTTGCCGAGAACGGCCTCAATCCCGCTCTGGGCCCAGAACGTGCTGGCGGATTTTTTTGTTAAGTGCCGAGGCCCGTAACGGAGGTTGTTCCCGCTATAGGGGTTGAAAAAGGGCATCTTCGCGTCAAAGAAAAAATCTCCGAAGCTCGGATAGAGCGCATATTTGTTGGCTGGAGCAACGGCGATCATCGCCTTGATCATCGCATCGCTGAAATATCCGCACCCCGCCTTACCCGACCCGGTCTGGGAAATATCAAAACCAATATGCATCGGAATAGCTCTGTTGGACCATCGAGTGTCTGCAATCTGCTGTCCTGTATGCGCACCGCGCGCAGAACACCGCTAGCGACTCCTATTCTCAGTCAACAGCGAAAGCTCCAAAATCCGAATCCTTTCCAGTACCATCATCTTGACCAGTTCCGGAAACTCAACCTTGGGCCGCCAGCCTATTTGAGACCGAAGCTTTGACGTGTCGGCTTGGGTGAAGTGACTGTCGATCTTGCGCAGAAGGCTTTGATCGACCGCGACGTATTTGGCCCAGTCGAGACCGCCGACCCTGAAGGCGGTTTCGCAGAACTCAGCGATCGAATGCGTTTGTCCTGTTCCAACCGCATAGTCGGACGGTGTCTCGGTTTGGACGATGAGGTGCATGGCTTCGACGAAATCGCCGGCAAATCCGAAATCCCGACGCACGTTCAAATCGCCAAGATAAAGCTTGCTGTCCGATAGAATAGGTCGGCCGCGCTCGTCCAGTTCGCGCGTTTCTGTCAAGCCGAGCGAAGCCGCGGCTGCGGCATGGGCAATCTTCTGCGACACAAAATTGAGGGGCCGGCGGGGGCTCTCATGGTTGAACATAATGCCGCAGGACAGGTGCAGCCCGTACTGGTGACGATAGGCGCCGATGGTCTGGTGAGCGTAGGCCTTCGATATTCCGTAGGGAGATCTCGGGTTAGCCTTTGTTTGCTCGTCCTGCAGTTGTGCGGGGCCGTCACCGTAAATTTCAGACGATGATGCTTGAAACAAGCGCGTCGCCGGCATTTCGCG
>WNFR01008477.1_pt1 | contig 10388 bp, 10 predicted proteins | sample 5400221 | NCBI WGS metagenome assembly WNFR01 (sample SAMN13153357, study PRJNA577476) | soil metagenome | isolation source: 40 cm soil under Madrone tree | place: USA:California | collected 2016-06-14 | reverse complement strand
CGTGGCATCCGGATTGCGCTCGGGACCGCCGCCCTGATGCGTCAACAGCACGATCGGAAAATCCGACCATGACGGCTGATCGTTCAGCCAGCGCATCAGGCCGCGCAAATCCGCGGTCTTGATCGCTTCGTCAGCGATCACCGCAAGGCCGGCACCGCCTTCGATCTCGTGCATCAATGCGGCGAGATCGCCGCAGATGTTGGCGTAGTAACCCGCTTCCCGGATCAGCGCCGCAGCGACAGAGGCGTCGCGTCCGATAGGCGCGAGAATGACCGCACGCTCTGAAGACGCCCCGGGTCTCACGGGGTGCGCTCTTCCAGCAAGGGGTTGCGTTCGCCGATGTAAATCGGAACGCCGCGCAGTATGCCCTGAAACCCATCGAGCGGCCCCCCGATTGTAAGGCCGCGTCCGTCGATGCGAAATTCGCGAATCGTCGATTCGTGCGCGCCGGCGCGCTTCTTGATGATCGACATCGCGCGCCGCACCGTGCCAAGCGCCTCGAAATAGCGCAGCAGGATCACCGTATCCGCCAGATAGGTTACATCCACCGGCGCTTTCATATCGCCGACCAGCCCATGCTGCGCCACCGTCATGAAGGTCGCCGCGCCCCGGCGGTTCAGATATTGCAGCAATTCGTGCATGTGCAGGATCAACGAATTTTCCTCGGGCATCGCGGCCTGGTAGCCGTTGAGGCTGTCGATCACCACGGTCTTGATGTGATCCTCATCGACCCGCTTGCGGACGCGGTGCGCGAATTCGCCGGGCGACAGCTCGGCGGCGTCGACCTGTTCGATGAAGAGGTTGCCGCTGCGCTGCATCTCTTCGAGATCTATTCCGAGGCTCTTCATGCGCGCAAACAACAGCCCGAGCTCTTCGTCAAACACGAACAGCGCCGCCCGTTCGCCACGCGCGATCGCGGCGACGACGAAGACGATCGCCACAAGGGATTTGCCGGTGCCCGCCGGTCCCAGGATCAGCGTGCTCGATCCCGCTTCGACGCCGCCTCCGAGCAGCTGGTCCAGCCCGGCAATGCCGCTCGGCATCCTGGTTCTCGAGAAGCTTGAGCGGTGTTCCGACGCCACCAGCCGCGGAAAGACATTCATTCCACCGGTCGTGATGGTGGCATCGTGATAACCGCCGCGAAACTTTACGCCGCGATATTTGATGACGCGCACACGCCGCCGCTCCGCGCCATAGGCCGGCGCCAGTTCCTCAAGCCGGACCACGCCATGGGCTACGCTGTGCACGGTCTTGTCGACGAGTTCGGCAGTCAAATCGTCAAGCAGCATCACCGTAGTGCCGAATTTCGCGAAGTAGTGCTTGATCGCCAGGATTTGCCGCCGGTAGCGAAGCGAACTCTGCGCCAGCAGCCTGATCTCGGAGAGACTGTCCAGCACCACTCGAGTCGGTCGCGCGCGTTCCACCGCTTCGAAAATTTGCTTGGTGGTCTCGCCGAGTTCGAGATCGGACGAATAGAGCAAGCTCTGCTGTTGTTCGGAATCGAGCAAACTCTCCGGCGGCAACAATTCGAACACTTCAATTCCATCATCCAATGCCCAGCCATGGGAGGCCGCACCGTCGCGCAACTCGCGCTCGGTTTCAGACAGGGTGATGTAGAGGCACTTCTCGCCGGCCCGCGCGCCCGCCATCAAGAACTGCAGTGCGATGGTGGTTTTGCCGGTCCCGGGCGCGCCCTCCACGAGAAACAGGTGCTCACGCGAAAATCCACCCGACAGGATATCGTCGAGCCCCCAAATTCCGGTTCTCGCCTTGCTTGTGAACGCTTCAACGGAATTCATACGACCCCTCATTCGGGGGCTAAACCGCCGTGGCATCAAACGGTTCCGCAAAGATGGAACTATTTTTGCGGGAAAAATTCTGCCAAAGCGCCCGCTACGCTAGAGCGTTTTCAAGCGAAGTGGAGACCGGTTCGCGTTAAGAAAACGCGTCAAATCAAGAATCTAGAGCCCCGTTTCGATTCAATCGAAACGGAAAAGGCTCTAGCAGCAGCGACCTGAAATCCTTTGGCCCGCTCTCGTGGCATTCGGCGTTGGCGGCAGGCAAGACCCATGGCTGCGCGCTTCTCACAAACATATGCGCGACGGAACAGGCCACGCCGTATCGTCAAGCGTTCCCGCGCGAACGGCTGCCGCCACCGGGATGTTCATTGCGAAAACGCTGCCGGACTGGCGCTGAACAGTCGGTGCAATTGCAGGTGTAGAGCAGTAACGGAATCGACGCGATCTCGTAGCGGATCGCGCCGCACGGGCAGCCGCCGGTCATGGGAAGCGCAGGTCGCCTGACGCTCATGATCGACCCCGATCGAAGATGCGATCAGAGATTATCCGGAAAACTTTCGTGCTGCGACGCTCGTCTTTCCGTAAACTCGTGTGAGCCGTTTATCGCTTCTCGATGACGAGGCTTTGAACGGCGCGGCCGAAATAACCACGTTCGTCTGCAAGCCGGGCCGTGGCATCCCATGGTCCGGCAGCATTCGGACTTGTGACGACGCGATTGCCGTCCACGCGATAGATGGCGTCCACTAACTGGCGGCCGCGAGCGATCTTTCGAAGCCGTTGGGCACTTCAATATCGACCTCAAGCGTCGATACGTGTTTGCCCCTCTCCATCCTAACGACGACCTTTTCCGGATCAAGCACGACATGCCGCGAGACCACAGCAAGGATCTCTGCCCGCAGCAGTCCCAACAATTCTGGCTGGCCGCGCAAGCCGCGTTCATGCGCCAGGAGTATCTGCAGCCGTTCCCGTGCAACAGGCGCGGAAGCAGTACGGCCACTGATGAGCCGCAGCAGATTCATCATGCAGCCCTCCGTCGCAGTAACCGGTTCATCAACCCTTTGCGTTCGACCGGCACCATCATGCTGACAGTTTCACCCATCAGACGGCGCACCGCGTCCATGTAGGCCCGGGCCGGCGCGCTGGCGGCGTTGTTCAGAGTAACCGGTGATCCGACGTTCGACGCACGCAGAACATCCTGGCTCTCGGGAATGATGCCAAGCAGCGGCGTCGCAAGGATTTCAAGGATGTCGTCGATGGCGAGCATTTCCCCCCGTGCTGCGCGCGCTGTGTCATATCGTGTGATCAGCACATGCTTCTCTACCCGCTCGCCCCTCTCCGCCTTCACGGTCTTTGAATCGAGCATTCCAATGATGCGGTCGGAGTCGCGCACCGACGAGACTTCGGGGTTGGTGACGATGACAGCCTCGTCCGCATAGCGCATCGCAAGGGTCGCGCCCCGCTCGATGCCCGCCGGACTGTCGCAGAGAATCCAGTCAAAGTTGGTTCGCAGGTCGGCGATAACCCTCCCGACACCCTCGTCCGTGAGGGCGTCCTTGTCCCTGGTCTGGGATGCGGGAAGCAGCCATAAATTGTCCAACCGCTTGTCGCGAATGAGCGCTTGCGAAAGCTTTGCAACGCCCTGCACCACGTTGATGAGGTCGAACACAACCCGTCGTTCCGCCCCCATGACAAGATCGAGGTTGCGCAGACCGACGTCGAAGTCGATGACCACCACTTTTTCTCCCATTTGGGCGAGAGCCGCACCGAGCGCGGCTGTGGAAGTCGTCTTTCCGACGCCGCCTTTTCCAGACGTCACGACCAAGACTTTGGCCATTATTTTCCTCCTTTGCCGATTAATTCAGCGGTGTAATTTTCATGGTGTTGCCTTCGAGCCATGCCTGAGCTGGCCGATTGCGTAGGGTGGCGCTTATGTCTTCAGCCGTCTGGTAGTAGCCATCGATCGCCAGGAGCTCGGCCTCGATTTTCTGACAAAAAATCCGCGCGGCTGAATTGCCGTTGACACCCGCCATCGCACGGCCGCGGAGCGTTCCGTAGATGTGGATTGAACCCCCAGCGACAATCTCCGCACCGGAACCGACCGAACCCAGCACGGTCACATCGCCTTCAGCAAAAATGACCGATTGACCGGAGCGCACCGGGTTTTCGAGCAGCAGAGACGTTAGTTTCGATTTTGGTTTGGCTTCAGGTTTTGGCGGTTCGACCTGCGCGAGCACGCAAGGGCGTCCGCCCGTCAGCAAAGGCGGCATGTTCGTAGTGAGGTGAGCGGCGTCCACGCCCTCGATACCAAGGACGCGAATACTGCGTTGTTCGAGGCTTGTGATGAGATGCGCGATAGCGGATTGGCTAAGGTCCACGGCAGAAAGGTCAAGCACCACCGGCTTGCCGACAAAAAAGCCGGGCGACCGGGCGAGCGTTACGTCTACTTCTTCAAGCCAGCCAACGATCGGAACGGTAGGGCTAAACACAAAGGCAACGTAAGAGCGGCCCCGCATTCGAACCAGTTGACGTGTTGGCGCCGCAGATGCGTCCATGGTGGTCGATTCGCCTTATCTTATCGAATAGTTAAAGATCGGTGTTTCCGGTTAACGATTGATTAATGACACCGGATATTCGGCTGCAGGACGGCCAGTCGCATCGCACTGAATGAAGATTCTGTCCGCTCCTGCTTCGACGTTGCGATGCAGGATTCGAAACCGTGAAATTATTTTGTCGAGTTTGTGGCCGGCCCCCCGCATGTCTGAAACAGCCAGTCCTGGCCCGATCAACAGCGATCGGCCGGGCAATTCGACATCGCACCGACGTTTTTGATCGGCAAAAACTAACCCCAATTTGGCCGAGGTTCGGACTTAATAATGTCTCGGCTTGGTTCCATCACTTCCCGGTGATTTCGCAGCCGACAGCTGGGAGGGCATTCCCCGCCGTTGAGGCGCGACATTTGCCGAGGGAACGGGGCGGTGGCAGTGGTGGGGACGGGCCGGGTTCGAGGTCATATCTCGCTGGCCGCCGCGAATTACGGCGCACGGTGCAACTTTGGCATCCGGCGATCTGATTCAAATTTTTCCGACCAAACTTTGCATTTCGTTCGGATCGACCGCGGGTTTTTCCGCGCGACCGACCTCCCTGCCTGGAACCTTCATTTATCGCATCCAGAGAGACGCCCACGGGGCCCGTTACTGCGGGCGCCAACCGGCCACCGCGTGCAACAACCAAGCGTTATGAGGAGTAGCGTATGAGTAGTTTGAGTGAGCAGGACCATCTCAATCCCAACGATCCCAGATACTATGCGCCGCGCTGGTTGCGTGAAAGATCGGCGTTGCGACTATCCCCTTTGAGCGAAGCAGGCTCCGAGCGCGCCCTGCTCCCTGTTTCCTCTTCACCTTCTTTCAACGCCTTGTATGAGGAGGCAGTTTCGAAGGCTCTGCAGAGTCCACTCGACCCCGAGGTGATTCACGAACCTGCAGGGTTCGTGAATGAACTGGATCGGCGAATAGCGTTGATCACGGTTGCCCGCCGCTTCGCCGCAGCCGTTGGCATTGCCGCCCTAGTGGCGTTGTTCTTCGTCATCATGGTCCCTGCTTCGCGAGATTATGCCCGGCCAGCGGACGGTGGTGCTTCGTCCTTCTCCGGGATCTTGCAATCGATAAGAACCGCTCTCTATCAGCCACCTCGCAGAGACGACGACGCGAAGCCCGCTCTGTCCGAGTTTCAAACACTCCTGGCGTCAACCCGGACCAGCCCGCCTGTCATTACGCACGAGCAGTCCGAAACGCTGCTTCAACAATTTCTGCAATGGCGCCAAAAACCTGACTCTACTGAAGCACCTCAACAGTGAAACCGATCAATCCAATATGAGGAGAAGCGACGATGCCTAATCACGGGTTCAATATGCCCTTGGTGTGGAGGCTGCGATGAACCTTCGTTGGATGACGATTCTATTAGGTGTCGTGCTCGCAAGCGCTACGGGCGCGGCGCCTGGTGACAAGACGGAAGTTGTACGCGACCTTGCAGGCCGCGTCGGACCGGTCATTGGTTCAGCGTTGGCCTGCCGAGATATCGCGCGGCCCCGTATTCAGGTTATCGCCGATAAGTTCGCGGCTGTGATCAAGGAAGTCTCGTCCAACGAGGCTGAGCGTGATGACCTTACGCAAGTGCTCGATCGCAGTGTCGCGGACGGCCGTGGCGCTGTGACAACGGGGAAGATTGATTGCAGACTAGCAGACCGCCAGCTCGCCGATCTCGAACGCTCGATCGCCGGGCCAATTTTGTCCGGTGTAATTGCACCATCTTCCGCGGCCGCCGCCACAGCACCCACCGCGCGTATCAGCACGCCGACCCGCGGTGTAAGCGATCGGGAAATCCGGTTCGGAATCGCGGCACCCTTTTCCGGTACGGCACGGGAACTGGGGCGCCAGATGAAGCTCGGGATCGATACCGCTTTCAACCGGGTCAATGAGGCCGGGGGCGTGGACGGCCGGATGCTCCGGCTCATCGCGGCTGATGACGGTTATGAACCGACGCGAACCCCCGAGGCCATGAAACAGCTCTACGAGAAAGACCAGGTATTCGGCATCATTGGAAATGTCGGGACCCCCACCGCGGTCGTTGCGGTGCCCTACGCACTCGAGCGAAAGCTGTTGTTCTTCGGCGCCTTCACTGGCGCCAATGTACTGCGCCATGATCCTCCCGATCGCTATGTATTCAACTATCGTGCGAGCTACGCGGAGGAAACCGACGCCGTGGTGCGCTACCTGGTAAAATTGCGTCGGCTGCAACCCAGGCAGATCGCCGTTTTCGCCCAGCAGGATGCATACGGCGATTCGGGATTCGCCGGTGTCGCGAAGGCGTTTCGTGCGCTCGGCGTCAGTGACAGCGCGATTTTGCGTCTCAACTACAAGCGAAACACCGTCGATGTGGAAGAAGCGGTCAATCAATTGAAAGCGCAGAAGCCGCCGATCAAAGCGGTAGTCATGGTGTCAACTTATCGGGCCGCCGCAAAGTTCATCGAGAAGACCCGCGACCTCTATCCTGGAATGATTTACACCAACGTGTCGTTCGTGGGCAGCACCGCCCTTGCCGAAGAATTGATGCTATTGGGAGCGCGCTATGCCAGCGGCGTAATCGTGACGCAAGTGGTCCCGGCGGTTTCCGGCTATTCGAGCTTGGTTCTCGAATACAAGAATGCCCTCGCCAAATATTTTCCCGGAGAGGCGCCTGATTACGTGTCGCTTGAAGGCTACGTTTCGGCGAACGTCCTGATCCAGGCTCTTAAACGTGCTGGACCGCAACTCGATACCGAAAAGCTCATCGACAACCTGGAGAGCATGCGCAATCTCGACCTGGGGCTTGGAACCCCTCTCGGTTTTGGGCGCGCTGAACATCAGGCTTCGCACAAAATATGGGGAACGACGCTGGATGAAAACGGGCGGTTCCAGCCAATCGAACTTGAATAAGCATTGACGTCATCACTCGAACGCGCAGGCGTTCGCTTGTTGCTCCGGATTACAGCGGCGGATCGACGGCTTCGTCGTATTCTTTGCTGAACCGTGCGATCAGTTCGGCGGCGGGCAGAATCTTGCCGACGCTGCCGACGCCCTGGCCGCTGCCCCAGATTTCTTTCCAGGCTTTCGGCTTGGCGCGCTCGCCCGACGCGTCGGTACCGAAACTCATTTTCGACGCGTCAGACTCGGGGAGATTGTCGGGGTCCATGCCGGCCGCCACGATCGACGGCTTCAGGTAATTACCGTGCACGCCGGTGAACAAGTTGGAATAGACGATATCTTCCGCGGTCGAGGTGGTGATCATCTGCTTGTAGCCCTCCACCGCATTGGCTTCGGTGGTGGCGATGAAGGCGGAGCCGATATAGGCAAAATCGGCGCCGAGCATCCGCACCGCGCGGATCGCCCGGCCGTTAGCGATCGCGCCTGACAGCGCGATCGGCCCACCGAACCATTGCCGGGTCTCCGCCACGAATGCGAATGGCGATATTTCGCCGGCATGGCCGCCCGCGCCGGCGGATACCAGGATCAGGCCGTCTGCGCCCTTCTCGATCGCCTTGTGCGCGAATTTCTGGTTGATCACGTCGTGAAAAACGATGCCGCCCCAGCGGTGCGCGGCCTGATTGAGTTCCTCACGCGCGCCGAGCGAGGTGATGATCATCGGCACCTTGTGCTTCTCGCAAAGCGCGAGGTCCTGTTCGAGCCGGTTGTTCGATCGATGCACGATCTGATTCACCGCGAACGGCGCCGACAGCCGCTCGGGATGCGCCTTGTCGTGCGCGGCGAGTTCTTCCTTGATCTGCACCAGCCACTCGTCGAGCAGCGCCGGCGGACGCGCGTTGAGCGCCGGAAACGATCCGACGATACCCGCCTTGCACTGCGCGATCACGAGATCGGGCACGGAAATGATGAACAGCGGCGCGCCGATCACGGGAATCGACAGACGGCCCTTGAACAAGGCAGGCATGGACATCGAAAAAATCCTTATCCAGCGGAGCCGTGATGCATTGGCCTGAAAGATGCCAGACATCATACCAACAAGGCAATCGCGCTAAGGACAGGCCAACCCTGCACGGCCCGGTTCCGGCGCTACTGGCACAGCGCGCGGGTAACGTAATTGTCAGTCCGGCAGTCGTCCGGTTTTCGTGCCCGGCCGGGGATCAACGCTTTCGCGGAGCAGGTTTCCGCGGAATCGGTGTTGAGGCTCTTCCCCTCTTTGAAACCCTTGGTCTGGCAGAGTTTATCGGAACCGAGCTTGCAGTCCGGCGCGCCGTTGGTCGAAACGGGACATATCATGCGCCCCGCCACCACCGAGGATGGCTGGGCCAGGCGCGACAGCGCATCGCCCGCATCTTTCACCCGCGCGTTTAGATCGTCGATGGTCTCACCCGGGCTTTTCAGGGCCGGAAGGATCGACAGGGAGTTCTGGAACATCTTTCCGAGTTCATTGAACAGGCCCGGATTCTCTTCACGCGCCGGCGAAGTAGACGACGGTGCTGGCTCGTCTTGCTGAGGCGCGGGCCGATCCGGCGCCGCCTGCTGGGCTGGCTCCTGAACACCAGGAAAGGATCGCGGCGGCGCCGCTTGCGGCCAGCCGGCGCCTGCGGCGATCGTCCAGATCCACAATGCCGTGCCCGCGGTCGCGACTTGGGTCCTGGACTGCGCGATGAGGTTGCCGGTTCGATCTAGCATGATTTTGATCGTAACCTGAAGCCGCGATCTGGCAAAGCACTTCGCGTGTCTGCCTTCAGAACATTCGAAGTGCAACGATAAAACCGAGCACGAGCACGCCGGCTCCCAGCGACACCCACAGGCCCAGATGTTTCTCGATTCGGACCCGGATCCATTCGCCGTAGCGGTTGAGCAGTATAGCGACCACGAAGAAGCGGCCGCCACGAGCAATCACCGACAAGACCACGAACAGCCAGATGTTGTAGTTGGCGAACCCCGAGGTGATGGTCACGAGCTTGTAGGGGATCGGCGTCAAACCCTTTAGCAGAATGATCCAGGCGCCGTATTCAGCATAGCCCGCGCGGAAAGCCTCGACCTTGTCGCCATAGCCGTAAAACTCGATCAGCCAATGTCCCACGGAATCGTAAAGCAGTGCGCCGATGGCATAGCCGAGAAGGCCGCCCAGCACTGACGTCGCCGTGCAGACCGAGGCGTAAAGCCACGCCCGCTCCGGCCGCGCCAGCGACATCGGGATCAGCATCACATCCGGTGGCACCGGGAAAAACGAGCTTTCCGCGAACGACACCGCTCCCATAATCCACAGCGCGTATGGTTTGTGAGCGGCGTCGATACACCAATCGTAAATCCGTTTCAGCATGGCGCGATGAACCACCATGGCGCGGATTTGTCCATGCCGGGAATTGGAGGGATTTCAGGAACTCTTAGTGGCGCTTACGCAGGCCACGGCCCTCAAGCGCGACAATTGGTCGCCGCGTGACCCGAGGGGCCGAAAGCTTGGGCATTTTGACGGCCGATTTCGGCAGCTTCTCGGCGATTCCGAGCAGATGTTCGCGCCGCTCCATTTCGCGCCACACGTCCTGGGGACGCACACCCGCGGAAGCCCACAAAACGGTGAGATTATAGAGAAGATCAGCGCTCTCCCGGACCACCGCGTCGGAATTGCCGTTGACGGCGTCGATCACGACTTCGATGGCTTCTTCGGCCAGTTTCTTGGCCATCTTGGCCGGGCCGCGCTGAAACAGCCGTGCGGTCCGCGAAATTGCCGGATCGAGATCCTTGGCCGCGATTACCGCCAGATAAAGCCGCTCGAGCGAATCACTCATTCCCTGAAACTATTCGAAACCTGTGGCCAGCGTGTTAACGGCCAGCGCCAGCAAGAAGAAATCCGCCGGCCACAGTGACCGGCGGATTAATTCGGCCTGGAAACTTGCGGTTACCAGCCCGCGAGGGGATGGCCCCGGTAATAGGGCACGCCCGACCCATATCCATATCCGCCGTAATAATAGGGGGCACCGCCGTAATAATACGGACCCCCGCCGTAGTAGACGGGGCCGCCGTAATAATCGTCATAATAGGCACGGCGGTTCTGGGCCGCAGCGAT
>WNFR01008475.1_pt1 | contig 10389 bp, 8 predicted proteins | sample 5400221 | NCBI WGS metagenome assembly WNFR01 (sample SAMN13153357, study PRJNA577476) | soil metagenome | isolation source: 40 cm soil under Madrone tree | place: USA:California | collected 2016-06-14 | reverse complement strand
CGCAACGATCCTTGCCCCTGCGGTTCAGGCAAGAAGTTCAAGAAGTGCCATGGAGTTCCAGCCTAGACCACGCCAGGCCTGTACTGCTCTATCTGCGCCGGTTCAATCCGGGCGCCTGGCTTGATGGTTCCTCTTTGTGACGCTCTGACGCAACCGTAGATCATTCCCATCAGCAGAACGACAACAATCGTAGCAACTACGACGGCGATTAGGAACGTGGCAGTAAACTCGCTGCTCTGGCCGCGGTCTCTCACGGGTTTCTTCCCCAATGATTAAGATGCAGCCAGAGCGCATGGCGGAAACAGCTCTGGATCGGCTGGCCTATTGCGCCGTGGACAACTGTAGCCCACTAGCTATGACTGTTTTTGGCGTCGAGAGATATCCGCTGATCTGGTTCTTCTGGACGCTGTTCACCACCACTTCATACAGTCCGCGGTCTTTGCTGGCATAAAACTGCAATGGCTCGTTGATGGTGCGGTCTTTCTTTTCGATCTTCTTATCGTCCGACAGCACGTACAGCGTGAATTTGCTCTTTTTAGGATCGGTCTTCTTGAGCTGTAAGCTCACGGTGGAGATCCGGACCGGGTCTTTGCCTTTGTTTAGCGTGAATTCGTAATAGTTGCGATCGCCGCGATGCCGGAGCACGTCCAGTTCATCGTGATTGGTGGCGATCAGCTCGCTGTGCTTGCTGATGTCGCCGATTGCGCGTTCCAGCTTGCTTTTCGCCAGCGCGGGGTCGTTCCTGGTGTCGGTGATGTCAGTCTGCGCCTTGCCGACCTGGTTCTTGACGCCCGAGACTTCGCCGTTCACTGCGCCAAGCTGTTGCTGAGTCTGTTGCTCGTCGGCAGACAGACGTGATTCCGTGGCTTTTTCCTTTGCCTGCAGCCGCGCCGCATTGCGGGCGAGTTCCTGTTTGGTCATTCCCACCTGGTGGGCCACCGCTTCTACTGAGGACCGCGTCTGAGCATTGTTCTCGGCGATTTTCTTCTCCAGGCTCGCCTGTGTTGCTGCCTGTTGTTTGTTCATCTCGGCGAGCTTGCCGAAAATCACCACCATCATGACGACGGAGGCAAGTACGTAAATTGCTCCTGCCGCCATGAGGATTTTGCTCGTCAGCGAAGGCCCATTAGTGCTTGGGGAAACGTCAGACATAAATACTCCAAAATAAATTGTATTGAGCGCTAAGTTCATTGTTCCAGCAGTTCTGCTTCTGTGTCAATGAATTACAAGGACCCTTAAGACCGTCGTCCTTCCGAGAGAGTCCACTGCTCGCCTCAGCCGCAGCTTAGGCCATGAAATTGCAACACTGAGTATCAGCAGTCCCCAGCTAGGAAAAGCTGTTTGGTCGTACCCTGAGAGGAATTGCAGGACTTTCTGTATTTGAGTCCCACAGGCTCCCCTTGTTTCTTCACGGCCGATGCAGCCCACTTATTGGTAGTGGTTTACACAGGCTAGGCAACGGATTGCAGACAGTCACTCAGATGAAAATAAAATTGCTTCTTGGTTTACTCGTCGCGACACTGGCTTTTGCTCTGCCGCATGTGCTCGCCCAGGCTCCCCCGCTTGCTGTGCAGGTTACATCACCGCCTCCGGCTCCACTGTTAGAGGTACTTTCGCCACTGCCGGGAGCGAGGACCGACAAAGATACCGTGACGGTGCGTTACAAACTGAATCCTCTGGCCCCACCAACGGACAACTTTGAGTTGATTCTGGACGATCACGATCCAGTACACACGACAGAAACCGAATACACGTTCACTGATCTTAAGGCCGGTCCGCATCGGCTCATCATTCAAGCGGTTGATGCAAATAACATTCCGATAGCCGGGACCCGCCACGAGATGCAATTCTTTGTGGTGAAGCCGTCTACGCCGCCTCCAGCTCCCCATGCTGCTCTCACTGTTCCGCCGGGCTCTGCCAGCCCGTGGCCGCTGCTCCTGATCATCGGCGTCGGCGTCGTGGTGGGAGGGCTGGCTTCCGCGCGACGGACCCGCCCAGCTTCGAAAATAGCCAGATCGAGATAGCCCTGATCCAGAGCCGCTGCGAGGAGCCGTTGCGGCATCTAACCAAACGATGGATTTTCGTCTCTCCCCACTCTCTTTCTTACGGCGAAAAGTACTCTCGCTCGCGCTGACCATCGTCGGGATAGGCCTGCTTGGCTATGTCGGTGCCGAATACTGGGGTATGTACCACGCCCAGCGCTCACTCGAAGCCCAGTGGGAGCGCCAAAGCGCCAGTGCGGCGCAAACGCCAGGACAGCCGGTACTCCCTCCGGAAGACCTGCTGACCAGGGTCTCGATTCCAAAAATCAACCTCGATGCAATCGTGGTGGAAGGAGCTTCGCGCAAGCAGCTCTCGATTGGGCCCGGACACATTACGACTACCGCCCTGCCCGGTGAATCCGGCAACGCCGTGATCACTGGACATCGCGACACTTTTTTCCGTCACATATACGAACTGAACAAGGGCGACGAGATTCTGGTACGCAGAAACGGCCAGACCTTCCATTATGAAGTCACAGGGAAAAAGGTCGTCCATCCGGAGGACATCAGCGTGCTCAACCCCACGCATGATGCCCACCTGACCCTGATTACCTGCTATCCGATCTACTACATAGGCCCCGCGCCGGAGCGGCTGGTAGTCTTCTCCAGGCTGGTGGAAAGCGCGGGGAACGAGCCGGCGCAGTCTGCGGAATCACGCCCGCAGTAATGCCGCGCTGCCATCCCATAAACCCGCGATCCCATAAAATAGACGCGTGGAAAGAAATTGGGATGTCGTTGTTGCCGGCGCGGGAATCATCGGCGTGTCGCTGGCGCTGGAGTTGCACGAGCACGGAGCACGTGTGCTGGTGCTCGATCGCGGAGAGCCGGGCAAGGAGTCCAGTCCTGCCGCCGCCGGAATGCTCGCGCCCGCTGACCCCGAGACGCCGCAAGCGCTGCGACCGTTAGCACTTGAAAGCGCACGAATCTACCCCGAATTTGTGCAGAAGCTGGAGACCGGTTCCGGCATTGAGGTTGATTTTCGGCGGCAAGGAACGATCTCTTTTCTTCACGGCTCGAACCCTCCGCCGGAGTACCGTAAGCTCACTTCTGAAGAGCTGCGCAAGCTGGAACCATCAATTCAGGCGCAGCCGGGAAGCGCGTTTTTTGTTCAGGAAGACAGCGTTGATCCGCGCCTTCTGATACAGGCAGCGCTCGCCACCGCTCGCAACAAGGAGATCGCAATTCATGCAAACTCCGAGGTAAGCGCGATGCGGTCAGCTCGCGGAACGGTTGAGGTCCTCGCTGGTGGAACAACCTATATTGCTCGATCCGCGGTGAACTGTATGGGCGCGTGGGCGGGAGTGCCGGTAAGGCCGAGAAAGGGGCAAATACTTTCCCTGTTTCCGCTCCGCAAGAACCTGTTGCAGCATTGCATACTTGCGCCTGACGTCTACCTGGTCCCGCGCAGTTCGGGCAGGATTGTTATCGGAGCGACAGTGGAAGACACTGACTACGATCGGAAGGTAGAGCCCGCGGTGATCGAAAACTTCCACTACGCTGCCGCGCAGTTGATTCCCGAACTGCGCGATCTTCCCGTAGAAGAGAGTTGGGTCGGTTTACGGCCGGGAACGCCAGACGATCTGCCGTTGCTCGGCGAGACCGAGACGCCTGGAGTTTTCATCGCGACCGGCCACTTCCGCAATGGAATCCTTCTCGCTCCGCTGACTGCGCGCATCATGGCAGACCTGGTTACCAGAAAGAAGTCGCAAGTGGACATCTCGGCGTTCTCGCCGGGAAGATTTGCATCGTCAGCGCAACAAATCGTCCGCACTCGTTAGAACAGATCGTACGCCGGCCACTTCGATACGCCATTGACGATGTTCTGCACCGTTGACGAAAGATTGAATGCGAACCCGTCGTTATCGGGCCGCGTGTTGGTAATCACTGCATAGGTGTAACCGTTCGGCATGGTGGAAAGAAATGCGATGGTTCCGTCCATGGCGCCGTTGTGCCACTGGGGTACTCCCCAGCCAAAACCGTAGTTGGGATCGTTATTCTTCGCGTCTTTGATCTTTGAGTCCGTGGTCATGGTAGTGTGCGATCCGGAACTGATGATGTCAGGCTTGGTGGGGAAGCCATCCACATGAACCAGGAAGCGCTCCAGATCAATAGGCGACGCCAGCCAGCCGCCATGCGCGTCAAAGCGCGTGACATTCAGATTGTATGCGTAGGCCGGATAATATTTGACCTCACGCGGTTTGCGCGCCGCTTCAGTGTTGGCGCCAATCACCATGTTCGTGATGCCGGAAGGCGTGAGCACGTTTTCGCGGACATACTGCTCATATGTCTTGCCGGTTTTCTTTTCAATCACGCGGGCCAGCAGGCAGAACCCGAAGTTCAGGTATTCGAATTGCGTGTTGGTATCGCGAGTCATGGCGTGCGCGGGATCGTTGAGCACCCAGGAGATCAATTGCGCGTGGTTCATGTTCACGTTCATGAACATGGGATCGCCGCCGGCGTTGCTCAGTCCGGACACGTGCTCCAGCAAATACTTTACTGTGATCTGGTTGATCTTCTGATTGCTGGGCGGAGTGGGGAATTGCGCCGCCAGAATACCGCCCGGTCCAAAAACTTTGTCGGTTAATTTCAAATCGCCCGACTCAATCAGCTTCATCACCGCAACTGAAGTGAACGGTTTGGAGACGCTGGCAATGCGGAATAGGTTCGTAGGCCCGGCCTCTTCACCTGTCTCTTTGTTGGCGTAACCGAAGCCGGCCGCATAAACCAGCCGCCCGTCTTTGGCGATTGCGATGGCTGCCCCGGGAACGTTGTTGGCGTCCATGTAGGTCTTCATCTGCGAGCTGATGAATTGCAGGTCCTTGGGAGCGAAATTGTTATTGTCCCAGACCATGTTCATTTTGGCGGAGGCGCCGGAAGTGAACGCCGTGATGTAGGCAGGGACGTAACCCTGGTAATAAAAGTTGTCGAAGACGTTCTGGTACCAGGCATCCGGAATTCCATGGCGAGCCCAGGTCCACGGCCCACCGGTCTTTTCCCAGATGGCGACGTAATGGTCTGCGCCGCCCACGAAGTATCCGCTGACCTCTTTCAGCCGATAGCCTTGATTGGAGAAGTCATTGAAGAACTTCTGGTATTGGTCGGCAGTCATGTTATCGCGCGCGGCGACGGCCGGGCCATTCGACTTCTCAAATATCGCGGCAAAGCGCGGCGTGCCTGCACTGGTATATCCGTAGACGTGAATCAGCCGGTAGCCTTTGCCGGTGTAACTGTCATACATCTGCTGAAATTCTGGCGAGGTCAGGTTGGCGCGGGCTTCATAGGCCGGACCGGGCTTCTGCTCCCAGATTCCTTCATAGCGGACAGCGCCGCCAAACTCGTGCGCGCTGACCCAGGTCAGCCGATAACCTTGTTTGCCATTGTCGTCAAAAGCCTTCTGAAAGTCGGCCATGGAGAGTCCCAGACGCGCCATCCATGCCGGACCGCCTTCCTTCACCCAGAGTCCGGTGTATCGCTCTGATCCACCGGTTACGTAGCCGCTTATGTTCTTCAGCCGATAGCCCTGCTTGTAGAGATTGTCAAAGGTTGATTGAAACTGGGCTTGCGACATGTCGTGCTTAGCCTGCCATTGCGCCGGCAGGAAGCCGGTCATCGCGAAGATCGCTAAGACTACGAGGAATGGGCCCCAGGAACGCTTCCGACTGTGTGTCCGCATAAATGTCTCCGGCCTGGCTGAGTTTGTGCTGAATGGTGCGTAGAAAGCTTAGCTGGGTTCAGGGAATAGTCAATGAGTTTCCGCAATTGCACAAAGTTTCTGGTATTGGCCCAATCCGTGAAAAAATAGCCACGTGGACTTGCAGTTACTCCTGATAACCCTGCTCATCAAGATGGGCGTGGCCACGGCCGTGGCCAGCGCACTGGGCCGCGCGCGTGAATTCAAGAAGCTTCTGTTCCGCGAGCATCGCTCCATGCGGGAGACGGTGCTGCTTGTCCTGTTTACCTGCATTCCTTTTGCTCTGGGCGTATACATACGTTGCACCGTCAAGAGCTTTTTGGCGGCGGACCTGGGTTTTGAAGCGTCCATCCTCATAGGCGTGATCGGAGGGCGCGTTGCCGGAGTTATGGGCGGCGCGCTGCTGGCTTTTCCTGCGTTGTTCTATGGCGAATATCTCACGCTTCCAGTGAACGTAATAGCGGGCGTGCTGGCCGGATTGCTAAGACACTTCTGCCGCAATGAAGAAGAGATATGGACCTTCTCTCCCTTCATGGACATGAGCGTCTACCGCTGGGTGCGGCGCAACCTTAAGCGCCCGCGTATTGATTGGCAGACTGCTTTCTTCCTCATCATCATTGCCTTGCAGGCCGGCCGCATTGAGTTGGCGTATGCGTGGCCGAAGCGATTGTTCGCTGTCTTTATTTCTACTCCATGGGCCCTGCTTGCTGGGTTTGCCACGGTAATCGCGGTCATCGCGATTCCCATCAAGATATGGAACAACGCACGCATCGAGATGAAGCTGGAAGAGCAGGAGAGGCTTCTGCTGGAAGCGCGCCTGGACGCGTTGCAGAGCCAGATCAATCCGCACTTTCTGTTCAACACGCTGAACTCTATTTCGTCGCTGGTCCGTTTCGATCCCGACCGCGCGCGTGAACTGATTCTGAAGCTGTCCAAGATCCTGCGCCGGCTGCTGGGCAAGCACGATGAGTTCGTCCAGCTTCGCGAAGAGATCGAATTTGTCGACGACTATCTCGACATCGAAGTAGTCCGCTTTGGCCGGGACAAGCTGCGTGTCTACAAGCATCTTGATCCAGATACGCTCGACATCATTGTGCCCAGCATCCGGCTGCAACCGCTGGTGGAAAACAGCATCAAGCATGGGCTCTCCGCGAAGGTTGGCGGTGGCAGCATCACGCTGCGCAGCCGTTTGCAGGAAGGCAAGCTGATGATCCAGGTAGAAGACGATGGAGTCGGCATGAGCGCGCCTCCCGCCGTAGCGGCGCAAACCATGGCATCGGGCAGAGGTATCGGCATGATGAACGTAGCGGAGCGGTTGCACGTGCTCTTTGGTGACGAAGGAAAAATGATCGTGCAGAGCCGCGACGGCCAGGGAACTCTCGTGATGCTGGAACTTCCTGTGCTGCAGCCCGACGCTGGTGAAAGTACAATGTCCGCGATCTACGCTGCTCGCTCTACCACGCGCTCGTAAAACCGCTCGTATTCCGGAATGATGCTGGAGGAGCAGAACCTCGACTGCGCTTCCCAGCGGGCGCGGATTCCCATCTCGCGCAGCCGCTTTTCGTCGGACAGGATCTCAATGGCATACTTCGCCATGGTCTCCACATCGCCGACCTGAGCGAGAAAGCCGCTGCTGCCGTGATCAATCACTTCCGGTACTCCGCCGACCGCCGTCGCGATAGTGGGAACCTCGCAAGCCATGGCTTCCAACGCGGCCAGGCCAAAGGACTCAAGCTCGCTGGGCATCAGCATGAGATCCGCGATGGCCAGCTTTTCGTAGATTCGGTCGTATTTCCCGAGAAAGTTGACCTTCTCGCGTAGTCCTTTCTTGTCGACCAGCCACTCGGCCCGCGAGCGCTCCGGACCATCTCCCATGAGCAACAGGCGCGAGGGAACTTGTTTTTGCACGCGATCAAAGATCTCGATCACGTCGCACAGGCGCTTTACCGGACGGAAGTTGGAAACATGCACGAGCAGCCGTTCGTTTTTGTCGGCAAATTCGCTGCGGTGTTCCGCGGCCTTTGGGTCACGATGATAGAGATCGCAATTTACGAAGTTGTAGATGACTTCAATCTCCTTGCGTACCTCGAACTCCTGGACCGTGCGCTTCTTCAGATAATTCGAGATCGCCGTCACACCGTCACTTTGTTCGATAGCGTATTTTGTGACCGGAAGATACGAACGGTCGGCGCCCACAATGGTGATGTCCGTGCCGTGCAGCGTGGTGACAAACGGCAACTTGCGCGGCTTGACCGCCGCCGCGAGCATCTGCCGCGCCAGCAGCGCGCTGACCGAATGCGGGATCGCGTAATGCACGTGCAAAACGTCGAGGCCGTAAATCTCCGCGACTTCAGCCATGCGTGTGGCTAGCGCCAGATCATAAGGAGGAAACTCAAACAAGGGATACTGCGAGACCGTGACTTCGTGAAACTGAATTCTTTCGTGCTGCGCGTTCAAACGGATCGGTTGCTGGTAGGCGATGAAATGTATTTCGTGTCCGCGAGACGCCAGCTCAATTCCCAGTTCGGTGGCGACCACGCCGCTGCCGCCGTACGTGGGGTAACAAGTGATCCCTATTTTCATGCGAGCGCCTGCTCCAATCGCGGGATGGTAATGCGCCATCTTGGATTCAAACTACCGAAAGAAGATTCACGATTCTTTCAGATCGGAGTAAGAGATGAGTTCGATTCCGCGATCGGCGATTACCTTTTTGGTCTCGTCGGACTCGAGCGCCTGCAATTCCACGCGCCGCGATTCGAGCAGTCGCGTGCCGGCATTCCTGAGGTCAGCGTCGCAGTATCCCGGATGGCAGACCAGTTCCCATGTGCCTTCAGGAAGCGCGTTGAGGATCGCAGTCATTTGTTCCTGGCTGAGCTTGCCGGTGGCGACGATTCCGACGGTACCATCAGTTGTAGTCATATTTTCTTCAGTTACAGCGCGGCGAAACTGCCGCTCGAAAATGCGAAATGCCGCTACTCCCGCCGAACGCAGCCACATCCGTTCCGCGCCAGATCTGGGACGGGCGTGACGCGGCTCAAAAGGATTTCTGATTGCGCGGACTCCACAAGTTTTCGCAGCGCGTATCACCGCGCGCAAAACGTGGGGGAACAGATGAGTGTGTTTGTGCGTGTCAACGTGTGTCACATCAATTCCCGCAGCTTGTAACTTGCATATTTGCGCTTCGGTTTCCTGCTGTATTTCGTCCGCCGCGATGCGCTTGCGTACCGCTGCTTGAGCAAAATCTTTGAGACTTGTGCGGAACGTTGTTCTGCCGTTCGTAAGACTGGGAACATCGTCGCGAATCGGGGTTCCATCAATCAACACAACGTGACATCCGACCTTCAGTCGCGGAGACTGCTTTGCTATATCCATTGCTTCAGCGAACGCTTGCGAGTTCGCCATCAAAGTCGCTGAAGTAACGATGCCGCGAGTACTGGCTTCCGCGATCGCGCGGTTTACGCCGGAAGTGAGCCCGAAATCATCTGCATTGACGATCAGCCTGCGCACTTTGGCAGTGTAGCAAAGACGTAACGCAGCAAGTCGCAAGCAAAGAACTTAACCACAAAGGTCACGAAGGAACACGAAGAGGAGAAGGGAGCCAGCCAGTTTTTGGCTTTCCTTTGTGTGCCTTTGTGTCCTCTGTGGTTAAAAGGTTTAATTGCTCAGGCGGTCTTGGCTTCTTCGGGGAGCGCTGTCTCGTCGCCGAGGAAGAATTTGATCTTCTCCAGCAGTGCCGGGAAAAGATCTTCTTTTTGCAGACACGCGGCGACTTCCTGGCTGCCCTCGACCGGACCGTAGCCGGTAACGATAATCACTGGAATGCCGGGCTGTTTTTCATGGACTTTGCGGGCGAGTTCCAGGCCGTTCATGCCCTGCATGCGAAAGTCGGTGACCAGGATGTCAAAATCTTCTTCCTCGAACTTCCGCAGGGCCTCCTCACCGTTGTACGCGCTCACGGCACGATAGCCCTGCATCTCGAGTATCTCGCAACTGAGTCTCGCCAGGACTTCATGATCGTCAACAAAAAGGATGGCTTTCATGAGGGGGGCTCCTTATGGTCAAACAGCTTGATTTTTTGCAGGCCGCCGAACTGGAGAGACAGCCTCAGCTTCAGGGTTTGGTTTCCAAAAACGCCTGAAAAGATGCCTCACCTAAGAGACAATTTAGGGTCAGAACCTGGTCTGTGGCGCCCCAAAGAGCGCCGCAAGAGTGCCCTATTCTAACGCCGGTGACAGATATAGCGCAGGAATATTACTCTTTTTTACAGTTTCGTTTAATTCAGGCACGTCTGTTGCCAAAATCTGCTTCCATGCCGCAAGTTGTTGATCTAATTGGCTGCGCAGCATTTTGTAAACTTCGTACTGTTGCTGAGTAGGAACGTTGTCTCCTTGAATACTAGAGCTGAAACTATCGAATTGCTCGTTCAGCTTGTTGGGGAATGCCAGATTTGCTTCCGATCCCAACATGTTGACCTGGATCAGCTCTTCTTCCACCGGAGTCATTTTCTTGTCGAGCGCGGTCGCTTGTTCGAGCAGATCCAGGAACTTGATGTTGTCGTCAAAGCGCTGGTGTAGCGCCTTGATCTGCGCGCGCAGTTCGCGAATCTGATTGACCGCACGATGCAGATCATTGTTCGCCTCGCGCACTTGCGTCCCT
>WNFR01028046.1_pt1 | contig 10390 bp, 11 predicted proteins | sample 5400221 | NCBI WGS metagenome assembly WNFR01 (sample SAMN13153357, study PRJNA577476) | soil metagenome | isolation source: 40 cm soil under Madrone tree | place: USA:California | collected 2016-06-14 | reverse complement strand
TCGAGGTCGGCGGGCTGCCGCAGCTGGGCATCGATGCCGTGGTCGTGAGTGTGGAACTTTCAATGAACCCGTCGGTCGTGCTACCCCAAAAAACATTCGATCGGCCGTGCCGCTCTTAGAACTCGGTCAGCGGCGAGCACTCGTCCCCTTTGGGTTGTTCACCACCCAGGGAGTCGAGCCCGTGGAGGTAATCACGTGATTGGGGTCAAAGGGGAACTCCGACTTGCGGTACGGCCCTCGCCGCGACCCAGCATGAGGCTTGGAGCGCAGTTGCTCGCCCTTGACCGCATCACTCATGCGAACGTGGTTCCCCCTCTCGAACATTCTAGGCAGCAACCGGGCGAATCGGAGAGAACCGATTTCCTCGACGGGTAACGCTTAAGGTCCTCGCGGAGGAGCGGTGATGCGCGTGCGCGCGACCGGACCGCCCCTGTGCGATCGGAGACGGACTCTGCGCGATTGGAGCGTTTCGGTCACGCCCCCGGCACGGACAAACCCCAGCGCGGTCCGCCATTTGCCACCATGCGCACCTCCTCCCTACAATAGAGAGATACCCTGAGCTCGGAATACATCTATGATCCATTTTCCCGTTCCCGAGGCACTCACCTTCGACGACGTGTTGCTGCTTCCCAACCGTTCGGATGTGGTTCCTGCGCTGGCCAGCACGCAAACCCAACTCACGCGCCATATTCAGCTCAACATCCCGATCGTCAGTGCTGCCATGGACACCGTGACCGAGTCCCACATGGCGATCGGCATCGCGCAACAGGGCGGCATCGGCATCATTCATCGCAATCTGACCATCGAGCAGCAGGCCAACGAGGTCGACAAGGTGAAGCGCTCGGAGAGTGGCATGATCGTCGATCCGGTCACCATGTCGCCCGACGCCAAAGTCTCGGACGCGCTCGAAGTCATGCGCAAGTACAAGATTTCCGGCGTTCCCATCACGCAAAAAGACGGCCGCCTGGTCGGGATCCTCACCAACCGCGATCTGCGCTTTGAGACTCGCTTCGACGTTCCCATCCGCAACGTGATGACGAAGGATCACCTCATCACCGTGCCCGTCGGTACCACGCTCGAGGAAGCGGAAAAGATCCTCCACGAACATCGCGTCGAAAAGTTGCTGGTGGTCGACGACAAGTACAACCTGAAGGGCCTCATCACCGTAAAGGACATCCAGAAGAAACTGAAGTATCCCAACGCGGCCAAGGATTCGCAGGGCCGTTTGCGGGTTGGTGCCGCGCTGGGCGCGACCGGCGACTTTCTGGAACGTGCCCAGGAGTTGGCGAAGGCCAAAGTCGACGTGGTTGCGATCGACAGCGCGCACGGCCATTCCACGCGCGTGCTCGAAGCCATCAAGGCCGTGAAATCACGCTTGCCGGAAATCGACCTGCTGGCGGGCAACGTTGCGACCTTCGACGGCGCCTGTGAACTGGCGAGAGCGGGCGCGGACGGCATCAAGGTCGGGATCGGGCCCGGCTCCATCTGCACCACCCGCATCGTCACCGGGGCGGGCGTGCCTCAGATCACGGCCATCGCCGAGGCATCCCGCGCCACCAAGGATTTGCAGGTCCCGATCATCGCCGACGGGGGCATCAAATATTCGGGAGACATTACCAAGGCTCTGGCAGCGGGTGCCGGCGCCGTCATGATCGGCTCGCTGTTTGCGGGCACCGACGAGAGTCCCGGCGAACTGATCCTTTATCAAGGACGCACCTTCAAGTCGTATCGTGGCATGGGGTCGCTGGGCGCGATGGCACAGGGCTCCAGCGAACGCTATTTTCAGAATACCGACGACGCTTCCAGCGCCATGCCCGGAAACGCCGATGGCGACGGCAATCGCTTGGGCAAGCTGGTTCCCGAAGGGATTGAGGGGCGCGTGCCCTATCGCGGTTCGGTCGCCATGATCGTTCACCAGATGGTGGGCGGCCTGAAGTCTGGCATGGGTTACTGCGGCTGCTCGACCATTGCGGAACTGCAGCAGAAGACGCGCTTCGTACGCATCAGTGGCGCGGGCTTGCGCGAGAGCCACGTGCACGACGTCATGATCACCCGCGAGGCCCCGAACTATGCGATCGAGTAGGGAGATGGGGTCGCGTTCCTGGGGCAGCTGGGGGCGGGACCGGGCTGTCTTGAGTAGCCTTGCCAAGGTGGTCGGCGGTCGCAGCGTTTGGAAGGCCTGGGCCCCTGCGCTGGTATGGCTGGCACTGATTGGGATTGAATCAACCAGCGCCCTGTCATCGGAGAACACCGAGCGATTCCTCTATCCCGTCCTGCATTTCCTGTTCAACCTGGACCCGTTCCGCTTCTTCCTGTGGCACTTCTATCTGCGAAAGACGGGACATGTGCTGGGCTATGGAATCCTGAGCTTCCTCCTGTTTCGAGCCTGGCGAGTCAGCCTGCCCGGGGCCGGTAACGCGCGCTGGTCCATGGTGTGGGCCCGAACTGCACTCTTCATGACGGCCTTGGTCGCCAGCGCCGACGAGTGGCACCAGAGCTTCATCCCCACCCGGACGGGCACGGTTCGCGATGTTGCGCTCGACACCGCAGCCGGGTTGGTGGCGCAGATACTGTTGTTTCTGTGGCTGCGAGCCAGGCAAGTGGGCAGATCCGTGGTCATAACGGATCATCCTGCCATTCCATCACCGGATGCTAAGCATATCGCCCGACCCCGTTTTCCAGTCGGAGACTAGCGCGCTGTGACCTCGAAGGCGGGTCCGCCCGGATCTCGCCGCACCAGTAGAAGTCCCGCACAAACCACGGCGCCACCGGCCGAGAGCGAGAGGGGCAGTCGTGGACCGTAGAACGTCCACAGACCTCCGGTGATCACGCTGGCCAGCAGGGCTGCCACGCTGGTGACTGAGAAATAAATGCCGAGCGCACGTCCTCGCATCTGGGGAGCAACCGACTCCACCACTAGCGCTTTCAGCACGGGCGCGGTCAGCGCGTAGAACAGGCCGTAGAGAGCCATCGCACCCCAGATGAGTGCGACCGACGAGCCCAGCGCAAACGCAAAATACACCGCTCCGAAAACCAGGTAGCCGAGAGCTGCGACTGTGCGGCGGGAGACGCGGTCGCTGAGCTTGCCGGCGGGCCATGCTGTCAAGGTGTAGGTCAGGTTAAATGTCAGCCCCAGCAAGGGGGCGAATGACGTCGGGATGCCCACACTCTCGGCACGGAGCACCAGGAACATGTCGCTCGAGTTCCCTAGAGAGAACAGCGTCACCACCCACAACACGGTGTAAAACCCGCCCGACAAAGCGGTGTTGCCTGCAAGGACCGGGGCCGGGACCGCCTTGGCCGGCCGCAAGAGGGCGGGCCAATGCCCGGCGCGCGAGTCGGACGAGGATTCCGGCACCTGCCCGAATCGCGCCTTGTGCGTTTCTCGAATCCCGAGCAGCGCGACCAGCACGCACAGGCTCCCTGGAATTGCGGCCCCCCAGAACACCTGGCGCATGGTGCCGCCCCGCGCCAGCACCAGAAGGGCGAGCATTGGACCGGCAATGGCGCCCGCCGAGTCCATCGCCTGGATCAATCCATACGCTGATCCCATGCGGGCGGGGGTTTCGGACTCCGCGATCATCACATCGCGCGCCGTGCCGCGCGCGCCCTTCGCCAAGCGATCGGTAAAGCGGATCGCCAGCACCTGCCCCCACCAGGTCACCAGGGCAAGCAGGGGCTTCACCGCATTGGCGACAACGTAGCCGGCGACGACCAGAGGCTTGCGGCGGCTCCAGCGATCCGCCAGATACCCTGAGAACAGCTTCGCCACCGAAACCACGCTCTCGGCTACGCCTTCGATGAGTCCCAACCGGGCAGGGCCGGCCCCGATGGAAGAAAGAAACGCCGGCAGGACCCAGTACGCCATTTCGCTCGCGGTGTCGTTGAAAAACGATGTCAACCCGAACGCGTAGAGGTTTCGCGGCGTGCGGTGTTCATCCCCGGGGCGGACCTCAGCCATCTGGACGTTGTATCACGCCGGCCAACCCAGCCGGGCAAGCGAGCGCCGCCGGGTTCACTTGAGGTGCGCGTCGAACCAGTTGACGGTGCGTTCGATCACTTCGTGCTTGTGTCTCGGGTTCGCGAACATGTGCCCCTCATGTTCGTAGACCACCAATCGGGTTTCGACGCCGAGGGTCTTCAGAGCGTGCCAGAACTCGTAGGACTGCGGCGCGGGGCACTCGCCGTCACTGTCGCCGACCTGGATGAGCGTCGGGGTTTTCACATTCCTGATGAAATTGATGGCCGAGCTTTTCGCGTAAACGGCAGGGTCGTCGTACACCGAGGCGCCGAAGAACGGGATCATCCACTGGTCAATGAGATTTTCGCCGTAGTAGCTTTGCCAGTCCGAGATACCCGCTCCCGCCATGGCCGCCTTGAAGCGGTTGGTTTGCGTAACCCCCCACATGGTCATGAAGCCGCCATAGCTCCAACCAGTAAGGCCGAGACGCTGCGGGTCGATGGGGGCCACGCGCAGGGCTTCGTCCACACCCGCGAGGATGTCTCGGAAGTCGCCGTAGCCGAAGTCCTTGACGTTGGCGCGCGTGAAAGCCTCGCCTTGACCGAAACTGCCGCGCGGATTCGGCCGCAGGACAAAGTAGCCTGCCCCCAGGAGGGCTCCTGCATAGTCAAGATCGTCCGGCCAGTGCGACTGCACCGCCGCACCCGGCCCCCCGTGGACTTCGACCACCATCGGATATTTCTTCGCCGGATCGAAGTCGGCGGGATAGAGCAACCAGCCTTGCACGTCGTAACCGTCACTTTTCCAGTGCAGGCTCTTTGGTTCACCCCACACCGGCTTGAGCTGGGCATTGCGGGTGGTAATTTGTTTCCACTGGCCGATCGGGCCAGCCCATACCTCCGGTGGCTGACCATAGGAACTCCGGACGACGGCCGAGATTTTTCCGTCCCGTGACAGCGAGAGATTCGTCCCCCAGCCCCACGCGGTCAATTGTTCTGATCCTCTCCAGCGGGTGTCCAGGTGTCGGTTCACTCCATCGAGGGTCGCAAATGCGGCGTCCCCTTCGACATACTCACCGAAAAACACCCTGCCGTCCGGCGTCCAGGTAAGCCAAGTTGCCGAGGCTTTCAGGTTCGGCGTCAGGTTCCGAAGTTCACCGCCCGCAGCATTGATGATGAACACGTCACCGCCCACGCTCGGTTCGTCGCTCATCAGGCCAGCGATGAAAGCAATCCTTTGCCCGTCGGGAGACCAGGCGGGATTCGCAATTTGAAGGGACGGCTTGAAGATGGATTTCCGGCCGCGCGCGTGGCATTTTCGGTCACCAGGATCGCGATCGTCTTGCCATCCGGCGACCAGCCGGGTGCTGCAAGAAAGCCGGTCACGTCGGTCAGCTTTCTGGGGGCGCCGCCGTCGGCGTCCGAGACATAGAGCTGAAGTTGGCCTTCTTTTGCGGCATCGGAGAGAAAGGCGATCTGCTGGCTGTCTGTCGACCAGGCGATGCCGCCCTCGGCGTGCGGATTGGCCGCGGAGACCGTAACCCGCTGTGGGGCTCGGCCACCCTCAACGGGGGCGACGAAGATCGCGGTGCTTCCGGTGAGGGTCTCAACCCAAGCGACCTGCTTGCCATCCGGCGAAATCTGCGCCTGCTCAAAACCCCGGGTGGCAAAGAGCGTGTTGACCACCCGATCCAGTGTCGAAAGCGGCGCAGCCTTTGCAGCTGACCCCGCCGGCTCCTGGCTCTGTGCAGGTGCCGGCGCTGGAACCAGAAGGAGAATTCCAAAAACGAGCACGCTCGGGCAAAAGCATCGCAAAGTTGGGATTTGCATGAGCCTCTCTCGGGAGCGGCAGCATACGTCGAGCGCAGCAAAAATGCAACGCAGCGTGCATTGCCGCGTACCGGAACAAGAGTGCAGGAGGGCGGATCAGGTGTAGCTGGCTTCAGAGAAAAGCTGCAGGCCTGAAGCTGACGGTGTGTCTCAGTACAGCGCGTCGTACTTGGTCACGTCCCACTCGCCGGCCTTTCTCTCGAGTGTGACCGACAGCAAGCCCGTATAGGTCGTGCCGGCGTCGGGCGCGTTCAGGCGTTTGCCGCGATATTGCAGAATGCGGAGCGGTGGCTGGTCCTCCCAGTCGACCAGCTGCCAGCCGACCAGCGGATGCTGGGCTTCCGAGTCACAGATCAGCTTGGCATATTTCTTGCGGTAGTCGTGCTCCCATTCGGTCAGCTCGTCCTTGCACTTTCCGTCTTTCATTGCGCGAATAAAAGTGGCGGCGGCTTTCTCGGAAGTGCGGTCCCGTAACGGGTTGAGTTTGATCGAATTCGGGATTCCGGTCAGGGTGTCGCGATCTTCCGATTTGGACAATACCGGTCCCTGGTTGTTCAGCCACCCCAGATAACCGAGGAAGATCAGCACGAGCAACACGCCCGCGCCCAGCGCGATGTAGATTTGAGTCTTCGTCGATCCCATGGGGGTGAGCTTAGTCTAAGGACCCCAGCAGGCCGGGAACAAGATTACGCCCGTTAGTCGCGAGGGTACATGTACCACCGGAGGGAGGAGACCGGGCCCGGGGCCCTTTCCCCAGGAAAAAACGCACCCGGCGAGGGGTGCGTTTTGGGTTACTGCTTGGTTTTGACGAGCGCGGCCGCCAAACGGGCGGCAGCGCTCGCCCTCGCGCCTATTTCTCTTGTTCTTTTTCGACGTTTCCGCCGCCTTCCACGCCCGGCTCAGGACCGCCCTGCGCCTGGGCCTGGGCTTCGGCCTGTTCCATGGCTTTCTTGGTTTCGGCGACGCGCTTGGCGCGAGCTTCCGCCCGCTTTTCGCGTTTCTCGTCGAGCACCTTCTCACTGCCAAGAAGTTCGATGAACGCCTTTTCGGCGCCATCGCCCTTCTGCCACGAGGTGCGCACGATCCGCAGATAGCCGCCGTTGCGATCGCCAAAGCGGGGCGCAATCGTATCGAACAGCTTGCTGACGGCCTCGCTCGTCATCAGGTACGAGGTCGCCAGGCGCCGCGCGGCCAGATCGCCGCGCTTGCCGAGTGTGATCATCTTCTCGACGTGCGGACGCATCGCTTTCGCCTTGGGGATCGTGGTTTCAATCCGCTCTTCGACGATCAGCGAAGTGACCAGGTTCCGCAGCAATGACCGGCGATGCGCGGTGTTCCGTCCGAGCTTCCATCCACCCACTTTGTGACGCATGGCAAAACCTCTGTTCTGAAGTTCTCAGCTGCCCGCTCTCGGTGCTTCGCGCCCGGCAGCAATATTCGATCTTTTCAGTGTCAAGGTCTCAAAGTCAGCCGACCGCGGGTCGCAGCGCTCCTTGAGACTTCGAAACCTTGCCACTGTGAAACCCAGCTTGCTACAGCTCGTCGTCGGCTCCGTAGGCCGACGCCGGCAGCACCTGGTTTGAAGTCGGGCCCGGCACGGCGTTGCCGTGTTCGTCGATCTTCATGCCCAGGCTCAGTCCCATCGAGGAGAGGATCTCCTTGATCTCGTTCAGCGACTTGCGGCCGAAATTCTTGGTCTTCAGCATTTCCGCTTCGGTCTTCTGCACGAGCTCGCCGATGGTCTGGATATTGGCGTTCTTCAGGCAGTTGTAGCTGCGCACGCTCAGCTCGAGTTCTTCCACCGACCGGTTCAGGTTCTCGTTCTTGATCTCGGGCTTGCGGTCATCGCTCGAAGAGGCGGTTTCGATCTCCTCTTCGAAGTTGATGAAGATGTTCATGTGGTCCTTCAGCAGCTTCGCGCCCAGGCCGATCGAATCAGCCGGCGTGATCGAGCCGTTGGTCCACACTTCCAGCGTCAGCTTGTCGTAGTCGGTGATCTGACCGAGGCGCGCCGCTTCGACCGTGTAGTTGCACTTGCGCACCGGCGAGTGAACCGAATCGATCGGAATGAATCCGATGCCCAGGTCCTCATCGAAGTTCTTGTCGGCAGCCACGTAGCCACGGCCACGCTTCAAGCGCATTTCCATGTCGATTTTGCCGCCTTCGCTGACGGTTGCGATGTAGACGTCCTTATCGAGCACCTCCACGTCGCCATCGGCCTCGATCATGCCCGACGTCACCAGGCCCGGAGCATCCGCGCGCAGGTAGATCGCCTTGGGCGCGTCGCCTGCCAGCTTGAACGGAATCTGCTTCAGGTTCAGGATGATGTCGGTCGCGTCTTCCACTACTCCGGGGATCGACTGGAACTCGTGCAGCACACCTTCGATCTTCACGGCGGTCACGGCAGCTCCTTCAATCGAGCTCAGGAGCACGCGGCGGAGCGCGTTACCGATGGTGGTGCCGAAGCCGCGTTCAAACGGCTGCGCCCAGAACATTCCGTACTTGTCGGTGAGGGTGCTGGTATCGGTTGCGAGGCGTTTCGGTTTTTGAAAACCCTTCCAAAGCATGTGTTTCTCCTTCGGCCATTTGGCTCAAGGCTGACGTCCTGCGGTTGGTCCAAACCGAGTCAAATGTCAGCACGGGCGGATCTGGCACGAAAAATGGACCCTACACAATCGCTCGAGAGACGTGGCGGGCCGCGTCTTCAGGCGACTTACTTGCTATACAACTCGACAATCAGTTGCTCGTTGACCGGCAACTGAATCTCTTCGCGCTTGGGCAGCGACAGCACGCGACGGCGCGCCTGGCGCCGCGACAGGGCAAATCCAAGCCGGTAGACGACGTTGTCCAGCCGCCGCTCCAGCTGCTGGAGCAGGATTTCGCCGGTCACGCCCTTGGTGCGCGCGGCCTTTTCAAAGTAGTTGCGGAACTGGCCCTCCTGCGTGAAGTACATGCGCTTCGCCTTCTGTTTTTCACGCAGCTGAAGACCGTAGCCCACGATCTTGGCCTTGCGGTCCTTCCCGTGTTGTCCGGGAGCGAAATTGCGCTTTTCGAGCGGGCACTTGTCGCTGAAACACTTGGTGCCCTTCAGAAACAGCTTGATGCCTTCACGACGGCATAGACGGCAGACTGCATCGGTGTAACGTGCCAAGTTTGCTCTCCTTTAATAGATGACCGGTTTACAGGTTTGGCTTCACCCTTCGTCCCGGACGAAAATCGGTGGCTGGTTCTGGTGCCTGGCAATCCCGGTCGGGTGGGCAGCCACCAGTCACCCACCGCTCGACGCGGCCGTCTAGACGCGGCGTCTTTTCGGCGGACGGCACCCGTTGTGCGGAATCGGAGTGAAGTCCTTGATCGAGCGCACCTCGATCCCGGCGGCAGCCAGCGCGCGAATCGCCGACTCGCGCCCCGAACCCGGACCGCTGACCCGCACATCCACCGTGCGCACGCCGTGATCACGCGCCATGTTGGCGGCGTTTGAGGCTGCCTGCTGCGCGGCGAACGGAGTACCCTTGCGCGATCCCCGGAAGCCGAGCGAGCCCGAGCTCTTCCAGGAAATCACGTTGCCCGCCATGTCGGTGATCGTCACGATCGTGTTGTTGAACGATGCCTGGACGTGCACCAGCCCGTGCGGGACGTGCTTGCGCTCCTTCTTCTTGAACGTCTTCTTCTTGCCTTTTTTCTCGGGTGCGGCCGCGCCGCCCGCTGCTGCTGGTTTTGCCATAAGTTAGTTTCCAGTGGCCAGGGGCCAGTTTTCGGTTCGGTATTGCCGGTGCCGGGGGCCGGACTCACGGGTCCCGGACCGCCCAGCCGCCGGGTTCTAGGTCTTGGCTGCGGCCTTTTTCTTGTTGGCCACGGTTCCCTTGCGCGGGCCCTTGCGGGTGCGCGCGTTGGTATGGGTACGCTGTCCGCGGACGGGCAGGTTGCGGCGGTGACGGTATCCGCGATAGGAGCCGATTTCGATGAGTCGCTTGATGTTCATCGAAACTTCCTTGCGCAGATCGCCTTCCACCATCCCCTCGGCCTCGATGACCTGGCGGATGCGGTTGACCTCGTCTTCGCTCAGATCCTGAACCTTCTTGGTCGGATCGACCTTGGCCTGCTCGAGGATCCGCGCAGCGCGAGGATTCCCAATCCCGTAGATGTAGGTGAGCGCGATGTTGGCGTGCTTGTTACGCGGCAGATCGACGCCTGCAATACGTGCCATGGTGCTCCTTGCTCAGCCTTGACGCTGTTTGTGTTTCGAATTCTCGCAAATCACCCGCACCACGCCTTTGCGGTGGATGACCTTGCACTTGTCGCAGATTTTCTGTACCGATGCTCGTACCTTCATAAAATCAGTTCCCGGTTCCCGGCCGCCGGTTGGCAGCCTTCTATTTGTATCGATACACGATGCGGCCGCGATTCAGGTCGTAGGGTGAGAGCTCGACCGCGACCTTGTCGCCCGGCAGGATGCGAATGAAATTCTTGCGCATCTTGCCCGACACATGCGCCAGCACCTGGTGTTTGTTTTCCAATTCCACCCGGAACATCGCGTTGGGCAGGGGCTCGATCACCACCGCCATGACTTCAATCGCGTCTTCTTTGCTCATGCACTCCC
>WNFR01008474.1_pt1 | contig 10390 bp, 8 predicted proteins | sample 5400221 | NCBI WGS metagenome assembly WNFR01 (sample SAMN13153357, study PRJNA577476) | soil metagenome | isolation source: 40 cm soil under Madrone tree | place: USA:California | collected 2016-06-14 | reverse complement strand
CGCCGATCATTATTCCCACGACAAATCAGACTGTTGAGTGGACTTCGGGCGAAGTCGTCAACACTTTCAATCCGTTTGAAGTGATCTCGAAGGACGGCTTCACCATGCAGTTGGAGGTGCGCGTTGTTTTTCGCGTGAAGCCTGAAGACGCGCCGTTCATGGTGGCCAAGATCGGCGGCATCGATCGTTTGATTCAAAACGTGATGCATCCGCTTATCGATTCAATCTTTCGAAACCAGGCTTCTGAATCGTCGGCAATGGCTTATTTGCAAAATCGCCATGAAGAACAGGAGCGCGCAGAAGCCAGGGTGCGAGCGCATCTGCTCAAGTATCACGTCGATGTGGTCAATGTGCTCATCTGCCACATTCATCTGCCGGAAGAGCTGATGAAGACGCAGACGGAGAAAATCCTGGCCGAACAACGCCAGAACATGTACAACGCCCAGCGCGAGGCGGAAGAAAAACGCATTCAGCTCGAGCGCACCAAATCACAGGCCGACAACCAGAAAGACTTGATGGGAGCAACGGTTGGGGTTGAGATAGCAGGCAAGCGCGCCGAACAGCGCAAGGCTGAAGGCGAAGGCGAGGCCCACTACATCCTGCAAACCGGAAGGGCAGAAGCGGAGAAGGTTCGCCTGATGGGTGAGGCACAAGGCGTGGCCTATCACGAACAAGTCAACGCGCTCGGCGCCCAGGGAGTTGCTCTCGTTGAAGTGCTAAAAGTAATCGGAGAGAAAGGTGTGCGCATCACGCCAGACATTATGGCTTCGGGGGGCACCGGCGATGGCGGCGGTGGTGGAATCGGTACGCTGCTCCTTTTGAATCTCTTCCGCAACCAGATGAGTTTGCCTGCGGGGAATGGTGAGAAGACCGGAGGGAAATGAGATAACCTCTCAGACACCAATTAAAGGAAACGGCTGTTCACGTGAAACGTAACAGCCGTTTTCTTCATAAGAACGCAATCCTACCAGTCAGGATCGCAGGTACATCTCTGCTGCCATCTTCGTGAGCTTCCAGACTTTGTTCCATTCGATCTTCCCATTGCCGTTTTCGCGGCCCGTCAGCTTATCGAGGACTAGGCGGCGGAATTGTTTGCCCTCACGCCGCAACATGAATTCCTTTGCGAAGGGCTTGGCAGTTTCAAAGAAGCTGAATCCTGGATCGGTGACGATACCAATGCCTTCGAGTGTCATCAAAGCACGCATGACGTACGTGAAGTTTGCGGGCAGCCGGAAGGGATACTCGTACATTACTTCCGCGAGATCGTAAGTAAGCTCTTTGAAATTCACGTCACCGAGTCTCAGGTTCAAGTAGTGCTGAAACAGACCTTCGACTACTGGCCGTATTTGTTCCGGATTGACGCCTGGTTTTAGAAAATTCAGATTGATGATGTCCTGGCCCAAGCCATGAACGTCTCTTCCCACCACATGGAAGAAAGAGTCGATCATCTGTGACTGCAGGAGGGGAGTGATGCGGCCAACCATTCCGAAATCGAAAAATGCGAGGTGTCCGCTATCCATGACCAACAAGTTCCCCGGATGCGGGTCCGCATGGAAGAACCCGTCTTCCAGAAGCTGCTTCAGGTACGTTCGAACAAGCAGGCGATTAACTTTGACAGCAGAGATGCGGCGAGCACGAAGACCTTCGACATCCACGACCTTCGTTCCGCGAATGAACTCGAGCGTAAGTACACGCCTGCTGGTATGCGACCAGTAGATCTTTGGAACGCGCACCGCTCGCCAGGTGCGGAAGTTGTAACGGAACCGATCCGCGTTTCGTCCCTCTTTCACATAGTCCATCTCTTCAAAGATTGTGGTGTGAAACTCGCGTAGCATTCCCTCCCAATCGGCGTTTTCGTTTGCTTTAGGAAGGAACCTGTTCGTCAGCTTCACCAGCCGGTACAGAATCGCTATGTCGAAACTGATGATTGTTTCCAGATTCGGGCGCTGCACCTTGACAGCCACTTCCTCACCCGACGCGAGTCGCGCTCTGTAAACCTGTCCAAGTGAGGCGGAGGCAATCGGTTCGCTATCGATCTCGGGATAACACTCATGCAAACTGTGGCCGAGTTCCGATTCGATTCGCGCGAAGGCTTCGGCCGTGGAAAATGCCGGTACCTGATCCTGAAGTGTGGCCAGCTCTTTGACATATGCGAGCGGCAAGAGATCGGCCCGTGTGCCCAGGGCCTGGCCAATCTTGATGAACGTCGGGCCCAGATCAATGAGACTCTTGCGAAGCCACACAGCCTGTTGCGCGAGTCTTGTTTCCTTCCTGCTGGACCCCTCGGCTCCACGAAATATCAGGAAACGCAGCACTCGGATGAAGCGATCAAGTAAATAGAAAAACAGGTCTCGGCCCCACCACTTCAATTGCGCTGCGAGACCTCCGTCGCGTGCTTGCTGACGGAGACGTGCCAAAGTACGACGATTGAAATTGGCTCGGACCTCGTACGTGTCAAGGAACAAGTAGAGTGAGAGCAACCCCAACACGCGCGCGACTCGCGCTGCGCGCAGCCAACCGACCAAACCGCGGCCCGCCAGGATTTCCGCAACGACGTCATCAGTGAGTGCGGGAACTTCTGCCAGATTCTTGTGCGCCACGGACGAGGAAACAGCGAGACCATTACCATTTCCCTGCGTCTGTAGGTTCGAACCCTTTATAAGTGCTTGATTGTTAGACATAAAATATCGCAAAAATATTAAATCACCGAGAGCATGTGTTTGGTGCCGGCTTTCTCAAAATAACTTTCGGCGCGAACCACATCTTTCTCAATCTGTGTTTTCAACTCTTCGATTGAGCCAAACTTCCGCTCGCTTCGCAAGCGACGGAGAAAACGCACACGCACTACGTCGCCGTAAAGATCGCCTGACCAATTCATTACGAACGTCTCTACTGAAGGTTCCATCTCTCCCCCAAACGTGGGCCGCACACCAATATTTGTTACGCTGCGCCGCCATTGGCCGTCAACCAGTGTCCCTGTCACGTACACACCATTCTTAGGTATGACGCGATTCTGCGGGTGCAGGTTGGCCGTCGGAAACCCGAGCTGATGACCGCGTTCAGCGCCGTGCTCGACGCGACCTTCGACCCCGTAGGGACGTCCCAACATCCGCCTCGCAAAATTAACCTGACCGCGCGCGAGCAACTCACGAATCCGGCTGGAACTCACGCGCCGGCCACGCAGGCTAACTTCCGGTACCTCGCCCGCGACAAAGCCCAACTCGCTGCCGATGCGGCTGAGGAGTTCGATGTTTCCTTCACGGTTATGGCCAAATGCGAATCCCTTACCGAGATAAACTTCCTTCGCATGCAAACGCTCCTTGACTACATCAAGCAGAAAACCGCCGGCGGGAATCTTCGAAAACTCTTCCGTGAAGCGAACGACGATTGTTTGCTGTATGCCCAGCACGCCAAACCCCTCGACCTTCTGGTCAAGGGTCTGGAGTAACGGTGGCGCCGAAGCAGGATGCAACACGGCGCGCGGATGTGGATCGAAAGTGATGACTGTTGGGACAGCCCCGACCGCGCGTGCCCTTTCAACGACCGTGCGCATGATCAGCTGGTGACCGAGGTGCAGTCCATCGAAGACACCCAGGGTTAGGACGGTCGGCCGTTGAATCTCAGCATTGTCGGTTCCGTGGAATAGACGCATCAGTTGTCAGTTGTTCGTAGTCAGTGGTCCGTGGTTGAGCCTCGAATTTTGTACTTAGTGCTTAGTACTTTGAAATTCTATTTTAAGAAGAACTCACCTCTTCATCCAGACATGCAAAGCACCAAGTACAAAGCCCAAAGTACAAACACGCCCAAACCGGCGACGGACCGCTGACTACTCTTGAACAACCAGTCCATCGTAAGCAAAGTCAACTCCGTCGGGCAGTCGCTTCGAATCTCGCTCGTGCTTAACGTCATGCGCCATGTGCGTAAAGTATGTACGACGTGGCTTCAGTTTTTCGACATAACCCAATGCTTTCTCAGCCCAAAGATGTGTGGGATGCTCTTTGAAGCGTAAGCAGTCGAGCACAAGCACGTCGAGATCACGGAGTGCGTCCATCGCCTGAGGTGGAATCTCACTAAGATCAGTGGCATAAGCAAAATCGTTAAAGCGATAGGCCATTACCGGCAGTCGCCCATGAGTTACTTCAAGCGGCGTGACTTCCAATTGCTCACCAATACAAAACGGCGCGCCGGGGTAAACCGTATGTGCAATCACTTGCGGCAAGCCGCCGCCAAAATGTGAAGGCTCGAAGATGTATTTGAAGATGCGCCTGATGTCGACCCACGCTCGTTCGTTAGCATAAAGACCGAGCGCGCCGAAGCGAAAATTCAGAGGCCGGATATCGTCGAGACCGAAAATATGATCCGCATGGCAATGGGTAATCAGCACTCCATCTAGTCGCTTCAGCCCAAAACGCAAGGCTTGTTGGCGAAAGTCGGAGGAGGTATCTACCAGCAAACTCTGCCCCGCATGCTCGATGATTATTGAAACTCTTAGACGCTTGTCGCGAGGATCTTCGGAAAGACACGTCTCACATTCGCAGCCAATTGAGGGCACACCGGTGGAAGTTCCAGTACCGAGAAAGGTGAGCTTCATGGTAAACCCGAGTTTTGAGCTTTGTACTTTAAGCTTTGTAGTCGAGGTTTGAGATTAAAACGGAAATGCAGAATGAAAGACAAAGTACCAAGTTCAAAGTACGAAGATCGGCTTCTACTGTTTACGATTTACCGTCCTCCTGTGATATCTGAACCGGAAAAAGGCCGGACAGACTTTGGCGGCGAACTAGTCAACGAAACATATTGCATGCGAAGGTCGGCCAGTAAGCCCTCCAGCATTTGCTGCTCCTGCGCACTCAGATTGCCACGGGTCTTTTTCTCAAGCATTCCCAGGACATCAATCCAGTGTTTGCCTAATTCGATATCAACCTCTCGTTGATGAGTAACCGGATGCTCCATCATACCCAGGGCGGAAGCCGCATTGGACGCGATTGACATCATGAAATTGACAAAGCTGGCTGGGTCTTTGGCGCCGGCAATATCATCCTCGCCCAACTCCGCCTCGGCCTCTTCCCCGGGGTCGAATTCATGGGAAGCCGTCTGGGCAGTTTCGTGCTCGGCCTGTGCCATGCTGGGAGCAGCCGCTGCGGGTTGTTCAATCACCGCGGCCTGGGGCTCAGGGCTCTCGTCCGGCGGAAGCTCACGCGGACTACCATCTGAGTTGAATAGCCGGCGATCGGTTACTTTAAAATTTGGTTGTTCCTCGTCCATCTCAGTTCTTGTAACGTGGCGCGGGGAGCACAAAATCCGCCCGACGTCTCGGCCTTCTATTTGAATTCCAGGTTTGCGATTGATGGTAGCATTCAGCTTCCCAAGCTCGCAAACCGCAAAGCTGAACGCTAGTGTCGGTTCCGCCGGACTTTCGACTTTCGCAGTTAAACTTTAGACTAACAAGCATGCCCGCCACATTCAATGACTTGATTGTCCTGATGGATCGCCTGCGATCACCGGGTGGCTGCCCATGGGATCGTGAGCAAACTTACGCCACGCTTGCGCCGATGCTTTTAGAAGAAGCCTATGAAGCCTTTGACGCCGTAGAAGAAGCTCGAGCCGGCCGGCCTCTCGATTTGCGCGATGAGCTCGGCGATTTACTATTCCAGATTGTTTTCTACGCTCAGGTCGCCAGGGAACGCGGCGAGTTCACGATCGCTGATGTGACGGACGCGATTCATACAAAGATGGTTCGTCGTCACCCGCATGTCTTTGGTGATGTGACTGCCAACGACTCTGCGACCGTGTTGCTTAACTGGGAAGTGATGAAAGCGGAAGAGCGGCGAGCGGCGGGAAGAAGTGAAGAATCGAATGCTTCGTTGCTGGATGGTGTCTCGTCAAAAGCCCCATCATTGATGGAAGCACACCAGCTTTCGACCAAGGCTGCGCGGGTAGGTTTTGACTGGGAAAACGTAGCAGCAATTTTTGACAAGGTGCAGGAAGAGATTGGAGAACTACGGGAGGCGATTCAAGATCATGCCAGCTCGCGGGACGAGACGCATCACGCTCGTGTCAGAGAGGAGATTGGTGACCTTCTGTTTGCGGTCACAAACATTGCGCGTCACATGCAAGTGGAGCCCGAGGCAGCACTAAAATTGACCAATCGAAAGTTTCGGCGACGCTTTCGCTACATCGAGGAAAAACTACGAGAGCGGAAGCAGACGTTTGAGACAACAACACTCGACGAGATGGAATCGCTTTGGCAGGAAGCCAAGGAGATTGACGATTGATGATTTGCGATTTGCGATTGGCAATCGGAAATCGCCAATCGCAAATCAAAACTTCTTCTTAGTCATTAATCCGCACAGAACGCAGAATGTTGTTGAAGGCACTGTCAAAGGTTCTAGCCTCGCCTTGCGGCGACACGGCTACCATGTAAAACAGACCACCATTCCGTAGTGGAGTTGTAACTACAGTGACACTCTCCGGTTGGCCGGTAGCCTCATTGACATTGTTTAGCGTAGTAATAAGTCCAGCTCGTCCGGAAACAGTTGTGCGCCCGTACCCGCCGCTGGCGCGTAGACCTCGGTTTCCTTGAGCAAGGCTGTTTACAAATTCATCTGTGGCGCGTTCTAAGTCGCGATTCTGAGTCTGCGCCACGCCAAAATTTACGCCGTGCGTAAAGACAGCCTGCCCATTAGCCTGGCCATAACCACCCTGAGGCGAAAACCATAAAGAGTTGCCGTCCCTGATTTCTTGCCAGTTGGCGGGTACCGCGACGCGTAGAAAGCCAGCGTCATAATTCCGATACTGGGAAGAGGGATATTCGACGCTGCCGCGCGGGGGGTTGTTCGGATAGTTTCCGGTGGTCTCTCCATTGGGATACCGCTGTCCGCCTTGAGCAATCTCCGCCATCGAAGGCGCTGACCCGACGCCGCGCAGTCGTTCCTGAATACTCGCGAATTCTCTCGTATCTCGTATTGGGTTGTTCACCCTAAGATACTGTGCTTCCTGATTAATGCGCGCGTAGCGATTCGCCGGACTGGGGTGATCGCTCAAGAACCCGCCGCCTCCACCGCCCTGTTGTTCGATCGTGCGAAACATGTTTGCCAGATCATGCGGGTCGTATCCCGCGTTCGCCATGATGCGCGCACCAAGAAGGTCCGCTTCGGTTTCATATTCACGACTAAACTTTAAAAAGTACGCGCCCACGGCCATCTGGCCACCCTGTCCAAGGACTGAACCTGCCGGACCACCCAGAATGGCGCCTCCCACTCCCAGGATACCTGCGAGTACTCCATACTTCTGTGCTTTGGTTGCTTGAGCCGTTCCGTGACGCAGGGCCACGTGACTGAGCTCGTGCGCCATTACACCGGCCATCTCGCCTTCATTGCGAGCGGCTTGAATCATTCCCCGGTTGACGTACATTGGTCCACCCGGAAGCGCGAAAGCATTGATGTCGCGCGCGTTCACAACCTTAAAGTAATAACGGAATTCGGGGTGTTGAAACTCCCGAGGAATTGAAGCCACCAATCGTTGGCCCACGCGTTCGACATAGGAACGTACTACCTCGTCACGCAACAGAGGGAATTGCTGCTCCGCCTCTCGCGCTGCTTGTAGTCCCACTTTGACATCGTCTTGAGGACTAAACTTGTTGCTGTGATACGAGATTTGTGTCTGCGCGAAGAACGAGACTGGCATTACACAAAAAGCCAGCAGCGTGATCCCCGCAACCAATGCCTGTCGCTTAGTTACTTGTTTCCTAATCATTGTTACACCTCCGTCATTACCGCATTATCTCGATTGTTTCGTCTCAAACTAAAAAGGCGGCTCGCCCGTCGGAGTTGCCACTTAGTGAATTTGCTGCTTCCCCGCGACGCGTAGCTTTAGGTTTAAAACACGCATTAGGGAGAGATGTTCGACTCGTCTTTGATGACCCATAGATCTACTTCGTTTACCCAGGAGGAACGTTTCACCCGTCACGAGCCTTTTAGGATGAAAGTGCACCAAAACGCGACAACGATGCACGTTTGAGAACATTTCATTCAAGCAAAAGTGCCCAAAACCCGCTATCAGTTGTTCTCAACCTTGGGCAATGCAATGAAGGTGCCAGCGATCCCGCCTATCCCTTGTTCCGCGGCTCAATATGCTCGTTGAACCATTGGGCTGGCTCCCCAAGCGGCGCCAGGCGATGAGGTTCGCCTTTCCATACTCGCGCCATAGAGATAATCAAAAATATCAGGGCAGCTAGTTTGAGCACAACCCCTCCGAACGAACTGTCAGTAATTGTGCTGATCACGCCGAGGACGGTTTGCACCATCAAAATGGCTATGTGGAGGGCCAGAGCTTGCGAAGCATGGAAGCGCACTTTCACTTCCTTGCGAGGAACAAGGAACAACTCGATCAGCGACATAACCAAACCAATATATAAGGGCGTATAAGGCAACATCACCGCCCATTTTTCAGGCAAGCCGAGACCTAAAACTGTGCGAGATGTCGGACGAGTGCTGACAGGTGACTGATAGGGCTGTCCCGCGGCCGGATACTGAGCAGGTGGCGAATATTGCGGCGGAATAAACACCGACGGATAAGGCGACTCAGGCGGATTGTCATAGCGCCGCGTTGGCGCCTCCGAATAGACATTGCCGCGCGCGTTTTCCTTCGCCGAGTCGCCAACTTCGCGCGTATGCCCCTTCACTTGTTGAGTCGGAGCGCCTCCACCACCATCGCCCCAGACCGCTTCCGTTTCTCGCGCTACATCCGGGTCCAGCGGATTGGTGTCGTATTTGTCCTTCTTTGTTTCCATCTACGACGCTTCTCTACGATATAGATGCTACAGCAGTTCAATCTTACTCGTCCGCGATCTCATACTCAACCTGCTGCCAGCGCTGCTCCCGCTCGGAGATTTGAAAGGCCTTCAATATGGGGTTGCTGCCTGCAAGACCAATAATCAGATAAGTTGCCGAAGGATAGTAAGCAAGCCGCACGTCTGTTTCAGAGGGGGAAGGTATGACGGCGCGAGGATGTGAATGGTAGATTGCGAGGAGTCGTTCCTCTCGTTCGCGCATGAGCCGTTGGGCGGCAAAGAGTTCTTCAGGTGCGGCCTCGTAGCCAATCTCCGGATTCGAAGCAATATTTCTGAGGCGATAGATATTTTTGGTGCGCCCATCGTCGGCGCCGCCAATCAGACCGCAACATTCGGAAGGCTGGGCTTCACGAGCGTGTGCGAGAATCTCTTCTAGTTGTGAAGTAAGGAGGAGGATCATTCCTTCACGATGCTGAGATGCAGTTCTTCTAACTGCTTTGGATCTACTTCACCAGGCGCCTCAATCATTAGATCGGCAGCCGAAGCGGTCTTTGGAAATGCGATCACATCGCGCATGTTGTCGGTTCCCGCGAGCACCATCATCATTCGATCGATGCCCGGCGCGATGCCTCCATGTGGCGGCGTGCCATACTCGAGCGCATCCAGAAAAAACCCAAATCGCTGTCGTGCTTCCTCCGTGGTCATACCCAGGGCTTTAAAAACGAGACGTTGCACGTCGCGTCTGTGAATACGAATTGATCCACTGGCCATCTCCACGCCATTGATTACAGGGTCGTAAGCCTTGGTGCGAATATTGCCCAGGAGATCGGTCTCGCCGCCTTCGACAGCACGCTCGAGCAGAGACAGGTCTTCGTCCAGCGGCGAAGTGAAGGGATGATGCATTGAATAGTAGCGGCCGTCCTCCTCGTGGTACTCAAACATCGGAAACTCGGTTACCCAGAGTGGTCTGTAGAGATTCTCGGGGATCAGCTTCTCGCGCTTGGCCACTTCATTTCGTAACGCGCCCAGGCCTGCCGCTACTGTCTTCGCTTTACCCGAGACGATTAGAACCGCGTCGCCTTTCTGTGCGTCTGCCACGTTTGCCATGCGCTCGACGACACTTGCACCAAGAGACTTCAACAACGAGGAGCTAATCTCATCGCCCAACTTTATCCATGGGAGGGCCGTCGCTCCATAACGCCTGACAAATTCCTGAAGCTCATCAAGAGCTTTCCTTGAAAGTCCAGCGCCCTGCGGTACGGTCAGGCCCTTAATCTGACCGCCGGAAGCCAGGGCAGTCGCGAAAGGCGGAAAATCCGTGCCCTCAAGTGCCGCAGCCAAATCCTGCAGCTCGACTCCTTCGATACGCAGATCCGGCTTGTCTGAACCAAAGCGTTGCATGACTTCGGCATACGTAAAACGGGGAAATGGAATCGGCAGCTCAACCCCGATCAGTCTGAAGACACTGGCAAAGAGCCCTTCAATCAGACTGTAAATCTGGTTCAGCGTAGCGAAACTCATCTCGACATCGAGCTGTGTAAATTCCGGCTGCCTGTCGGCGCGCAGGTCTTCGTCGCGGAAGCAATGCGCTATCTGAAAATA
>WNFR01008472.1_pt1 | contig 10391 bp, 3 predicted proteins | sample 5400221 | NCBI WGS metagenome assembly WNFR01 (sample SAMN13153357, study PRJNA577476) | soil metagenome | isolation source: 40 cm soil under Madrone tree | place: USA:California | collected 2016-06-14 | reverse complement strand
GATCGAGGATCTTTTCCAGGGTCCGGACCAATTCAGCGCTTGTTACATCCCATTGTTTGTGGCTCAGCTCGACGGCTTGGCGCCGCACCAGCGGCAGCAGCTCTGTCGGCAAGCTGTCGCCGCGCGGCATCTCCGCGCCTTCCACGAGTACCGGCACCACGCGAATGCCGCGGGCGAGCGCCGTCGCGGTTTCGACGCGCACGAAATCGTTGGGATCGTCGAGGCGACGCCGCCCTGCGCTGTCGGCAGTCAGCCAGTCCTTGCCGATAAGAACGATCACGATTTCGCACGAGCCAAGCGCGCGCTCGATCGCATCGACAAAATCGACCCCCGGCTCGATCCCCTGGACGTCCATGAAAACGTGGTCGGCACCGAAGTGAGCGGCGAGCCGATCGTAGAGCCGGCCCGCATAACCGGGCGCGTCGTCGCGTCGGTAGCTGATGAATATGCCGTTCATGGCTTTAGGGCCTGGTCATATTTCTGCGTGCGCTGTGGGGTATTCGCGAAATGGCTGGAATCGCTCAGGGACACGCGAACCTTGGCCAAAGGGACCTCACATGCTTCTTCCAGTAGGGGGCCAATTCCTGCGTGGCGCGAAGCCATAGCGCAAAGCTCGCGCCGGAGTGCGGCGCACGGCTCCGCGCGGCACAAGCGTAAGCGCTTGTCGGGCTTCGATGGCGCAAGCTTGGAAGTATGGCGACCCCACGGCGCGCCATTTCGCCGCGCCAAAACGCGGCGCGTACTGCGGCACGGCCCGGCCGGACTTTAGACCCCGTCGAGTAGCGCACTCGCCATCACGCAGGTAAAGTAAGCACTCTGTCGTAAACAAGTCAGGATGCACGCTAGCATGCGACCAAAAGGCAGGCAAGTAGCCACCCCATGACCCGTGCATTCATCATCCGGCCGTTCGGCGCCAAGGCGGGAGTCAATTTCGACACGGTTGACGAAAAGCTCATTCAGCCTGCGCTTGCTCAAATCGGGGTCAGCGGCAACACCACCACCGAAATCGTGGAGCAGGGCAACATCCGGGAAGACATGTTCCGGCTTCTGGTGTGCGCCGACCTCGTCATCGCCGACATCTCGATTCACAACGCCAACGTGTTCTACGAGCTCGGGATTCGGCATGGCATGCGGCCGAATGCGACTTTCCTGCTACGCGCGAACGTCGACGAATACCCGTTCGATCTGCGCACCGATCGCTATCTTGCGTACGATCAGAACGACCCCGCGTCGAGCGTCACCGCGTTGGCGCGTGCGCTCAAGGCCACTCTCGATTCTTCGCGCGTCGACAGTCCCGTCTATCAGGTCCTGCCCAATCTCAAGGCACCCGACCCGACGGCGTTGCGCGCCGTGCCCGAAGACTTTCGCGAAGATGTGCAACGTGCGTGGGAGGCCGGCGAGCGCGGCGATCTGCGGCTGCTCGCGCACGAGGCCCGCAACTTCGACTGGGCGAGCGAAGGACTGCGAGTCGTGGGGCGGGCTCAGTTCAGCCTCAAATCGGATGCGGGCGCCCGCGAAACGTTCGAGTGGCTAAGGGAGCTGCGCCCGGACGACATCGAGGCCGATCACCGCCTGGCGAGCATCTATCAGCGCCTCGGCGACGTCACCCGGTCCGGCCTGGCCATCCAGCGCGTGATCGCCTCGTCGCAAGCCGATCCGCGCGAGCGCGCGCAGGCGTTCGCGCTGCAAGCGCACAACATCAAGACACGGTGGCGCGAGAGCCTCGGTGACAAATCGGGCGAGGAAGCTCGCAAGACAGCCCTATGCGCGCCCGGGCTCAAGGAGGCACTGCAGTGGTATATGGATGCCTTCAGCCTGGACTTGAACCACGTTTATCCGGGACTCAGCGCCTTGTCACTGCTGTGCATCCGCAACGCGTTGGCACAGGCCATGCCCGACGTTTGGAAGGATCAGTTCGATAGCGATGACGACGCTGCGCGGGAGCTCAGCGAAAACCTGGCGCAGTTCGAGCAACTCGCAAGCGCGATCCAGCTCTCGCTGAAGTCGAGACGCGAATCGCTGCAACCGCGACCGGCGCCCGAAAGCGACGACCCGGTTTGGCTGGAAGTCTTCGAAGCGGACATTGCCCTCCTGACCAGCACCCGTCCCAAGGCGGTTGCCCAGCGCTACAGGGACGCACTGACCGATCAGCCGGCATCGATGCTGAGCTCGGTTTACGATCGCCTCGATATTTTTCGGCAGCTCGACGTGCGCACGGACTTCGCGGCTGCGGCTCTTGCAATCCTTGCGGAGCTGAGCGCGAGGCAGCCGGCACTCGCGCAGCGTACCGAGGCGCCTGTTCGGGTGCTGCTTTTCACGGGCCACATGGTCGACGAGCCTGGACGGGCCGCGCCGCGCTTCCCTCCAACCAAGGCCGCGGAAGATAAGGCCCGGGAAATGCTGCGCAACGCAATCGTCGCAGAGCAAGCGCTGACCGATGGAAAGATCATCGGTGTCTGCGGTGGCGCATGCGGAGGGGATATCCTTTTCCACGAAGTCTGCGCTGAGCTCGGCATTCCCACGCGACTCTATCTCGCGCTGCCGCGCGAACAATTCTGCGTCACTTCCGTTCAGCAAGCGGGCCCGGACTGGGTCGAGCGTTATTTCCAGCTCTGCAACCGGCTTGCGCCACGCGTTCTGGCGGAAACCGAGGAATTGCCGAGATGGCTGCGCGGCAAGCAGGGCTACGGCATATGGCAGCGTACCAATCTGTGGATGCTGTACAACGCGCTGGCGCTTCACGGCAAGGAGTTGACGCTCATCGCGCTCTGGGACACTGGCGACGCCGACGGACCGGGAGGCACCGATGATCTCGTGGGGCAGGTGCGCCTGCGAGGATACAAATTGCTGCGACTGCCGGCCGAGCAGCTCAAGGCCTTGGTCTAGCCCGCACACGCAGGTGCGCGACGTCGTGCAAGTTTGAAAGGCTAGCTCAGGCCAAACCCTGGGGAGGGCGCTTCATGACAAACATCATCATCCATGGTCGTCTCGATCTCACGCCAAGCATCAGCGATGTCGCGAAATCCTTCCCCGGGCAGGTGACACCCAAGTACAGCGCACAGATCCAGCTTGCGAGGGATGTAACCTCCGCCCATCGACTCGACATAGCCGACGACGACATTGTAGAGCTGGAGCTCGAAGGTGGCGTCCGGCTGTGGCAGCGCGCGGACACACTGCAAGCCGACTTTCCCGGTGTCGCAAGTCGTGGTGCTGCGGCCGACGGCTATGCATTACCCTCGGTGCTGCCCTTAGGTAGCGTGCGCCGCGGCGTCGGGCCCTGGGTGATCAAAGGGCTCAAAGTCTTCGGCATCGATCTCGCGGGCGATATCACCGACATCGTCAGCAGCAAGGTAGAAGGAGCGCTTAAGCCCGCACCGGGACTCTATCGTTGCGGAATTTCGAGCGCAGCGGATTTGAAGCCGGTCGGCAAGCTGGACGCCACCAAGCCCGTTCTGGTTTTCATCCATGGCACCGGGTCGACTACCGACGGCAGCTTCGGCGGACTCTGGGAAGGCGGCTCCGGCGCTCGCTACGCCGAGCTCGACAAAGCCTACGACGGGCAGGTGCTTGCTTTCCAGCATCGCACGCTGACCCAGAGTCCCATCGAGAACGCGCTTGAATTGGCAGACAAGCTTCCAGATGCAGCGCGTCTGCATCTGGTGTCGCACTCGCGCGGCGGCCTGGTCGGCGAGATCCTGTGCCGCGCGATGCTCCAGAGTCGCTCACCCTTCGATGACGGCGATTTCGAGCTATTCAGCGGGCCGGAGCGGAAGCGGGACCTCGATGCTCTTACGGCGCTGCGCAAGTTGCTTGCCGACAAAAAATTTCAAATCGAGCGCTTCGTGCGCGTCGCATGCCCGGCGCGCGGCACGACGCTTGCCGACGGGCGTCTCGATCGCTATTTCTCGATCATCGTCAACATGCTCGAACAGATTCCCGGATTCAAGTTAAATCCGGTTTACGACGCGGCGTCCGCGTTGCTGCTCGCGGTCGTCAAAAAGCGCACGGACCCGCAGGAGCTGCCGGGACTCGAAGCACAGATGCCGACGTCGCCGCTCGTGCGCGTGCTCAATCGCCCCGGTCAGGCGACCGGCGCCGACCTGCATGTGGTCGGCGGTGATCTTGCGGGCGACACTGCGTGGAGTACGCTCAAGGCGCTGGTCACCGATCTTTACTACTGGGAAGACAACGACCTCGTCGTCAATACCCCGTCGATGTTCGGCGGCGCCGAGAGGACCGGAGTCATTTACTACTGGATCGACACTGGTGGCAGCGTCGATCATTTTCATTACTTCCGCAACGCCGATACCGCGAGCCGGGTTGTGGCCGCGCTCGTGCATCCGGATGTGGACGTCTTCCATCCGCTGGAAAAGAAGCCATCCGAGATCACGCCCGAGGATTACCGGAAGCGAACGGTTGCACCGCAGCCGATCGTCATTGTGCTGCCGGGAATCATGGGCAGCACGCTCAAGGCGGGCGATAACTCGGTGTGGATGAACTTTCTGGCGCTGGCCGCGGGCGGCCTGGCCGACCTCGACATGTCGGCCGCGAACATCGAGCCATCGGGGCTGGTCGCCGATTCGTATCAACGGCTGGTGCGCTATCTGAGCCAGACCCACGAAGTGATTCCGTTTCCCTACGACTGGCGGAAGACGATTACCGACGCGGCGGACCGTTTGCGCGCCGTGCTCGAGCAAGCGCTCGCGAAGGCTGAGGCACACGATCAGCCGGTACGAATCATCGCGCACTCGATGGGCGGGCTGGTGGTCCGGGCGATGCTGGCAGATGCCGACGGTCAGAAGCTCTGGAAGCGAATGTGCGCGAACCCGAGTGCGAGATTGGTCATGCTGGGAACACCGAATGGCGGATCGCATGCCATTACCAGCATGCTCATCGGGCGCGACGCGCTAGTCAAGAAATTGGCGCTGCTCGATTTCAAGCACGCCTACGGCGATCTCTTGAATTACATCACCCGCTTCTTCGGTGTGCTGGAGCTCCTGCCCTATAAGGGCACGCTGGACGCGTATGAGCCGGAAAGCTGGCAAGCGCTCCAGATACAGGATCTGGCCGCACAGCGTGGCATCGGCAAAAGCCAAGTCGCCACTTCGCAGTCGGCCGGTTTTGCATGGCTTCTGCCCGACGCCGATCAACTCTCTGAAGCGAGAAGGGTTCGCGATCTCATCCGCACCAGTCCTGTCGACCCGGAGAGGATGATCTACGTTGCGGGCTGCGCGGACGCAACTGCCGTCGATATCACGATCGATCCCAGCGCGCCTGCCGGCGAACGCGTTGTCGTGCTCGCGAGCGCCGATGGCGACGGACGCGTTCCGTGGGCGACCGGCATCCCGCCGGAGCTCAACGCCCGCACCTACTATATCGATGCGATGCACGGAGATCTCGCGGACGTTCCCGAATCTTTCCCCGCGCTGCTCGATTTGCTTACCCTGGGCGTGACGACCAAGTTGTCCCAGGCACCTCCTGTTCGGCGCGGCGCGGCCGGGACCTTCGTTCTGCGTCCGGAGCTGCCGACGATGTTTCCTGACGAACAAGACATCCTGAGCTCGGCAATGGGCTCCAGCCGCCGCGACGTCAGCGCCAAGGAGCCCGAGCGCAAAGTGAAAATCCGTGTGGTCCACGGCAATCTATCCGGTGCTGAGACGCCGGTGGCGATTGGTCACTATCGGGGTGACACGATCGTCAGCGCCGAGGCCTATATGGATCGTCAGCTCGGCGGCAGGTTGCGCGAAGCGCAGCGCCTGCGCCTCTACCCCGGCGAGCTCAACACCGTCAGGCTCTTCCTGAATGATCAGGAGCTGTGCGAGCGGGGAGCGCACCCCGGGGCAATCGTCATCGGCCTGGGCACGGTCGGCGATCTTTCTTCGGGAGCATTGGCCAGCACTTTCGCCAACGCGGTCACGACCTATGCGCTTGCGCGCGTCGATGAGGAGCGTGCACGGCGCAAGGCCACGACCACCATCATCTCCGACGATTCATGCTTGAACATTTCGCTTACAAGCCTGCTCATCGGTTCCGGTGAGGCGGGCCTGAGTGTCGCCGACTCGCTACAGGCCATGTTGCGCGGCGTCCGCCAGGCGAATCTGCGCCTGAAAGGATTGAATCAGACGAAACAAACCATCGCAGGCAGCATCAAGAACCCGACGGACCGGTCGATCACCGCCTTCATCGACAAGATCGACTTCATCGAGCTTTGGGAAGATCAGTCGATCCGGGCCGCGAAGGCGTTGTTGCGGCTAGGCACGTCTTCGGAAATACGCGCGTCCTTCGACATCGACGAGCTGCTGATCGAAGGCCGAGATGGACAGCGCCGCGCAGATTTCGAGGAAGATCGAAATTGGTGGCAGCGGATGCGCATCTCGACGCAGAAAGATGGAGCGCTCAAGTTCGAGACGTTTGGCGATCGCGCCCGGGCGGACTCGTGGCTGCAGCCGACGCAACGAAAGCTGGTCCAAAGCTTCCTCGAGCGCGCGACGGAGTCGAGCGCGACCGATTCGAACGTTTCCTTCACCATGTTCGAGCTTCTCGTCCCCAACGCGCTCAAGCAGGCAGCGCCCGATCGCCGCAACCTCGCGCTCATGCTCGACGAAGAGTCTGCGGCCTATCCGTGGGAGCTCTTGCAGGATCGGTACGACGATGCGTCGGCACCTTTGTCGGTGCAAGCCGGCATGGTCCGGCAATTGGTCCTCGGCGAATTCCGGGAGAAGGTAGTACACGCGACGGATTTTTCGGCGTTAGTGATTGGCGATCCGACCAGCGCCGGCCCGTCGCCGGACTTCCCCGCGTTGCCGGGCGCTGCCGCGGAGGCGCGCGCCGTTGCCCAGCACCTGCGCGATCGAGGCTATGGAAAGGTGGTGGAACTGGTGGAGGGCGACGCGACGCCGGAGGCAACGCTGAACGCGCTCTATGCGCAACCTTATCGCATCCTTCACCTGGCCGGCCATGGCGCCTTCGAGTACGCCGTCTATGACGATGACGATCAGGCGAAGAACGGCTGCGACGGATCTACCAAGACCATCACCGGAATGGTTCTTGCCAAAGGGATCTTCCTTACGCCGGCCGAGATCGAGCAGATGCGCTTTGTTCCCGAGCTTGTGTTCATCAACTGCTGTCACCTCGGGGAGATGACGGGAGAGGCAAACCGAAAGCCGATCCCCTATCACAAGTTGGCTGCCAACGTCGCAGCTCAATTCATTCGCATGGGCGTGCGAGCCGTGGTGGCGGCCGGGTGGGCAGTCGACGATAGCGCGGCATCGACGTTCGCCACCAAGTTTTACGATTGCATGCTCAATGATGCGACGTTTGGCGACGCCGTTCAGTCAGCGCGCAGCGAGGTGTATCGGTCCAGCGGTGGCTCCAACACCTGGGGCGCTTATCAATGCTATGGCGATCCGGACTTTTCGCTGCGCGTACCCCGGGGTTCGAGCTCGCGCACCGACGCCAGAATCGTGGCCGGCGTAGAACTGCAACGCTCCGTCGATGTGATCGCCCTTCGCGCGAAGACCGTCGACAGCGCGAGCGGCAAGCAGCGGCTCCTCGACGAGCTGCGGACGCTTGCTTCCATTAGCGGCCAAAGGTGGATGGAGTCTGCCGCGACCTGTGCGGCGTTGGGGAAGGCGTTCGGTGAGCTTGGGTTGTTCGAGGATGCTCTCTCGTACTATCAAAGGAGCCGCGCCTTATATCCGTCCGACGCTACAGTCGAATCACTCGAGCAGTTCGCCAATCTTAGCGGCCGCTCGGCGGTCGAGCTCTTTTCGGACATGCTCGGGCCGCGGGCGGCCGAAGCGCCACGCGAGGTACACGAGGAGGCGGAGAAACTTTTCGCGCAGGCCGAGGAGATTCTGGACGCATTGCTGGTGATAGGCGAGACGTCCGAGCGCCTGTCGCTCAAGGGCAGCCTCTACAAGCGCAAAGCCATGGTGGCAGGAGACTCCAAAGAGCGGCACCGACTTCTGCAGCAGATGGCTCGCTTTTACGGTAAAGCCTACGACCTGGATGTCGCCAAACAAAGTGCCGATGCGCACTACTCGCTGGCCAATCGCCTGGCCGCCGAGATCGTCCTTGCGTGGCCGCTGAGCGCGCGTCGACCTCGTTCGAAGGCCGCGCGCGAGCGTCTGAGCGCGATCGAGAGCGGGTTGGAAGAAATAAGGTCGATTGCGGCCCGGACGAAGCCGGGAAGGGATTTCTGGTACGACACCTTGATAGGCAACGTCTTGCTCGGAACATGCATGGCCCGGCAAGAGATCAGTACGAGAGACCTCGATAATATGCTGACCGTCTATTCGAATGCCGCCATCCGAGGAGGATCGGCACGTGCGTTGCGCTCGGTCACAGATCAGATCCGGTTCTTTGAAGCGATGGCCGATCCCGGAACCGATGCGGGCAAAAAAGGCTCGCTTGTCGAATCGCTCACGACCTTGCGTGAAGGCATCATCGCCGCAGCGATGGCGACGAAGCTGTGACTGTTGTGGAAGCTGTCACTCCATTCGGTAATCCTCGGTAGTGCCAACAGCACATGCCTCGTCGCTGTCGCTCGTTAGAATGACATACGCTTTTCTTCAACAGCTCGCTACTGCACGTTCTTCGGATAGATCGATTTCGCAAACGCGTAGTCCATGTTGTCGATGTCGACGCCTCCGACGATCGGTTTGTGATCCTTGGTGAGATTGCCGGGGATCTGATAGCACATGATGGAATGCGCGTCGGCGTGGGTCGTCCCGAGCAAGGATGAGTCCTCCAATGGCGTGAGAACCTGCTGCCGCACCTCTTCCGGAGTCCACCCCTGGGTGGTACCGAAGAAGCTTATCGCCTTGTTCGGGTCAATTTTGTTGACCAACTCGCGCCGCATGTGTTCATGCGGGAAACCCAGCGTATGGCCGGTCTCGTGGCGTACTACCCGGTGGAATTCGGAGTCGAGCGTAGTCATCGTGAACGCTTCGAGGTTCATGGTCGGCTCGTTGGCCGGAATACTGAGAATGTCCGTTCCCAAATAGGACCAGTAGCCGGCGACCTCTGGCGGAGACGATGCGCGAGCGATGCGTACCTGGGGATCGGTCTTGGTCTCCGTAAACTGGACGTTCGCTGTCTTTGCCCAGGCATTCATGTGAGCGATGATGCGAGCGCGAAGGTCCGCCGGCGGGTTGTCGAGAAAGCCGACTGTCAGGCGTACGCCGGCAGTGTGCCAGCGCTTTGCAATCATGACGGCGATGCGCTCGAGCTGTGAACCGGGGCCGCCCAAGCCTCGGGCAACGAGGGCCGAGGGCGGTTGGTTCGCCGGGTTGATCTCCACCGCTTTGCGGGCGGCATCCACCCATTTTTCACGAGGCAACGATTTCGGTGTACACACAATGGGATCGCTCATTTGATGCTCTCCTTGTCGATGCTGTTCTAGCGAGGAACCCGATCGCGGCGCAATGAGAACCCCGACTCGGGTGATTGCACACGCACAGCGACGCGACCCCATTTCACCGTTTTTCTAGCGTCGTCTCAAGTGAAAATTCGACAAACGCGACCTGAACGGTACACCAACAGGCAGACTTTCCTCCATGGTGGATGGAAAGAAGCGGTCCGCGAATGTGCGGTTTCGCATCGGGCCGATTCGCCGCGGAACGCTTGACCTGCTTCAAAAAACTGATTAAAACCGTTCGTGAAATTCAGAATATCCTTACCTGATCGGGTGATGACAATGGGCAACCCGCGCTTCGGATGGCTGATTCCCGCATTGAGCGTCTTGGGATTGTCCTGCAGCACCCTTCCCTCAGGTTCGATGTGCGGGCATGGCTCCGGACATGTCCTCGACGAAGCGATGTGCGTGGGGCGCGAAGCCGGGACATTTCCCGCGGCCGACGAGGACTATTTCCGTGACATGGACTATGGAGCGACCAAGAATCCGCCCCAAGTCGCTGCCGCATTGGCGCCCTATGTCCCGAATATCACTCCCGTTCAGGCGGTTTCGGCGGCGGTCAAAGGCCGCAACAACTGGATCGTCTGGAGCGGCGGCAACGATCGGTTGTGGGACGTGCTTTCGGTACAGAGCGCCGGCATTCTGGATTTCCTGAAGACCATCTCCAACCATCCCAGCATAAAAAAGTACAGCCGCGACAACCGTTGGCGGTATCTCGGCCTGGTGAATGAGCCGTGCTTCGACAAAGGAAATGGGCCGCGCAAAGACCGCTACGGCTTATGGCTCGACGTCAGAAGCGAAGCCTGTCCTCCCGATCCTTTCGAGAACGAAGCGAAGTATCCCGGGGTCAAGATCGGCGCCCGAGGCAAGAACATGCCCGTCGGCTCCTACTACGGTTACGCGACCGGTGTCGTCGGCTTGCGGCTGCTTCCTAATCCTGAGTTCGACGAAGCCGCCGCCAAGCGCTGGGATC
>WNFR01013212.1_pt1 | contig 10392 bp, 6 predicted proteins | sample 5400221 | NCBI WGS metagenome assembly WNFR01 (sample SAMN13153357, study PRJNA577476) | soil metagenome | isolation source: 40 cm soil under Madrone tree | place: USA:California | collected 2016-06-14 | reverse complement strand
AGGATTGCGTCAGCACGCCCCTTGCTTGCGGCTCGAAATACGGTCTCAAGATCCTTGGGATTTAGAACGTCTAGGTATTGAAGCTTCACTTCGAACGCCCCTGCTGCAAGTTCAATCTCTTTTAATGCTTGCGCGGTGCCCGGCGTGGTTGAAGTCCTGAAGACGGCCACGCGAGAGAGCCTAGGAACGATCTCCTTCAAAAGCTCCAGTTGTTTTCCGCTTATCTCCGGGGCAAGGCTGGACAACCCAGTGATGTTCCCGCCGGGTCGCGCAAGGCTGGCGACGAATCCGTTTCCAACAGGATCGTTATCTTGCACCATGACAATGGGGAATCGTAACAGTTGCTTCCTTGGCGGGACGGGTTGATGTCGGACCAGCCGCGACGATCACGTCTACCTTGAGACGCACTAGCTCGGCCGCAAGCGCGGGCATACGTTCGAGTTTTCCCTCTGCATGTCGATATTCGATGACGATGTTTTCCCCTTCCACGTACCCAAGCTCGCGTAGACCTTGCCGGAATGCTTCGATGCGTCCCCCGGCAGCGGAAGCGGGAACGACACCTAGAAACCCGATCCGAGGGATTTTCTTCGGCTGCTGTGCCTCGGCTATGACTGCAACAGCAACCAGTAACACCACAAACAGGATTGAGACACGAGCTTTCCTCAGTGCATACATCATTCGTTATGTATCATGCGGGCGGTAGCGGTAGTAGGGAAAAGTGAGATTCACGACAGGTATTCGTCGAGTTAAAAACCAGATTTTGCTAAGATTCAACTGAACGATGCAACGGACAAACCTTATAGGATTTAGTCGTAGGAGAATACAATTCAATCAACTGGTACCCGGCCTTCAATACGGAGGAAAAAAGGTTTGCTGTGCCCATATTGTGCCCAAACCATCAAAGAACGACGAGCACAACCAGGCAGCAAGGAAATCGAAACTCGAATGATTCTGCGGGGTGTTGCGCGGTAGACGCTGCTGGAAAATTGAATCCGAGAACTCAAAATCCGGTAGGGGTAACCCTGTGGGGGTTCAAGTCCCCCTCCGGCACCAATAATCAATAAGTTCCACGGTTCGCCTATCATTCATCCTCGCCTCCATTTCTGAATGCGCGTTCATTGTCCCTATCCTCACTCACCAACAGCCATTCTCCGTCACGCGTCATCGTCGATTTTGCATATGTTGGCGTGGGGATCGACGGCGGGAAAAGCGATTGAGGATGGTTTGAGTAGGACCGTCTACTGAGACTGGTTGGTTGACACCCGTGTGTGATTCAGCAAAAGATTGGCGCGAAATCGAAAATAGCGCCGGCCAGTACCCGCAGGCTTCTGAGTTCGATAAGATTGACGTTTGGAATCGGCGAAAAAATCTTACCTCTGAGGCTTGTATTAGGCGTATAGACCCGATGAAGACGAACAAGATCGCGTCATCGCTAAAAACGGATAACAAAGGTTCTCGGCAGCGACATGGTTATCATGGAGTCGCCGGATCTCTGGGAACGTTGCATCGATCAGAAATTCAAAAGCACGCTCCGTAATTGCGATTCTAGTTTCTCTTACGTCGATCAATAGGCGGGAAGTTTGAACCCGGCTTGTTTTCGCGCATATGGGTCACGGCCACCGCCAATTCATCAATGGTCGGCGACTCGAAGAGCGTTCGTAGAGGAATCTCCAGGTTAAATGCACTGCGTATCCGCGAAATGACCTGTGTCGCCAGCAACGAATGCCCACCCAGTTCGAAAAAGTTTTCGTGGATGCCCACCTTCTGAAGTTTCAACACCTCCGACCAGATCTGCGCTAGCGATGCTTCCACTTGCGTTCGCGGGGCGGCGAATTCCTTTTGGACGTCAAGCTCACCCTCATCGGGCGGCGGCAGCGCTTTATGGTTTATTTTCCCGCTGGCGGTGAGCGGTAATGAAGCTAGATTTATAAACGCCCTCGGCACCATGTAGTCGGGTAGTTTAGTCTTGAGAAACTGTCTTAACTCATTTGCTTGCGACTCTTCTTTCTCTGTTGCGACGACGTACGCCACAAGCCGTTTATCACCGGGGCTATCTTCTCTGACGGTCACCACCGCGTTAGTCACCTGCGGATGCCGGGTCAAGACGGCTTCGATTTCTCCCAGTTCGATCCGGTATCCTCGTATTTTGACTTGATTGTCGACGCGTCCGATAAACTGGATATTCCCGTCGGGCAAATACCGCGCTAGATCTCCAGTCTTGTACAGTCGTCCCCCCTCCTCGGCGCGGAATGGATTTGCCAGAAATTTTTCCGCCGTTAGTTGGGGACGGTTTATATAGCCACGCGCTACTCCATCTCCCCCAATATAAAGCTCTCCCGGTATCCCCACCGGCACTGGGCTCATGTGCCGGTCCAGGATATAAATTTGACTGTTCGCGATCGGCCGGCCGATGGTTTGAACGCCATCACCCGCTCTCAATGCATAAGTCGAGTACGTCGTGGTCTCTGACGGACCATAGAGATCATGGACATGCTGTGTGTTAGTTTGTTGGTAAATCTCCTGTACCAGAGCGGTGTTTAGCGGCTCTCCGGCCAGGTTGGCAGTGCGAATCGTCGGCGGAAATTCTTTGAGGCCCAAGAGCTCCGTCATAACCGAGGGAACGGTATTGATCAGCGTCGGCGCTACCGCTGCGTCCAACTGACCGAGCGCCAGTGCGTTGTCGACTAAAATCACCCTTCCGCCCGATGTCAGTGGCGCAAACAGCTCGAAGACAGACAAGTCAAAACAAATCGATGTCGAGGCTATAACCCCGGCGAAGTCTTCTTTGCTAAAGGCGCTGTGCGCCCAGCTGACGAATGCGACCGCATTACGGTGCTCGATCATGACTCCCTTGGGAGTGCCGGTCGATCCCGAAGTATAAATTACATAGGCTAGATTCTCTGCCGTCCCTGGATACTGTAAATTCTCCTGGCTTTCTCGACGGATCGCGCCCCAGTCCGTGTCCAGGAAGATCGTGTTCGAACCCTTCCTTTCGTGATTTTCTCTGTCTCCGGCTTCGTTCGTAAACGTCTGGGGTCTGACTTCGTCGATCAAGCACTTTTCGGTTAACAGTAAAAAAGCCTCGGTATCGTCCAGGATGAACGAGATACGGTCCCTAGGATACGCAGGATCCAACGGTACGTAGGCTCCGCCCGCTTTGAGAACCCCGAGCAGGGCCACAATCATTTGTGTCGAGCGATTTAGACAAACTCCCACCAGGCTCTCTGGCCCTACGCCGCCAGCTCTCAAGTAGCGCGCGAGCTGATTGGCCCTAAAGTTCAGTTCCCGGTAACTTACCTGCTCGCTGCCAAAAACCACCGCCACCCCATCCGGCGTCCGTTCCACCTGCTCTTCAAAAAGTTCATGCAGACACTTGTCGCGCGGATAATCACGACTTGTTTCATTCCAATCAACCACCAGTTGTAGTCGCTCTCTTTCCGGTAACAGTTGCAACTCTGATAATCGCCGGCCAGGATCTGCCAAAATGCTTTGCAGTAAGGTTTGGAGATGACCGAACATCCGTGCGATGGTAGCACCATCGAACAGGTCGGCATTGAATTCCATAGCGGCACTCAGTCCGTCCGCGTCCTCTCTCATGGCCAAAGACAAATCAAACTTTGCTATTCCCGAATTGAGCGCGAATGGCTCAATCGTCAAATTCCGAATCCGCACTGGATGGCTTGGATAGTTTCGGAGCTGGAACATGACTTGGAAAAGCGGGTTGCGGCCCAGTTCCCTTTGCGGTTGCAGCTCTTGAACCAGCTTTTCGAAAGGTAGGTCCTGATGTTCATAGGCTCCCAATGCGCCGTCGCGCACATGAGCAAGCAACTCAAGAAACGTTGGATCGTCGGATAAAACAGTTCTTATAAGCAACGTATTCGCGAAGAGACCGATCAGTCCCTCGAGTTCGACGTAGCGGCGATTTGCGATGGGAAAAGCGATGACGATATCGGTCTGATTTGTATATCTGTGAAGCAGCGTCTTAAATGCCGCTAATAGAGTCATAAAAAGAGTGCTTCGTCGCTTCTGGCCGAAAGCTTTAAGCTGTTCGGATAGCGCCTGAGAAAATCTCCAGGATTGTGAGCCGTTACGGCAACTCAACGCCGCGGATCGTGGGTGGTCGGTGGTGAGATCGAGTAGAGGAACACCTGACAGCACCTTGGTCCAATACGAAAGTTGCTCTTGTAGCACTTCGCCTTTTAGCCGCTCTCTTTGCCAAATAGAGTAGTCGGCGTATTGGATCGGCAACGTTGGCAGAGGCGAAGGACTGCCGTTCAAGAATGCTTCATACAGTGATAACAACTCGCTGCACAATATATCCGTCGACCAACCATCGCTGGTAATATGGGGCAACACCAGCAGCAGAATATGATCGGCTTGCGTAAGCCGAATCAGACAGGGTCGCAGCATCAAATCGGCAACTAAATCAAATGGGCGCTGAACTTGCTCGTCAAAAAATGACTGCAGCTTTTCCCCGCGTTCACGTGTCGGGAGCCCACTCAGGTCAACGAACGCCAGTTGCACCGAACTAGTTTGCCTAATGACTTGCGTCGGAATTCCATCCGCGGCGGAAAAATTCGTGCGCAGGACTTCATGCCGGATAACAATTGCATCGAGGGATTCCTGCAAAGCTTTCATTGCAAGTTGTCCCCGCAGCCGCAGCGCACGCGCGACATTGTATCGCGAGCTATTTGGCTCGAGCTGGTCTAAGAACCAAAGTCCCTCTTGTGCGAAGGATAACGGAACGCACTGACGGTCCTCCTTACGAGGTATGGACTGATTTTGCATTAGCTATCCCTCTATTTAAGCTGTCTCAGCGGCATGCTTGCCGTTCCATGCGCCCCGAGCTCGAACGCCGGTTCATTTCAAGTCTCGCCGGCGACAACCGCTAATAACTTGGATACGGAGCATAAGGGTCGACCTTTACATTGATGCAGCTCGCTTTGCCTGAAGCCACGGCTCGTTCTAAAGCTGGTCGCAGTTGTTCGGGACGTTCCACATGTTCCGCATGGCCGCCAAAGGCACGCATGATACTTTCGTAATGAATGTCGGGTTGGAACATCGTGACCCGCTCGTCATGATCCGGGAAATAAACTCTCTCCAGGATTCCACCGGTATTGCCCTCATTGTTCACGACGACGACAATGACGGGAATCCGATGACGAACCGCTGTCTCCATGTCCATGGCGCTGAAGGCGAAGGCGGTGTCGCCGCAAATGGCAATGACCAGACGGTCGGGCTGGCACAGCTTTGCGCCGATACCGAAAGGAATGCCTATGCCCATGCAACCGTTATGAGCGGCTGTGAAGCGCGAAGCGGGTAGAAAGCTCGGCAGAACCTGTTGCCCAACCGCCATAAATACATTGCCGTCGAGAATTGAAATCGCGTCCCTTGGCAAAAAATCGCGGATCTCTTTCAACATGCGATAGGGCGACATCGGCAGAGTATCGTCGCTCATGAGCGCATTGAGTTTTTGCCTCTGCGCGAGGCGGTGCCGATCAAGACATGCGTGCCACGCGGTCAAATCTGTAGCAGGGATTGTGCTTCTCTTGCATCTCAACTGGGTTAAGATCTTTTGCAAGACTGATTTGATGTCGCCGATGATCCCAATCTCCGGAGTTCTATTAACGCCGATCTCCGTTCTCTCGATTTCGATTTGGATAAGCTTGACATCACGCGCAATCTCGCCGCCAAAGCGAAAAGTCCAATCGAGCCGCGCGCCCAAGAGCAGGATCACGTCCGCTTGGCGCTGCACTACACCGCGTGCATCGTTGAAACATGAACGATGATCGTCCGGCAGATACCCGCGACCCATCGGGGACGTGACAAATGGAATCTCGAACTCATCGGCCAGCGCTCTGAATTCCGCATAAGGCTCAGACCAACGGGCTCCTTTGCCGATGATCATCGCAGGGCGCTGCGCTCGCAGTAGAACGTCGGCGGCTCGCGCAATCGCTTGGTCATCCGCTGGCGCGGCGCTCGACGAAATAGATGACGCAACGTGGGTGAAAACACCGGTCCCAGTGAGAACATCCTCGGGCAAATCGAGATATACCGGGCCGGGGCGTCCGCTTACGGCGACGTGAAACGCTTTTTCAAGGTACTGTGGTATTTGTGAGGTCTCTTCGACCAGCGCAGACCACTTCGTCAGCGTGTGAAAAATGGGCACCGCATCGAGTTCTTGGAATGAACCCATGCCGCGCATGCTTAACGGCCGCCTGCCTCCCAACACCACAAGAGGCCAACAGTTATCCCTGGCGACTAGAATGCTCGTCGCCGCATTCGTGATCGCTGGTCCCGCCGAGATAAGTGCCACGGCGGTCAATCGCCCAGTCACGTAGTTTTGGGCGATCGCCATCATCACGCCAGCTTGCTGATTCCGCACACCGATCGGACGGATGCCCAACTCTGCGCACTTCGAGAAAACCTCTCTAATCGGCGTGCCGGCTAAGCAGTACACGTGCGTAACGCCCAAACGCTTCAAGCTTTGCGCCACGAGCGTATGACCGTCGGTTGTAGTCAATGTGTTACTTTCTCTCCTAAGATACTCGACAACTCACGCGATGGGCTTATTGTTTAGCCTTCCCTATCCGCGGCGGGTTCGGCGCGAACGCGCCGAATTTCGTCAGCCAACTCCGCGACAGTCGATTTCCGAAAAACGGTAGCGATCGACAAGTTCACGTCAAGGACCGTTCGAATCCGCGCGAGCACTTGGGTTGCGCGCAGCGAATCTCCGCCTAGGGCGAAGAAATTATCCGCGGCACCAACCTTCTCGATGCCGAGAACTTCGGCAATGATACGCCCTACCGTCCGCTCTAGCTCGCTCTGGGGCGCGACGAATTCTGAATTGAGCTGGCGGGCAAATTTCTTCGCCAACGCGCCGCGCTGAATTTTTCCGGTAGGGCTCTTTGGGATCTCATCGACGATCACCACCGCCCGCGGCACCTTGAAATCGGCTAGGGTGGTCGCAACGAGTTCTTTAAGCTCCCCCGGCCCGACTATGGCTGCTGGTCGTAAAACCACAGCGGCTGCGACGTCTTCGCCGAGCGTAGGATGCATCACCGGAAATCCCACCGCTTGCTCCACTGCCGGGTGCGCCATGAGAACGTCCTCGATCTCTCGCGGCGAAATTTTTGTGCCGCCCCGATTGATCAATTCCTTGATCCTCGCGGTCAGAAAGAGGTAACCGTCGCCATCGAGGTAACCTTGATCGCCGGTTCTAAACCAACCGTCCGTAAATGCGAGATTACTATCTCCGTCGGGACTGACGTATCCACGCATCACATTCGCGCCCCGGATCACGACTTCGCCAATGACGCCCGCCGGTTGCAGGTCGCCGGCTTCATCCAAGATCGCGACTTCAGGACCTGCGGGTTTACCTGTCGACCCCGACTTCCTCACTCCCGGAGGCAATGGATTGCTGGTTATTTGATTGGCGGCTTCTGTCATGCCATAGGCTTCAATAACTGGCGCCTGGAAGACTGTTTCCAGATCTTCCATCACCTTCCTTGGCAACGGCGCTGAGGAGGATCGAATGAAACGAAGCGGATACTTTTGAATTATCTCGGCACAATTCTTCGCCTGCGCCAAAACCGCTTGATGCATCGTAGGTACGGCGGTGTACCAAGTCGGCTGGAATTCCTTTAACCAATCATAAAATTTCGCCGCAAGAAATCCGGGAGGACAAACAACGCTGCCTCCGTTCACGAGCGAGGCCAACAGACCGCCAACGAGGCCGTGGATATGAAACAGCGGCATAATATTGAGACAGCGGTCGTTCGGAGTCAGTTGAAGAGTGGCCGCGATGTTACGGGCCGACGCCATCAAGTTGGTCTGGGTCAACGGGACAAGCTTGGGCCGCGCGGTCGTGCCCGAGGTAAAAAGAATCAATGCAATGTCGTCCCACTTCGCGAACCCAGGCTGAGTTGTCGCTGCAGTTATCTTGCTCCGCGGGGTGAACCCGGCTGAGTCGTTTTTCTTGTCGAACAACTCGATGATTGGAATCGACGCACTTTCGGCGGCGGTGACCGCAGCAGATTCCACCCCTGCCATAACCAGCAACGCCTTCGGCCGCAGATCGCCAAAGAGCGATTCGAATTCGCCCACTCGATAGGCTGGATTCAATGGGGTGGATTCAATGGGGTGCAAGTGGCACACGCACTTAGTCCAAGAAAAGTGATCGCCATCTTCGGTCCGTCGGCCATGACCAGAGCCACGCGATCGCCGCGGCCGACCCCTAGATCATTCAAGGCGTCGACGACGTGCGCGATTTGTTCAAAGAGGCCAGCGTAGGAAAGCGGGGCATAGTTCGGCGCAGTGAGAGCAATAGCCTCACCATATCGCTGCGCCGCGCTCTTCAATTGCTCGGGAATCGTTTGCTCCACTCTTACCCCTGTGAACTCGACCTCAATAGATCTTCTTCATGAATAAACGCCCTCTCTTGGGTCACGTGTAGTTCCTCGCAGAAGTGAAAACATGCCCTATTCTGACCCCAATCTTCGAGCTTTCATAGCTAAATTTTCTGCGCTCCCTCTTCAAGCCCTTGTTTGTAACTCGTTCAACAAACAAGCGAATTCACCTTGATGACTCTTCTTAACTGATGTCTGCGACGGACTACGCTTTTGGCGGAGCTCCAACAAATTCTACTTGCCAGTCACGATCCTAAATCAAGCTATAAATGGAGACGTAAATAGCATCAATTTTGACCAGTTAATGTGCACGGTATGCTACAAACGATGGCCACGTTACTTTTCGGCTGTGAACACTGCTTGAGCAATGGTCTTGCTACGTTTTATGAAAAACGGCGCTTGCCTCGAAGTGCATTGGCAGATCTTGTAAATTAATTTTGCGGTAGTAAGAAGCAGTCGAGGCAATTTTCTGCCTATTTCAAGCGATTGGAGCGATCATAGATTTAATTGTGATCGTAGTTTATTTTGGCCTGGTCCAGACACCCAGGTAGGAGGATGAATCAATGGCAAAAAACGGTTTCAAGATCTTGGACAGCGACATGCATATCATGGAGCCGCCGGATCTTTGGGAACGTTACATCGATCAGAAATTTAAAGCGCGCGCGCCGCGCGGCGTCACCAGCAGCAACGTCCGTGATCTACGCATGGTCTATCCCGATGGCCGCGATTGGGCGCGCACCACGACGCGGCAAAACGATTCGGCGCGCGGACATAACTTTGAAAGAAATCAGAACGTGTATCGCGCTGACGCCGAGCGCGGCTGGACATCGGAGGTTCAGCTCGACGCCATGGATATTGAAGGCATCGATGTCGCTGTTCTCTATCCGACTCGGGGTCTGCGCGCGTTAGTGGTACCGGACATGGACGCCGACTTCGCCGCGGCGATCGCGCGCGCTTACAATGATTGGCTTCATGATTTCTGCAAAAAGCAGCCCCAGCGTTTGATTGGCGCTGGCATGATCTCACCGTATGACATGAACGACGCGGTTGCCGAAGCGCGGCGCTGCGCCGAGGAACTTGGTTTCCGCGCGGTTTTTCTGCGCGCGAATCCATTGATGCAGCATCAGTGGCACGATTCTTACTATGAACCGCTTTGGCACGCCCTTGAGGATCTGAATCTCGCCTTGGGCTTTCACGAATCCACGGGCACCGGCAAGCAACAAATCGGTGAGCGCCTTGAACCGAATCTTATGTTGCGCCGAGTCTATGCGCAGCCGATGGAGCAGATGCTGGCGCTCGGCAGCTTTTGCGCCGGCGGCGTGCTGGCGCGCCATCCGAGGCTGCGCGTCGCGTTTCTGGAAGCGAACTGCAGCTGGTTACCCTGGTTATTGTGGCGGTTGGACGAAGGCTGGGAGCGCGAAGGTGATATCTGGGCGCCGGACGTAAAAGTGGCGCCGAGCGAATATTTCAAGCGCCAGTGCGCCGTCTCTGCGGAACCGGACGAAGCAACCGTTGCCCACGTGATCGAATACACGGGCGGCAAAAACGTGGTTTTTTCCACCGACTACCCGCATGGCGATTCAAAATATCCGAAAGCAGTCGATCACTTCCTCAACTTGCCTATCAGCGAAACCAACAAGAAAAATATTCTTTGGGATAATTGCGCGGCCTATTACGCGATATGACATAAATCTTGTCACCGCCCACCTGCTCCGGTTTCTTTCCGAAACCGGAGCAGGTCTAGTTAACGCGAATAGTATCCGTCGGAATAATTGTTATGGTGGTGACGCCAGTGGCAACCCGACGCAACGACGAGTCCGACGGTTAACAACGTTACCAGTGCGATAGTTTTCATAGTGCCTCCTTTCTGTAGGCGCTTTTCATACAAGGCAATCCCGAGTGGAACTGCGAATTGTCTTTCGTTCCACTCCACTTCTTAGACGTTATTGGCAGTCGTTTGTGACGGCCCAAAAAATTTAGATGC
>WNFR01012915.1_pt1 | contig 10392 bp, 5 predicted proteins | sample 5400221 | NCBI WGS metagenome assembly WNFR01 (sample SAMN13153357, study PRJNA577476) | soil metagenome | isolation source: 40 cm soil under Madrone tree | place: USA:California | collected 2016-06-14 | reverse complement strand
ACAGTCACTGCAATCGTGTCGGGCACCTGCCGTCCATCTTTTTCGGAGAACACACCGCCTGACATGTAGGCCGCGGACGGGAGCGGGAGGTCGAGCACGCTCATGATCCATGCCATCTGGTGAATCATGTTTTCGGTTATGTTTCCGCCGGAGAACATCCAGTACAGCCGCCAGTTCATGAACTTGAAGGCGTCGAAACCGGTATCAGGGCGCCCGTTTAGAAATGACTTCCAATCGACATTTTGCGCGGTGCAATCGGCGGGCGCCGGGCGAACCCACTGGCCTTTTCCATGAGGAGTGTTGCGGCTCATCCATGATTCGACTTGGGTGACCTTGCCGACCATTCCATCGGAAACCCACCTTTTCGCGTCGGCGAAGGACCCGGAACTTTGATGCTGCAGTCCCACCTGGACCACGCGGTTGGATGTCTTCGCAGCTTGCAGACATAGCTCAACTTCCGGAATCGACCATGCCAGGGTCTTCTCGGCGTACAGATCTTTTCCGGCGGCAACGGTATCCAGAAAGTGCCGCGCATGAATGTGCAAAGGGCTGGCGACCATGACGCCGTCGATGTCTTTCATATCGAGAACGCGGCGATAGTCAGCAAACGTCTGCACGCCGGGGATAATCTGCTTAGCTTCGTCGAGGCGTCGAGTGTATACGTCGGCGACAGCAACCACCTGCATGCCGGGAGTGACCAGCGTCTGATGTAAAAGCTCTTGTCCTCGCGAACCTGCGCCAATCATGGCGATGCGGACGCGGTCATTAGCGCCCAGGGCGTTGGCGGCGAGTGTGGGAGTGAAAAAGGCCGCAGCTCCCAGCGCCGTCTTCTTGATGAAATCACGTCTCGTGTTCTCGGTCATTCGCCGATCCTCCCGTTTTGTGAGGTGTTTAACGCTGCCCAGATTTGATTACAGCGCTCCTGCTTTCTGCAGCGCTTGTTTCATTCCCTCCCAACTCTGTATCGAAGAGGCTTCCGGAGTTCCTGCGCCGCGCCAGTGGGTTTCGAGGCTGACGGCGTGGCGATATCCGTCACGTTTCAGCGCGGCGAACTGGCCAGTCCAGTCGATGGTGCCTTTGCCCATGGCTGCCCATTCATACCCTTTTTCAGTCTTGACGATATCTTTGCAATGGCAGTGACCAATGCGGTCTTTCGGAAGCAGATTGTAGGCATCCGGATAAGGCTGCTCTCCGCGCATGGCCGCGTTTCCCGGGTCCCAATTCAGCATGAGGTGACGCGATGGTACGCCGGCCAAAGTCCTGGCGGCTTCGGCGCCAGTGGCGGTGTTGCAGGCGAATTCATTCTCGAGGACCAGGACCAATCCGGCCTTGCCGACTTTCTCAGCCGCGTTTTGCAGGGTTTCGTTGATGGCGTGACGATGGGGCGGCTGGTCGTCGAGCCGCCAGAAGTCGAAGCAGCGTATGCGATCAGTAGAAAACTTCTTGGTCAACTCGATGCTGCGGTCGAGGACTTCGACCTGCTGCTCGTACGTAAAATTGGCATTGAACTGATCGTGCTCCGGACTGAATTTCGATTTAGACGCTCCCGGCCAGTCAACTTTGAATAGCGGACTGGCGATATCGGTTACGCGCAGGTTGTTTCTCTTTAGGATCGCGCCGGCTTCCGCAATTTCTTTGGCATCGAGATTAACGATGTTTTTGTCCCACAAGCTGCGTATCTCGACCCATCCCATTCCGAATTGCTGCGAAGCCACCTCGCAGGCGTGACCGAAGTCCTGCGATATTTCGTCGGTGATTACCGAGATTTTGAATGGAGACTTGTCCAGCCGTGTCGACTCGGATGTATCGGGTGATGGAAAAGCCGCGGCTGAAAGCGGCGCACTGGCGGCTAGTACTCCCAACCCAGCGATGAATTTACGACGCGAAACCTCTGAATACATTGTCTTCTCTCCTTTGCAGGAACGATGCTGAAACCGCGCGGTCACTGCTTTGGTTGTAGCGACATACTGGATACGTTTTTGCAATTGTTCTCGAATTTCAGTACTCCGAAATAACCATCCTGAAAACTTAAGCTAGTGACGAGCGGCAACGTCGGGTTTCATTTTTTGTGCTATGTGGAACTCATGGTCCGCTTCCGCAAATCGGCCGCTCGCCTTCAGGGCGCTTGCCAGGCCGTAGTGAGCGTCGGGGTTGCCCGGATTCCATGCCAATACCGCTTCGAACTCACGCACTGCCTTGGGCCAGTCCCGAGATTTTTGCGCGAGAAGTGCTAGTTCAAGGTGAGCTTCCATGAGCCCCGGCGCTAACCGCGCAGCATTCTCGAATTCGGAGGATGCCTGGGCTTTATCACCGCGGGCTTTCAACAGTAACCCTAATTCAAGGTGCGCTGCGGCGTGATTGGGATTCAACTGAAGGACCCGCCGGAATGATGCTTCGGCGTCGGTGGACGCACTTTTTATTGAATCACCGGTAGCTGGACCATTTGCGGATTGCCGCAATGCCAGGCCAAGCTGGTAGTGAGCTTCAATAAAATCTGGGCTGAGTGAAACAGCCTGTTTCAACTTGGCCGCCGCCATGGTTAGTTCGTTCTTCTTCATGTCGCTCTCGGCGGTTTCTACCAGAATCATTGCTTGTCCAGCATCTGCCTTCCGTGTATTGAGTGCCTGAAGTTGAGCTAATTCCTGGTCCGCTGGTTCCTTCTGTCCTGCCTTACGCAAGGCCTGTGACAGATTCGCGTGTGCTTCTGTAAGGTAGGGATTTAGGTCGATCGCGTTCCGAAACTCTGCGATCGCGCCGGGAAGATCATTAAGTTTAAGAAGCACTGTTCCCAGTAGATGATGACCTTCAGCGTCATCAGGAAGTTGGGAGACAGCGAGATGAAGTTCAGTCGAAGCAGACGGCAAATCACCACCTTCGCGCAAGGCTAAGCCCAGAGAGCGATGTGCGAGCCCATGCTGCGGGTTCAATTTGATTGCCTCACCAAATTGAGTTGCGGCCAGATCCATTTCGCCTTTAAGTCGAAGTGTGAGCCCGAGATTGTAGTGATCTTCGGGATTTGTAGGATCGAGTTCGACGGCTTTCTGCAGATTCTTGACGGCAAATTCCAAATCCCCTCGGTCGACGAGGATTTGTCCTAGGGCAACATAGATTTGGGGCTGCTGCGGTGCGAGCTGGCTTGCGGTTTTCAATTCTTGTACAGCACTCTCGAGATCGCTCTTCTGTTTAAGGCCGGTCGAGTTCCTGTACCTGTTCCATAGATTGAGCCCCAGATTGTAATGGGCCTCTTCGAAATTGGGGGCAGTTCGAACCACTTCTTGCAGCAGCAGAATCGCACCATCCAAGTCGCCAATTCCGGCGCAGATTGCGCTCAGGCCGTATCGAGCCTCGATGATAGCGGGATTGAGTCGCAAAGCTTCGTGATACTCAGCGATAGCCTGGTCAGTGCGGCCTAAGCGCTCGTAGGCCAGGCCCAAATGGAAGTGGGGCTCAGGCAATGTGGGTTCCAGGTGAGCGGCCTTTTCAAATTCCACGACAGCATCATTCACTTTGCCGCCTTCGCCAAAAATGACACCAACATAGTCGTGAGATATGGCATCATCGGGATTCTCCGCAATGGCAGCCTGAAATTCGCTAAGCGCCTTCTCTGTATGGCCTTGCTGCAGTTGGACTACACCCGCTTCCCGATGCTGTGAGGCAGCGGAGAGGCTTTGGTTCGTAGTTCCAGCTGCCTGCGAATGGAGCAAAGAACTGAGACATATAATAATGATGAAAACAGAGACGGTGTCCTTCCGCAGGGCTCTCGAATGTCGGGTTGAGCAACAATGCAGCATAGAGTTAACGTGTCAGAGTATTTGCATCCGCCTGATCCTGCAGATTCCGCAGAACGGAATCCTCAGGGTATAGCTCTAATCCGCGCTTAATTGTTGCGAGAGCTGCGGCTGGATCTCCACTCGAAAGCTCGCGCACTGCCAAGCTCTGATAAAGAAAATTGTTGTAAGGCGCGATTGTAATGCCCCTTTTGAGCACGTCGATGCTGCCCGCAAGGTTTCCTGAACTTACCAGCAGGCGATCGAGAAGTAAGTAATCATAAGCTGAGGTTGAACCCTGATCGATGACTTGGCGCGCGTAGGCAATCGCTTTGCTGGTTTCGCCGTCGCTCGAAGCTTTCTGGGCCAGAGATGAGAGCACGAATGGGTCTTTGCTGCCTTCCTTGGACAGTTCATCCAAAAGGCGAAAGTAGTAAGGCTTGAATTCGAGATGCGATCTTATGAGTTCCTGGCGATAAGCCCGCAACAGAGCCACGGCTGGAATTCTGTCTGTCTTCCCGGGAACCGCGTTGACGTGAATGAACCCTGTATCAGGAAGCGTTGTTTTGAAGGCTATCTCAGGATACGGTTCGTCCTGAGTACGAGTGATCCTGTGGTCCGTGAGAATCGAATGTGAAACGGTGAGCGCTGGCTGCCTTGGCATATGACAGCTTGAGCAGGCATCGACGGGACTCTGAGCTAACCGTTTTTGCAGGTCGAAAGAGCAACTCTTCTCGGCATGGCACTGAAGGCATCTGCTACGGAAATACTCTGCAGTCTCTTCTTGCGGGGGTTGCAAGTGCGGATCATGGCAACTCTGGCATCCCAACTTTCCCGCGCTGCCTCGGTAACACTTGCTCAAAGTCATTGAATAGTAATGTTCAAGCAGGGGAGATTGGGTGTCACGTAGATCGATGGGCGCCTTAAGGATTAGAACCGTGTCGTTCAGTGCAGTACCAGGACGGAAATCGCCTTCTGATTTGCCGGGCTGGAGGGATCGAATATCGCCCTCATGACAACTCATGCAAATGTTGTCAGCCAGCCAGGGCGGAAGCTTTGCGGGATTGACGATCGAGCGATCGACTTTGCCGGATACCGGCGCTCCCGCCAGCCTCTCCCGCACGTGCAGTTCGCCGGGCCCATGACATCGCTCGCAGCTCACCGCCAACTCGCTGATTGGGGGATCTTCATATAGTCCTTCACGGCCTTTTACAGGCTGCGTTTTGCCAGTGTGGCAGCCAATGCAATCTGCGGTGATGGGAAGGCTGAAGCCTAAGTCGTGGACTTCATAGTTTGGGGAGAGGTCCCAGGCTTTCTTGGCCGCGTAGTAAGAGAGGGGCGCTTGAAAGAGGTAATTACCGCGTCGCACAATAGGAGTTGCGCCGTTCGCCCCGGTGCCCACCACAAATTCCAGTTCTTCCGTGTGTCGGAAGATTTCTTTGCCCTCGGCGTCGAGGCCATATTCACTTTGGTAAACCTTGGAATCACGAGAGAAGACTTCGTAGTGCCGATTGTATTTTTCGTTGAATAGATCCACTTTCTGGCTTAACCAGCCCCAGTCGAGGATCTTGCTAGGCAGTGAGGTGGAGCGGCCCATATCAGTGTGGGAGAATTTGTCGTAAATGGCGAAGTGACACTGCCTGCACGTTTGCGATCCGACGTAATGGACGCCGCGGGCGGTATTGCGGAATGGTGTTCCGGAGTTGCCTGGTTGGGGCTTAGAACTGTGCGCTGGAGATTCCTGTGCCGGGCTCGACAATGTAATCAGCAGGATCAAGCTGATAGCCCAAGCGGCATGACGAAGCATTTTGAGCTGGCCATCCGCATTGTGACTGAGCGAGCCGCGTAGGATCATCATGCTCAGCGAGCGGCTTGCGCCTGCAAGGATGAACTCGCGTCCCGCCGCACCAGACGTACCAGTTCCTTCTTCAGGTCCTGACCATGGTCCTGGGAATGAAGCTGTGTGACTCTGGCCATCATTTGGTCGGCTGCGGCTTTCTGGCCCTTCTTCCGATAAGCCTGGGCCAGTGTATAAAGTGGGCCTGAGTCATTCGGATCAAGCGCAGTCGCGGCCCTGAGTTCAGGTATAGCGCGATCAAATTCGCCCTGCTTGAAAAGTAACTTCCCCAGCTCCGCATGGGAGTGGGAGAATTTGGCATTTAGGCGAATCGACGCCTCGAAGGCTTGCACGGCTTCGTCCGCCGCCGCCGTGCCCGACTCCGCTCCGGAGTGAATCAGGGCCACGCCAAAGACGTACGGGACCAGATAATCTATCCCCGGCATCTTGCTCTTTTCCCGCAGCACTTTTACCGCCTTCTCGGTCTGGCCGCTCTGTATCCATATCCATCCGAGAGCAAAATATGGAAGTGATCTATCGGAAGCGATGCTGCTGGCGGTTTCGAAGTCCTTTTCGGCGGAATCGAGGGCTCCGCGCATCACGAACGTCACGCCACGCTGGATATACAGACGGTACGAATTCGGTATGTAGTGAATGCCGACGTCAATAATGTCTTTGCCGAGAGAATATTCTTCGTATTCAAGGCAAACCGAGGCGAGATCGACATAGTTGTCCTCTGACTCGGGCTCGATCTGCGTCGCGGTGCGCAACGCGTCGTAGGCTTCCTGAACTCGACCGCTTTTCAGGTACGCTTCCGAGACCACGTTGTACAGTTCGGCAGTCTTGTAACCGTCGCCAACAAGATTCTTAAATGTTTGCATCGCGTCGGGATAATTCGCGGCTTTGATGAGCATCAGAAGCTGGTTATATCCAGCAGTGTAGGGGTCGCTATATCGTTTCTTGGCCGACCCGAAAAACTCGGCAGCTTGCGCATACGCATTGGCGCGTCCCAGGAGCAGCCCTGCCTGGAAACGTTCTTCCGCGTCATTCTCCGGGAGCATTTTCAAGACGGTATTCGCCTTTGCCACGTTGCTCTGTGTGAGCAAGCACTGTGCATAGTGCAAGATCCAGGGAGTTTTTAAAGCGATGCGCGATTGGCCCCTTTCGTAATGCTTCAGCGCGGCGGGAAAATTCCTGTGCCCGAAATTGATTTCTCCCAGATACAAGTGCGCGATTTCATCACTGGGCGCATCTTTCAGCACCTCGTTGAACTGCGCTGCCGCTTCTGTGGTGTGCCTGGAATTGAATTCATTAATACCCAGATTTTTTCGTGCAGGATAGAAGTGGGGGTCGGTGATCAGGGCCTGTTTGAATACGCTGTCTGCCTTCTCAATCTGCCCAGTCTCGGTGAGCGTGATCGCCAGCAGGTTCAGCGCCTTCAAGTCTTGAGGGGAACGGCGCAATGCATTGTTCAAAGAAACGATTGCTTCCTGAAACCTCTGATGTTGGACGTAGAAGACGGCACAATCGTATTCCGTGGGACCGCAGGGCGCCGACTGAGCTCGCAGGTCTGCCGAGGCCCAAAGGATGAGCGTTGCCGCGGACAGCCGCATGACCTGGCGGAGCATGGTCTAGTTGTACAACAATGCCCCGGAGCAGGGGACGTTTCTCAGATGCTCCGGAGCGCGATATTGTAGTTCGCCTAGAACGAAATCCTCAAGGCGAACTGAATGTCCCTTGCCGGGTACGCCGAGACGGCGTGTCCGAACAACTGAGGATTAGCCGCCAGATCATTGACAACCTGGGTCAGATTTACGCGGTTAAAGAGATTGAAAAATTCGGCCCGGAATTGCAGTTTCGATCCTTCGGAGCCGACAAACCATGGCATTTTGATGTTTTTGATCACTGAAAAGTCCGTGTTGGCGTACCCAGGACCATGAAACGTGTTTCTCCGAAGGTTTCCCTGCAGGCCTGGCGTTGGCTTTGGAAAATCGGAGATCTGAAAGATACCTTGCAGGTAGTCCGATCTCGAGAGGCCGGTTTTTGAGCTCCCGAAACTCGGAACATTTGGGTAGTCCATGTTTACCCCGTCTGCGTTGAAGTCGCAGGTGGGGTAGGGAGCCGTGCAGATTACCGAGAACGGCGGCCCACTTTGCAGGATAGTCACATTCGTGAGTTCCCAGTTCCCGAGGACCTTGTTCATCAAACCGTCGCCATGTGGACTGGGCACCGTCCACATCGTCGTAAATGCCAGCCTATGACGAATATCGAAATCAGCGAGTCCGCGCTCGCGGCTGTCGTTGTAAGCTTCAGCGTGCTCGGGAGCGTCGTGCTTGCTCGACTGGTCAATCGCCTTCCCGAAAGTGTAGGCCGCATCGAAGATCAAGCCGTGCCCTGCGCGTTTCTTTAAAGCCGCAGTGAGCCCGTGGTAATGGCTGCTTTCGGTGGACTGGGCGTAATCGATATCGAAGAATCCCGGCTGCAGCCCGGTGAAATTGCCGTTGTGCTGAATCAGGTCTCCGGCGAAACGATTCAGGTTATAACGGGTGTACTCGTGTCGTCCTACCGAGCCTATATAGTTGAGCTCTGCGACCAGGCTTGATGACAGCGCGCGCTGGACCCCTAAGAACCAATTTTCCATGTACATGGTCTTCAGGTTGGGGTCAGCCACAACCACATTCGCTCTGCCGTGCAGCAATCCGTTATGCGGGTCGAGTCCCGTCTGCAGTAGTAGCACCCATTGCGAACAGGGGCTGAAAGGATGGATTGTTGACGTTTGCTTCCGCCAGCGCAACCCTCGGGACATTGGAAAACCCCGGATCATAGAGCTGGTTCGAGGGCCGATCGTAGAAGATTCCAAAGCCGCTGCGCACCGACATCTTACCTTGTTTTGTCGGGTCCCAAGCGAAGCTGATCCTCGGACTGACGTTGTTCATTGTGTGGTTTAAGAGGTGCTTTTGGCACTGCATGACGCCGTTAGCAATGCGCGCCTGAAGAGTGGCACCTCCGCTGGGGAAGGTCATGGTACAGATTCCCTTATCGCCCTGTGCGTCCGAAGGGTTAAAAAAGTTTTCGTAGCGAACACCCAAATTCACGGTCAAGTTGGGCTTGAGCTTCCAGTCATCTTGCACGAACGCCGACAGGGAACCCGTGCGGATAAGGCTAAACAGTTTGGTGAGATGCTGTCCCGTTACCGGATCGAAACCGATGTTGCCTTCGTCCGTGGCGTAATCGGCCGCGAAATCAAGGACGTTCGCGAAGGTAAAAATAGGCCGGTTATACACTCTCGACGACTCATGATCGGCGCGTTCCCGGCTGACCCGCCCTCCAACTTTCAGGTTGTGTGCCCCGCGCGTGAATGAGGCCACATCACGCCACTCGAAATTGTTTTGCACAAAGGCATTCGGGCCCCATCCGGTTTGATATCCCTCGATGCCGAGAACTGTGATTCCAGGGACTTCGGGGTGGTTCACCTTTGCTTCGCCAAACGGGCGGGTGGTGGCAAACCCAAACTCGTTCACGAAATTCTTCGACGCATGCACCCAGCCCAGGGCGAAATGCACACTGTAAGTGGGTTCGATGGTGTTGAATCCCGGATACACGAAGGGAGACCCAAACAGCACTTGATTCAGGTCGGTGTGGTTGAAGGATCCGAATATGCGGTCTTTGCCGTCGCTGAAGGAATGATCCAGGCGAATTGTGTATTGCAACCCATTGCGGGGCAGACCGGTAGCAAAGCTGCCAACGCCAGTGACATTGAAATTGCAAGGAATAGTCACTGAGGAATTCTTGAAGGGGACAGGAGCGGCAGGGTTCCCACTTCCGTAGGCTGTGCAATCCGCCGGCTGGCTCGGTCCTCCCAGCAGGCCCGCAACATGGCCCGCATCCTGAAAACCCTGGGTCGGAGTCACGGATGCAGGGAAGTTGCTAGCGATAGTAGTGGAAGTATTGTTGGGAAAGTTGGTCTGCATGAAGTTGATGAAGCCAGGCGTGACCACGGAGGCCAACCTGCCCGTCCCGACTCCCGACCTGAGGATGTCCATCGAGGCAAAGAAGAACGTGCGATCTTTTCTTATGGGGCCGCCGAAACTCCACGCACCCTCATTGCGCCGGAAGACTGGGACCAAGCTCTTGCCGGTATTCCGATCGGTTTGAAACTCATTGCGTGCCTGCAGCTTGTTGTCGGTGTGGTAGAAGCCTACGGTGCCGTGCCAGTTGTTCGAACCTTGCTTCGTGATGATGTTTACCAGCGCGGAAGCATTGCGGCCGTATTCCGCAGAGAAATTGTTTGCGGAAACGCGTAGCTCTTGAACGTCCTCAGCATTGGGGTTGATATTTGTTACGCCATTGCGCTGACTGGAATCAATGGAGGCAGAATCGATCAGATAGCTGTTCGATTCGGGGCGGGCGCCATTCGCGCTCAGGTTGATTCCGTACTCCGGGTTGAAAATGTCTCCACTCGCCTGGGCGTAGGCTTGACCACCGCCGCTGGCTAGGCCGGTCACACCGGGAGTCAGGACTACGAGAGTGTAAAAATTCCGGCCGGACAAGGGAAGATCGTGAACCTTGGCCTCTTCAATCTCTCCGGAAATGCGCCCCTGTGAAGTCTCTATAGGCGGCGCTTCATCGGTCACTGTCACTACCGACTCACCGCCCCCGACGGATAGGCGCAGATTGACGGTCTTGGTCTCGGCTACTTCGACACGAACATGTTCTTGAATGGTGGTCTTAAATCCGCTGCTTGCCGCGGAGACGGTGTATGCGGCGGAAGGCAGGGTAGGAAAGCGA
>WNFR01008470.1_pt1 | contig 10392 bp, 10 predicted proteins | sample 5400221 | NCBI WGS metagenome assembly WNFR01 (sample SAMN13153357, study PRJNA577476) | soil metagenome | isolation source: 40 cm soil under Madrone tree | place: USA:California | collected 2016-06-14 | reverse complement strand
GGGACCTGTGCTTTTCTTGTTTGTGCTGTTCGGCAGTATTGTCGCTTCCGGAATTATGGCGGTGGTTCAGATATACCGCACGGGCCGTGTCATGGAGACATTTCGTAACATGTGGATACTGGTAAAAGGATTTTTCGCATTTGGATTGAAGAAGAACCCACAGATCTCACTGGACAATCCGCGCCTGTTAAAGTTGCCCTTCGGTGTTGCCGTTGCGGCCGCTACCATCGTATGTTTTTGCGCGGCGCACTGGAAATCTTGATACAAGTATAGCTACGGACACAATGGTCGGTGCCGTTCGTCCGACAGTCTTGTGAATCAGGGAGAAACTACTCATGAATACGAACCGCCTGCTGATCGGGTTGGTCATCGCGCTGGTGATCGCGTTCCTGCTCAGCAGCTTTGTTTATAAGCAGTTTCAAAAGGCCTCCGTGGTTCAGCCGACAACGACACAGCCGCTGGTGGTTGCGGCGTTGCCCCTTCCCTTAGGTACGCGGTTGGACGCTTCGAATACGCGGACCATCCAGTGGCCAGGGAATCAACAGGTGGCGGGAATGTTCACACGCGTTGAGGACATCACGAACCGAGCGATCATCACTCCCTTAGCGGAAAACGAACCGGTTCTGGAAGGAAAACTAGCGCCCAAGGAATCGGGTGCGGGCCTGTCGGCGACCATTCCGGAGGGAATGCGCGCCCTGTCCGTTAGTGTAAACGAAGTGATTGGAGTGGCAGGTTTCGTGATACCGGGAACGATGGTTGATGTCCTCGTTACGGGCCACGCGATGGGCCCTAATAGCATGGCCGGCGATCTGACCCGCACGATTCTGGAGAACGTACGCGTGTTGGCTGCCGGACAGAAAGTTCAGCAGGATCGTGAAGGTAAGCCGCAGACGGTTGCAGTCATTACCCTGCTGGTCTCGCCTGACGATGCCACCAAGCTCACCATGGCCGCGAACGACGGGAAAATTCAACTGGCGTTGCGGAATACAGTGGACAGCAAAAAGAACGACCCTGCGACCATTCAGCAAGCTGAATTATTCACCGCAAGTGGGCCGAAACTGACTATCAAGCATCCCGCCACGGGAGGCGGAAAGAAGTCTGTAACTCCGCCTTCGCCCCCTCCCCCCTACGTCATTGAAGTGATCACCGGCAACAAGCGAGAGAACAAGTCGTTCCCGAATGGAACGGAAAAACACTAAGAGGAAATCATGACAAGACAATTTCAAATGATTGACACTCTGCGCTTGTTCCGTGCCCTTGTTATCGGCGCGATGTTTCTTGGTGGAGCGGCAGTGTTTGCGCAGGACTCCAGTCCTGCAGTGAACCCGTCGCAACAGGCGCCAGCGCAGACTGCGCCAACGCCCGCCGCCAGTCAGGGCCAAGAATCCTCTGAGCCACAGACCCTACACCTTTTGGTCGGACGATCTCTCGTGATTACCTCGCCCTCACGCATTAAACGCCTGTCACTGGCGGATCCGGAGATCGCGGAAGCGATCGTGGTGAGCCCGACGCAGATACTGGTGAATGGCAAGAAGCCGGGCGGGGTTTCGCTGCTACTTTGGGACGAAACGGACCAGAGCCAGGCGTTTGAAGTATCAGTGGACATTGACGTTCTCGGGCTTAGCCAGAAGATTCACGAAGTTTTCCCGGCCGAGAATGTGCACATTGATACGTCAAAGGACGTCGTAATTATCACCGGCAAAATTTCGTCGTCGGCCGTGGCCGACAAAATTCTTGAAGTGGTAAGGGGTGCAGCGGGGAAAGTTACCAGCATGATGGAGGTTCCGCCGCCACTCACGGGCGAAATTCTGTTGCAGGTCCGATTCGCGGAAGTGGATCGTTCTGCGGCCTCCCAGTTCGGATTCAATCTATTGTCTACAGGCGCCGGCAAAACGATTGGGTCGCTGTCGACGCAACAGTTTGGGGGACTGCAATCCTGGAATATTTCTGACACCTTCCCCGTGAAAGGTCCACAACCAAATACGGGAGAAACATTTTCTACGAGCCAGATAGCCAGCGCACTGAACCTTTTTCTCTTCAACCCGAATATTCACTTGGGGGCTGCGCTTCAGGCGCTTCAGGCTAAGAATCTGCTGCAGATTCTCGCCGAGCCCAATCTAATGACCGAGTCTGGTAAAGAAGCAACCTTCCTTGCCGGTGGCGAGTTTCCGTACCCTACGATTCAAGGAGTGGGTACTGGCTCTACAAATTCGATCACTATTCAGTTTAAAGAGTTCGGAATCAGGCTCAGTTTTACCCCAATCCTCGCCGCGGACGGCACGATCCATTTGAAGGTGAAGCCGGAAGTGAGCACCCTGGATTTTGCCAACGGAATCACGCTCAACGGTTTCAGCTTGCCGGCGCTGTCGACGCGTCGTGTAGAATCTGAAATGAGGTTAGCTGACGGCCAAACGTTTGCCATTGCCGGACTGGTAGATAACCGAGTTACGGAATTGTTGGACAAGGTCCCCGGCCTCGGAGACATTCCTATTCTCGGGAAGCTTTTTCACAGTAGGTCCTTTAACAGGAGTAAGTCCGAGTTGTTGGTGATCGTGACGCCGCACATTGTGCGGCCGTTGAGTCCGGACCAGGTTCCACACGGACCGAATTTCCCCCAGCCCTTTTTGGATCCAGTCTCGCCGGCGCAGGGCAGCAATACGCCTGCGTCGAAATGAACGCGGTAAAGCGGAGTTTGGTATTTTAGCGATATCTTCAAGGGAAGAGGAAGCGGGCTTTTCGTTCCATGTTGACTGCAGCCATTGCTAGCAGTGACCTGACGAGCTCGGCGCAACTTCTGGCCGGACTTGAGCAGACCGGTGTGGTTTCGTCGGTCATCCAGTGGGTAGTGCCCACTGATCGGTTGCCGGACTCGCCCGACCAGATGCCGGATGTCGTGTTTCTGGATTTGGCACGAGATCCCGACCCGTTTTTTGCTTTTGCCAGCCAGCTCCGCCGCCTCAAGCCGACTGTAAAGTTGATCGCTTGTTCGGCGGCAGTTCCGCCGCAGCCCACCCTGTTGCTGGAAGCCATGCGCAGCGGTGTGCAGGACTTCCTGGGAAAGCCCGTGCAGGCCGACTCCCTGAGGGATTTGCTGCTTCGCATTCGAGAAGACCTTAAAACGAAGGATTTTCCTTCGCAGGACAAGCTGATCGTGGTGATGGGAGCGAAGGGCGGAGTCGGCACGACAACCGTGGCCGTGAATTTAGGGGTGCAGCTTGCGACGTTTGCTCACAAGCGCACGGTACTGCTCGACTTCGCGCGTCCGCTCGGGAATGTGCATCTGCTGCTCGATCTCCACCCGAAATTCGGAGTTCGAGACGCGATTGACGGTTTAGACAGGCTGGACAGCCATTTTCTTGCAGGCCTGCTGACCAAGCACAAAACCAAGCTGGAAATTCTGGGCGGCACCACCCAGCCGGAAGAGTGGCAGGCGATCGACGTCAATGTGCTGGACCGAGTGGTCAACGTGGCGCAAAATGGGTTCGACACTGTGATGGTTGACATTGGTTCGCAGTTTTCCTCCGAGTGGATCGCGATACTGCGTTCTGCGCGAATGATTCTGATCGTGTCAGAGGCAAACGTACCATCGCTTTGGACGCTCGAGCGGAGGCTACTGGCTTTGAAGGGATTCGGAATTCCGCAAGATCGTGCTCGTATCATCATTAATCGCTGGCACAAGGGTGATGACGACGTTCTTAAGAGTGTACAAAAAGACATAAATCGCCCGATTTTTGCAAGCCTTCCCAATGATTTTCGCAAAGCAAGCCAATCCGTGAATCTGGGTACGCCGCTCATGGAAAACCACAATAATGTTCTGACTAATCGCTATCGACAGATCGCCGGCCAGTTGGTCGGAATTGATACTTCAATTGAAGAAAAGAAAGGCCCTTTGTCTGGTCTGTTTTCATTCCCGACAAAGAAGTGAGGGTAATCCATGTCGCCAATTGTCACAACTACAGCACGTACTGACTTTGGTTCCGTCAAGGCAGCCATTCACAGAAAGCTGATTCAAAAACTCAATCTCGACAAGCTTACCGACGTGAGCCGCGAAGACGTTCGCCGCGAAGTGAGTCTGATTCTCGAGGGTATAGTTCATGGCGAATCTGCTCCCATGAACCTGCAAGAGCGTGAGCGCCTGGTACAGGAAGTACTGGACGAGGTTTTTGGACTGGGCCCCCTTGAACCGCTGCTTGCAGACCCTACCGTCTCTGACATTCTCGTCAACACGTACAAAAGGGTTTTCGTAGAGCGCAAAGGGCTGCTCGAACCGACAAACGTGCAGTTTAGAGATGACGCCCATTTAATGGGGATCATCGACCGGATCGTGTCTGCCATCGGACGTCGGATTGACGAATCGTCACCCATGGTGGACGCGCGTCTGCCCGATGGTTCGCGTGTCAATGCGATTATCCCTCCGCTTTCCGTCGATGGTCCTTGCCTCTCCATTCGTCGTTTCGGTAGACAGCGTGTCACGGCCGAAGACTTGATTCACAATCACTCGCTCACCCAACCCATGCTCGATGTCTTACGAGGCTGTGTGAAAGCACGTCTCAATATCCTGATCTCGGGCGGCACGGGCGCCGGCAAGACGACTTTCTTGAATATCCTTTCTTCACACATTTCCAACAAAGAGCGTATCGTGACCATCGAAGACGCTGCCGAATTGCAGCTCAACCAGGAGCACGTAGTGCGTCTCGAGACGCGCCCGCCCAACATTGAAGGCAAGGGCCAGGTAGCGCAGCGTCAGCTCGTGATCAATTGCCTGCGTATGCGTCCGGACCGCATCATCGTTGGTGAGGTGCGCGGTGAAGAAGCGCTCGACATGCTGCAGGCGATGAACACCGGGCACGATGGTTCTCTAACTACGATTCACGCGAACACGCCGCGCGATGCGCTGAGTCGCCTGGAGACCATGGTTGCCATGGCCAATTTGAATATTCCTGACAGCGCGATTCGTCGGCAGATTGCCTCGGCGATCGATGTGGTGGTGCAGGTCAGCCGTCATAGTGACGGTACGCGCAAGATCATCAGCATTGCCGAAATCACGGGCATGGAAGGCAATGTGGTGACCATGCAAGACATCTTCGTATTCCGCAAGCGCGGGATCAAAGAAAACGGCGAGGTTTTGGGCGATTTTCTTCCTACTGGTGTTCGTCCGAAGTTTGCGGAACGCCTGCTAGTTTCCGGAATTCATTTCTCGACCAATATGTTTGATACCGCGCCGGTTCGCTGAGGAGTTTTGCCATGGGAGTGCTGATTGCCATTCTAACGTTTCTGGTAGTGGTGGTCGTGTTTCTCGGTGTCTGGGTTTTCGCCGGCTCTGAAGGCAGCCAGGAACAAGTCCGCAAGCGCATGAGCGCAGTCCACAAGGCGGAAAAGCGGGGCGAGGCTGGTCTCTCATTGAAACTGGTGCGCGACGAGATGATGAGCAACGTGCCGTGGATGCATCAGTTGATGATGAAGTGGGCTTGGTCGAGTAAACTGCAGGACTACCTGATGCAGTCCGGCTTGTCCATAAAACCGGCCAAGTTGGTTCTGACCAGTGCGATTTTGGCACTCAGCGCGTACCTGATCTCCGGCTATTTTCTTGCGCACTTCTATTTCTCGCTTCCGATTGGCATCGCAGTCGGCTTGCTGCCGCTGGCATACGTGGCATTCATGCGCAACCGCCGCCTTCATAAGTTCGAGGAGTATTTTCCCGAAGCTTTGGATTTGCTTGGCCGCGCGGTTCGCGCTGGACACGCGTTCACGACTGGCCTGGAGATGATCGCCAAGGAGAGCCCGGAGCCACTCGCCGGTGAATTTCGCACCACGTTCGAAGAACAGAATTTCGGGCTTCCCCTTCGCGATGCCCTGCTCAACCTTTGTGAACGTGTGCCCATTGTTGACGTTCGTTTTTTCGTCACCGCGCTCATGATCCAGAAAGAGACGGGGGGCAATCTCGCAGAAATCCTGGATGGTCTCGCACGCGTAATTCGTGATCGTTTTCGCATCTATCGGGAAGTCAAGGTTCGCACTGCGCAAGGACGTCTGACTGCGGGAATCTTGATCGCGCTGCCCATGGGGATGATGATGCTGATGAGCATCCTTAACCCTCGTTATGTGGGCGTATTGTTCAGCGACCCGCTCGGTCCGATCGCGCTGATAACGGCGGCAATACTGCAGGTCGTAGGATCGGCAATCTTGTGGAAGATCATTCACTTTGAGGTTTAGAGAGGAGGAAGATCGCGCATGATCTGGATCATCACAGTACTTACGTTCATTGCAGCAGCGGGAGTCATTCTTGCGTTAGTCTACGCCTTCTCTCCCGGTGAAGTCAGCATCGCTTCCCGCCTCGCACGGCTGGCGGGAATTTCCGTACCCGTTCAGGAAGAAGCCACTTTTGCAGACCGGCAAAAGGAGCGAGTGCGCGACACGCTGGCGAATGTTGGGAAAATCTTGCCTGCTCCCAGTACGGAAAAGGCGAGTCGCACGCAGTTGTTAATGATTCGTGCAGGTTATCGCAGTCCAGAAGCGCTGCTTGCGATGCGTGGCGTGAAGTTGCTTTTCCCGGTAGTCGCGGTTGCGGGTCTATATTTTTCCGGGCTCTATCGTATAAACGCATTCTTTTTCCCGGTTGCCGCTCTCGTGCTGGGGTACTTAATTCCGGACATGTGGCTTACCTGGCGAGTGAGTGCACGCAAGCTCCGGCTTCGTCGCGCTTTGCCGGATGCCTTGGATCTACTTGTAATCTGTGTAGAAGCGGGCTTGGGCTTGGATCAGGCGCTCATGAAAGTCGCGCAGGATCTGAAGCTGTCGCATCCCGAACTCAGCGAAGAACTGCAGTTCGTGAACCTTGAGATGCGCATTGGTAAGACGCGTATCGATGCTCTTCGCGAACTGGCACGGCGTACGGGACTGGACGACATCAAGTCTTTGACTGCAATGCTCATTCAAACTGAACGGTTCGGCACCAGCATCGCACAATCGCTGCGGGTCTATTCCGATGATATGCGGCTCAAACGCCGCCAACGTGCTGAGGAAATGAGCGCGAAAACGAGTGTGAAGATGGTTCCGCCGCTCGTATTTTTTATCTTTCCGGCTTTAATGGTCGTAATTTTGGGGCCGGCTGTAATCACGCTGTTCCGTCAATTGGGAGTATTTAAGTGAAGTAACGCCGATTTTTTTCCGTTCGCCCGCAAGCGGGGCGACCGGCCATTCGAAAAAAGGAGCGAAATATGGACAACGTAACGCTGATCCGGATCGTGGCGGGGGTACTTGCTCTCGTCGTGCTCGGCATCATCATTTGGCGTCGCAAGCGTCAGTCGATCGACTAATTCGAGTAAGAAGGTCCTGCCGGCGTCGGCCGGCAGTTGTCACGGAGAAAAAATGGCGGGCAGTAACGGCAATTACAGCAGATACGTGTACGTGTATAACAAGACTCGGGAAACCTTTGTGGCCACCGAGGCGGCGGTAGCGGATAACTACCTCCGCCGCCTTATTGGCTTATTGGGTAAGACCAAGCGCTGGGCGAAACTCGGCCGCGGGCTTTGGATCATCCCTTCCCGGGGCGTACACTCTATCGGAATGCTCTTTCCGATCGACCTTGTCTTTCTCAACAAAGAGAGGAAGGTTGTTCACGTGGAAGAGCATTTTCGGCCGTTTCGCGTCTCCAAGGTTTCTCTGAAAGCGACAAGCGTCCTTGAATTGCCGCCGCACACGATCTATCGGACTGGGACACAGGTCGGAGACGTGTTGGAAATCACTTCTATTCGTTAGGTTCTTGGTGTTTGAAGTGAGCGTGGAAGTCTGAAATCGCGGCGCTCTTGCCTTGCTCCAACAGGTGCGTTCGTGCAGTTAGCAATTCTTCTCTTTCGCCTTTTGATCTCGACAACATCATGTTATCGGAATAATAGCCGACTGGGTATCCAAACACCTCACCGACTCTATTGTCCTCTCGAGGGGTTATGTATCACATGTATTAAGTCAAGACACGCCAGGGATCAGGCGGGAGGTGCGGGCTCGGTAGGCGCCTCCGAATTGCGACTTTAGCAGCATCTCCTCCGACCGTATGCGTGCTAACGGCGGCGGGACATTAAGTATCGCGAGTAGCACCCCAATTCCAGACCGAAAAGCTAGTCCCCAGCCCTGCGCGTTGACGGGCAATTCCAGATAGCTGGGATTGCGGGACGATGCTGTAGATCCCGGTTGTCATTAGCTTATGTTCGGGCTGGATTGCCACCAATCCACCGACACCGCCCTTGGAGCGTGAATATCGGCCAAAGTCTGAGCACACCTCCTACAATGAACAGCGCGACACCGAACCAACGGACGCCGTTGCCGTCAACGATCCGGAAGCCGCTTTCCAACGCCACCATGCGTCGGTCTCCTGCGTCACAGAAAACCTCGCCCGTTTCCTTGGGTCATAGACACCACCTTCGAAGAGAAGATCTATGTTAGTTGGTGTTGCATTGACCTGTTGAGTTCACCGTGTTTATCAGACAACTGATTGCCGTCAAGTTCCCGTTAAGGTTACAGGGACTTTAGGAACTCGATGATCGCTTCCTGGTCCGGCCTTTTCAATTTTTCAAATTGCTGGATGACGTGGGTGGCCTCGCCGCGGTGCCGCGTGATGGCGTCGAGAAGCGTCAGGGACGCACCGTCATGCATCAATCGCGGACGGAAACGAACTCCCCACAACGGGGCGGTGCGAATCTTGTTCCGGCTGCTCTCAAAATCTTGTTTCGAAAGATACCCGGACATTTGCTGGAAGACTTGCTGACCATAGTGCTCGCGAGTGGCCTGCAGGATTCCGTCGCCGGTACCCACGTCGTGCATCAGGAAATCTCCATACGGGTGCAATGTGAGGGACCCGAGCGCGGATGGAATCGTAAACGTGCCGCCGTTGATTTTTGTTCCTGCCGGAGCGGTGGTCAGTGTCTCGACATGGCAGGTTCCGCAGCCGACTCTGTCGAAAAGACTGGAGCCCTTCTTTGCGGCTGCGCCATTGACGAGCTGCGAATCACGTGCAGGCGCTTTCGTCGCGCGAATGAAGCGGGCGAAGCGATCAATATCAGAAAGGCCGTCGGCCCCGGGCTTGTCATTTGGCTCCGAAGCACTGTTGCACAGATTGGTGACCTCATTGGGTTGCAGGCGATTGGTGATGCCCATCTCGTTGAGATACGCGTCGCCGGCGAACGATAGCAGGCTGGCGTGCTGGTCTTTCCATCCGAAACGGCCTACTCCCATCTGTCCGGGCGCTTCTACGACAGGCACATACAGAATCTGTCCGCAGATTTTCCCGTGTGACGATTTGCACTGTTGCTTGGAAAGATTAATAAGGGTTTGATCGGCAACGGCCTCGACGAAGCCATCTCCCAATAGGTTTAGAGAAAGGCGCAGTGTGCGGATCGTTTCGGTTTCAGGAACGCGTTCTTGAATTTCCTTGTCAGTGAAAGCGGCATTGGGGCAGATGGCGCGATCATTCACAAGAGAGCGGCCGGTGATGACCTCGGCTCCGTGAGCGATCGGGATGTCGGGAGTGCGGAACCGTCCGTCCGGTCCCTGATGGCCGACGCGTAATTCCGTGACCTGGGATGCCGCACCGGAAACCGGACTCTGATGGCATTCGCGGCAGGATTGTGCGTTATATAACGGTCCGAGGCCATCGCTAGGCTGCTCGACCTCGTCAAATTTCATTTGGTCGGCCTGATGCGTCCCATCATCAACAATGCCGTTCGCTTTGTTGTCAAAGCCCGTCGGTGCGTCAGGAAACTGAGTGGTGACAGAAACGAGAGCAAGAGTTAGAGCAGCCGCTACGACGAAGAACTTCATAGGCTCTGCCTCCTCGATCGGATTGGGAGCGGGGCTAAAGGTCTGAATACCATCTTGTCCGTAATACCGCAAAGACTAAAGAAGAAGGGGGAGTACCCGAATCAGCAAAGCCCTCTGCGCCGTCTTCTGCGTCGCAGAAAAAGGTTAATCCCGATTCTAAGCAACTGAGGCAGCACTCCCTATGCGTTGGCGTTCTAGCTCGAAGTATTCAATTAATTGACACTTATTCGAGGTTTTTGGGATTATCCTGCTGGATGCAGGATCAGATTGGGCGTAATTTAGGGCGGGTGTCAAACGACGACTAAAGGCATCGCGTAGCCTGCGTTCCAGACTTATTCGAAGCGCGCCAATCAGTTCAGGCTCAATGGGTTCATGTCCCTTGCTCTTGCCGTCGCTAAGGGTGTGATTTGAAAAAGTTGGGCAAATACGAACTTCTTGGCGAGTTGGGCCATGGCGCGATGGGGGTCGTGTATCGTGCCCGCGATCCAATCATCAATCGCCTCGTTGCCCTGAAGACAATTACGATAGGTGTGGCCGACGATCCTGCGCTGCTAGAGCGCTTCTACCGCGAGGCTCAGT
>WNFR01009188.1_pt1 | contig 10393 bp, 6 predicted proteins | sample 5400221 | NCBI WGS metagenome assembly WNFR01 (sample SAMN13153357, study PRJNA577476) | soil metagenome | isolation source: 40 cm soil under Madrone tree | place: USA:California | collected 2016-06-14 | reverse complement strand
GCATTTGTCCCGGAGAAGCGGCTGGGGATCGTCATCCTGGCCAACAAGAATTACCCTATCGATGAAAGAGTAACCGCCGCATACAAAATCCTCACGGCACTTGCCGATGGAAAAGGTGGAAACCGCAAATAGTTCCACGCGGAGCCGATCGAGAACTCGGGATTCAAGTGGGACGAGTGTGTTGTGTTTTGTAGGTTGGACATTAACAATCCGCGGGCTGTCGCCGGCGGGATTTAAGAGGGAGCGCTGCGTCGCTTTCGTAGGCTGGACCTTAACGATCCCCCGGCTGCCGCCGGCGGGATTTAAGAGGGAGTGCTGTGTTGCTTTTGTAGGTTGGACATGAACAATCCCGCCGGCTGCCGCCGGGGGGATTTAAGAGGGAGCACGGAGTTGTTTTTTGTAGGCTGGACGGACGAGTGTGTTGCGTTTTGTAGGTTGGACATTAACAATCCCGCCGGCTGCCGCCGGGGGGATTCAAGAGGGAGCACGGAGTTGTTTTTTGTAGGTTGGACCTTAACAATCCGCCGGCTGCCGCCGGCGGGATTCGATAGGAGCGGGGGACAAAAAAGGAAAGGCGCGATCAAATCGATCGCGCCTTTCGTATTTCAGGTTGTCGGGTTGTGTTGTTATTGGGAGTTAATTTACGGGTATTGAAACAGTGGCGCTGCCAGCCTTGCCGGTTGGGAAGCGCTTCTGTCGCGCGATTCGCTGGGCCATGCCGTCACCACCCGAAGTTTGAGTGACCCGTCCGTTTTCGTCATATGTAACCTGGACTGAGACCATCTTTGGAGCTGCTTTTTGAGCTTCCGGTTTGACAGCTGCAGGCTGACTTGCTGCCGCTAAAGGCTGAGCTTTATCGGCGCGCTGTCGCTCCCGATCCCTGGCTTCCTTTTCGCGTCTTGCAGCCAGTGCCGCATCGTTTGACGATGCACCTGTTGCAGGTGCGGTTTCAGGACTGGAAGAAATGTCTCCACCTGGTTGTCCAGTCGAGGAAGTGGTTGGTGCTGAAGGTTGATTAGACGGTTGCGATCCGGCGACCGGAGGCGTAACGACCGGGGCTTTGTGTTTGTACCAACCCGCCGGAACTCCGATGGCTGCCACACTCAGAACGACTGCTGCGGCCACGCCGGCGAACATTACTTTGTTTCGGCCGCTGTCATTATTGACGCGGTCCATGGTAAGAGAGAACGGTACCTCTACCGCTTCGTCCTGGTTTATCAGTTCACGATTCTCATCGGTGACGTCAGGGTCAATATTCCTTGTTGAAGGGTCAACCACAGGTTCACCTGGTACGATGCCTTCATCCATTCGCCGAAGTCCTTCGAGCGCGACGCTCGCCCACGGCTGGTGGATAGTCCTTTTTGACGGCTCGATCGCGGCGTTGAATTTAAACGAAGCGTTCTCCTGCGTCAGAGCGTAGTGGACGGCCTCGACGCCGACGAGCGAGCCAATCTTCGCATCGATAAGTTCGCCGCGCAGGAAATAGAAGTATCCAGGACAACGGATGTAAGAGACTTTAAGGCGCCCTGTCTTTCGCTGATTACAAAAGAACTCGATTAATTCTGCAAGCGACAGATCGCTAAGTTGACCGGTGAGTGACATAGTTTCCTCTCGTTTTCATGGGGCGATTGCAGAACGCAGTACGATCCCAGACTTTAAAATTCAGATTTCGTTAGATAGTTACTTTGCCATTGCAAAGGAGTAATTAATTGTTCCCGCCACCTTGACCGGCTGTCCGGAAAGCGTAGTGGGTGAAAACTTGGCCTGATATGCAGCCTGCACCGCTGCCTGCTGCAGCAAAGGGTGACCAGAGGTTGCACGGGCAGCGATTACTTTGCCGTTAACGTCAATTATCACTTCCACTATAACCACACCTTGCGCGCGAACGTTCCTTGCGGTGTCGGGATAATTCGGTTTGGGAAGACTAAGAGCAGATCCGTTAAGCACGCCGCCCGAAACCGGCTTAAGAAGTGGTTTTGGCCCTGGAGCTGATTGGGGCGGAGCACTGGGCGGTTCCACATCCGGTTTATTAGTAGCAACCGTTGAAGTCACGGGAGTTGATGACGTGGAATTGTTCGCCGCAGTCAGGTTCACCTTTTCCATCGAGGTCCCCAACGGTGGTGGGACATTCAACGCGACCTTTTGGTTAACGGCTGCAGTTCCGGAACTTGCAGGGGTTGAAGATTTATCCGGGCTCGAGGTCGCTGGAGCAGGATTAGTAGTGTGCGCAGCAACTGCAGCCGGCGCGGTCTGCTGTTGGGACATCTTTGCCAGTGTAGCTTCATCAAGGTAGTAGCTGATAGAACGATAGGTAACCTCAGTCGGCTCGAAATTCAACTTTCCGTTGTCGATAACTGCGACCGACGTGGTCATCTTCGTCCAGTTTCCAATGAAGTCGTAATCGTATGAGTACGCCTCTTTGCTAAGCAGCGATCCATCGCTATTTAGCAGAGTCATTTCGCTGATGTTTCCCTTGTCGTCGTATTTATAAACTTCTTTGCCGGTCAATGCCGCGCCGGAAACCGGGTAGTAGGCATTTTCCGTCTTGCCGCCCTTTACGTCGTAGGCGACTGTTTCAAGAAGCAGGTGCGGGCTTTCGATGACTTTGCCCGTTTTGTTAGACAATTTCGCCATCTCTGTTCGAACTCGTCTAACCGGGCCCATCAGTCCGTCGCGATCACGATCAGTTTCAGCGCCAGAGGCTTTTAAAAGAGGAGCCTGCGCCATGGTTACAAGTGAAAATACTGTGAATAGGAAAAGGGAAAAGAGGATGTAGTCGATTCTTCTCGGCATGTCTCAGACTCCTGAAATCAAACAAACATGTGGCAAAGGTTTCAATAGCAAGTGAGGGCAACGCGGAGCCCGACTTGTGTGGGTGTTCGGACCCGGGGATCAGTTTCCGCCGCAAAGCGCGAGGGCGGCATTGGCGAATATACAATGATTAACAATGTTTGTCTAGGCAAAACTTCGTTGTTTATTTCGTCACTTGCGGATTTCTTATCGAACCCTGTTTCGGCGTGGGCATATTAAAGGACGGATTTTCAGCTAAAACCAGTCTTTACAATAGGTTTGGTGTCGACCGGAAAGACTTTTTGCGAATACCGGCGGGCGATTAGTTTTGAAATCTCCGTTAACATTTGGACGATCACAGAGGATGAGAGGCGGAGCACCAGCCAAAGAAGTCGGTGTGGGAAGTATGTGTATAAATTCACCCGTGCTCAATTTGCAGCGTTTCCGTCGCCCCTTCCAGGGGCTCTGAATTTTTTGCGGGCTGACCCAGGGTTCCTTCGTCACCCTGGGCTAAATTCCTACGCCCAATCCTGGGCTGAAATCCAAATACAAACTTCTTGTTAAGAAAAAAAGAAGTTACGGATTTGCATTGCAGAGGGAAAGTCTCAGAGGAGCTTGATTGATGTGTCTTAAATCTGTGTTACCGATTCAACCGGGATATCGAACCAAAGCACTGACCACGGAATCGATCACCGGAGTGGCGGTTGTGGCTGCGGTTTCATCATTGCAATAGATGGAGAAAATGAGCTGCTTATTGTTCCGAGTAAGGGCAAATCCGGAAAGGGAGTTGACGTAGGTTAACGTGCCCGTTTTTGCAAAAACGCGGTGTCCTCCGAGGTTGGTCAGTCTCCCTTTCAGAGTGCCATCGCGCGCTCCCTCGGGAAGCGATTCCAGGAACAACTTTCCCCATTTCGACCTCGACATCGCCAGGAGCAACCGTGCTGTGGCTTCAGGTGTGACAATATCAAGTCGAGACAAGCCGCAACCATCCTTTATCGATAAGAGTTCGGTGTCGATCCCGTTGTCCCGCAGCCATTTCCTTTCAACTGCCTGGGCGGCATCGTCATCTCCACGCTCGGACATTTTGCGAGGATTCGGGTCCGGCGCGGTGTAGCCGCGCTCTTTGCCAATGGTGCGAAAAATCAGTTCGGCATTGAGGTTGATACTGTCTTTGTTGGTTTCTTTTATGATTTCAGCGAGAGAGTGACTTTCTACCGAGGCAAGTTCAACCTGCGATTTGGCCCCGGCCGCCTGGGGATAACCGGCAGTGCGGAAATCCCTGTGAGTGACATTTCCACTGATAACGATTCCCCTGGCGCTAAGCGCGTCACGAAATAGGGTCGCGGCCAGCAAAGCAGGGTTGTATACGGCGATTCGAGCGGTAACGGAGCTGCCAGCAAGAGGATAATTCCCCCAAATGTGTAGATCGTTACCGGAAAGTCCTCGCTCAACTCCAACGGTCATGGCATCCGATTTTTCCGCGGTAAGCGCATCATTCTTAACAGAGAACAAGGCGGAGTCGTAGCTTAACTTAACAGCGGCAGGTGCTCCCTGTGTCGTGCCCGGGCCTATTTCGACACCTATCTCGTTGCCATTTACGGTCAGGGCGCTCGGTGTTGCGCCGTAGTACCACTGCAAGTCATTCCATAACCATCCATCGCCATACCGCTCGGCCCGAAAATAGCTCTCGTCACCAATGATGTCGCCATTAATACGACGAACACCTCGAAGGAAGAGAGCATTCGCGAGAACAGAGAGTTGCGCTTGATTCCCGGCAACACCTGCCGAATTGAGGTCGGGCGCACCGCGGCCAAAAAGCGTCAAATCACCGTTAACGGTTCCTGACGAGTCTGGATTTTCGGCAGCGAAAACCGAAGTTCGCCACCTATAGTCCGGTCCAAGAAGGTCCAGACCTATGGCTGTGGTAAAGAGCTTCATATTCGAAGCAGGGATAAAGGTACTGTTGCCATTTCGGGCGTAGAGAAGCTGACCGTCAGGCATCGTCACATAAATGCCCCATCGTGCACCAGATAAGTTACTCTCATTTATGATCAGGTCGATTTCACTTCTTAATGCAGCCGCCTCGTTTGTTTGAACCGCATTTCCAGTGTCAGGAAAATCAGGATTTGCATTCTGCCGCAACGGCGTTGCAGGTCCAGGATTTACCGCCGAATCATCGGTCGACAGAGAGCGCGGAGCGTTGCATGAAACGGCCGTTAACAAACAGAGGAAGAAGATGGGTAGAGTAAAATAGAGTCGACGGACGAAAGCCGGCATTTGGATTTGCTCCATGACTCAACTGGCGAAGAGTGACGACGTTCGACCGGTTGCAAGGACCTCGCGAGCAGCAATATATGCCTGTTCTACAGTCAACTGGGTGATGGTTTTGCCAGAAACGACGCGATGAGATTCACCGAACGGAATGAAGCTTCGGGGGGCTCGCTGGTCCAGCAAAATTACTACGCTGGTTCCAACAGCCGCCGCGATGTGCATTGGACCTGTGTCATTGGAAATGAATACCGAAAGGCGGGCCAATGCCGAGGCAAGCTGCGGTATAGTTAATTTATCAAAGACAATTGTCGACGGCGGGAATACCCCACGTGATTCCTTCAGAAGGTCGCGTTCTTCAGGGCCAGCAAACAGGACGACTCGCACACTGTCGTTTCTTACGAACCGATCAGCGAGCTCTGAAAAACAATCGATTGGCCATCTTCTGCTGGGGTGACCAGCGCCGGGAAAGATCCCAACCAGTGGAACGCCCCGGTCAGCTTTTTCCCTTTTCAACATCTTCTCGACGGCGTTGTCGTCTCCGACTCGGGTCTTCAATTGAGGGGTACGCGCGGCATTCCTGATCCCAAGCGGAATCAAAACATCCAGGTACCGATCAACCGCGTGTTTCAAGGGACTTGTATCTTCGACCGGCGGTGAAGGACGAAAATTTGAGAGGAAATCCAAAGATCGGGAAGGACGACGCGAAAAGAGCCTTTGTGGCGCGCCGGAAAGAAATCCCAGAATATTGGTTTCAGAAAGGCTGTGAAGATCAATGACGAAATCAAATTTTGCGCGGCGCACGTCCTGAACAAGCTTTCCAATCCGCCAAATCGAATTCACCTTAGGTCCATCGCGCAGCGCGACCCGGTCAACAACCAGAGTCGCATCTGCATAGCCTGAAAGATCCACGATCGCCGATGCTGATGCGCCGACTGCGACAGTGATCCGAGCATCGGGAAATCTCAGGCGCAGTGCGCGTAGTGCGGGCAGGCTGACGACCACGTCGCCGAGTTGGCCGAAATCGATGATAAGAATGTTTCGCGGTTGAAGAGTCACGAAATCACGCCACGGAAGATTGGTACACAAAGAAATTTTGAATTTCGAATTTTGAATTTCGAATTGCTGAAGTCACAGTATTTCAATTGATGATAAAAATCTCGCCAGGAAAACAAGAAGTTACAGATTTGCATTACAGATTAAAACGAAGCCAGGAAATCATACACCGGAAGAAAATTAGCCGCAGAAGAACGCAGAAACACGCAGATAAAAAAAACCCGATCAGTATTGGACATTATTTCAACTGAAGAATAATCTGCGCCAACTGGCCCTTCAAAAGAAAGTGCCAATCTCATTTGTATTGATTTAGCGGAAAGGCTGAGCCTTTCCGCTAATCTGGCGGCGGAGCCGCAAAAACGACAGAGTTTCTTAAAACGTACTATGTTCACTCGTCACTTCTTAGACTTTGCAGCTTTCTTCGAAGCCGGCTTCGTTTTGACCTCGGGACGGCTAATTTGATAAAAGGCCGACCGTCCAGGAAACCGCGCCGCGCTGCGAAGATCTTCTTCAATTCTTAATAACTGATTGTACTTGGCAATTCGATCCGTTCGCGAAGCTGACCCTGTCTTTATTTGTCCGGCATTCGTTGCGACAGCAAGGTCAGCGATGAACGCATCTTCGGTCTCTCCGGAGCGGTGCGAAATAATCGCTGTGTAGCCCGCGGTCCTGGCCATTTCGATGGCATTAAGAGTCTCAGTCAATGTGCCGATCTGATTTACCTTGATCAGAATTGAATTCGCTACTCCGAGCTCGATCCCCTTACGAAGAAAGCTGGTATTGGTAACAAACAGGTCATCACCCACAAGCTGGACACTAGCGCCGATCTGTTCTGTAATTGATTTCCAGCCTTCCCAGTCGTTCTCGGCCATGCCGTCTTCAATCGAGATGATTGGATACCGCTCTGTCCAATCCTTCCAGTAAGCAACCATTTCCGCGCTGGACAGCTTTCGACCGTCAGATTTCTTAAAGACGTAGTTTTTCCCATCGTAAAACTCACTTGCAGCAGGGTCGAGGGCGAGCATTACATCGTCGCCAGCCTTGTATCCCGCTTTATCTATAGCGACCAGGATTGTTTCAATCGCTTCTTCATTGGATTTCAGGTTTGGGGCGAACCCTCCCTCGTCTCCTACGCTCGTGGCATAATTGTTCTTTTTCAGAACCGCTTTCAACGAATGAAATATCTCGGTGCCGCAACGCAGAGCTTCGCTAAAGGTCGGGGCTCCAACGGGGACGATCATGAATTCCTGAAAATCAACATTGTTATCGGCATGCGCACCACCATTGATAATATTCATCAACGGTACGGGCAGCGTACGCCCGTTAGGCCCACCCAGATATCTGTACAACGGAATCTCGAGATAAGCGGCAGCGGCTCGAGCGGTCGCCAGGGATACTGCAAGAATCGCGTTTGCGCCGAGTTTGGATTTGTTTTCGGTACCGTCAAGCGCATTTAAAGCGGCGTCGATTTCGACCTGATCAAGGGCGTCGGCCCCTTCTATCTCCGGTGCAATTCGATCATTAATGTTCTGAACCGCTTTCAGTACGCCCTTACCACCGAAACGTTTCTTGTCGCCATCCCGCAGTTCAACTGCTTCGTGTTCGCCAGTTGATGCACCGGACGGAACCGCGGCGCGTCCAACCTCGCCGCCGATTAGCATCACTTCGGCTTCGACTGTGGGATTTCCCCTCGAGTCAAGAATCTCGCGGGCATTGATTTGCTCAATGAGGCTCATTGAATTTTGTGCTCCTGTAACTAAATGTATGAACTTCCAGGGGCGGTTGGTTTGTGGCCAACAACCCAAAAATTGTGCGAGACAACTGCCGGCGTGGCCATAGGTCACGGCCTGCGGACAGTCGAGGTAAAACCGCAAAACTCACTTCCTGCAAAAATCTTTTTTTATGTAGGTGCATTTCAGGAGATGAGTTGCTTGTGTCGCTCGCAGTGTATCGAGGTGTGTTTCACGAACCTCAGTGTGAATTGGCTGAGGCGTGGCTGCTAACAGTCTCGTCCGACTCGCCGGTCTCTTCGGGCCTTTCCAGCCTAACACGAACCACGCGACGCTTTTCAACATGCTCGACATGGAATTTCAAGTCGCCATACATGACGATTTCACCGCTCTGTAAAATATGGCCGGCTTCGTGCATCAAAAACCCCGCAATTGTCATATAAGCATCAGATTCCGGAATATTCAGGTCCAGTCTTTTGTTCAAGTCGCGTACCGCAAGACCACCATCAAGAAGGTAGGAACCATCGCGCTCTTCGATGATTTGCTCGTTAACTTCTTCATCGTGTTCGTCCGAAATATCTCCAACTATTTCTTCGAGAAGATCCTCAAGCGTAAGAATTCCCTCGACGCCTCCATGTTCGTCAACGACGAAGCCGAAATGGACTTTGGCTTTCTGCAACTGTCGCAAGACGTCCTCGAGTCGTGCAGTATCCGGCACATAAAGTGGCGCCTGGAGGACATGTTCCAAACGAAAAGTTTCCGGTCGCAACAGATATGGCATGACATCTTTGCTATGGATAACGCCGATGATGTCGTCCAGGGATCCTCGATAAACCGGCAGTCGCGAGTACCCATGTTGACGAAAAGCCTTTGCTATTCTTTCGAGTGACCAATCGCTGGAAACCGCCGCGACCTGAGTCCGCGGTACCATAGCCTCGCGAACCTGAGTGTCAGAGAACTCGAAAACTTTGTGAATCAGCCGGCGCTCCGCCTGGCGTAAATGACCGCTTTGGTGCGAGATATCAACGAGTTGACGCAATTCGGTTTCAGTATAAACCGAGGTGCGTTCGAGGGAAGGATGGAGTCCAATCAGTTTGCCGAGCGCGGATCCCGTACGGTTCAACAACCAGATCAAAGGACGAAAGACCCTGGCGAACAATTCCATCGGTTGAGCGGCGAACAGAGCTGTTGCTTCAGCGCGTTCCAGCGCGACCATTTTGGGAACCAATTCACCGATGACGATATGTAGAAACGTAATAAGGCCGAATGAAATCGCGATCGCAAGAAAGTGGGAAACAGCACCAGCCCAGCCATTGGCAGCGATGCGTGCCGAAATGGGAAGTAGAACCGTGGCAACCGTGGGTTCGCCGATCCATCCAAGTGCGAGCGACGCCAGTGTGACTCCGAGTTGAACTGCTGAAATAAAGACCGTGGGTCTTTCAAGCAAGCGCAAAACTGCCCTGGCTCGTTTGCTGCCTGCTGCGGCGCGAGCCTCAATTTTCGCCTTGCGTACTGAAACCAGCGCAAATTCGGAGCTTACAAAGAAACCATTGGCGAGGACCAAAAGCAGAACAGCCGCGAGCCTCCAGAAAACGCCTGAGGCGCTCAACGCTTCATGAACCGGAATTTCTTGAAGGAGGAACAAAACGTAACCCGGCAATTTAGTCCATCGCCGTCCGGGCGGTGGCGCGATTCCTTTCGCTCACTTGAGTCAATTATGCGTTTTGAGTATACCACGCGAAAAGCAGCGCTTCATCTTTCGAAAGAAGAGGACATTTGACGGCGGTGGATATTAGGCAATTGTCTTTGTAAGCGAAGCATCAGGAGGAACGTGTACGCATGCCCGTGGACAGGCACCCAACCGTCCGAAGTTGCGGAATGAACGGGCTACGGTTTTATTTAGTTGACCTGATACGAATCGCAGGCTTTAGTGGCCACTTGCCGCACCTGCGACCTGAGCCAAAGCAGGTTGGCGATCATGCCGGTTGCAAGCTTTTGAAAGGGCTTGCTCAACGCGCGGTTCGATTTGACATTCCGGCTGGCGACAAACTGCCGCCAATTCCGAAATTACAAGATATCGTGACCGCTCCAACATTCTCTGTTCTCGAAAAGAGAGAGGTTTTAAATGATTCAAATAGGTCAAATGCTTAAGAACGTCGGCAACTTCGAAAATATCGCCTGTCCGCATCTTTTCTGAAAACTCTTTGAACCGGTCTTTCCAATCGTGCGGCGGGGAAGTGAAATCATCACTGAGGCTCTTAAGCAGCATCTCACACTCACCGTTTGAAATTGGAGAACGAAGACCCACCTCCGTTGCATTGGCGACCGGAACCAGAACTACGGAATTGGTAGCAGCAAGGCGAAGCGTGTAGAACGGGAGTGCCGTCGCCCCGATTTGCTTCTGCTCTATCTGCTCGATGGTTCCGATCCCGTGGTTTGGGTAAACAACTTTCTGGCCCACCTTAAAACCCACCGTATCACCTCCATCAATAACAAAAATCAGACTACGCCGCGCAGACCAGAAACGATTTTCCCTGGGCTCGTGCGAC
>WNFR01020817.1_pt1 | contig 10394 bp, 9 predicted proteins | sample 5400221 | NCBI WGS metagenome assembly WNFR01 (sample SAMN13153357, study PRJNA577476) | soil metagenome | isolation source: 40 cm soil under Madrone tree | place: USA:California | collected 2016-06-14 | reverse complement strand
TTCTTTTTTTCCGACTCACCCGAGGTAGTTGTCCAGGCGAAAGTCTCATTCGATTTCGCGTTGGCTCAATCGATCTTCAGTCATTGCGGGCTGGATCTAATCGGAGGTTGGTTATCCGCAGTTTCGCGCTCACTGGCTCAAGACGGAGCTTTGGTCGCCACGTTTTTGCCCGGCGAGGAGGATTCGCTCCGCACCGGCTGGGTCTATCCCGAATGTGTAAATTACCGGCCAGCGACACTGGAACGCGCAGCCGCAGAAGCGAATTTGCGATTTGAAATTCTGGATTGGAAACATCCTCGGCAGACGTGGGCGCTTTTTGCTGCCCCAAAGTTTGATTCGGGATGGTTCAAAAATAAACCGCTCACATGGAACGCAGGAGTCGAAAACGCGCTGAGAGAAAAGAAACGAGGAAATGTCACTCCTGTGCCCGGAACTGATTGAGCGATGCAATTTGCGAGCAACGACAAGATTTTTGCCGCCCCACAGAAGGTGGAAGATGTGGCTGACTGTTACTTTTACCACACCATGGAACTGCCCGGTCATGGAGTTATAGAGGGGCGGGATTGGGATTTGCGTGGTCGAGTGGATGAGTATCTCGGCAAAGCCGCTTTCGCCGGTCGACGCGTTTTGGAAGACGTGGTCTCAGTCGAAGTAACAGGGGATCATAGCTGGGATTTTGTTCCATATCCAGCCGCGAGGTTGGAAGAAGTGTTCGGCCCACGTCGAATCATCATGCAACAGCTAAAGAATTCCTATTGGTTCAGTCACGCGGCTCATCAATCCAAGGCGAAAATATACTATGGGAACGTTTACAATTTGCCTGCAGCTCTCGGAGAATTCGACATCGCAGTGATGGGTTCCGTGTTGTTACACTGCCGCGATCCACTGCGGATCGTTGAGCAATGCGGAAAGGTGGCCAGATCGCTCATCATCATCGATATGTTCCATCCGGATCTGGAAGGAGCGCCTGTCTGCCGTCTCGCGCCCACGCCGCAGAATTTCCTCTGGCACACTTGGTGGCATTTCAGCACGCAATTCTTCACTCAATTTCTGGCGGTGATGGGATTCACAACGACGCAAACTTCAACTCACCAACAGTACCACCGCGGAAGAGCTTACACTCTGTTTACCATCGTCGGGCGGCGATAGCCAGGGCAGCTTGGCGCTGGCGCAAAATGTCAGAAGCCATTTTACGAACGAGCTGTCATGTCGGGGGCAGCCAAGATATCCCGTGAACTTACCTGTGAACTGATTGACGGGATTCCTCGATTTCGCTCGGAATGACGTTGGCACTAGGCTTTTTGATTTATGAAATCAACTCACCTAGAGCTGGAATTTCCTTTGTCGAAGGAATTTCGGTTTGGAGAAGAGAAGATTTACGCGCTGTACGAAGTTATTCGCCGGCGAGAATATCCCAAAAAGGCGAAATGCGATTGCGAAAAAATCCGACATGTCAAGGTTAACCCGGAGGGGGACCACGAATAAGGTCCGCTTGGAATTCATCGAACGAAATGATGTAATTCATTTTTGCAGTCTGCTCCTCGGTGAGTTGATGATGCTGATCCTCGATTTGTATTCGCAGCGAACGGTCCCCCCAGCCGAGTGAAGCGACGCAACACCAATATCGAGGCGAATGTTCCACTATTAGCTGTCGCAGGGGGTCATTTGGAGCGAGTGAGGCGAAGGATGCGAGGAAGTAGCCATTTTGCTGGAAGTGTTTTTCTGGCCTCAGCAAAATCAGGCTGCCTGGCGCTGGACGCAGGTTCAATGAGCGAAATGCTTGGATAACGTGGAGTGTTTTCTGATGTGAATTGAGCAAGGCGCGAATACGCCCGAAACGTTGATTTTCCCACCGGGTGAAGAGTGCGAGCGCAAACGCCACTAGGACCGTTGCGAATGCTCGAAACATCACGGGGGACGTCTTGCCCACCACGGCGCCAGCGGCCGCTCTGATCGGCGCCCATCGGACACGACTAGTGGCCGCGCCGACGACGATTGCTCGGGTTGCGACGCCAACCGCCCCAGCTTGGCCCAGCAATGTAGAGGGTTTGGAGATTAGCGTGATCACGTCCGACGCAAGCTTGGCAAAAATCATCGCCCATCCAAATAGCAGAATATAGAGGCGAGCGCCGCCGCGAGGAGAAATGAAGGCAAGCGGAAGGGGTGTGATGACAACCCAAAATGCCATCAATTGAAGCATGCGATCTCGGCGCAAAAAAGCGTATGCGAACAGTAATGCCCATATTGCAAGCAGCATCCCTCCCGTAAGGACGTGATTTGGAACTAGGTAATAAAGTTCGCTAACAAAGTGCGCATTCGACTCCGTAAAACGGCGCCAGGAATAATGAGGCGTATATAGTTCGAGGGCGGCAATGACCCACGAGGGGAGCCGGGCCGGTTCCGATCGGTGCTCGACGAACTCCGTGGTGAAATTTCCGGCAAAGCCCGGCCCGTAGATTTTGTTGTAAACGTAAATTGCCGTAATCGCACCCGCAACCAGAGCAGGTAAAGCGTAATACAATATCCAACGAAAGAACCTTGGCCGTTCTAATTCGTGAGGATATTTCAAGAGCTCATAAATCAAAATGATTACCGGAAGCGTGACCGCCATCTCCTTGACGTTCAGGGCACAAATATACAGAGCCAGAAATCCCACGCACTGCGTGGGCCGCAGAAGGAGTCCCTTCTCACGAATATGAATATAGTAAGTCAGTGCCGCAAAATAAAAGAAACCGCAGAGAGCGTCGTAAATGAACGAACCGCTAAACACTAAATTGGCCAGTTGAGCGTGATAGCAAAAAGCAAGAACTCCAAGGAATGCCACCGAGCGCGAAGATGCAAGAAGCCGGGCCAGGTGATAGACCATCGGGATTGACGCGGCAAGAACGCTAATTTGAGCGATCCGATATGGCTGAGGATTTAGCCGAAAAAAGTGATAGAGTGGCAGATAATATAGCGCGCTGCCCGGGCGACCAACGCCCTTCCAGAAGCATACATTTTCCCAGAGTGATTTTAACGTTCCGGTAAACCAGTAAATATACACACTCATTATTTCGTCCGCACTGAAGGCTCCCCCCAATGCTGGGAGAGCAAAGTGAAGGAAATACGCGACAAGGATAATGACACAGAGCATGTCAATCGCGCTGGACTGATTCACCCCGTCTGGCCGGGATTGGTTATCCGAGTTGGTCATGCTAAGCGCTGGGGCGATAATATCCGAAGCGGCGCACGTGAAAAGCGTTCCGCGTCATGCTGTCAAAAGCCCTTTCCGTTTATCACGCTAAAATTCGGATCAATTTAAAAAATGAAAGTCTCGGTCGTCATTTCCTTTTTCAATGAGAAGGACACGATCGAGAAGATCGTCGAGGCGGTTGGCAATGCACCACTGGCGGACCGGGAGATCTTCGTGGAAGGCACCCTGGTCTGTCGTCTAGGGCCCACGCCACAGAAATTTCTCTGGGACACCTAGTGGCATTTCAGCACGCAATTTTTCACTCAATTTCTGGCGGTGATGGAATTCACCGCTTCGGAAATTTTCAAGCACCCACAGTATCACTGTGGAAGGGCGCATACGCTTTTACGCTCCTCTCTTAACTCAGCTACCGAGGCGTCGATTTTCGAGCGGCTGAAATCGTTTATTGGGAGGCCTTGCACGATCTCCAATTTTCCACTGCGCAGGCGGACCGGGAATGACGAGATCAATCCTTTTTCGACGTCGTAGCTTCCATCGGAACAAACTGCCACGCTGTGCCAATCGTCGCCCGACGTGTCATTCCTCAACGAACTAACCGTATCGACAATCGCGTTAGCGGCTGAGCCCGCCGAAGAAAGTCCGCGAGCCTTGATAATAGCAGCGCCGCGCTGTTGGACGGTGGCAATGAATTCTTCCTTCAGCCATTTCTCGTCTCCGATCACTTCGTTCGCAGGGCGACCCTCGATCCTCGCGTTGTAAAAATCTGGATATTGCGTCGAAGAGTGATTCCCCCAGATGGTCATGTTCGTAGCCGAATTAATGCTTACACCAGCCTTGTGTGCGAGCTGCGCGCGGGCGCGGTTTTCGTCCAATCGCGTCATGGCAAACCAGCGGTCACGCGGAATCTCCTTTGCGTTGTTCATGGCAATCAGACAATTCGTGTTGCATGGATTTCCGACTACGAGCACGCGCACATCAGCCGCAGCATTTTTTTGGATCGCCTGACCTTGGCCTACGAAAATCTTGCCGTTGATCCCGAGTAACTCCTTCCGTTCCATGCCGGCCTTGCGCGGTACACTTCCGACCAGCAATGCCCAATTGATATCGCGAAAACCTTCATCGAGATCCGCAGTCGGGATGACAGATTCGAGCAGCGGAAATGCGCAATCGTCCAATTCCATGACCACACCATTCAGCGCTTCGAGCGCGATCGGTATCTCAATCAGATGAAGGCTGAGCGGCTGAGCGGGCCCGAACATCTGTCCAGAGGCGATGCGAAACACAAGCGCGTAACCAATGTGCCCGGCAGCGCCGGTGACAGCGACTTTGATCGGAGTTTTCATGACGCAATTAGACACAAACGCGTCGCTCAGCAACGCCGAAGCACGGCTCTCCATGTTGTGGTAGATTACGATTGTCGATGTATCCGACGAAGCTGACCAAGATCGTCAATCTGTTCGAATCGCTGCCGGAAGATGAACGCCGCGAGACGCTCGTCTCTTATGCGGACAACGCGAAGAAGCAGGAGCCGCGCGAAACTGAGAAGTTCGATCTGGTCGATGTGCGAAAAGACGAGGAATGCACGGACACGGTGGGTGTGTATCTGCAGGTGGATGAAAACGGCAAGGCGCACATCCGGATGACGCTCGGGCCGGAGGTGCAAACGCTTACCCGCTCGATGACGGCCATCCTTTGCAAAGGACTCGAAGGCGCGACCCCGCAGGAAATTCTCGATTTTCCCAGCGACTTCGTGACACGCATCGTCGGGACGGAACTCGTCCGCATCCGCAGCCAGACAGTCTATTACGTTCTGACGCGCATCAAAAGCATCTGCAAAGTTTGGCTCGACCGCGAGCGCATGGCTCGGGTCGCGTAACGCACATGTTGTCATCCGAGCCCCGGAACGCTTTGGGGCCAGCGATCTTCTGCGGCTGCGACAGAAAGCCAAGTCATACAAAGGCAGTCAGTTGTCTTTGATGAATGAAAACCGAATTGCCGTTCGACATCTAAACCATGCGTGGCGAGAATAATATGGCAAAGCTCGTGGCATGGTCACGAAACAAACCAACCTTCGTTGTATTGAATCGACCACCGGTGAGTCGAGCGCCAAGCGAGCAGCCTGACAGTCTTGAATTGCGTTCAGCGCTATCTCAAGAGTCTTGTTCTCCCGTTATCTGCTTCTTGCGACAGTGGCCGCTTTGACGCTTGTAGCCGGGGCTCGTAACGGTTGATATAACTCCCAAAATTGCGCGTCTAATCGGATTAGCCCAATCGGCGGCCGTACGTGCTGTGCCTGAGGATGACCGAATCTAGAGTTCCGACGTGACGTTCGCGCGATTTGGTTTACTGTCCGCGCTGGCCGCAGATGCCGCGAAATAACGATCTCAACAAAATCCTGCTGATCGGCTCCGGTCCAATCGTGATCGGACAGGGTTGCGAATTTGATTATTCCGGCGTGCAAGCATGCAAGGCACTGTGCGAAGAGCGTTATCAGGTCGTCCTGGTCAATTCCAATCCAGCCACAATTATGACCGATCCAGAATTCGCCGATCGCACCTACATCGAGCCGATCACTGCCGAAGTGATCGAGGCAATCATCGAAAGGGAAAAACCGGACGCGATTTTGCCCACGCTAGGCGGGCAGACGGCGCTCAATGCTGCGATGGAACTGAATCGCAACGGCGTGCTGGCGCGGCACGGTGTGAAATTGATTGGCGCGAACGCGCAGGCCATTGCGAAGGGCGAGGATCGGCAACTGTTTAAGGAAGCCATGTTGCGAATTGGTCTTGAGGTGCCGCGCTCCGGGGTGGCGCGTTCGTTGGCAGAGCTCGATCGAATCGTTGCTGAAATCGGAACATTCCCGCTGATCATTCGTCCCGCATTCACTTTGGGTGGAACTGGCGGTGGCATCGCGTACAATCGCGAAGAGCTCGATGTGATCGCTGCCCGCGGGCTCGATCTCTCGCCGGTCCGCGAAGTATTAATCGAAGAATCGCTGGTCGGGTGGAAGGAATTTGAAATGGAAGTCATGCGCGACCGGATGGACAACTGCGTGGTCGTTTGTTCCATCGAGAACTTTGACCCGATGGGCGTGCACACCGGCGACTCCATCACCGTGGCGCCGGTGCAAACGTTAACTGATAAGGAATACCAGATGATGCGCGATGCCGCGTTCGCGGTAATTCGTGAGATCGGTGTCGAGACCGGTGGGTCGAACATTCAGTTTGCTGTTCATCCCGACAACGGTCGCATGGTCGTGATCGAGATGAATCCGCGCGTGTCCCGTTCCAGCGCACTAGCATCGAAGGCAACGGGTTATCCGATTGCAAAAATTGCGGCAAAACTTGCGGTTGGCTACACCCTGGATGAAATCAAAAACGATATCACACGCGAAACGCCGGCGTGCTTTGAGCCGACTATCGATTACTGCGTCGTCAAAGTGCCGCGCTTTACGTTCGAGAAGTTTCCGCAGGCGGAAGCAACGCTTACGACGCGAATGAAGAGCGTCGGCGAAGCAATGGCCATTGGGCGCACGTTCAAGGAAGCACTGCAAAAAGCGCTCCGTAGTTTGGAGATAAAACGCTTCGGGTTGTTAGGCGACGGTGCGGACAAGGATATTGATCTCGAAACGCTGCGACTGAGGCTAGCAACCCCGAACGCGGAACGAATTTTCTACATCGCGCAGGCATTTCAAAAAGGTGCGTCGATTGATGAGGTTTATGACCTCACAAAAATCGACAGGTGGTTTTTGAGGAACATCGCTGATCTCGTTGCCGAAACGGCTTGTTTGCAGACGAAAACATTCTCGCGCGCGAAGAAGCTCGGTTTCTCGGACCGACAGTTGGCGGTCGCGCGAGGCGCTTCGGAAGAAACAATTCGATCGAAGAGAAAAGCTGAACGTGTCGCGCCCACGTACCGCCTCGTGGATACGTGTGCGGCGGAATTCGAAGCCTACACGCCATACTACTACTCAACCTACGGCGACGAGAACGAGCGGCGTGAGAGCGGCAAGCGCAAGATCATGATTCTGGGCGGGGGTCCGAACCGAATCGGCCAGGGAATTGAGTTCGACTATTGCTGCGTTCACGCGGCATTCGCGCTGCGCGAACTCGGATTGGAAACGGTCATGGTTAACTCGAATCCGGAAACAGTTTCCACCGATTACGACACGAGCGACAAACTTTATTTTGAGCCGCTCACTTTAGAGGACGTGCTTAACATCTACGATCAAGAAAAGCCAGAGGGCGTGTTCGTCCAGTTTGGCGGGCAAACGCCGCTGAACTTGTCGCAGGGATTAAAGGCTGCCGGCGTTCCCATTCTCGGAACACAGCCGGAGAGTATCGAGACAGCGGAAGATAGACAATTGTTCGCCGCGATGCTCGACAAACTCGGGCTGCGACAGACGCCGAATGGCTCAGCAGTGAGCACGGAGGAAGCAGTCGCGATCGCACAGAAGATTGGTTACCCAGTGCTGGTGCGGCCCAGTTTCGTGCTCGGTGGGCGCGCGATGGAGCTCGTTTACAACGAACAGGATCTGCGCCGGTACATGGCGAGTGCGATCGAAGTCAGCTCCGAACGGCCCGTCCTGGTCGATCGCTTCCTGGAAGACGCGGTCGAGGTGGATGTCGATTGTATCGCGGATGGCGAAACGACCGTGATCGGCGCAATCATGGAGCACATCGAGGAAGCAGGCATCCACAGCGGCGACAGCGCCTGCGTGATTCCGACATTCTCGCTGTCAAAAAAAGTTCTCGATGATATTTCGGCAGCAACGAAAGCCATGGCGCGCGAGCTGAAAGTGCGAGGCCTGATGAATGTGCAATTCGCCGCCAAAGGCGACGACGTTTACGTCTTGGAAGTAAATCCCCGCGCGTCGCGCACTGTTCCCTTCGTCAGTAAGGCAATCGGCGTTCCGCTGGCGAAACTGGCCGCGAAGGTGATGGTGGGCAGATCATTGCGCGAACTTGGTTTCACCAAGCAAGTCGTACCGAAACATTTCTCGGTGAAAGAAGCGGTGTTCCCGTTTCTACGCTACGAAGGCCTGGATATCTCGCTGGGCCCTGAGATGAAATCGACCGGCGAAGTCATGGGCATGGATGTTGATCTTGGCCTTGCCTACGCGAAATCGCAGATGGCTGCGCCGCCACCGCTGCCGAAAAAAGGAAAGGTCTTCATCAGCGTCAAAGACACTGATAAGGAAGCGGTGATCCCGGTCGCACGCGAGTTTGTGAAGCTGGGTTTTGAAATCATTTCCACAAGCGGAACCGCAGAAGCACTGAAGAAAGCGAAAATCAAAGTAACCAAGGTCTTCAAGATTCACGAGGGACGCCCGAACGTTCTCGACCGCATCAAGAATGGCGACATCAACTTCATTATCAACACGCCCAGCGGAAAAATTCCGCGCGAACATGAAGTGGTCATTCGCAATGCCGCGCTTGCCGCGAAGATCCCGATCATGACGACGGTGCGGGCTGCGCTGGCAAGCGCGAACGGAATCCGGTCGTTACAAAAACGAAAAGTTCAGGTGCGTAGTTTGCAGGAATACAATTCAGATGTCATGCCGAGCGAAGCGAGGGACCTCGTAAAAGCTCGTTGATCACCCTCGGTAAATCGGGTGATCCATCATTTGTTGTGAGATCCTTCACTTCGTTCAGGATGACCGCGCGTTTTATGAGATGTTGAACGTGCATTAATGAGCGTTACGATTGGCCAACATGAAACTTTTATTTTGCTGCTCCATCGCATTTACGCTTGTTGCAGCGGCAACTGCCGAAGAAAAGAAAGAAACTTCTCCTATGAGTACCTCAAACGAAGTCGCGGTGATCAAGACCAGCGAAGGTGAAATGGTCGTGCAGTTTTGGACTGATGCCGCGCCAAACACGATCGACAATTTCAAAAAACTGGCGCGCCAGGACTTCTACAACGGCACCATTTTCCATCGGATCATCAAAGGATTCATGATTCAGGGCGGCGATCCGAATTCGAAAGATGCGGCGAAGGAAAACAGCTACGGACAAGGCGGACCGGGTTACCAAATCAAGGCCGAGTTTAACGATCATCCACACGAACGCGGCGTGCTCTCGATGGCGCGCGCGTCCGATCCAGATTCGGCCGGTTCGCAATTCTTCATCTGTCTCGCGCCTATACATCGGCTCGACCATCAATACACCACGTTTGGCAAACTGATTAAAGGCGATGACGTGCTCGACAAAATCGGCAACACGCCGGTCGAGCGAAATGCACAAGGCGAAACGAGTAAACCGACAAAGCGCGTGGTGATCGAAAGCGTGAAAATCGTGCCGGCTGAGTCGGTGAAATAGCAGCTTCTCTTGTCATGTCGAGCGGAGTCGAGACATCTCTTGCTGTTGCTTTGGAATAAATTAGAGATTCTTCGACTTCGCTCGGAATGACAAACACAACGAAAATCGCGCTCATCCAGATGCGCTGCGGCCCGGAGCCGGAGAAGAATTTCGCGCGCGCGACCGAATTTGTTCGCGAGGCAGCAGGGAAAGGTGCCCAGATCGTTTGCTTTCCGGAACTTTTTCGATCGCAATATTTTTGTCAGACAGAGGATCACAAGAATTTTGAACTGGCTGAAGAAGTGCCCGGCGAATCGACAGCTGCGTTAGGCGATGTGGCACGCGAAACCGAAATTCATTGGCAAATATCGCAAGATGCACGTCCCGGACGATCCGCTTTATCACGAAAAATTTTATTTTGCGCCCGGTGACCTCGGATTTCAGGCGTGGTCAACAGCGCATGGCAAAATTGGCGTCTGCGTTTGCTGGGACCAGTGGTACCCCGAGGCTGCGCGTCTCACGGCTCTGCGCGGCGCCGAGATTATTTTTTATCCAACAGCTATCGGCTGGCATCCATCGGAAAAGAAAAGCTTTGGCGCAGTGCAACATTCCGCCTGGGAAACGATCCAGCGCAGTCACGCGATTGCGAATGGCTGTTACGTCGCTGCGGCGAATCGCGTAGGTCACGAAGCGCCTCCCGGAGGCGACGGCATCGAATTTTGGGGACAAAGTTTTGTTTGCGGACCAGACGGCGAAATCATTGCAAAAGGTTCCGCGGACAAAGAAGAGATTGTGATGGCCGACGTAGAATGGGATCGGGTAAATGAGCATCGCACTCATTGGCCGTTTCTGCGTGACCGGCGCGTCGACGCTTACAGCGGACTCAAGCGGCGGATGATCGA
>WNFR01013708.1_pt1 | contig 10394 bp, 7 predicted proteins | sample 5400221 | NCBI WGS metagenome assembly WNFR01 (sample SAMN13153357, study PRJNA577476) | soil metagenome | isolation source: 40 cm soil under Madrone tree | place: USA:California | collected 2016-06-14 | reverse complement strand
TGCTGTGAAGCCTGGCTCGCCGGCGATGTGACAATGGGCGATGGCTGATTCATGTTCGTTGCAGGGTTGAACCCGCATCATGTCATCCCGGAGCAGGCCGGGATCCAGGTCCCAACCGGCACAGCGCTCTGCGCGCGAGCACGGTCGCGGGAAGCGTTCAAAAGGAGGTGCTCGCGGAACCATGGGTCCCGGCCTTCGCCGGGACGACAGAGACGCGGTACCTTCCTTATTGCATCGGTCGTCGGATGACCTCGGTCGACGAGATTATTTATGCGCCGATAGAAAATGCGGGCCGGGGCGAGCTGCTGCTCGAACTGCTGTGCGAAGAGATCCCGGCCCGGATGCAGCAGGGCGCGATCGCGGATCTGACCGGATTATTGCGCGAGAAGCTCACCGCCGCCGAGATCCCGGCGACGCGGGTGCGGGGCTATGTCACGTCGCGCCGTCTCGCGGTCATTGGCGAAGGCATCCCCGAGGTTCAGCCTGATCGAACCGAGGAACGGCGGGGCCCCCGCGTTGGCGCCCCGCAGCCGGCGATCGACGGCTTTCTGCGCTCCACTGGGCTCGCCTCTATTGGACAATGCGAGATCCGCGACACCGGTCGCGGCGAATTCTATTTTGCCGTGTTGCATCATCCGGGCCGGCCCGCCGCTCAGGTGTTGCCCGAAATCATAAGAGCGGCCATGGCCGAGCTGCCCTGGCCCAAATCGATGCGCTATCCGGCCTCTTCCTTGCGCTGGGTGCGGCCGCTGACCTCGGTCCTGTGCCTGTTCGATGGGGAAGTGCTGTCGCTGCCGCTCGACCGTATCCCAGTCGGCCGCACTACGCGCGGGCACCGCTTTCTGTCGCCCGGCGAGATTTGCGTCGGCAGCGCCGGCGAGTACCTCGATCGCCTGTCGAAGGCTCGTGTCGTCGTCGATCACGATCTCCGCAAGGAAACGATCCGCGTCGAACTCGAGCGCCGAGCGGCCGCTGAAGGGCTCACCGTCAGACCCGATGCGGCTCTCCTCGACGAGGTCACCGGCCTCGTCGAGTTTCCGATTGTGCTGATGGGCGGGATCGAGTCTAGTTTTCAGACATTGCCGCCGGAGGTTCTCGCGACGGCGATGCGCACGCATCAGAAATATTTTGCCTGCCTCGCTCCCGATGGCACGCTCGCCCCGCATTTTTTGTTTGTCGCCAACAATCTCGCGGTGGATGGCGGGGCGACAATCGTTGGCGGCAACGAGCGGGTGTTGCGGGCGCGGCTCGCCGACGCGCGCTTTTTCTGGGATCAGGACCGGCGAGTGCCGCTCGAATCACGGGTCGAGGCGCTCGCCGACCGTGTGTTCCACGCCAGGCTCGGCAGCCTTCACGACAAGGTCGCGCGGATGGAGCGGGTTGCCGAGCTTCTTGCGGAACACGTCCCAGGCGCCGATCGCGAAAGGTCGCAGCGCGCAATGCGGCTGGCCAAGGCCGACCTGTCCACCGGAATGGTCGGCGAGTTTCCCGAGCTGCAGGGGGTTATGGGCCGTTATTACGCGCTGCACGACGGTGAGGATCCGCGCGTCGCGGAGGCGATCGCCGACCATTACAAGCCGCTGGGACCAAACGACGGCTGCCCGACGGCCCCGGACAGCGTGGTTGTCGCGCTCGCCGATAAGATCGACACATTGGCGGCATTTGTCGCGATCGGCGAACGACCGACCGGGTCACGCGACCCGTTTGCATTGCGCCGCACCGCGCTGGGAATAATCCGACTCATTCTCGAAAACCAGCTAAGACTTTCGCTGGGCGACATCTTCCGGGATGCCGCTTCTCATCTCGACCAGAGCCTAGTCAACCGCTCCACTACGCCCGGCGACTCATTGGCCTTCATCGCCGGCCGACTTGAAATCCACATGCGCGCTCACGGCGTTCGCCACGATTTAATCAACGCGGTTTACCGCGTTCTGGTTGACGGTCTGCCTGAAGACGATCTCGTCAGGCTGCTCGCGCGCGTTGCGGCGTTGCGGACGTTTCTCGCTTCGGAGGATGGGGAGAACTTGCTGACCGCCTTTCGGCGCGCCTCGAACATCGTCGCAATCGAGGAGCACCGGGACGGACGCCGGTACGACGGCGATATCGATCCGAGCCTCCTGCGCCAGCCCGAGGAGCGCGTGCTCGCCGATCGGCTCGCTGAGGTCAGCCATCGCGCGGGAACTCTCGTGGAGCGCGAGGAGTTCGAAAAGGCGATGATCGAATTGGCGCGCCTGAGACGCCCCGTCGACGATTTCTTCGACAAGGCCACCGTCAATTGCGAGGAACCGGCGCTGCGTCAAAATCGGTGAACCGGGTCGCGGACTTCTCGCAGATCGAAGGATAGGCCGCGGATGACGAAGTGGATCTACAGATTCGGCGACGGCACCGCCGAGGGCCGCGCCGACATGAGGAACCTGCTCGGCGGCAAAGGAGCGGGTCTGGCCGAGATGAGCAATCTCGGGCTGCCGGTGCCGCCGGGCTTCACGATCACCACAGAGGTCTGCAGCTACTTCTATTCGCACGGCAAGACTTATCCCGATGAGCTGCGGGAAGAGGTCGAGCGCGCGCTCGCCGAGATCGAGCATTCGTTTGGCGCACGCTTTGGCGACCCCGAAAATCCGCTGCTCGTCTCGGTGCGCTCGGGGGCGCGTGTCTCGATGCCGGGCATGATGGATACTGTGCTCAATCTCGGGCTCAACGACCGAGTGGTCGAAGGGCTGGCGCTTCGAAGTCGCGACGAGCGTTTCGCCTACGATAGTTATCGCCGCTTTATCCAGATGTACGGGCAGGTGGTGCTGGGCATCGAGAACCATTTCGAGGAGTTGATCGAAAACCACAAGCTCGACAGCGGCGTCTCGCTCGACACCGAGCTCTCGGCGGCCGACTGGAGGACGCTCGTTGCCGGGTTCAAGGATCTCGTCGCCGAGGAGCTGGGCCGCCCGTTCCCGGAGGATCCGCAGGAGCAGCTGTGGGGTGCGATCGGCGCCGTCTTCGGCTCGTGGATGAACCCGCGCGCCGTCACTTATCGGCGGCTGCACGACATTCCCGCCGATTGGGGCACTGCGGTCAATATCCAGGCGATGGTGTTCGGCAATATGGGTGGGGATTGCGCGACGGGTGTCGCCTTCACGCGCAACCCCTCGACCGGGACCAACGAGCTATATGGCGAATACCTGGTCAACGCTCAGGGCGAAGACGTCGTTGCCGGCATTCGCACCCCGCAGCATCTGACCGTCGCCGGCAAGCAAGCGAGCCGATCGGCGTTACCGGCAATGGAAGAAGTGATGCCTGAGGTCCTGACCGAGCTCTACCAGGTCCGCAGGATGCTCGAGGACCATTACCGCGACATGCAAGATATCGAGTTCACGGTGCAGCGCGGCAAGTTATGGATGCTGCAGACCCGCTCCGGCAAGCGCACTGCGCAGGCTGCGCTCAAGATCGCGGTGGCGCTCGTCGAAGAGGGTGTGATAACGCGCGAGGAGGCGGTGCGGCGCATCGAGCCGGCTTCGCTCGACCAATTGCTGCACCCGACCCTCGACCCGAAGGCGAAGACGGCAGTCCTCACCCGCGGTCTCCCGGCCTCGCCGGGGGCTGCCTCGGGCAAGGTTGTGTTTTCGGCCGAAGAAGCCGAGTCGCGAGCCTCGCGCGGCGAGGCGGTGATCTTGGTGCGTGTCGAGACGAGCCCGGACGACATCCACGGCATGAATGCAGCTCGGGGTATCCTGACGATCCGGGGCGGTATGACCAGCCACGCCGCGGTGGTCGCGCGCGGCATGGGGCGGCCTTGCGTGGCCGGCGCGGGCGACCTGAGGGTGGATCTCGCGAATCGGACGCTGACGGCACGCAACGCTGTTGTGGAGGCGGGCGAGATTATCACGATCGACGGGTCGAGCGGAGAGGTGATGCTCGGCGCGGTGCCGACGATCGAGCCGGAGCTTTCAGGCGATTTTGCAACCCTGATGGACTGGGCCGACGCGATCCGTAGCATGGGTATTCGCGCCAATGCCGAAACCGTCGTCGATGCTCGCATGGCGCGCCGTTTCGGTGCCGAGGGTATCGGCCTCAGCCGCACCGAGCACATGTTCTTCCAGGCCGACCGCATCGGTGCGATGCGGCGGGTGATCATGGCCGAGGATGAAGCCGGACGCCGGGCTGGGCTCGCCGAGCTGTTGCCGATCCAGCGCCAGGATTTCACCGAGATTTTCCGGATCATGAAGGGCTTTCCGGTCACCATTCGCCTGTTGGACCCGCCGCTTCACGAGTTTCTCCCGAAGACCGAGGAAGAATTTGCCGAGCTCGAGCGGCTAACCGGGAAGGACGTCACCGCGATCCGTCATCGCGCCGTGGCGCTGCACGAGGTCAACCCGATGCTCGGTCACCGCGGCTGCCGGCTCGGCATCACCTATCCGGAGATCTATGAGATGCAGGCGGCCGCGATCTTCGAGGCGGCCGTTGTGGTCACCAAGGAAACCGGCGAGGCGGTCGAGCCCGAGATCATGGTGCCGTTGATCGCGACCAGAAAAGAGTTCGACATCTTGAAGGAGATCATCGATCGCGTCGGCAGAAAGGTGATGGAAGAAGCCGGGATGACCATACCCTACCTCCTCGGGACGATGATCGAGTTGCCGCGCGCAGCATTGCGCGCCGGCGAAATCGCCGAGGCTGCCGAATTCTTCAGCTTCGGCACAAACGATCTGACCCAGACGGTCTTCGGCTTGTCGCGTGACGACGCGGCAAGCTTCTCAGGGGTCTATCAGAGGCTCGGGATCTTCGAGCACGACCCGTTCGTGACGCTCGATGCCGAGGGGGTCGGCGAGATGGTGAGCCTCGCCGTCGAACGCGGACGGGCCGCCCGCCCGGGGTTGAAGCTCGGCATTTGCGGCGAGCATGGCGGCGACCCGACGTCGATCCGCTTTTGCCAAGCCATCGGCCTCGACTACGTCTCCTGCTCGCCCTACCGGGTGCCGATCGCCCGGCTCGCTGCGGCGCAAGCCGTTCTGGCCGGCGAAACCGGGGACGCAACCGCGTGAAGTGGCCAATCGCAAGCCTGCTGGTGGTCTTGCTGTGCGCCGCAGTCCCGGCCGGGGCTCAGACCAAGGGACGCTCGCCCGTGCCGGAACCGCCGCTGACTGTCTATAGCGCTCCGACCCCGGCTCCGTTGGCCCCGCCGACCAATCCGGGTCCGGCTGTGGCGCCGCCCAGCGGCCTGTCGCCGTTGCTGGCCCAGCCCGGCCCCCTATTCCCGGCGCCGCGGCTGCGGGGCCCGTCCTATCCGGCCTCGCCAAATCCTGCTCCCGTCGATCAGCAGAAGATGCAGGGCTACGGTAACGACCTACTGGGTCAGCGTTGGCAACTCGAGCGGCAGGGTGTCAGCCCGGACAACCGGCGGTACCGCGAGCTTCAGCAGCAGCTCAACCAACCGGGGTCGCGGTGATGGGCGAAAGCTGGCCCGCCAAATTCCCTGCCGAACAGGGAGGCTCAGGGAGAAAAATCGGATCGGGGCCTTGCTCTGGGACGAAAAGGTATTTTGGTCAAAGGCTTGCAAACCCGGCTGGTCATCAAATCATGCCCCCGGCAGGGGAATTTTGACGATATTTTGACGCGCTGAGCTTCCTCGCGAAACACCGGCCTAGGCTGAGCTGGCGGGTGATGCTAGGTTAGCAATTCTTACCGGATTGATCCCGATTTGTCAATCGTCATCGAAGCGCATCCAGCCGGGTCTCGTGGCGCGGATGGTCGTGTCTCCCGCCTTCAGGTGCTTGCCCTCGACGACGGGCTCGATCCGCAGCAGCGCCAGACCGAGGCCATCGCGGCTCGACCGCATCTCGCCGACCTCGCGTCCGTCGGCCGTCACGATCGTTCCCGGGGGCGGGGCGGGACCATCGATCTTGACGGGCATCAGCCGCTTCTTGATCAGGCCACGGTACTTGGTGCGTGCCGTCAGCTCCTGGCCGATATAGCAGCCCTTCTGCCAGTCGACGCCGTTTAATTCGTCGAAACCCGATTCGAGCAAAATCGACTTTTCGACCACGAGGTCGCGGCTGCCATCGGGAATGCCGAGCTCGAGGCGCCGACGGTCATAGGCCGGAGAGCCGGCGTCGGCGAGGCCGGCAGCGGCAAGCGTGGATCGGAGATCCGCGCGGGGCAGGATGCAGCGCACACCGAGTGCCGCAAGCCGCGGGTCGACAAACGCGACACCCGAGGCGAACGGCCGGGCCGCACCCGGTTCCCCGGAGAGACCCGCCGACGCCAGCGCGCCTTCACCAAAAATTGCGGCTACGGCGAGGTCGGGTTGCTCCTCGAGCACAGCCTTGGCGCGCAGCCGGTAGATCGACAGCCGCCTTTTGAGATCGCCCAGGCGACGGGCTTCCGCCTCGAGCCAGATCGCGCCGCCGACCTCGATCATCATAAAATCGTGCAGGTATTTGCCCTGTGCGGTGAGCAGCGCGGCATAGCGCGCCTGCGCTGGACCGACCTTTTCTGCGTCGTTTGAGACGAGCCCCTGGAGAAAGCTGCGAAGGTCCGGCCCCGAGACGGCGAGAACGCCTCGGTCGTCGAGTAAAGCAAAGCTTGCGTCGGCCATGGCTTGGCGGACCCTACAGCAGCCGGCTAGAGGTGGGAAGGACCGGTACTGTCTCAGTTTGAAATTCTTCGGCTCTAGCAGCATGTTGAAATTCGGTCAAAAAATGCCAGCGCTTTGAAAAATCGCAGAAAAAGGGATAAATTCCTGGCATGATGGCGCACTGGCGGGAGGCATCGGGTGAGCGAAGCCCGCACTGAAGATCGGCTCGGCCGTGTCGAGGAGGACGTTCGAGAGATCAAGACGACGCTCGCCGGCCTGGTTCCGCTGATCAACCGCATCGACGAGCGGCTGAACACCAGCTTGCCGCATCCGGCGACCAAAGCGGAGCTCGCCGATCTACGCACCGAACTGCTAACGGCGCTCGCCCACAAGCCGGGCCGCGGTTATCTCTGGGGCGTCATGGCAGCGATGGTTGGCGCGCAAGCCGTCGCATTGGCCGCTGCGGCACTGGTCTTCTCGGTCGTGCAAGCGCGTTTGCCGCCGCCGGCGCCCGCACATGCCGGCATCGTCCAGCCTGGCGGCGAGCGCGTCGCCGGGGACGCCAAGCAAGACACAGGATCTCCCCAACCATCCCGAGGATTGGTGCTGGACCACCGAGATTCACTTGCCGCTGTTCCCCCAACAGCCGCGGGACATGCCACAGCCGCGGTGGCTAGGGTTGTGCGCCACTATCGGCGAGGCGGCGGTGACCTACGCCCTGTCGCAACCCGAGGCCACCCCTCGCGAACCCGTGCAATTAGGCAAGCTGCCGTCGTTGGCATATGGGGCCCCGACGGTCGAATCCATTACGTTTCGTGCTGGGATATTCGGACCGCGGGGCCGCCGCCCTACGCTATCGAACCATGGGCTCGCGACCCGCTGGTCTGCCCGCAATAGGACCGTTGCCGATGCGCGGCGCACTGCTGGCGATCCTTATTGTGGCCTGCCCTGCTCTCGTCGCCGGCAGCTCGGCGCTGGCTGCCGGGGCCGTATAGCTGCCGCCTATACGACGCCCGCCGCCAGTCCGCGGCCGAATTCCAAACTCAGCCAGTACCGATGACCTGAGACACTAGCTTGCTTGGCAAGCCAAGGGGTGCGGCATATAAGGCGTCCGGGTCGGCGAAATGCACATCTTGTTTGTCACCGCGACGCGCATCGGCGATGCCGTGCTGTCGACCGGTCTTCTCTCATACGTGATCGACCGCCATCCGCTGGCGGCTCTCACCATCGCAGCGGGGCCAGTTGCCGCCCCCCTGTTTGAGGCCGTGCCCCGTCTCGAGCAACTCGTGGTCGTCGAGAAGCGGCGCTGGTCGGCCCACTGGCTGCCCTTCTACGCCGCCGTCGCGACCCGGCGCTGGGATCTCGTCGTCGACCTCCGAGGTTCAGCGCTCGCCTGGCTGCTGCGGACAGGCGAGCGCAGGGTGATGGGCAAGGGCGATGAGCGCGAGCACCGCGTGTGCCAGCTCGGCCGGCTTTTCGGCCTCGATCCGCCGCCGAGCCCGCGGCTGTGGACCGCACCGTACCATGAGCGCGCCGCCGGCGCGCTGATCTCTGCCGGCGCTCCGATCCTGGCGATCGGCCCCGCCGCGAACTGGCGCGGCAAGCAGTGGCGCGCCGAGCGTTTTGCCGAACTGGCACAGCGCTTGACCGCCGTGGAGGGTCCGCTGGCGGGGGCGCGCGTCGCGGTGATGGCCGCTTCACACGAGCGAAGACAGGCCGAACCGTTGCTCGCGGCGATCCCGCGCCATCGGCAAGTCGACCTGGTCGGCAAGGTCGATCTGCTCACCGCCGTTGCCGTATTGCGCCGCTGCGCGATGTTTATCGGCAACGACACGGGGCTCATGCATATGGCGGCGGCGGCAGGCGCGCCGACCCTCGGTCTGTTCGGTCCGAGTCCGAGCACTCAATACGCGCCCTGGGGGCGATACACCGCTCTGGTGCGCTCGGCAGATCCACCCGAGGCGATGTTTGGTCCGGGCTTCGACCACCGCACCACGGACACGCTGATGGACGGTCTCTCGGTCGATGCCGCCGAGGCCGGCGCGCGCCGCCTGTGGGAGGCGGTCGGAAGCGTCGCCGCGTGAACGAGTCTGGGCGAGCGAGCCTTTCGGCTCTGGTCGTAGTCCACAACGAGGAGCGCCAGCTCGGCGACTGCCTCTCCTCGCTCAGTTTTGCCGACGAAATCGTCGTTGTGCTCGACCGCTGCTGCGACAGATCCCGTGAGATCGCGCGGAGCTCGACCGATCGGCTCGTTGAGGGCGCGTGGGAGCGGGAAGGGCCGCGCCGGCACGCCGGGATCGACGCCTGCCGCGGCGACTGGATCATCGAGATCGACGCTGACGAGCGAGTGTCGCCCGAACTCGCCGCCGAGATCCGCCGGACCATCGCCGCTTCGCCGGCCGCGTGGCATCTGATCCCGGTCGATAACTATGTCGGCGGGCGGCTGGTGCGCTGGGGGTGGGGCGCCTCCTTCGGCAGGTCGGCCCATGGCGCGCTGTTCCGCAAGGGCGCCAAGCGCTGGGGCGACCAGCGGGTCCACCCGGCCGTCGCGTTCTCGGGACCGCAGGGCAAGACGCTCTCGTCGCCTATTCGCCACTATGTCGATCGCAACATTTCCGAGATGCTCCGGCGTCTCGACCGCTACACCAGCGCCCGGGCGGCGGACCTGCGCGACAGTGGCGACATCGGCAGCTATGGGCAGAACCTGCGCCGCATCGTCTCGCGGTTTTGGAAATGTTACGTCGGCCGCAGGGGCTATCGCGAGGGCCCGTGGGGCTTTCTGATTGCGCTGTGTGCGGCACTCTATCCGATCCTCTCTTATCTGAAGGCGCGGCTCGAAACCTCGCCTGAGGCCGCCCCTCACCCCGGCCCTCTCCCCGCGAGCGGTGAGAGGGAGGACCCAGCCCCTTCCTTAACCCTCCCCGGCTTGCGGGGGAGGGAAGGGTGGGGGCGAGAGGTCGAGTGATGGCAAGCGTGGTGATGGCTGATGATGGCATCGCCTTTGACGGGTTGATGGCCGAGACGGCCCCGCTCGGCGGTGCCGAGACCGCTTTCGTGGCGCTCGCCGAGGCGCTGGCGGCGCGCGGCCACCGGGTCGAGGCACGCAGCCGCTGCCGCGCGGCAATCGTTCACAAAGGGGTAGGTTGGGCACCGCTCTCGCGCGATTTGCCGAGCACCTGCGATCTCTACATCGGCAATCGCAGCCACCGGGTCATCGGGCTCGTCCGCAGGGCGAAGCGCCGGCTGTTTTGGCTGCACAACCCCGCCTTTTATTTGACGAAGCCGCGCAATCTGTGGCGACTCGGCTGGTATCGGCCGACCCTGGTGGTGACTGGAGCCTATCACGCGGCAACAATTCCGCGTTGGCTGCCTTGCGGCGGACACGAGGTCATCCCCTATGGTGTTCTCGACCGCTTCCGGACGGCGCCGCCACGCGAGCCCCCGCCGCCGACCGCGATCTTCACCTCCAACCCATTGCGCGGGCTCGGTTGGCTGCTCGATCTTTGGATTGCGCACATCCGGCCTGCGGTGCCGACGGCGGAGCTGCACATTTATGCCGGCGGCGCGGTCTACGGCCTCGCCGGAACGCCGCGAGCCCAGGAGATGGAAGAGATTTTGGCTCGCGCCGCGGCACTCGGCGCCGCCGGCGTCCGCCGCTTCCCGCCCGTCGGACGCGAAGCGCTGGCGAGCGCGCTGCTCGGCGCGCGGGTCATGCTCTATCGCGGCGACCCCGGCGAGACCTTCTGTCTGGCGCTCGCCGAGGCGCAGGCAATGGGGGTTCCGGCCGTCGTCAGACCCTTGGGCTCGACACAAGAGCGGGTCATCGATGGGG
>WNFR01008463.1_pt1 | contig 10397 bp, 13 predicted proteins | sample 5400221 | NCBI WGS metagenome assembly WNFR01 (sample SAMN13153357, study PRJNA577476) | soil metagenome | isolation source: 40 cm soil under Madrone tree | place: USA:California | collected 2016-06-14 | reverse complement strand
CTTCTTCGGCGTGATTCTGGTGCTCACCTATGCGGTGGCCGCCGTCGCCCGGCAGGCGCACGAGGACACGGGCGTCAAGCTCGAATACGCGGCGCTCTCGTACTGAGCCTCAGTCTTACCTGCCGCCGCCCTTCACGAATTCCAGCGACTGGCGAAACAGCTCCAGATCCTTCTCGTAGTCGGCGGCATCGGCCCGGTCGATCTGGATCCACTCCTTCGTCGCCGGCAGGCCGGCGGGCTGGAACGGTACGACGTTGTCCCTCGAGAAATGCACTTCCCTCGCGACGGCGACCGGCAGCCGCAGGCCGACACCGTTGCCGCTGATGCAGGCGAACATCCGGTCACTGACGAAGTAGGCGTGCAGGCCCTTGATCTTTCGCGTGCTCACTCCGGGCAGCTTGAGGAGGACCGCGTCGACCTGCGCCTCGCGTGTCGTCGGCATCAGCGCTCCAGCGCCAGCAGGCGCATCACGCCGTGGTCTTGATGTTGAGCTCTTTCAGCTCGCCGAGCTCCGCGCCGTCGTCCATCGAGAAGCGCTCGCCGAAGTCGAACAGGTCCTCGTTCTGCACGCCGGGGTAGTACTGGATCTCCCACCAGTTGTGGTCGAGGTCCTCCAGGTAGAACGAGTACACGCCGTGCTGCATCACCACCGGCAGCACCTGGCGGATCTTGTACTTGTCCTGGTACTTGAGCGCGTTCGCGCGTGCCTTGTCGACCTCCTCCTTCGAGCCGACGTCCATGCCCCAGTGGTTGAGCACGTTGCACGGATGCACCGCGGCGCCGACTTCCACGGCGACGATGTGGAACTTGAGCCCGCAGCGCACCACCATGGCGGGCTTGGCGTGGCGCACGCATTCGAGGCCGAGGAACTCCTCGTAGAACCTGCGCGACTCCTTCAGGCTGTAGCACTCCATGGTGCCGTGCGACATGACGTAAGGCTTGACGATCGAATTCTCCGTCTTGGCGTCGGCGATACCGTCCTGGATCATCTCCCGCGTCTGCGGCATGGCTCCTCCTTCAGGCAGCGGCCTTGTCGGCCTCGGTCAGGAACGAATCGGCATAGAAGTCGTCGGGCGGCAGCTTGCACTGGGCGCTGAAATCCTTGCGCGCCGACTCCACCATGATCGGCGCGCCGCAGGCATAGACCTGCACGCCCGACATGTCGGGGAAGTCGGCCATCACCTGCCGGTGGACGAAGCCGGTGCACTCGGTCCACTGGCATTGCGGCGTCGCCTCGGAAAGCACCGGCACGAACTTGAATCCCGGCCGCTGCCAGCTGCGCGCGAGCTCCAGCATGTAAAGATCGCTCTTGATGCGGCAGCCCCAGTAGAGCGTGATCGGGCGCTTCTGCTCGATTTTCTTCTCGAGCGCGTACTCGATGATCGAGCGGATCGGGGCGAAGCCGGTGCCGCTCGCGAGCAGGATGATCGGCTTGTCGGACTCCTCGCGCAGGTAGAAGCTGCCGAGCGGGCCTTCGAATCTGAGCAGATCGCGCACCTTCAGCTTGTTGAACACGTGCTCGGTAAAGAGCCCGCCGGGGGTCGCGCGCACGTGGATCTCGAGCGCGGTCACGCCGCTCGGGTCGGGCTTGGTGGCGAGCGAGTAGCTCCTGCGCTTGCCCTCCTTCAGCAGGATGTCGATGTACTGCCCGGCGAGGAAGCGGAAGTTCTCGTTCATCGGCAGCCGCAGGCCGAGCACCGCGACGTCCGGCGCGGGCTTGTCGAGGCGCTCGACGCGGCACGGGATGATACGCGGTCGCACGCCGTGCACCTCGCGCACTTCGATCGTCAGGTCGGTGAGCGGCTTCGCCTGGCAGAGCAGCGCCAGGCCTTTGGCGCGGTCGCTCTGCGGCAGGTAGGTCTCGTGGGCGAGGCCGTAATCGACTTTGCCCTCGAGGATCGAGCCGCGGCAGGTGCGGCATACGCCGGCGCGGCAGCTGTAGGGAAGCATGTAGCCGGCGTCGAGCCCGGCCTGCAGGACGGACTTGCCCTCCGGCACCTCGTAACTGTGGCCGCTGGGCTTCAGCGTGACGCGATGAGCCATGGGAGAGGGCAATTACACCATGGAAAGGCCTTGCGTTTCCGCCGCGCACGGGCGTATATGGCGACGATGGAATTCGGCTACTTCACGCTCAGCGACAACCACTATCCGAACAATGCGCGTTCGGCGAACCAGTTCGTGCTCGAGATCCGCGAGCAGGCAATTTTCGCCGACCGCATCGGCATGCACTCGGTGTGGATCGGCGAGCACCACTTCGATTCACTGGGCGTGAACTCGCGGCCCGACCTCGTGCTCGCCAACATCGCGGCGCAGACCAAGAACGTGCGCCTTGCGCCGGCGGTGAACGTGCTGCCGCTGCATCACCCGGTGCACGTCGCCGAGTGCTGGGCGACGCTCGACCTCCTATCCGGCGGGCGTGTCGACTTCGCCACCGGCCGCGGCTACGACCGCAAGGAGTACGCGCCCTTCGGCGCCGACTTCATGGCCTCCGCGGAGCTCTTCGAGGAAGGCATCGACGTGCTGCTGAAGGCCTGGAACTCGCCCGGCAAGTGGTCGCACAAGGGCCGCTTCTACGATATCCCGGAGATGGCGATCACGCCCAGGCCGGTGCAGCAGCCGCTGCCCTTCTACGTCGCCTCGTTCTCCAAAACGAGCGTCGAGATCGCCGCCCGGCGCGGCCTCAACATCATCTACGCGCCGTTCGCCGCCGGCATGGTGTTCGGCGGGCTCGACAAGGCGGTCGAGAGCTACCGCGAGGCCTGCGCGCGCGCCGGCCGCAGGCCCGGGCGCGCGATGTGCAGCTACTTCGTCTACATCGCCGACGATGCGCAGCAACAAGACTACGGCCGGCAGACGCAGATGGATTACTTCAACCACTGCGTGCTGCAGGCCTTCCCGCAAAAGCCGGAGGACGCGCCGCCGACGATGCAGTACTTCATGAAGATCGTCGACATCCTCAAGAACATGAAGAAGGAGGACCTGTCGGAACGCTCGATCCTGCTGGGCAGCCCGCAGAAGATCATCGACACCCTGAAGAAGGTGGAGAAGTCGGGCGTCGAGGAGGTGATCCTCTACTTCAACGTCGGCAGGAAGCCGCACAACCTCGTTAAAGAGCAGATGCAGCGCTTCATGCAGGAGATCGCGCCGCACTTCCAGGGCAAGCACCTCGAGCGCATGAGAGTCGCCGCCTGACCGATTACCACCAACTGTGTTACCATTCCGCTGGTTTGTGACACACGGCTCGACATGGCGCGGAACTTCATTACGGCACGCCTCCCGTCGAGAGTGGAGCAAAAGCTGGCCGATTACTGCGTGAAGCACGGCATGACGCGCTCCCAGGCCGTCGTGCGGGCGCTGGACCAGTACCTTGATGCGGGCCCTGGCACGGTCAACGCCTATTCGCTGGCGGTCGATCTGATTCCGCGCCGCGGCACGAAGCGCGTGAGTTCTACGCGGGTACGCGAGCTCGCGCGTAAAGCGTTTGCGCGCAGCCGCACTCGTTGACACTGGCGCGGTGGTCGCGCTTTTCAACGCAAAAGACCCGCATCACGCCGCGGCGGCCCAGTGGTTCCGCGATTTTCGTGGCCGGTTCTTGACGACCGAGGCCGTCGTCATGGAGGTCGCGTACGTCTTGACACAACTCACCGCATACCAGCGCGCGGCGCTTCACTGGTTCGAACGCATGCGCGCGGCGAAGCTGATGGAGATCACCGTACCTGCGGACTACGGTGCTATCGCAAGCATCATGGAGCGCTACGAGGATCTGCGGTGCGATTTCGCCGACGCGACCCTTATCGACTTGGCTGAGCGCACAGGGGTTCTCGCGATCGCGACAGTCGACCAGCGTGATTTCTCGGTCTACCGGCTGCGAAGCGGCAAGCGCTTTCGCATCCTGCTCGCGCGCTGAGCGCTTTTACTTCGCGGCGGCGGCTTCCTCGGCCGGCACGCCGAGCGTGCGCCAGTCGGCGGATTTGGGCACCACGCCCTCGAACGACGCGAGTTTGACGTGCGGCGCATGCTCCGTTGTGCCAATCGCGGGAGCGCCCTGCGCGAACTTCTGCGCCGCCGCCAGCATCATGCGGCGGAACTGCGCCACCGCCAGGTCGCTCGAGCCGAACTGGTCCTCGCTGCGGTCGGTGATCGGGCCCATCGATTCCCACATCGCCATGTCCTGCGCCGGGATGCCCTTGATGCCGGTCCAGTCGCCGCGCTTCATCGCCGCGCGGTCCTGCAAATAGCCGTTCGCGAGCGTCCTGATCTTGCGGTAGCTGCGGTCGATATCGACACCGACCTCCGCCGCGCAGAACTTGCGCCACGCCTGCTGACTTATGCCCTTCGCCGGATCGGGATGCCAGGCGATCCAGTAGAACATGGTGTTGACGTCGTCGATGGGCACCAGCATCTGCGCCAGGTTGTAGCGGTTGTTCGGCGGAATCAGCACCGTGAACGGGGCGATGAAGAGCGTCGTGCGCACGTACTGGTGCGTCTCGGCGTTCTTGATCGGCTTCCTGATCGCGGCGTAGCGAAAGCCGTAGGGCGTCGGCTCGAACAGCAGCCGCGGCGCCTTGTCGTTCGACGGCCGCAGCCATGCTTCGTCCGTCGCGGTGGAGCCATAGACGTCCTCCGCGGCCGGCATGTCGGTCGAATGCAGCGTCGAGCTGTGCGCCGAGTCGATCGAGCCCTCGAGCACCTGCGCCCAGTTGCAGTCGGTCCACATCTTGACGATCGCGTACTGGATGCCCGGGTGCGGCGCCCACGCCGGCGGCTCGAATTCGCGCATCTCCTCCGGCGGGCCCATCCAGATCCAGACAAATCCGCCTGCTTCGCGCGCGGGATAGGCCCTGGTCTTTTTTCCCAGCCGCTCGGCGGCGCCGGGCGCCTCTGACGGCATGTCGATGACGTTGCCTTCGACGTCGAACTTCCAGCCGTGATACAGGCAGCGCAGACCGCACTCTTCGTTGCGCCCAAACGCGAGCGAGGCGCGACGGTGCAGGCAGGATTCGCTCAGCACGCCCAGACGGCCATCGCTCGCGCGGAACGCGACCAGGTTCTCACCCAGCAGGCGCGAGCGCGCCGGCGCGCCGTCGCGCTCCGCCACTTCCTCCGACATGCACGCGGGCAGCCAGTGCCGCCGCAGGATGCCGCCCATCGGCGCGTTGCCCTCGACACGGCAGAGGAGCTCGTTCTGTTCCCGGGTGAGCATGGCTGCAAAGATATACTCGCTGCGCGATGCGGACAATCGCCGTCGGCGCGGCCGGCCTCGGGCGCGCATTCTCGCTCATGGCACCGACGCTCGGGGCCGACGAGCGCGTGCGGCTGGTCGCCGCGGCCGATCCGCGTGCCGAGGCGCGCGCGCAGTTCCAGCGCGACTTTGCCGGACGCGCTTACGCCACGGTCGAAGAGCTGTGCGCCGATCGCGAACTCGAGGTGCTTTACGTCGCCACGCCGCACCAGCTCCATGCCGAGCATGCGCGGCTCGCCTTCGCAGCCGGAAAGCATGCGCTGGTCGAGAAGCCGCTGGCGCTCACGCTCGCCGAGTGCCAGGCGATGATCGACGCCGCGCGGGCGGCGAAGCGCTACCTCATCGTCGGCCACAGCCACAGCTATGACGCACCGATCCGGCGCACGCGCGAGCTGATCGCGAGCGGCACCTTTGGGCGCCTGCGCATGATCACGGCATTCAACTTCACCGACTTCCTCTATCGCCCGCGCCGGCCAGAGGAGCTCGATAGCGCGCGCGGCGGCGGCACGCTCTACAACCAGGCGCCGCACCACGTCGACATCGTCCGGCTGCTGGCGGGCACTCGCGCCGCGCGCGTGCGCGCACAGACCGGCGCGTGGGATCCGGCGCGGCCCACCGAAGGCGCCTATTCGGCACTAATTGCGTTCGACGGCGGCGCGTTCGCGACGCTTAGCTACAGCGGCTATGCCCATTTCGACTCGGATGAATTCACGGAGTGGATCGGCGAAGGCGGCCAGAAGAAGGACCCCAACGCGTACGGCGCCGCGCGCAAAGCGCTCGCAGGCGACGAGATGGCGCTCAAGAACGCGCGCAATTACGGCGGGCCGCAGCAGTCGAAAACGCCGCCGCAGCCGCTGCACCAGCATTTCGGCGTGCTCATCGCGAGCTGCGAGCATGCGGATCTCAGGCCGCTCGCCGACGGCGTCTGGATCTACGGCGACCGCGAAAAGCGCTACGACGCGATCGCCGCGCCGCAGGTGCAGCGCGCCGAGGTGATCGACGAGCTCTACGGCGCCGTGGTCGAGGACCGGCCGCCGTTGCACGACGGCGAATGGGCCGCCGCGACGATGCAGGTCTGTCTTGCGATGCTGCGCTCGGCGCGCGAGCAGCGCGAGATCGAGCTGTAACCCTAGTCGATCTTCGCGCCCGAAGCCTTGACGAGGTCGGCGTACTTTTCGAAGTCGGCCTTGTTCTGGGCGGCGTATGCCTGCGGGGTCGAGCCGACCGGATCGATGCCGAGCTGCGTGAAGCGCTGCACCACCTCGGGCTGCTTCACGACTTTCGCCATCTCGCTGGCGAGGCGCTGGATGATCTCGCGCGGCGTGCCCGCCGGCGCGAGCATGCCGATCTCGGCGACGAAGTCGTAGCCCGGAATCCCCGACTCGGCCACGGTGGGCGCCTCCGGAGTCTGCGGCGAGCGCTTTGCGCTGCTGATCGCGAGGATCTTCACCCTGCCGTCCTTGAGATGCCCGGCGATCGAGGGCAGCGCCGAGTAAAGCAGCGCCACTTGCCCGCCGAGCAGCGCCGGCACCGACTGTCCCGTGCCCTTGTACGGCACATGCACGATGTCGATACCGAAGCCGACCTTGAGCGCTTCGGTCGCGAGATGGTGGATGCTGCCGATGCCGGAGGAGCCGTAGTTCAGCCTGCCGGGGTGCGCTTTCGCGTAGGCGACCAATTCTGTCAGCGTGTTCGCAGGCACGGACGGGTGAGCGACCAGATACAGCGGCGACGTGCCGATCAGGCTCACCGGCGCAAGGTCCTTCATCGGGTCGTAGGGCAGCTTGGAGAAAAGATGCGGATTGATCGCGACCTGGCCGACATCGGCGACGAGCAGCGTGTAGCCGTCGGGCTGCGAACGTGCCACTTCGGTGACACCGCTGATGCCGCCGGCGCCACCCATGTTTTCCACCACCACCGGCTGGCCGAGCGACTCGCCGAGCTTCGGCGTCACCGCGCGCGTCATGGTGTCGGGCAGGCCGCCCGCGGCATACGGCACGACGATCTTGATTGCCCGGGCGGGATACTGCGCGTGCGCCGCGCACGCGACGACGAGCATGATCAAGAGCTGGATGAAACGCATGCGTCCTCCTCGAAGGCGCTGAGTATACTCAGCCGGTGAACAAGCTACGCCTCTCCTTCGCCTGCTGGGAGTACGACCGCACGCGCGCGCTCGCCGACGGCACGGTGCGCCCCGATGGCATCGAGCTCACGTATCTCACGCTGCCCGTCGAGGAGACGTTCTTCCGCATGATGCGCTCGCGCGAGTTCGATGCTTCGGAGATGTCGCTCTCGTCGTACAGCGCGTCGCTCAACGCGCCGAATCCGCCGTTCATCGCGATCCCGGCGTTTCCGTCGCGCTTCTTCCGCCATTCGTGCATCTTCATCTCCGCCAAGGGCGGCGTGCGCCGGCCGGAGGAGCTGAAGGGCAAGCGCGTCGGTGTGCCCGAGTACCAGATGAGCGCGCCGGTGTGGATCCGCGGCATCCTCGGCGACGAGTACGGTGTCAAGGTCACGGACTATGAGCATCTCTCCGGCGGCGAGGAGGAGCCCGGGCGCATCGACAAGCTGAAGGTCGAGCTGCCGCCGCAGATCCGCGTGCGGCCGATCGGGCCGACGCAGACGCTCGCGCAGATGATTGCGAGCGGCGAGATCGACGCGCTCGTCACGGCGCGCGCGCCCTCGACGTTTCACCGGCAGCCGGACGCGGTGAAGCGGCTCTTCCCCGATTACGTGAGCGCCGAGCGGGACTATTACCGGCGCACGAAAATCTTCCCGATCATGCACACGGTGGTGATCCGCCGCGAGGTCTACGAGAAGAACCGGTGGGTCGCGCAATCGCTCTACAAGGCGCTCGAGGCGGCAAAATCGCACGCGCTCGAGCTCTACCGGCAGACCGCCGCCCTGCCGGCGATGCTGCCGTGGCTCGTCGCGCACCTCGAAGAAGCGCGGCGCGAGATGGGCGAAGACTGGTGGCCCTACGGGCTCGAGCCCAATCGCCACGTGCTCGATACGTTCCTGCGCTATCACCACGAGCAGGGACTGTCGAAGCGGCGGCTGCAACCCGAAGAGCTCTTCGCACCCGAGACGCTGGAAGCGTTCAAGGTCTAGCCTGACAGTTTCGAACGTTAGGCCAGCCGCACTTCCGGTAAATTGCGGCCCATGAAGCGAGCAGCCGGCGCGTTAATAATCCTCGCGTTTGCCGCAGGGTGTGATCGACGCAGCGCGCCCGAGCGAGTCACGCCTGCCAACTCTCCCGAGGCGCGCCTCCGGCAATTGGTGGCGTCGAATGCCACCGTGGTCGGGTATCTCTATACCGCGGACAAGCCTTTCGTCGTTGCAAGCTTCACCAAGGGGACGCTGCAGTGGCGGCACGATCCGGAGAGCAAGTCGGTCATCCAGGGACCGGCTGAGCTTCTCAGCCTGCCCGACAGGACGTGCGTCGGCTTTGCGGCCAAGAACCCTTCCATGCCGGCGCAGGGTGCGGAGCGCTACCTCGTGTGCGAAGCGCTCCGGCCGATCGAGCACCACAACAGCCTTCCGCGTTCGCAGGACTTCCGCCTGCAGTCCGGCACGATGTTCATCGAGTACGAGCCGCCGGCGGGGACGGGATATCCGCAACTTTTTTACGCCAGCAGTGCAAAGTAACGCTGTCTAGCGCCGTTAGTCAGGTTCCCGACGGTTGCAGTGGTTAATCTGCCGGCGTGGAAGCGAATCAGCCGGCCCCCTCGATAAGAGCCGTCGCGCCTTACGTCATCATCGCAGCCCTCGTGCTCGCGTTTCTGTGGTTCTCGGTGCAGAACCCGAGCCGGCAGGTGGCCGAGATCACCGGCGTCATCGAAGCGGTCACGTTCAGAGGCGAAAGCGATGCGCCGGGTGCGGCGGATCGCACCGCCGTGATCCGGCTCAACGACGGCACGATCGTGCAGGCGCACATCGTCGCGGCGCTCAACGCGCATTCGGGCCAGCGCGCGAGGATCGCGGTGTACGAGCATGCCTTGTCTTCTGATCGAACCTACGAGGTCGTCGAGGCACGCGACGCGACCGACCGCTAGGGTTCGAGCCGCGCGAGCACGCCGGGCTTCTCGTCCGTCAGCAGGTAGAGGTAGCCGTCCGGGCCGTTGCGTACGTCGCGGATGCGGCCAAGCACGTCCTTCAGCAGCCGCTCTTCCTTTACGACTTTCTCGCCCTCGAGCACGAGGCGCACCAGCATCTGGTCGCGCAGCGCGCCGACGAACAGATTGCCCTTCCAGCCAGGGAAGCGGTCACCGGTGTAGAACGCCATGCCGGAGGGCGCGATCGACGGCACCCAGTAGTAGAGCGGCTGTGCCATGCCCTCCTTGTGCGTGCCTTCGCCGATCTTGGTGCCGGTGCCGTAGTTGACCCCGTAGGTGATGACCGGCCAGCCATAGTTGGTGCCCGGACGGATGATGTTGATCTCATCGCCGCCCTGCGGGCCGTGCTCGTGCGTCCAGAGCTCGCCGGTCTGCGGGTGCAGCGCGGCGCCCTGCATGTTGCGGTGGCCGAGGTCGTACTTCTCAGGCCGCCAGAGTGGCTTGCCCACGTACGGATTGTCGGGCGGCACCGTGCCATCATCGCGCAGGCGGATCACCGACCCATGGTGATTGCCCGGCACCTGCGCACGCTGCATCTGGCCGCGCTCGCCGAGCGTGAGATAGAGAAAGCCCGCGCGATCGAACACGATGCGCCCGCCGAAGTGCAGGCCGCCGGTGGTCTTCGGCTCCTCGACGAACAGCACGCGCAGCTCCACCAGGCGCTCACCCTCCAGCCTCGCGCGCGCGAGCTCGGTGCTCGCGCCGCCGTCGCCCGGGCCGGCGTACGAGAGGTAGATGAAGCCGTTTTCGGCGAAGCGCGGATGCAGCGCAACCTCGAGCAGGCCGCCCTGCCCGCTGGCGTAGACGCGCGGCACGCCTTCCACGTTGCTGCGCTTGAAGTCGCGCCCGATGAGATTCAGCCGGCCGGGGCGCTCGGTGACGAGCATGCGCCCGTCGGGCAGGAAGGCGAGCGACCAGGGTTGGTCGAGCCCTTCCACCAGCTTCACCACCCGGGGGGCTTGGGCGCCGATGGGCAGGGGGAAAAACAAAACAAGGCAGAGAAGGAGGCGCATCGGCGCCTATCATAGGGGCGGAGGCTG
>WNFR01014042.1_pt1 | contig 10398 bp, 7 predicted proteins | sample 5400221 | NCBI WGS metagenome assembly WNFR01 (sample SAMN13153357, study PRJNA577476) | soil metagenome | isolation source: 40 cm soil under Madrone tree | place: USA:California | collected 2016-06-14 | reverse complement strand
CAATTTCAGCGGCGTTCGGTCGGCAGGTTTGCGCGGTGTTTCCGAAACCGCCGCGGTTTTGCTTCGTTCTTCGGCGCCGACGGATTGAGGGCTGAATTTGCTCACCCAGGTTGATCCTAAGAACAGGATCGCAAAAGCCAAAACTGCGTTGAGAGAGTTCATTGTCGAATTAGTGTTATTAGTACCTCGCTTAGCGAGGTGACCAAGAGCGGACACTGAAAAAATTAACCATATGGTTTCATTAAGCAGTTAAGACGGCTCGACGATCACTAGTTCCGCCAAGCACCTCGCTGAAGCGGGGGTGCCGGCTTTTAGTTGCCGAGCGGATCAAGAAGTCTTTCGCGGACGACCTCGATCAATCCGCTTGCGTCGCGGCGGGAAACATTCGTGCTGGCCGGAACCCTCAGCACCCGCGCAACAGTTTCTCGCTGGCGACGCCGAAAGGTTATCTCATCATCGGCTTTGACGACGTGCGCGGACTTTGCGGGCCGGCCGTTTAGTAAAACAAGGCCCGCGTCACAAAGCTCCTGAGCTAAAGTGCGGCGCGGGCAGAGACGGCTTAGTTTGAGAAAAACATCGAGTCGCACTGAAGGGTTTCGTGGCGCGAGTTGGGAACAGAACGGGGGACCTTACGGCTTGGGAATGATTCCCAGCAGCCGACCCTTCTTCTTCTCCGGCCTCTTGGTCGCTGCTGCAGGTGGCACGATCTTCAGTAAAGGCTCGACCGCTTCGCGATAGCTCTCAGCAATCTTGACATAGGCATCATTGCGCAGTTCCTGCAGATAGTCTTCCCGCGCTTTTGGCGACCGCTCTTTGGTTATCGCCTCGCGGACCTGATTCTCGTTAAAGGTCGGAGTGTTGCCGCCGGCAGTGCGCGCGTCGACCCGCAAAATCTGATAGCCCTCGTCCGACCGCAACGGATCGCTGATCCCGCCGGTTTTCAGGTTCTTGATCGCCGCCGCAATATCTGGACGCAGGTCGGGGACTTGAAACAGCCCCACCTTACCGCCCTGCGGTCCACCGCGGTCGGAATACGCTTTAGCCAAAGTTACAAAGTCCGCTCCTCCGCGCAACTGAGTCACCAGTTGCGCTGCACGGGCTTTGACGTCGGCCTCCTGTTTCCCGGCGAGACTAAGAAATATTTCCGAAAGATCGACGGTTTCAAGTTTAAGGAAACTGCTTTTGTGAGCCTCAAAGTAGTGCTGAAGTTCGTCCATCGTCAAACCGAAAAACAATTTCGAGTCTACTTCGCCTTCCAGGACAGCCTGCTTCATTATTTCGGCCCGCATCGTCTGGCGAATGCCGGAGGGATCAAGTCCGGCCTGGCGCATGGCTTCATCCAACTTGTCGATGGTGGTGATGCCGTTGTCTTTGGCAACCTCGAGCATGCGCTTGTTGACTTCGGCTTCCACTTTGTCCGTCAGATCGAGTTCTTTTCCTTTTTGGAGCAGCAGTTGTTCATTGACCAGAGTGGCAATCAAATCGGCCTTGTGTTTTTCGACTTCGCTGACTGCTTGTTGCTCGCTCATTCCATTCTGCTTGAGAGTGTCGACGCGCTCTTTCATCTCGCGCTTCAACTGCGAGAGTGTGACCACGCCATCATTGACCTGCGCGATTACTTCATCGACGACGACGGGCTCGCCTTCCTGAGCGCGCGCCAGCGAAGGGGAGAAAAGGAAAGCGCCGGTTAGAAATAGCGCCGCAATAACAAATCTGGATTTCACTTGGATACTCCTTAAATAATTTGGAGTGCGGTGACTTGTCACCGCTTTACCTCCGATAGTTGAAAGAGAAAGCGTCGACAAGTCGCCGCACTCCAAAAGCTCGCTCATTCTAACCGTCGGCCCTGATTTGCAGCAACATGCGGCGCGCGACAGCAAGTACCTGGTCCTTCTCTTCTTCGTTAAGCTCTACTCGCAAAACACCGCTGGGTGCAAAGTTTGCGCCTTCCCGGTTGCTGATTAACTCCAGCAGTTTTTCCGGCGCGACGCGGGCCTTTTCGGCGAGTTTTATTGCTATTCCTTCGCGGGTGCGGTCGATTGAAACGACGCCGATCGTTTCCGCCGTCTGCCGCAATCGCGCATAGTCGAAAAGGTCTTCGACGGGTTCGGGAATCCGGCCGTAACGATCCTCAGTTTCGGTGCGGATCGCGGCCAGCACGTCTTCGTCGCGCGCGGACGAAACTCGTTTGTAAGTCCGTAACCGCTGGCCCATGTCGGCAATATAGCTTTCCGGAATTGCCACATCGACTGCCAAATTGATCGAAACCGTGGTTTCGTCTTCAATCTGCTCGCCGCGCAATTCGGCGACGGTGCGCTCGAGCATCTGCGTATAAAGATCGAACCCGAGGGCGTCCATGTGCCCCGACTGTTCGCCCCCAAGCATGTTGCCTGCGCCTCGTAATTCCGATTTATGATGATGGTGTTCGCGCGGGGGATGTCTATTCCGTTCTCAATTATCGTGGTCGCAACCAGCACGTCGTACTTATAGTCAATAAAATCGAGCATTACGCGCTCCATCTCTTTTTCGTTCATCTGTCCGTGTCCGACGGCCATCCGCGCCTGCGGCACCAGGCGCTTGACCAGTGCTGCAATGGTTTCGATCGATTCGACGCGATTGTGAATGAAAAAGACCTGACCGCCGCGTGACAACTCGAGCTCGATTGCTGATTTAATGACCGCATCCGAAGACTGCGCCACCTGGGTCTGAATCGCCAGACGATCGCGGGGCGGAGTTTCAATCAAAGACATGTCGCGCAAGCCGCTGAGAGACATATTCAGCGTGCGCGGAATCGGCGTAGCCGAAAGCGTCAGCACGTCGACGCGCTTCTTCAATTGCTTCAGACGTTCTTTATGGGCGACCCCAAAGCGTTGTTCTTCATCAACGACCACCAGACCCAGATCGCGAAAGCCGACGTCCTTGGAAAGCATTCGATGCGTGCCAATCACGACGTCGACTTCGCCCGCTTCGATGCGCTTCACAACCGATTTTTGTTCCTTCGCCGAGCGAAAGCGTGAAAGCAATTCAACCTTGACCGGAAAAGGTGCGAACCTTTGGCGAAAGGTGTCGAAGTGCTGATAAGCAAGCACGGTCGTCGGTGTCAGCACCGCAGTTTGCTTGCCGTCCATCACGGCTTTGAAGGCCGCTCGCATCGCGACTTCAGTCTTACCATATCCGACATCACCGCAGAGCAGGCGATCCATCGGGGTCGCCGTTTCCATGTCATGCTTAACATCCTCAATCGCAGTTTCCTGATCGGGCGTGAGTGTGTATTCAAAGCCTTCTTCAAACTCGCGTTGCCAGGGGGCGTCAGCGGGAAACGCGTGCCCCTGAACCAGCTTGCGTTCGGCATAGAGTCGCAATAGCTCGTCAGCCATGTCGCGCATCGCGCGCTTGGCCTTCGCTTTTGTTTTCTGCCAACCGATCCCGCCCAGACGATCGAGAGTCGGCTGATGGCCCTCGGCGCTGGAGTAACGCTGCACCAGATCAAGCCGCTCGACCGGCACATAGAGCTTCGATTCCTCAGCGTAATAAAGCAGCATGAACTCGCCACGTGTGGCTGATGCGAGCCCGCTCGCGGTCGACGATTGACTGGGTCCCAGATCAAGCGTGACCAAACCGCCAAACCGCGCGATTCCATGATCGATGTGCACGACATAGTCGCCGACTTTCAGATCGCGAAAGTCTGAAAGAAAGGCCGCGGCCCGCGCGCGTCTCTTCTTTTCTCGCTTGATTGCCGTGCTGCGTCGTTCCAGCGCCGGTTCGGCCGCTTCATCGAACAGGTCGCTTTCAACATGAACGATTAGGCGCGCGGAGGGCAGCTCAAATCCGCCTGAAAGTTTTCCGGCCGTAACGATGGTGTCCGTGGCTGACGCGCCGTCTGTTTTGTCTGCGATTGCAGTGAGGCGCACGTTGACTTCGTACTCGCGTAGAATTTCTGCGACGCGTTCGGCCACGCCGCTGCTCGGCATTACGAAAAGCGTGGTCGCTTGCGAGTTCACCTGTCGATTGATCACATCCTGCGCGAGGTCAGGCAAACGCCCGTGATAACGCATTACCGATTGCGCTCTCCATTCGACTTCGGCCGATTCCCCAGCCGCTCCTTTAGAGGGCGCACTTGTGCGCGCCGGCGGGACCAGTCCCGCGTCTAAACCAGTAGTCGGAAACAGAAACAAGGGCTTTCGCTTTGCGCGCTCTTTGCCTACTGAGACCTTTGGCTCCTCGGCATCCAGAGCCAGTTCCTGATCGATTCTCGCCGCCGTCCGGCCCAGCGCGCGCATTTCAACGCGCGGCAATAAATCGATCTGCGCCCGCAACTCTTCTGCGTTGAGATAAAGTTCGTGTGGCGCCAGGCCGAGATCATCGGCCGCGTCAGTTTCGGCATAGCGGTCTGCCACGATCTGAAAGGCGCTGGCGAGATAGGTTTCAACTGCGATTGGCTCGTCAATGACCAATACTGTGTCTTTAAAGTAATCGAAAACGCTCGCCGAGCCTTCGTTGACCAGAGAGATCAGCCACTCCCACCCGGGAAAGCTTTCGCCTTCTTGAGCGAACACTATCCGGTCTCGCAACGAGCGGGCAAAGCGTCCGTCGTGCCAGCGTTCGCGCGCGCGCGTCGCCCACTCGCGAAAGTCCGCGGTCCTGACCGAGAGTTCGCGCATCGGCGCGATTTCGATCTCAGCCAACTGGGTCGTGGAGAGTTGCGTCTCGGGATCGAACTCGCGAATTGAATCCACCGTGTCGGCAAAAAATTCAATTCGGGCCGGCGCGTTGCGGCCGGGAGGCCAAACATCCAGGATTCCGCCGCGCATCGAGAATTCACCGATTGCGCCGACGGGGTCTTCGCGCACATAACCGCCGGCGGTCAGCTTGTCGGCCAGTTCTTCGGGAGAATAATCTTCATCTCGCGCGAGCACAGCGCCCGCTTCCAGGATCTCAGCGGGTGCAATGGTGCGACGAGCCAGGGCGCGAGAAGTCACCAACAGAAAATCGGTGGCACGTGCATCTTGCGCGTGGGATTCCACGGCCGGGACGCCCGTGCCACGTTGTTTCTCGCGGCGCGCTAAACGCCACAGCGCCAGCGCGCGTTTCTCAAGCGTCTCAGCGTGTGGCGAGCCCCCCGCGTAGGGATCGCTTTCCGAAGCGGGCAAGGCGGTCACAGCATCTTCACACTCGGTAACTCCCCGCAGCGCGCAATACCAAAAGCTGACGTCTCGCTCCCAGTTTTCCAGGTCACGCTGAGCTGGAACGACCACTGCGAATTGCTTTCCGGTTTGATGTTGCAGCGCTGCCAGGACCAGCGCTCGCGCCGGCGCTGCGACTAGTCCACTGATGGAAACTACCCGCACGCCGCGACGGAGTTCATCCACTACGCGCTGAAATTCTGCGCTATCGATAATTGAATTCAGCGTCTTCTGAAGGACTGAAGTTGTGTCTGTGGTTGCAGGCATTAAGAAATCAGAAGCAAAGTCCGATAATTGAATCCGCGAAGCGGACGCGTGAAAATAGCCCAGCACTTCAGTGCTGGGAACGGCCTAGAGTAAGAGACCCAGAAGCCCGTGAAACGGGTGACAGAGCAAACAGAGCGTGGAGTGGTAGTTCAGACATCCGCTTCGCGGACGTTACCACGCTCTTGCTTATCACCTGGTCGACTTCTTCATTCTTTCAATAATGGCACTCGTTGAAATGCCGGCGACGAAAGGCAGACTGACAACCCGCCCGCCCGCGGCTTCAACTTCTTCGCGCCCGTGAATTTCATCGAGCTCGTAATCGCCCCCTTTGACCAGAACGTCGGGTAACAGATCCGCGATCAGCGAACGCGGTGACACGTCGTCGAAAATCGTTACATAACTGACCGTACGCATCGCGGCGAGAATCTCCGCGCGCTCATCCTGATTCATCAAGGGACGCCCGGCGCCCTTCAAATCGCGCACCGTGCGGTCGCTATTGATCGCCACGACCAGCGCGTCACCCAGCGCCCGCGCCTGTTCCAGATAACGCACGTGTCCGACATGCAGGATGTCAAAGACGCCGTTGGTAAAGACGAGTTTATTTCCGGCCACGCGCAGACGCGCGCGCTCCGCCAGAAGATCCTCTTCTGAAAGAATCTTGGAGGTGGTCATCAGCGAACAATCTAGCATGCGAAGGCTGGCGGAAAGTAGCGGGGGCGAGCCCTCATTCCGGACCTTAGAGCTTTTCTGACTTGAGAGTCACGATAGCGGTTGAGCCCTCTCGATCGTCGCATGCGGCTCAAAGATCGACTTTCAGCGACCCGGTGAAGAAGCTCTCAGGTTGGGAAGGAGGGCTTGCCCCCGCTACTTCTAACAATGAACAAGGTTTGCGCTCGTACTCCGCGCTCTTTATAATTCGCGTTTTATCTATTGGAGAAGATTCTTGTCTGACCCAGGCTTACAAAACATTGTTCCTGAAAACGACCAGACCCAGGCGCGGCGTGAGCATCTCGAAGCCTTGCGGAAGCTTGTGGGCAACGTCTATCCCAACAAGTTTGCGCGCAGCAGTGTCACCGAAAATGTGAGCGGTGAAGACACTGTCTCTTCAATTGCCGGGGCATTCAGGAAACTCGAGCCGCACTTTGGAGAAGGCGGCAAGCCATCACCCGAGGCCCTGGAATCGGCTAACACCGTTCTTAATAAGATCCGCGTCCGGGTGGCCGGGCGCATCGCCGCGCCGCCGCGGGTAATGGGCAAGGCCGCCTTTGTGCATCTTTCCGACGGCACGCAACGTTTGCAGATTTACGTGCGTCGCCAGGAAGTTACCGGCGTGCGCAACGATGCCGAAGGCGGCGAGGTCAACGGATGGGAAGTTTTTAGCTTGCTCGATCATGGCGACTTTATCGGGGTCGAAGGCTATCTTTTCGTCACCAGAACCGGCGAGTTGTCTGTGCACGTGGAGAAGCTACAGTTCTTAGCCAAAGCATTACTGCCGATGCCGGACAAGATGCACGGCATAAACGATCCCGAGATTCGGCAGCGACAGCGTTACGCCGATCTAATTGCCGGCAGCCTAAAGTTGGAAGAGCGTGATGCAAACGATCTGACGCCGCGCGAAGTATTTGAGCTGCGATCGAAGGTCGTGCGTGAGATTCGCCGCTTCCTCGACGACCACGGCTACGTCGAAGTCGAGACACCGATGCTGACGCCTTTGGCGACGGGCGCCGCCGCCAAGCCTTTCAAGACGCATCACAACGCCCTGGACATAGATCTGTATGCGCGCATCGCGCCGGAACTTTATTTGAAGCGGCTGGTCGTCGGCGGATTCGAAAAGGTCTACGAGTTGAACCGCAACTTTCGCAACGAAGGTATCTCGACCAAACACAATCCTGAATTCACGATGCTCGAGTTTTACATGGCGTATGCGGACGTGAATCAGATGATGGACTTTGCCGAGAAGCTTTTGCGCACAGTGGTGTATACCGCACTCGGACGCACGCATGTTCGTTATGGAGAGCATGAGATTGATTTCTCGCAGCCGTTTAAGCGAATGACGATGATGGCAGCCGCATGGACATTCTGGCGACTGCGATTTCAGTATTGCCAAGGCGCGGGACAAGTAAACGAACAATGGTTTGAGGATCCGAACCGAATAGCGTTTCTTGCTTACTTTCTGAAGCTGATAGGTCTTGAGAGTCTTGATTTGGTTATTGACGCCGCCTTTCTGGGATCTGAAAAGCAAAAGAAGCTTGATCAAGAAGCCGCATTTTCATGGGAGAGAGCCGAAGCTCATCAATCAACTATCGACGAGCGCGCACGAAACGACAGTCTGGTTGCGGAAGATCTGGTTTATCTCTTTGAGCAGTTGGCTGAGCCTAGACTAATCCAACCAACCTTCATTATTGATTTTCCGAAACCGATTTCGCCCTTATCAAAAGCGTCGCCATCTGATCCAACTGTTGCTGAGCGGTTTGAATACTTTGTGGGCGGATTGGAATCGGCGAACGGCTTCTCTGAACTAAACGATCCGGAAGAGCAGTATCAGCGGTTTAAGGAGCAGGTGCAGCAGCGCGAGCGCGGCGATGAAGAAGCGATGGTAATGGACGAAGACTACATTCGCGCGCTGTCATACGGGATGCCGCCGGCCGCCGGGATTGGTGTTGGCATCGACCGGTTGATTATGTTGTTGGCAAATAAGCAGTCTATCCGAGATGTAATTCTGTTCCCACACATGCGGCCTAAGAAGTCATGGAGGCATCAGTTTATGTGGATCAAACCTCTGTATGAAGAACTGGCCAGCTCTGATGATTGGGTCAGCCTTACCAGCGATGAGAAGGCTGTTAGACTAATCAACAAACTCGAACTCTGGGTGGCAGAACCAGACTCATCACCCAGCCGGATGAGCCTAATGGGAGAATCGGAGGAACAGAAACTGGCTACCGCTAAGAGAGCCCTAAGTCTAATTGAAGGATGACGGCGGAAGTGTCAGAAGCCCGACCGTCAGGGAGGGCAAGTCTCACTTCCTCGAAGTATGTCGAAAGCTGACTATATTGATTTCCAAAGCAGAACTCAGCCTCTTGCGTTTCTAATCACGTTCCGAACTTATGGAACATGGTTACATGGTGATGAGCGTGGCGCGGTCGATCGCCGGAAATATCACACTTACGGCACACCTGCAATGCCTCCCAATCAAAAACTACAAAGCGACGAAAGAGCATCTCTAAAGCAGCCGTCGATCTATTTGAATCGTCCGCAAAGAGAAGTTGTTGAGCTTGCCATCCGAGAAGTCTGCGAGCATCGGTCGTATGTCCTTCATGCGATCAATGTTCGCACAAACCATGTCCATACGGTGGTGACGGCGTCTTGCAAACCGGATCACGTTATGGAGGGATTCAAGGGATACGCAACCCGAAAATTGCGGGAAGCTCGCCTGATTAGCCAAGACATAAAGCCCTGGGCTCGACACGGCAGCACGCCGTTCCTCTGGACCGAGGAACAGGTTCAGAGAGCCATCGGCTATGTAATTGAGGGCCAAGGTGTCGATCCGCTTGATTGACCATTGTCGAAGGCCCTGAGGGTTGCCCTCCCTTACGGTCGGGCTTCTGACACGGCCAACGGCTTTTCGGAACTGAACGATCCGGAAGAGCAGTATCAGCGGTTTAAGGATCAGGTGCAGCAGCGTGAGCGTGGCGATGAAGAAGCGATGGTGATGGATGAAGATTACATTCGCGCGCTGTCTTACGGGATGCCGCCGGCCGCCGGGATTGGTGTTGGCATCGATCGTCTGGTAATGTTACTGGCCAATAAGCATTCGATTCGCGATGTAATCCTGTTTCCGCACTTAAGGCCAGAGAAACCTGTGCAAGAATCGGGACAGTAGCCGGAGGGTGTCAGAAGCCCGACCGTTAGGGAGGGCTACTAACGCCCCGGCGACTCTATCCGACGTTGCCCTCCCTAACGGTCGGGCTTCTGTCACATTGGCATCGGCGCGGTCATCTGTTAATGTGGCTGCCCGACCCAACGAAGCAACTTAGGAGGAACAAAATGACCCGAAAAACTCTTGTAATAGCCTTTACCATCCTCTTCGCAGTGGTGCTGTATGCGAAGGACGACAAGTCTGTGAAGCTTACCGGCTATCTCCTCGACAATAATTGTTCTGCCGGTCACGGCAATGACAAGGACTTTGCCGAGAAGTCCAAGAATCATCCGACAAACTGCGCCAAGATGGAATCCTGCGAGAAGAATGGATATGCCGTCTACGCCGACAAGAAGCTCTACAAGCTGGACGATGCCGGCAATAGTAAAGCCGTGGAATTACTGGCGAACACCAAGACCGCGAAAGGCGTGAAGGTGGCGGTCGAAGGTACTCTCGACGGCGACACGATTAAGGTGACAAAGCTGACCGAAGTAACCAACTAGAGACTCAAGTCTAAAAGTCTAAGCGTCACGGATACTCTCTTGCTAAAGCGAGCAGTTCCGTAGCCAGAGAAAAAAAGGCGGACACGGATCCGCCTTTTTAATTTCACCATCGAAGCGTCGATCACCAACGCGAGCGGTTTTGTATCATGCCCTCCCTCACCGCCCCACCCCAACCGAGATGCTCGGTTGGGGACCCCGGTGGTCGGTCTTCTGATACGATCGGGGTTGCTGACCTTCTATTGACCTGGCATTACGTTCGTCTCTTGATGAGAGAATGCCTGCCATCTTCCGCCTCGTTTGATCCAAACAGTGCTAGCCCATGCGGCAGGTATTACCTGGCCGCCGCAGGTTCCCACGGCCACGCCCTTATACGAAATCAGGGCCGCATCCGCATCAATCAGGCTGAGCTTCCAGTCGCTCAACGTGTAAGACTTCACCTCGCAGCCCATGGACGTGATTTCCTTAATTGCGTCCGCCTTGTTATGGACGCCGCCGCCGCCGATCATCACGCTGTCGGCGGATAGATAGG
>WNFR01012944.1_pt1 | contig 10398 bp, 15 predicted proteins | sample 5400221 | NCBI WGS metagenome assembly WNFR01 (sample SAMN13153357, study PRJNA577476) | soil metagenome | isolation source: 40 cm soil under Madrone tree | place: USA:California | collected 2016-06-14 | reverse complement strand
CGCTTCCGACGGACATGACGGTGAGAAAACATCTGCCTACCCAGAATGTCGAAGAGTTCAAACTATCCAAGCTTCTGAAGAGATCCTTCGCCGTCTTGGGGCCCGGACTCATCACCGGAGCGGCCGACGATGATCCGTCTGGAATCTCAACCTATTCTGTCGCGGGAGCCGCGTACGGATACGCCACGCTGTGGATCGCGCTGCTCACGTTTCCACTGATGGCGGCGATCCAGCTGATGTGCGCTCGGCTGGGCATGGTTACGGGGAGCGGCCTGGCAGCCGCCGTGCGGACTTATTATCCACGCTGGGTGCTCTGGGGAGCGTGCTCGATTCTCGTCGTCGCCAACGTCATTAACATCGGCGCTGATCTCGGCGGAATGGCGGAGGCCACGCAACTCATCACTGGGATAAGACCACTGGTCTGGATTCCAGTCTACGCGTTATACTAGAAGCTATTTCAAAACCCTCCGTAAGACGATGATCAAGCAGGCGATATGAAAGAATGCGCTGTAAATCGTGAGCGAGCGGTCGTAGCGAACCACCAGATGGCGGAAGTTACCGAGCCACGCGAAGGTACGCTCGATTTTCCAGCGCCTACGGTAGCGTCGCAGCGCTCGCCCGTCTTGGGTCACCGGTTTGCTTCGATTCCAGCGATGCGGCGCGATCAGTTCGATCCCGCGCGCTGCCAGCCGCTTGCGCAGCGGGTCACTGTCGTAACCGCGATCCGCGATCAAGCGCAGCGGTTTCTGCCGTGGCCGTCCCGCGTGGGTTCGGCGGCTTACGCAGATCGTCGCGAGCGTGGTTTCCGCGAGCCGTGCTTCGTGCGGGGATGCAGAACAAAGGTGCTTTCCCAAAGGAAGACCCTGGCCGTCGACCACCACCATCCACTTCGTGCCCTTGCCCCGCTTGGTTTTTCCGACTCCAGGGCCCCTTTTTTGGCGGGAGCAAAACTCCCGTCCAGGAAGGACTCGCTCCACTGCAGTTGGTTCCGTTCGTTGAGTTCGGCTAGAAACGCCCGCCAGATATTGAGCCAGACACCTTGCTCTTCCCAGTCGCGCAGTCTGCGCCAGCAGGTGGCTGGCGAAGGGAACTCTTCGGGCAAATCCTGCCAGCGAGCGCCGCTGCGCAGAATCCACAAAATGCCTTCGAGCACCTTGCGGTCGGAGGCGCGCGGCCGTCCGCCGCGTCGCCGCGAACGCGGACGAGGAAGCAAGGGCCGGATCTTCTCCCACTGGGCGTCGGTCAACAGCCGACCGTATCGCGCCATCGGCCCTCCATCGGCGCTGCTGACCTCGTTTATCTCCCATTTCCGTCAATCCAACTACCTCACAATTCAGGCTTTGCACCCAGTTTTGAAACAGCTTCTATGCATTTCAGCGTCTCCGACTGACGCGCGGCCATTCCAACGGGATCGCAGTCGCCTCATGCTGCGCGGCGTGATCTTTTCGGAGCGCCGTCTCTGCGATCCTTTGCCAATCCTTGAGCCTGTGCCATTCGCTGTCGCTGTAACTGAGACGGTAGCTTTGGCCGCATCGTGGGCAGGCGACGGTCTGCGCGTTTCCGAGATCATCGGACACAGCCGCGTTGCCGTTGATAATTTTGGCGAGCGTGACTGGCATGCTGACCTCTGCGGAGAGGGAAACGGGGAAGAGCATTATAACATCGCCGTTGTGGAGTGTTGCAGATTAGGAATCGCCTGCGGCAAGGCGCGGGGCGAGAGAGTAGCGGACTGTGTTAGGGTTCAACGGAGAAGGGATTGAAACACAATGCCGCAAGCCGAAGTGAGCGACACAGAAGTTATCGTGAGCGGGTTCGGATTCACGAAGCCGAAACAGTGGAAAACGCTACAGGACCGATTGAAGTCTCCGCGAAAAATGCGTGTTGACTCCGCAGACCGAGCGGTCATCTATCTCGAACCGGACGCGCTCTCAACGAGCGAGGTCGTGCGGATTCTTGCCGAGAGCGGCTTTGAAGTGTCGCACGCATGACGTTTTACATAAGAGCGCCACTCAGCCCGGACGGGGTTGTAGTCATGCGCGGCAAGATGGAAAAAGTGGAAGGCCGTTCCAATGCTACGGAAGTCGTGTATGGCGACGCTCAATTCCTTCAACAGCGTGCGGCGGAGGGATGGCCCGAACTGGATTGGGAAATTGAGAAGGTCAGCGAGAACAAACACATCGTTATCGGCAAGAGTGGGCGCTAGTGTCTTTTGGTGAGCCGCTCGGTCTCCGAGGAGTGCAACTCGTATTTTTCCGTCCAACTTCCGTCCAATTTGAATAGGAAGAAAATGGTTCAGTTCCTGTTGCAAGCTAGGAATCGCCTGCGGAAACCCGCGTGGCTCACAATTTGAAACGAACGTTCGTGGACGAAGGAAGAAGACACAACTGTGGACTGCGCCTTCTTCGCCCCGCCAAATGCCGAATTTCAATTCAGCTTGCTTATTATGTCCTGCCTAAACTCCCTCAGGTCCCTCACAGTCTCGGCAACAATCCGCTCGCGGTTTTCCGGTGTGACCTCTTCAAAGTAGATGTTCGGGTCGCAATTGCATTCTCCTAGCCTGTAAATTTGACACCAATCGTCGTGCTGAACGTCGAAAGCGTAGCGTTTGCCATCAGCAGGAACTTTTCCCTCACGCACCAGAGTTTCAATTTTCTTTACGTGGTTGTGCATATTCGTCTCCTCGCTTAAATGGCCTTATGATTCGATCAGGCCGAAACTGTACGGTGTAGCAGGCCGCAGACTCCGCACGTTGCCTACGCTTCCCCATACGTCGGTCTACCCACCAAACACGCGACCTACTCGACTACCGCAGGGCCCGTGTGTTGCCTCGCAATTCTTCGCGCGTAGATCCGCGTAGGTGCGTTCGGGGCGGGTTGACGAGCGCACACCAGGCCGTTGGAACAATAAGGATGCCGCGTAATGCGCTCGAAAAAGCGGCCATTCATCGACCTGTCGGTATTCGCTGAAACTACGTACTATCTCTTTTATCTTCCTTATATTCGGGGGTTTCAGCCCTCTGAAACTCGACTGAAACCTGGAACCTTGACCGCGTTCCTCGTTTTGAGAAGGTTTCGGTCGCAGTGAAACTGTTAGCCAGATTGATGTCATTGGACTTACACCCATTTTCCGCGCGGGTTTCAATGATTCCCCCCTTTCACCCATCCGCCCTCATGCTGTGCAACATGGCCCAGCGACTTCACCCTTTCCAGCAACCGCTGGAGGCTCGCTCGCGGGACTGACTTATCTGCGACCTCCTCAAAACGAAACCTCATTGGCAGGTTGTTCCAGTATTCCAACTGCTTGGTCGTGAGTGTCCGCTTGAGTTCGTGGCTATCAGGCGGACACAACCCGAAACCGGCAAGCTCGTTGTTGTAAACCGCTGGGCGGATTAGTAAGGGGTGCATCTCCTCGCTCCGCCGAATACCGTTGATGACGCGAATGTCTTCGTCGTACAAGTCCAAGCCCAGGCGCACGTCTGATCTATTGAGAATGTCTAGCGTGCCGCAGACTTCCTCAAGCCATCCTCGGGGATCGTTCAGCAGGCCTGTTCGTCCGGCGAAGAGTGCGTTCGCGCTCTTCATAATCTTCCGCAGGTTAAAGGTAATAACCATCGCAGCCTGCGGGCGCTTGCACAGTAGTTGACGCAAGTCCGCGTAAAGCGCGAGAACCGGTTGCTTCTTGCCAGTGTCGATCCTGAACATAAGTTCCAAGGGATCAATGATGACCAGAGCGTCCGGTTTGTCTTTCAGAGCCGCTTCGATTAAGTCGAGACGAGCTTGGATCGTCTTCTGCTTCAATGCGGTTAGCAACTTCTGAGTTCCGGTTTCCTTGGCGTCGTCGTGCTCTAGATAAACATCTAGCTCCTCAGGTACTTTCGGCACTGTCACTCCAAGACGGGCGGCCATGTTTCGCAGGTTTGATTTATAGACTGGTCCTGGCGTTTCAAAGTCGAAGTGGATGACTCGCCTTTGCCCAACCTTCCGTCCACACCACGGAATCCCGTGAAGGGTGTGTATCACTATGTCCGCAAGCAAGGGTGATTTGCCGATACCGTATGGTCCGGCGAATGCGCAGAGCTGCTGCTCTCTCAGCAGCCCTTCGATGATTTCCTTGCGCTGTTGAGTATTGCGCTCGAAGAAAGTAGGGGAAGTCCTAACAGTGGTCGCGTTAGTCGGCGTTGGCTCAACGAGACAAGTTTCGCTCATGGGACGCGCTCCGGTTGTTCCCGTAGGTAGGTTCAGTTGGTTTGAACGTTTCAGTTTTGCGGATCAGGACGATGACGCCCGCCTCATATTTCAACTCGACCGCGCCGTAAAAGGTCGAGCGGGCCAGTTCGGCGAGCACCTCCGGGATAGAGTCATTCTTCAATGAAGCCATTTTTGAGCCTCCGTCTTGACACGTTTGCGCGGTGATACGAGCCGTTCGCCGAAGTCCGCCAGCAACCGACGCAAGCCGTCTAAATTTGCATTAGGTAATTCTAAGAACATCGCTGCCCCCGATTCATGGAACGCGTAGCCGTACGTGTTTTGTCCAACTACCAAATTCCACTCATCCCTGATTTCGGAGCGAGCTACGGGATTTAGCTCAAAGTTCGGGTCAAGGCACTCAAGCAAAATCGTGGTGCTGAAATGCCCACCCCACACGCAAATCCGCCCGCTGGGGAAATGACGGGTACGCCTCACAATTACCGGGCGTTGCATCATTGCTGTGCTCCACCACTGCTGGTACCCGTGGTCATACTTGTGTCGGCAGTCCCCATCGTGTCGTGATCCGTTTTTGCAAATAGTTCGAGAGCACGGCGAGGAATAAGCACGCGCCGTCCGATGCGACGTGTGGGTAGTTCGTGTGCGGTGAGAAGGTTATCAACCGTCCGCAAACTTACTCCCAACACTCGGGCCGCGTCCTTCTTGCTCAACAGAATCGAGTCCATTTTTCAATCCCCCGATTGAGTTCAAACAATGCGCGCACTAACTAGCGCACAACCTGAGTGTCGCACCCTTGCAGTTACCTGCCTAGGCAACGGTACGCGTTAAGGTAATTTTCCACCGGACTTTGTGGGGCTTAGCGTCCGGCGGAAAATTCGATAACTCTCTAAATCCATTGCCATTGCGGCAAGTTTGTTGTTTGGGCACGGTTTCGCCACAAACTGTAAGGTTTTTCCTTGTAAATAACCTAGCGTTAGATTATTGTCGCAGCATGAGTAAGGCAACTGAGGCGGCAAGGGAACTCGCAAAGCGGAGCATCGCAGCGCGGCGGCTCAAGTGGGGAGAAGCAGGTTTCCGTAAGAAGATGCAGGCTTGGGGCAAGCTCGGCGGGCGTCCTCGCGGCAAGAAAGGGAAGCGCAATGGAAACTGAGACTCAGGTATCTACACACTTGAAGGTTGCCGACAAGACACGGCAGAATCCGCGCGGAGTCTTTGAGAAGGCTCCCGGCTCCGGCGAATGGTGGATTCGATACAATGACGCCAACGGACGCTACCGCCGCGAAAAGGCTGGCAGCAAGAGTGTTGCTATTAAGCTAGTGGACAAGCGCAGAACGGAGGCGTTGCAAGGCAAGAAACTTCCTGAAAGGCTCCGACGTGCGACAGTGACCTTTGCTGAGATTGCCCGAGATGCGCTGGTCTACTCGAAAGTCCATAAGGCGAGTACGAGCTACAGATGCGACGCGGGACGCATGGAAGTCTTGCTCGGATGGTTCCGTGAGTACCCCGCCGAATCTATAACGGCTCAGGATATTGAACGGCAATTCCAGAAACAGGAATGGGCCCCAGCTACGCCCAACCGCTATCGCGCCCTGCTTTCGCTCACCTACAGGCTTGCAATTCGCAACGGCAAGGTCAAAGAGAATCCTGCCCGGCTTGTCCCGCATCGTCTCGAAGACAACGCGCGCATTCGCTTTCTGTCCGGGGACGAAGAGACCGCGCTACGCAAGGCAATCGAGGGGGAGTGCTCTAAGCGAATGCCGGAGTTTGACCTTGCACTTAACACGGGCCTTCGCCTGAGCGAACAGTACGGATTGCTTTGGGAGAATGTCTCCCTTCTACGACGCACTCTCACGATCCCGCGTAGCAAGAACGGAACTATGAGGCATGTCCCGCTGAATCAGGCAGCCGTTAGGGCGCTCGAAACTCTTTGCAAGCTGTACCCGACCTCGGAACTCGTCTGCGGTGGCGCGCGTGAGCCTCGCCGTTGGTTTGAGCCTGTCCTCAAGAACGCGAAGGTTGCAAACTTTAGCTGGCACTGCCTCCGTCACACATTTGCCAGCCGCCTCGTAATGGCCGGGGTGGACATTCGCACCGTGCAAGAGCTTCTCGGTCACAAGACCATCGGCATGACCGTACGGTACTCTCACTTGGCTCCGAAGCACACGCTCGCAGCCGTAGAGCGGTTGGACGCTCGTACAGAGACTCCAACCGACACCACTACCGACACCAGAGTCTTCGAGCAGCCGGTGGCTCAGGTGGCGGTATTGCACTAACTCTTTCGATTCGTTAAGTTTGTAATGCCACTGCCCGGGTGGCGGAATGGCAGACGCTGAGGACTTAAAATCCTCCGGGGATTTTTCCTCATGTGGGTTCGACTCCCACCCCGGGCACCAGTTCTAGCAAGGGTTTTGTGCATTTCAGCGATTTACGCCAGCGCGCAGGGTCAGTGCGGTGCAGCAGAGCAGGAAATTCGCGATGATACGCTGTGTCTTCCTTTCATTGGTTCTCGGCTCAACAATTTGCGCCTCAGATAGGGCTCTACCGGAAAATGATCCTGGCGAGCCGGGGGTGATTGAGGGAGAGGTGTTCGACTCTGCAGGCAGTCCCCTGGCATCCGCCTGACGTTTGGGTGCGAGAGCGCGGACGGCCTCAAAGCGGAGTGCTACATTCCGTGTTTACGGACGAAGCGGGCCACTTTCGAATAGAGAAACTCCGGCTGGGGTCCACGAGGTATTCGTATCGCCAGAACGAGAACCGTCTTTCCTCTCAAAATTGGCGAAAGTGGTGCGTCTTACTGGCAAGCGCCCAGAACAGCACATAACCATCAGTATGGGCGTTGTTCACAGTCGCAAACCCCCCATTTCCCAAAACCTGCGATCGAACATCACCTTCAATGCTTCAATGTTTGTGCAGTGATTGAGGCGCGACCGAACATCGCGCCTTTTCCGTTTGCGGAAGAACGCGGTCGCTCAGACTCACCCGCTAACACTGACAAGCATTGCGCGCTAGATTGAATCTATGCACAGCAACCCTCTGCTTCCGGTGGTTTCGCTTCTTCTGATCGCTGGTGCGTGGTTTCTTCTCGATCTGCCGGCCCGGATGGCAAAAACAGAAGCGCGGACTCCCGCTGGCACTTATTTGGGCTTCGACCTCAACACTTATCCTGGCGACAATGCTCTCCCTATCCTGCGCAAGACGTTTTCCTTTGGCGGCTACTGGCTCAGCCCTCCGCCCGGAGCCAAGCAAAACACGTGGGTCGGCAAGCGCCACCTCTTCGTCTCGCAAAAATTTGGTTTTCTTCTTCTCTATCGCGGTCCGCAAATCAGCCAACTGAAGTCTTCCCTGCAAGCCGGCAAACGGGGAACCGCTGACGCGGTGAACACCGCCGCCGCGGCGAAGAAGGAAGGGTTTCCTTTACACGCGATCATTTTTCTGGATATCGAGGAAGGCGGGCGTCTGCCGGCAAAGTATCACGCGTATTTGCGAGCGTGGGCCGATGAACTCACCCGCGCCGGTTATCGCGCGGGAGTCTATTGCTCTGGGATGACCGTCCACGAAGGAAACGACGTGACCATCATCACCGCCGACGATATTCGACACAATCTCGGCAAGCGGGAGCTCGCCTATTGGGTCTTCAACGATGCGTGCCTGCCTTCGCCCGGCTGCGTCGTCGCGCACAATCCGCCGGCTCCGTCCGCAAGCGGCGTGGCTTACGCCGTGGTCTGGCAGTTCGCGCAGTCTCCGCGCCGCAAGGAATTCACTGCGCGCTGCGCCGCCACTTACAACCCTGACGGAAATTGCTACGCCCCCGGCGACACGACGCACGCCTGGTTCCTCGATCTCAACACGGCTAGCACTGCCGATCCTTCCGGAGGCGGAAATTAGCGAGGCGCGGAATCTGAGCAGAAGGATGACGCGCCTCGCCCCTCTTTAGATTTGTCCGAACCCACCGTCGACGGGAATCTCCGCCCCGGTAATGTACGAAGCGTCTGATGACGCCAGAAAGGCCACTGTCCCGGCTATTTCGTGGGGCTGACCGATGCGCTTCATCGGGACCCGGCTCAGGATGTTGCTCGCGAACTCTTCCATCGCCTCTTTCGACAGCCCTGTGCGCGCGAAGCCTTCCGGCGTGTTGATAGGCCCTGGACTTACCGCATTGACGCGAATCCCACGGCCCACTAATTCCGCGGCGATCGACCTTGTGAACGACCGCAATGCGGCCTTCGTAGCGGCATAGACCGTGCCGTTGACGACCCCTGTTTCGTCGGCCACCGAAGTGTTCAAGATGATCGATGCGCCGTCGTTTAGTTTTTCCGAACTTTTTGGAAACCGCCGCATACAGCTTGTCGAGATCCGCGGGGTTCGCGACGTCCGACTGCACCGCCAGCACGCCGTTGCCAATCGTTTTCACCGCATCCTCGAGCGTCTTCGCGTTGCGCCCCGAAATCGCCACACGCGCGCCCTCTTCCTGCAGGCGCTGCGCCGCAGCAAGCCCGATGCCGCTGTTTCCTCCGGTTACTACCGCCACTTTTCCTTCGAGTCTCTTCATTGGTTTTCTCCTGCTACGATTTGAACTTCCGGGTTGGTGTTTTCCAATTTCGATAGTTAGATGAGTATCTAAGTATTTCGTTGCATCAAATCACTGGGAGCAGCGGCGGCCCGTTATTTGTACCCCGCCCCGGGACTCGGCTAAACTGGAAGCTCGTACTATGGAACGCGCCCGTATCGAGAAGATTTCAAAGGCTTTGGCCGACTCCACCCGCCTCATGATTTTCGAGGCCATCTCCGCCAATAAAGAAATGATCTGCGGCGAACTCGTGGCCCTCCGCGGAGTCACCCCGGCAACCGTCTCCCACCACCTCAAAATCCTTGCCGACGCCGGCCTCATCGAATGCCGGCGGGAAGGTCAATGCGTTCACAATAGCGTCGTCCCCCAAACCATCGCGGAGTACTCCCGAGCCTTGGCGCGCATGGCGCGTGGCAAGAACTCCAGCTCGCGCCCATAGTTTCCAAGCCTCGGCGGCGAGCAAACATGCAAATCATGCTCGACCATAGAGTCTGCTTGCGGATTGCCGTCGGCAACGTTGCTGATTTGGCAACGCCCGCGCGGACACTGGAAGCCAGGCGCCTTTTGGTGCGAAACTGTAACTAAGCAAACTGATTGGGCGGAAAAGACTATTTGGAGGCGAAACTATGTCTGACACTTCACACGTTTTAGAGGCGACGCACATGAGCGAAGGCAAAGGTTTCTTCGAACGCTTGCTGGATTTTTCTTTTGAGCACTTCATCACCCAGAAGTACGCGAAGCTCCTCTATGGCATCCACTTGCTGTTGGGATTGATTGTGGCCACCTGGTACGTGTTCAATGGCTTTCAGATCTCCACGTCCCAGGGGCTCCTGACGCTCTTGCTCGCCGTAGTCGGCTACTTTCTGTGGATTCTCTACGTGCGAGTGGCTCTCGAGTTCCTGGTGGCCATGTTCCGCACAGCAGAGAACATTGCGCGCGCCAGCGGCCGGAACTAGCCGTTCACCGATCTTCTTACCGTCCGCTGCTCTTGAATTTCAGCGGTCTAGCCGTTGGCGTTTTGCGAACAACGCCAACCGCATCCTTTTACCGCGACGGGCAATCAAACCTTTACACCCATCGGACGCACGGGTGTCCGCCGAAATCACGTAGGCAGAAGGCGCAATGCTTTCTGTTCGAGGAGAAACCTTTATGAGTCCCAGAAATCACCGCTCCACCACTAAAAGCGAACAGCTCGAGGCCGGATCCGACCGCGCAAGTCCCATCCTGCACCAGAAGGCCCGCGAAATTCAGGCGTACGGAAAAATGACGCGCATGCCCATCGCCCTCGACGAAAACGTGCGCTCCGAGAGCGTGGGCAACTTAAACCAGCTTCTTGCGGATACCATGACGCTGCGCGACATGTACAAGAAACATCATTGGCAAGTGGCGGGGCACACTTTTTATCAACTCCACCTGCTTTTCGACAAGCACCACGAGGAGCAAGACGAGTTGGTCGATGCCATCGCGGAGCGTATCCAGCTTCTTGGCGGCATCAGCCTCGCGATGGCCGCCGATGTTGCCGAAACAACGATGATTCCCCGGCCACCGCGCGGCCGCGAGGAAGCGCCCGTGCAAATTTCGCGGCTGCTGGAGGCGCACGAGCTCATCCTCAAGGAAGCGCGCACC
>WNFR01008462.1_pt1 | contig 10398 bp, 9 predicted proteins | sample 5400221 | NCBI WGS metagenome assembly WNFR01 (sample SAMN13153357, study PRJNA577476) | soil metagenome | isolation source: 40 cm soil under Madrone tree | place: USA:California | collected 2016-06-14 | reverse complement strand
CCCATCCGAAACCGAGAAACAGGCCGTTCGCGGCCGGCCAGATCAGATACTGGGTACCGAAACCCGACGTGAACGCGAGGAAGACCACGTTGCCGAACGCGGCGAGGGCGGGACCACGCAGATGCTGCCGCGCATACGCGACGAACGTCAGCACGAAGATCACTGCGATCAGCACGCGACTGGAGCGCATGAAAGCAAAGCGCAGCGCGCGGGCGATCCACCACGTCGCCTGATCATGGGGGAGTGCCTCGACGAGGCCGTTCAGGAGGACGTTGAAGCCGAAGTGGCCGCCGTTCGGCGCATAACCGAGCGTCCGCTGGAGGAATGTCGCCGGGGACAGGATCACCCCGGGGATCCAGACCGCGGCGCTCACGGCGCCGATGGCGACCAGGCTCGATCGGCGCTGTTCCGGACGGGTCGTCAGGACGACGGCGGGGACCGTGAGGATGGCGCCGAGCTTGAGCCCGCAGGCCAGGGCGATCAACGAGCCGGCAAGGATCGGTCGGTCACTATCCGCGGCGAGCACCGATGCCAGGGCGAGACAGACGATGATCGAATCTGTATTACCGTGATACGACGAGATCAGGATCGCAAGCGGCGAGAACAAGAATAGCGCCGCGCCCCCGAGGCCGAGCCATCCTCTCGGAGAGCCGAGCCGAAGAAAAATCAGGAACGCCGTCACGAGATCCGCGAGCGAGGGCAGGAGGCGAAATGCCAGAGGAAACGCGAGACCCCATCCGCTCAGCATGTTGACGAGTGAGAGGAGTACGAGAGAAACCGGCGGATGATTGTAGTTGAAGTACGGAATCTGGGGAACGTCGGCCGGGGTGAGCGAGTACAGGCCGGCGGCACCGCGTTCGTGGAAGAGCCGAGCAAATCCGGCCCACGTATGCATGTCGTTCGTACCGTACGTGTTGGCCGCAATGGCGAGACGGATGGTCAGCGCTGCGATGGCACATCCCGCGAAGATCCCCACGTTGAGCCGCCGCCGCCCATCGGCGGAGCCCATCGGGAATCTCAACGACCGTCGTGGGATCCGGGATGGCCCACGTCAGCGCAAGAGCGAGCGCGCGAGCAGCGCGCCGATCGCCGGCTGGCGCAACAAGGCCACGATCACGTCGCGGTGCCAGTTGAAGCGCGCGGTGCGCTGGACGAGCGCCTGAACGTCGCTCGAAGCCGCCACCTCGATCATCCGATCGATCTCGGCGTCCGTGAGTTGCGCGAGTCGACCGCGCAGCCAGTCCGCCACGCGCATCTCCTGTCCAACGCGGTCGTTCCAGGCGCGCTCATAGCACGCCAGGATTGTCTCGTCGAAGCGACCCGCCTGACAGGCTTCAACCAGCGTCTCGGCGGCAAGCGACGCCGTCAGCAGGCTGTAGAAGATACCTCCTCCGGTCGTCGGCTTGGTGAACCCGCCGGCGTCGCCGACGGCGAGCACGCGGTCCGCGTACGTCTTCGGCAGGGGCTTGAGCGGCAGCAAGCGGCGGATCGGGTCTCCGGGCTCTTCGGAGAGCCGGCCGCGTACGTCCGGGCGATGCAGGAACGCTCGTAGACACTCCGCCGCGTTCCCTCGCGCCATCACGCCCACCTTGAGGCGCGACCGGCCCTCGCGCATGACCGGGACCGCCCAGACGAAGCCGTCGGGGGCGACGCAGCGCCCGAGGTAGAGTTCCACGCCCTCGGCGGGCTGCGCGTCGACCTCGACCTGCGCGGTATGGATGAGCTTGCCGGGCAGCCCCAGGCCGAGCCGGCGCTGGAAGGCGTAGGAGACGCCGCACGCGAGCACGCACGCCCGCGCCTCGAGGCGCCGTCCCCGCGCGTACAGGGTCACTCCCTCGCGACCGACCTCGATGTCGTCCACGCGCGAGCCCGTCGCCACCGTCGCCCCCGACCGCCTCGCGCGCTCCGCGAGGCCGCGGTCGAACGCGGCGCGATCCAGCACGAAGAGGCGCTCCTTGCCCGGCGAGGCCCACCGCGTCTCGGCGTGCGCTCCTCCCGGCCCGACGAGGCACGCGCGTGTCACGCCTCCCAGAATCATCTCGTCGGGAATCTTGACGAACTCGGCGACCTCGAGCGAGACGAGGCCCGTGCAGTGGGTGGGAGCGCCGATGTCGTCGTGGTCCTCGAGGACGACGGCTTCGAGTCCCGCCTCCGCGACGAGCGAGGCCGAGAGTAACCCCGCGGGCCCACCCCCGACGATCGCCACATCGATCACGGCGAGAGTATAAGGCGGCCGATCGGGCGCGTCCTAATTGTTCCTCGGTCTCAGGAGATCTTGACCCCGATCCGTCCGGTGTAATCGATCCTCGTCAGGAGGATCGGAATGCGGTAGTCGCGGATGTACTCATCGACCGCGCGCTGTGCGCCCGACCAATGGCCGTAATCGTCGATGATCACGACTCCGCCCGGGGACACGCGGGGAAACAGATGGACGAGCTCGTGCTTCGTCGACTCGTACCAGTCGGTGTCGAGTCGCAGCAGCGCGATCCGCGGCGGCGCGTAGCGGGGAATCGTCTCTTCCACCCGCCCCTTGACGAAATGAATCCGCGCGGGGTCGTAGCCGACGCCCAGCACGTTCCTCTTCACGTCCTCCAGGCCGACGGCGATGAGCCGCTCGTTCACCCGGACGTACGTCGCGGACGCGACTTCGCCGTCGTACGAGACGTCGTGCGACGTCGGCTCCGTCATGCCCTCGAACGTGTCGAACAGGTGGATGTCACGGCGACCGTCGTTGTGACGAAGCAGGGCCCGCGCCATGAGCATCACGCTGCCGCCCTTCCACACGCCGCACTCCACGAGGTCGCCGGGAATGTTATGATCCACGAGGTACGCGACCGCGCGGGTCAGGGACACCATGCGCTCACACGAGGTCAGGGTATACGGCCGCACCGCGATGATGTCGTCGATCTCGTCGCGCGTGAAGTCGGCCGGGAAGGCATCCGGCGAGGTCACCGGTCTGATCTTGACGATCTCGTAACCGAGGAATCGGAACATCCGCTTCACCGACCGGACACACCGGTTCGCCAGCCGCTCGACAAATCGCCGCATACCGCATTTTATAAGACCCACGTCCGCGTCATGACATCAAAAGCCCTCGACATGGCCGCGGGATCCGCGCCGGCGCACCTGCACGGGGTCGTGCTGGGCGAGCTGCGAGCGCGCAACGTCGGCGCCGACGCCCCGCTGCTCGACGTCGGCTGCGGCCAGGGACAACTGCTGAGCCGCCTCCAGGCGGCCGGGTATCGCAACCTCTGCGGCTGCGACGCCCTCACGACCCCGCGCTCGCTCACGACGCCCACCCGCTATGTCCGGGCCGAGCTCAACACGCCTCTGCCTTTCCAGCACGATCGGTTCGACCTCGTCACGAGCATCGAAGTGATCGAGCATCTCGAGAACCCCCGGGCCCACGTTCGCGAGCTCCATCGCGTCTGCAAGCCCGGCGGGCTGGTGATCCTCTCCACTCCGAACACGGAAAGCCTGCTCAGCAAGGCGAGCTTCCTCGCCCGCGGTCACTTCAACTATTTCGGTGAGGCCGACTATCCCGCGCACATCACGCCCCTGCTGCCGATCGACCTGCGACGGATCTTCGCCGAGGCGGGATTCGCGGCCTTCACCCATCGGTTCTCGAACTGGGGCCGGATCATCAAGACGGCGAAGCACTGGCAGCAGCTGATACGCCCGCCCGGCAATCCGATCGGCAGCAAGAGCTTCTCCGATCACATCTTCATCCTGGCCACGAAGTGAGAACCGTCCTGTGGATCAACGGCTGGCCCGACGTCGGCGGCGCCGAGCGTGCGCAGCTGAACGTCTTCAGGCACCTCGCGAAGAGCCACCGGATCACCGCGGTCCTTTCCGACGATGCTCGACCCCGTCTCGTCGCCGAAATCGAGGCGCTCGGCATCGCGATCCATCGGGCCCCGTTGACGCGGCTGCGCCAGACCTTCGCGCCTCATGCCGTCGTCCGCTTCGCGTACCGGTTCTCGCGGGCCACCCGCACGCTGGCGACGCTGATGCGGGGGCTCTCCCCCGACGTCGTCCACACCGCCTATCTCTACGACGTCCTGTTCTGCGGTCTCGCCGCCCGCCGCGCACGCGTGCCGCTGTTCTGGCTCATCGAGAATCCCGAGCGCTTCGATCGGGTGAACACAGCGTTCTTGAATGCCTGCAGGCTCTCGGGCTATGCCGGGACCTCGACGTCGATCCTTGCGGCCGCCCGAGCGCACGGTGTGAAAGCGCGGACCACCGGGCTCGTCCCCAACTCGTACGACGAGCGGTCGTTCTACCCATCCACGGCAGGGCGCATCGAGCGCGACACCATTCGCATCGGCTTCGCTGGCATCTTCGAAGAGCGGAAGGGCGTCGTCGAGCTCTGCCAGGCGTTCGGCATGCTCAAGCGAATCCTCCAGCAGGAATCGCGGCGCGATCCGAGCGTGAAGCTGATGCTCGCCGGGGACGGCCACGCGTCGTACAAGCGCGAGATGCACGAGGCGTTGCGGGTCTTCTCGGCCGAGCGCGACGCGACGCTGCTGAGCGGCCTGACGACCCCGGACCAGATGCGGGACTTCTACCAGGGGTTGGACATCTACGTCATGCTCTCGAAGCGGGAAGGGCTGTCGGTTGCGATGCTCGAGGCGCTGGCGTGCGGCCTTCCGGGCGTGATCGTATCCCCCTGGGGCGACGACGTGGTCGACGACGGCGTTCACGGGATCAGGCTGCCGAATCGCGATCCCCTGACGGTGGCGAGAGCCCTGCACAGCCTGGTCGTGAATTCCGAACTGCGGGTGTCGCTCGGCTGCGCCGCAGCCCGACGCCTGCGGTCGGAATTCGCCTCCGAGCACGTGGCGCCGCGCCTGGGCCAGCTCTACGAGCAGCTCATCGGCCCGGCCCATGGTGCATCTCCACACCGATCCGTTCGAGGGGGCGACCGATGACGCGGATGCGCTGGGTGGCGCTGGGGGTGGCGATCGCCGGGCTCGGGACGATCGCGCTCGCCCGCGCACCGGCCGTGGGCGTCTTCACGGCCAGATCGCCGGCGGCGGCTCTTGCGGCCGACGACCCCGCGGCACGGGGGTGCCACGAGGCGACGGCCACGCGCGTCCTCGTCGCCACGTGCCCACCCTACAACGTCAAGGGCGACGGAATCGCCGACGACGAACCTGCCCTGCAAGCCATCCTCGACGCCCAGCTGGCGATGGCCGACGATGGGATCACGACCACGCAGCCACGGATCCTGCTGCCGTGTGGCACGTACCGGATCGGCCGGCCGTTACGGATCAAGAAGGGCAAGACGCAGCTCATCGGCAGCGGCGACCTCTGCACGACCATCACGGCCCATCCGAAGTTCGCCTATGGCCCCCTGCTCGTGGCCTATCCGGCCTCGACCCACGCGAGGGTTACGACGCACACCCCCCTGGTCTCCGGTCCCGGAGGCTCCTATGCATCTACGCCTCGGCCTCGCACCCGGTGACCGGCGTGGGGGTGAGCCGCGCCAGCGCGACGACGATCCCGCCATGGGCCGACACCGCGGACGCGCTCCTGATGCTCGAGTCCGGCCTCGTGACGCTCTCCGCCCGGGCCGACCCCCGCTCTCCGGCCGCGGGCCAGCTCTGGCGATCGACGACCACCTCGAACACGCTCAAGTATTACGACGGTTCGACGACGCGGTCGCTGGCCGATCTCTCGCTCCCGCAGACGCTGACCAACAAGACCCTCTCCACCGTCCGGCGGGCGATCACGGGCGGCACAGGCGCCGGCGTCACCGTCGACGAGACGGGTCAGGTCGCGCGTACCGTCTACAAGGTCACCGCCGTTCACACGGCCTTCGCGGCCGCGGCGAGCGCGGCCGACAGCACGCTCGCCACGCTGCCGCCTAGGACCCAGCTGCAGCGGATCTACGTCGACGTGACGACGAGGTTCACCGGCGGCGGGGCGACCGCGGCCAGCATGACCTGCGGCAAGTCTGCCGGTGGACCCGAGTACCTCACGGCGTTCGACGTCTTCACGGGGACGATCACCCGAGGCCTCGCGGACAGCGATCTCGGCCCGTCGCTCACTCGCGCCAGCGCGGTCCAGGGCGGCGACCTGCCCTCCTGGTCCGGCTCCACGGCGGTGCAGTGCCGGCTCACGACTCGCTCCGCGCCCACGAGCGCGCTGACCCAGGGCGCGCTCACCCTGCATCTCGTCACGGAGGCCGTGCCGTGAGCCTCCGCCCGTCGCCCTGATGCGACGGGTCCACGCGGAGGCCACGTGGCCAGAGTCGTGGAAGCTGTCGTACGCCTACGACCTCGAGGAGGTCTACGGAGAGATCACGCACCGCGGATACGCGGGCGCCTATCGCGAGCGCCGTCGGCACACGCTGAACCTGATCGCCGAGGTGCTGCCGCCGGGCTCACGGATTCTCGACATCGCGGCCGCCCAGGGAAACTTTTCGATCGCCCTCGCCGAAATGGGGTATCGGGTCACGTGGAACGACCTGCGCGCCGAGCTCGCTGACTACGTCAGGTTGAAGCACGAGCGCGGCGATCTCGCGTTCGCTCCGGGCAACGCCTTCGAGATGCCCTTCGAACGACCCTTCGACGCGGTGCTGGCCACCGAGATCATCGAGCATGTCGCGCATCCGGACCGGTTCCTCGCCAATGTCGCGGCGCTCGTCCGGCCCGCCGGCCACATCGTGCTGACCACGCCGAACGGTGCGTACTTTCGCAACCGGCTGCCGAAGTTCTCCGACTGTCCCGATCCCAGCGTCTTCGAGGCGGGACAGTTCAAGCCGAACGCTGACGGGCACATCTTTCTGCTCTATCCGGACGAGCTTCGTGACCTGAGCGTGCGAGCGGGACTCGAACTGGAGCGGCTGCTGCTGTTCACCAACCCGCTGATGATCGGGCACGTGAGGACCGAGCGGCTGCTCGCCCTGCTTCCAGCATCGCTGGTGCGGGCCGTCGAGGAGGGGACGCGGCGACTGCCGCTCGCCCTGCATCGGCGGTTGATGTTTCAGATGGGCGCGCGCCTGAGAAAGCCGGGCTGATCGGCGGGCGACGGACGCCGCCCGACCACGTAGTGGTTCGAGCCGAGCAGCCGCGTCGACGACAGGCGCCCGAACAGCGGCAATGCCTTGACCACCGTGCGCAACCGTCCCTCCGAGCGCGCTGTACCGAGCCCCAGGTACCGTGCCTCTTCGATGCAAAGGTCGGCACCCTCGAGCATGTGGCGCAGCTCGTCCCGGCTGTATTCGCGGTAGTGGATGTCGGCTTTGGCGATCACCTCGCGGCCGTTCAGCTTCGGCTCATCGATGAACGCCCGCGTCCCCCACAGGCTGTACGCTCCTCGGAGCAATCGGACGGCGTTCATCAGCGTCGACGGATTCGGCGTCGTCAGGATGAGCACGCTGCCCGGCCGTAGCACCCGGGAGAGGACGCGCAACAACCCGAGCGGATGGTTGAGAACGTGCTCGATGACCTGGGCGATGATGATCGCGTCGAACCTCTCGGAGGCCAGCTCCCGGAACGCAGTTGAGGTTCACCTCCAGGAACTCCATCCCGGCGCGCTCGAAGATCCGTTCGCTCTCCGGCGGAAGACACGCGTCGGCCCCGGTCACGCGGCACCCCAGATGCGTCAGGAGGCAGCCGAGGTAGCCGTTGAAGCAGCCGACGTCGAGGACGCGAGCATCTCGAAGCCGGGACAGCCGGAGCACCAGGTCGGACACCATACGCCGCACGTGCGGCGCGTTGACGGGCCAGTGCTCATCGATGAACCAGCGGTTGTCCTGGTAGGCCACGAGCATCCGCTCGATCGCGTGCTCGACCGTCGGCTGCCCAGGCCTGACCTCGAGACGAACGCCGTTCTCAGAACTTCTGGCCACGATGCTCCCACGTTCCGCGAGCGGTGATCCAGAACGACAACACGATCAGCCGCACGTCGAGCCAGAAGGTCTGCTTCCTTATATAGAGGCGGTCGTAGCGGAACTTGTCCCGCCGCGGGATGTCGCGGTCCGCGTAGATCTGCGCGATGCCCGTAAGCCCCGGCGTCACCCGGTGACGGTCCTCGTAGCCGGGGATCGCGTCGATCGCCACCGCCTGCCCACCCCCGTTGACCTCGATCTCCTGGGGCATCAACGCCCGCGGCCCTACGAAGCTCATGTCGCCGCGGAAGATGCTCCAGAGCTGCGGCAGCTCGTCCATCGCCGTGGCGCGCAGCAGGCGGCCGAGGCGGGTGACGCGCGAGTCGCCGGCGGCGGCCTGCCGAGGGCCGAAGTGACGATCCGAGTCGGCGATCATCGAGCGGAACTTCCAGCTCTTGAAGGTGCGGCCGCCGCGGCCCACGCGCGCCTGGCCGTAGAAGATCGGGCCACCGTCGTCGAGTTTGATAAGGGGCGCGATCATTGCCCAGAACGGCGCCGAGAGCAGCAGGCCGATCCCGGACAGCGCGACGTCCAGGACACGCTTCGGCAGCGGTGTCCGACGCGGCGTCGCCCTCGCCCTCAGCTGCGCGTAAACGTCGGTGATCCGCTCGACCATCCGTTCGACGGTGAATTCCGCGTGCAGGCGCCGCCGCCCTTGCCGCCCCAGCTTCTCGCGAAGGACGGGGTCCTCCAGCAGGCGCCCGATCGAGGTCCGCAGGGCGTGAGCATCCCCGGGCGGGACGACCAGCCCCGTCTCGCCATCACGGTTGACCCACGGCACGCCGGTCGGCAGGTCCGTGCTGACGATCGGCTTTGCGCAGGCCATCGCCTCGAGCTGCACCACGCCGAACGCCTCGTTGGGCGCGACGGAGGGCAGCACGAGCACGTCGCAGGCATGGTAGAGCGCGCGCAGCTCCTCGTCGGACACTTCGCCGACGAAGTGCGCCTGCTGGGCCACCGCGAGCGCGTCGGCCAGCCGCCGAAGCTCGCCGTCGAGCGGACCCGAGCCGACGATGACGGCGTGGGCGTCGAGGCCGCACAACGCGCGGAGCAGGATGTCGACACCCTTGTACGGCACCAGCCGTCCGACGAACAGCAGCAGCGGCCGTCCGTAGCGCGCGCGGGCGTCGAGGACGGCGGCCTGCAGCGCCGGCGTCGTGGCGAAGGGCGCGGGGTCGATCCCGAACGGGATGACCACGCACTTGTCGCGGTGGGGCGCGAGCTCGCGGGCGTGCTCCATCAGCCGCGGCGACGAGACCACGATGGCGTCGGCCCGACGCAGTCCCCAGCGCAGCAGCGGACCGTAGAAGCGGTAGAACCAGCGATGCGGGATCACCTGGCTGTGGAACCACACCACCAGCCGCCCCGACGGACGTGCCAGCCAGTAGGAGAGCAGCCCCAGCGGGTTGGGCTCGTGGACCACGACCACGTCGGCGCGGCTCCGGCCCAACCGTCGCGGAAAGTCGGGGGACAGGGCGACCGTACCCACCGCGCCGAAGCGCGCCACGCGCGTCACAGGCACGCCGCGGTACGTCTCTTCGACGGTGCGCGGGCCGGAGCTCGCAGCGAGGACCCGCGTGTCGACCCGGCCACGCTCCCCTTCCGCCAGGAGCTGCAGGACACGCTCCATGCCGCCGCGCGCGGGCGGATAGAACTTGCCGACGTGCAGGATTCTCAGATCGGCCTCCGGCATTCCGCCAACACGTCGCGGTAGACGTCGACCATCCTGCGCGCGTAGTCGGACCACGCGAACTTTCGCGCGTGCGCCATACGCGCCGCCTGCTCGACCGGCGCGGCGGAGTCGCCGTCGGCGCCCGCCCGCAGCTGCGCCAGCACCGCCGAAACCCAGGCGTGCACGTCGGCGACGGGGCAATAAGTCGCCAGAGCGCCGCCGGTCTCGCGCAGCGCCGAGATGTCGCTGGCGATGACGGCCGTGCCACAGGCGAGCGCCTCCAGGACCGGCAGGCCGAAGCCCTCGCGCTCCGAGGGGAGCAAGACGACGTCGGCGCGCCGGTACGCGGCGGCGACCTCGTCCCAGCCGAGCGCCGGCAGCACCGTCACGCCGGCTTCCAGTCCCAGGTGCCTGAGCTGCGCTTGCTGCCCTGCTGTGAACTCGCCGCCGACCCGCAGCAGGCGCGCGCGAGGAAGGCGCCGCCGAACCTCGGCGAACACCTCGAGCAGGACGTCGATGCGTTTGCGCGCAACGGTGCTGCCGACGTGTAGGATCTCGACGCCCTCTTTGGCGCCGAGGAAACGTTCGAGCGCGCGCTCCGCCGTGACGTCGTCGCCGTCGCGCACGAATACGGGATGCAGGCCGAGCGGCGCCACCACGACGCGCTCGTCGGCCACGAGCCAATGGCGGAGGACGGCCGCGCGGGTGGCCTCGCTGTCGCACACGACGCGCGCGGCCTTCCGGAAGCCCGCCAGGATCCGCCGCGTCATGAGACGGAACGGCCACGACCGCGGCTCGACTTCCGGCTCGAGCACCGATCGGAACGTGT
>WNFR01008461.1_pt1 | contig 10399 bp, 9 predicted proteins | sample 5400221 | NCBI WGS metagenome assembly WNFR01 (sample SAMN13153357, study PRJNA577476) | soil metagenome | isolation source: 40 cm soil under Madrone tree | place: USA:California | collected 2016-06-14 | reverse complement strand
GTGCAGTTGGATCGTTACCTGGGATTGACCGGAATTCAAACGAATGTGGCGTTTCTCGTCACAGTGCGCGTGAGCAATTCAGACGCGTTGAACGACATTTCTCTCGAGCTACCGACGGAAATCACGATGACCGCGCCCGCAGTACATGTTCCGGCAGCCCGCGAGATCGTTTGGCGTCTCGCAGCGGCCAAAGAGGGAGCGTATGAGGTCAAGGCGGCTGCATCAGGGCAGAGTGTGACGAAGACGGTGCACGTGTCGTCAGAGCTGGCGCGAGTGTCGCCGGTGCGCTTGCGTGGACACATCTGGGAGAGAATGTTTAGCTCGACCGAATCTGCGATACCCGACAATAGCCCGATCGAGTCCATCGCAATCAACTATCCAGAGCGCAACATTGACATCGCCGGGTACGAGATCAACTGGATCTGGCTGTTTTTCATTCTCTCGATGATTGCCGGATTCATCTTCAAAGAACTTCTGGGGATACAAGTATGAAGAGGTGGTTGTGTGGAGTCAGAGTGTGTGGGTCGGACACTCCTGTCCGACTAACCGCACCAGCAACGACGAATTCGGCAGCCAGGGAAATCGGTCACACAAAGTTGTTCCTGGTATTAGCCATCGTACTGGTCCCAGGGCTAGCACATGCCTACGCCGGGCCGGGCGCGGGTTTTGCCGTGCTGTCTTCATTCTGGGCGATCTTCGTTGCATTTCTGTATTCGTTCTACGCGCTGATGACCTGGCCATTCCGGCAATTGTTCCGGATGATCCGAAACCGGAATGCCTATGGCAAAGCAAAGTTCAAGCGCGCCGTGATTCTCGGATTCGACGGTATGGATCCAGAGCTAGCCGATCGATTCATGAACGAAGGCAAGCTGCCAAACCTGGCGAAGTTGCGAGGGAAAGGCACGTTTACCAAGCTGCGCACGACCTTCCCGGCGATCTCGCCGGTGGCATGGTCCACGTTCATGACCGGAGTCAATCCCGGCAAACACAATATTTACGATTTTCTCGCGCGCGACACCAGCAACTATCTGCCGTTCCTGTCGTCGGCGGAAATCAAGGGGCCGAAGCGGCACATCAAAATTGGTAAGTATTCCATCCCCTTCGGCAAGACTGAAATCAAAGCCATGCGCAAAGGGACGCCCTTCTGGCACTGGTTGGGGAAGGCGGGGATCTTCAGCTCTGTCATTCGCGTTCCGGTTACATTTCCCCCAGAGAAATTTTCGGGAGTGTTGCTCTCCGGCATGTGCGTGCCGGATCTAAAAGGCAGCCAGGGGACTTTTTGCTTGTGCACGACGCGCAGTTCGAACGACAAGTTTCGAGAAGGCGGCGTGCGCGTGCCCGTTGAAAGACGGAATGGTCTCTGCCATTCGTATATTCCGGGGCCGGACAGTCCGCTGACCGAAAAAGCTGCCACCGAAATGCGTGTGCGATTCGAGATCCGGCCCGACGCGGGAGCGCAGCAGGCCCGCATCATCGTCGGCTCCGAGAAATTTACGTTGAAGGTCGGAGAGTATTCCGACTGGACTACGGTCGAATTCAAGGCCGGCCTGGGCTTCACGGCGCATGGCATCTGCCGTTTTTATCTGAAGGAAGTTTCACCCGAAGTCGAAGTGTATGTTTCGCCGGTGAACATCGATCCCGGACATCCCGACCTCCCGATCTCACACCCTGTGACATATTCGATCTATCTGGCGAAGCTCTACGGACCGTACGCCACGCTCGGACTTGCCGAAGATACCTGGGCGCTCAACGAGCATGTGCTCGACGACGACGCGTTCCTGGCGCAGTGCTACTCCAATCATGAGGACCGGGAGCGCATGCTGTTCGACGCGCTCGAGAAAACGAAGCAGGGTCTGTGCACGTGCGTATTCGATACCACCGACCGTGTACAGCATATGTTCTGGCGCTATTGGGAAGCAGATCATCCGGCAGCGCGGGATGTGCCTCGTGACCAGCGTCCGAATGTGATTCCGGAACTCTACCAACGCATGGACCGGCTGATTGGCCGCGTGATGGAGCAGATTGACGATGACACACTCCTGCTCGTCATCTCCGACCACGGATTCAAGTCGTTTGCGCGCTGTATGAACCTGAACGCCTGGCTGCATCAGAATGGATATCTCGCGCTCAAGGATGCCAAGACCGAGAGCGGCGATTGGTTTGAAGACGTGGATTGGTCGCGCACGCGCGCGTACACGATGGGCCTGAATGGGCTCTATCTCAACATCAAGGGCCGCGAGAAGCAGGGGATTGTGGATCAGGCTGATGCCGAGGCCCTGAAAATCGAGATTCAACAGAAGCTGAACGGTTTGAAAGACCCAGCCTCAGGCACGGTGGGAATTACAGGAGTATTTATCACCGGCAATGTCTATCGTGGGCCCTACACAGAAAACGCGCCTGATCTGCTGGTGGGCTATGGCGCGGGATATCGCGCGTCATGGGATTCGGTAATGGGCAAAGTGACGGGACAGGTCTTTGAGGACAACCTTAAGGCTTGGAGCGGCGATCACTGCATAGACCCGCGGCTGGTTCCCGGCGTTTTATTCTCCAGCCACAAATTTGTCGAAGACAAACCCCACATTGCCGATGTGGCGCCCACGATTCTCAACCTGTTTGGACTACCGTTGCCTTCTCATTTTGACGGCAAGCCGTGGAGCCTGGCAGGGTAAAAACTCTTTGGTAGAGACGCGGCGTGCCGCGTCTCCCCCTGCACCGGGGCGGCCGCCGCCGGAGACGCGGCAAGCCGCGTCTCTACTCGAAATTTCTACGGGCGGTTGCTGCCTATTTCTTCGATTCTTTCTTGTCCGCCATCGCCGCCTCATCTTTCAGATAGCCAGGACTGAAGGTGTTTTTCTGGCGGGCAATTTCCAAAACCGTGGGGTAGAACTGCACAAACGTAGTGTCCACCGCCGCGTGATCGGCATGACAGGAGTAGCACACCGCCTCTTTCGGAATGTGTCCGCCGTTAGGGCCGTCGCCAAAACCGAAGAAAGCCCATCCACCACGCGACTCGTCTTTGAGGTGGATCGACCGCGACATGATCTCGGTAGTCTGATAGTGTCCGCCCTTGTTGATGGAGCCCTTGCTGCCGGCCACCCGGCCTTCGAGCACAAAGATCGTCTTGTCGGGCCATCTCCCGGTAGCCACAAAAGCTTTGTAAGCCTCGGGGTTGACGAAAACGTTGTCAAACATGGAATGTTCGGCCAGGTTGACCGTTGGGCTGTAGTCCATGTCGAGACCGGTGGTCAGATAGATCCATTCCCGGTAATTCGCCGGGAACACCAGCTTGCCGTCTGCCGTATAAATAGGTGCAGTGGAAGCATTCGCCGACGACTGGGCGGTGGCCTGGGGTTTGGAACCAGTCACGGCGATCAGGAAAGCGGTAACACCGAATAGCAGCCAATAACGCATCATCAAGACTCCTCCGAATGGCGAATCACAATTGTTGCGATAAAGCTAACGAAGACCGGAACGCAGAGTCTAGAACAAAGACAACCTCTCAATTGAGTGGAGAGAGTATGGCACAGGCAGGCGGTCAGCAAGCCTTGGGGGCGGGAGCCTTTTTCGGCGCCGTCCAAAGCAGGCGGGAGCAGTGCGGCGCAATTTTCACTGACCTGCGTCACACGTCTCCAAGGAAGCTGCCTTCGCACGCCCACGAACTTCCATTCTTTGCCGTTCTCATGGAAGGCTTGTACGGCGAGCGCTACGGACGCCAGGAGAAACAATTTCGTCCTTTCACTGTCCATTTCCGGCCGGCTGGAGTTCCGCATCAGGATGAAGTTGGGCCGAACGGCGTGCGGTTCTTCGAAATTGAAGTTCGGCCCATCTGGCGCAAGCGTTTGGAAGACTGTTCCACCGCGTTGGACGTTGCCCGTGATGATTGCAAGGGCGGCAAGCTGCTGTGGTTGGGCATGAAGCTTTTCCGGGAAATACAACGCGCAGCCACCCCCGACGAGCTTTCTGTCGAGAGCTTGCTTACCGAGCTAATGGCCGCCGCCGCGCGAATGCCGCAAGAGAGCAGGCATCGTCCGGCCTGGCTGGGCCGGATCGCCGAAAGGCTGGCGGTCGAATATTGCGCGCGTCTGACACTAGATGAATTAAGCCGGGAAGCAGGAGTTCACCCCGTGCACTTATCGCGTGTTTTCCGTAAGTACATAGGAGAAGGGATCGGAGAGTATGTGCATCGCTTGCGCGTACGCGCGGCGTGCGAGCAGATCCTCAAACCGGAACTCTCGATTGTCGAAATCAGCCTGGCGCTCGGATTCGCCGACCAGAGCCACTTTACGCGCGCTTTTCGCAGAGTGACCGGGATGACGCCGGCGGCGTTCCGCTCTCAGCTTGAGATCTGACTCTCCCCACTCCCGGGATGAGAAGGTAGCGCCGCCGTCCCGGCGGCTGTCGTGGCGGCGTCCCGCCGCCACCTCTGAGTACGACGCGACTTCGGGTGAGCCGGCAAGAGTCTTCCCTGAAGTGCAGGCCTTACATAGCGGGCGGCACCCTCGCTATCTCCCAAACATCGGATAGTGACTGGCGGCTCCCATCAGAAAGAGCATGGGGAACGAGAGCACGAAATTCGCTCGCGACATGAGAAAGCCTTGACGCGACAGATACTTCGCATGGTCCGGGATTGGCGTTCCATTAGCCGCATTGTCGCGCGTCCACAGGATGATCTTCTTTTGCGCTCGCCAGATTACGCCCCAGACATTAAGCATCATCATCCATCCGATGCCGCCGCCGATTCCAATCGCGAGCAGGCGATTGCTTTCCCAGCCATGGTCGTTGAAACTCAGGAAGAGGCAACTCGCCACGATCACCACGACCGTGTAGACGACGGCCAGCACCGGCCCTTTGTCGAGTGGGCCTTTGCCCGGGATTACGCAGGCATACATCACCGCCCAGGTTATAGTCCAGATCCCAAAGAAACTTGCCATTGGGACTCCCGAAGTCGCGCCGCCGTTCCGCGCGTCGGATGCGACGATGCTGCCCCAGTATGCGAGGCCCATCAACACTGTGACGACCGATCCCCAGCGAAACCACCAGAGCGCACGCGACATCAGGGCAGGCAGAACCTTCCCCTTGGTCGCAGGATCGAGCTCCTTCATGAACGGGACGTTCACGAGATTAAAGAAGTACAACAACCCGATCCAGGTGACGCCGGCGATAAAATGCACCCAACGAAACAGCATCAGCAGGTTGGTGTTGAAGTCGGAAGGCAGGTTGATGCTGTGCATGGAAAGCTCCTATAGGAATTGACGATTGTAGACGCCGGATCGGCAAACGCAAACTGCCGCTCGCTGGTCGGACGCGCGGTCCAGGGAGTATGGTTGAAAAGCGGCGTCCCAGGCCGTATTGTAGGATTCAGCTTGAAAGAGGCTGCGATCAATTGCCCTCCCCAAAGACAGTGGCGCAGCATCTAACCTGCACCAAGGAGATCGGCAGATGGAAACCAAGCCGGCGCAACAGAATATTCAGGATTCTTTCCTTAATACCGCCCGTAAAGAGCGGCACAACATCACCATTTACCTGGTAAGTGGGGTGAAACTGACCGGACGAATCCGGTCGTTCGACAAGTACTCCGTGGTTCTCGAAACGGGGAACCAGGAGCAACTGATTTTCAAGCACGCAATCTCAACCGTCGTAATGGCGCGGCAAGCACACAGCCACGGAGAGCCCAAGCCCGTGGTAGCTGCGCCGCAATCGGAGTCCGCCGTCTCGAACGCCGCATCCGGCACCGAAGGATGAAGTGAGCCTGCGTGCGCCGAGACGAAACCAGACTAACCGGCCGGAGTACTGCGCGACGCGGGACTAAGCCCGTCTTGAATCCGTCCGAACAGCAGGAGCGAGCATTCCTGGTGGGGGTAGAGTTTCGCACGCGCGGACGTGGCGCCGGCAAGCTGAATACTGCCGCCATTACTCCCGGAGCCCAGGCCGCCCGCGACCACGCTGCGACCGCGGGTATTTCTACCCTGCCCGCCGATTCCCCGGACTTCAGCTGGGAAGAATCGCTGGATGAACTGCGAAGCCTGGCGACTAGCGCCGGCGCACAAATCGCCGGCGAATTCATGCAGCATCGTGACCGTCCGGAACCTGCCACTCTGATCGGCAAAGGCAAGCTGGAAGAAATTGCCGGCGCGGCAGCCTCGGTTTCAGCCGATGTAATCCTCTTCGACCACGACCTCTCACCTTCTCAGCAGCGCAATATCGAACGCGTGGTGAACACGCGGGTCATCGATCGAACGCAGCTCATCCTCGATATTTTTGCGCGTCACGCCCGCACCCGAGAAGGTCAATTGCAAGTGGAACTGGCGCAACTGGAATACATGCTTCCACGCCTTGCGGGAAGGGGCATCGAGATGTCGCAGTTAGGCGGCGGAATCGGTACCCGCGGGCCCGGCGAAACTCAGCTCGAAACCGATCGGCGCAAGATCCACCGGCGGGTCCGGCACGTCAAACAGCAACTCGAGAACGTGCGCCGGATCCGGGCCCAGCAGCGTCAACGGCGGGAGTCGGTGCCCGTCGCCATGGTGGCGCTGGTCGGATACACGAATGCCGGCAAGTCCACGCTGTTTAATGCGCTCACCAAGTCCGACGTAGTTGCTTCTCCGCGGATGTTCGCGACACTCGATCCCACAATTCGCTCCGTGACCCTGCCAACCAAGCGCAAGGTATTGTTTTCCGACACGGTAGGTTTCATACGCCATCTGCCCCACACGCTGGTGTCGGCCTTTCGCGCCACGCTCGAGGAGGTTCAGCGAGCGACGCTCATCCTGCAAGTGTCGGACGCGAGCAGCCCGATCTCGGCCGAGCAGGACGCGCAAGTAGAAAGCGTGCTGAAAGAACTCGAGGCCGAGAAGAAGCCGCGACTGCACGTGATGAACAAGCTGGATATTTTGCCTCCGAAGCAGCGTGAGTCGTTGCGCGATGACGAACATACGGTCCATGTTTCCGCGGCCAAGGGAATTGGATTGAGCACGCTGTTGGACCGCGTCGATGCCCTGCTCGATGAGGATCGCCCCAGCCGCGTGCATTTGCGCATTCCACAAAAAGAGGGCAAAGTGCTGGCCCAGCTGCAGGCGCGAGCCCGCATCTATTCGCGGAAATACCGCGACGGGCTCGTGGAACTGGAAGCGGACGCACCCGACTCGCTTTTGCGCCGCATGAAGGCGTGGATCGTTGCGGAATAGGAGGCGTGAGGTCTGTCTGCCCCAGCCACCTCCGCAAGTGAACGCAAGCATGAAAAAAGTACTTGGATTCAAGTGGATCTTTGTGGCCTTGGGTGTAGCAATATTCTTGACAGCGATCGTATACACGCGCTCTGCGAGGCGGGACGAGCATCATGCCAAGATCGTCGCCTTGATGATGGAGGTAAGTAAGCATCCTAACAACGAAGAAGTGCGTCGCCTCCTCAGGGAATCTCGATTCCAAGGGCTCACTTTGAGTGAGGTATCGAACGAATGGGTGGTAGAAACTCCTATAGAGTTTGGCGCCAAGAACTGGGTACTGTACATGGAAGTGAGCGATTCGAGAGTGGTAGAACTTCGTGTACGCACGGCTGACAGCGTAAAGGAACACCCAGTCGACGCTCCGCCCGATAAGAGTTTACAAAACTGAGATCGCTTGTCCTCTTGAAAGAGCGGCCTCTATTCACTCAAGCGCACTGAAGGGGGGCCAGAGAAGGAACTTGTCTGCGCTCCCGAAATTGTGTGACATTGAGCCATGCGTCTTCGCGTGGGTTTAACCCTGATCCTGTGCCTGTTCACGGGTCTCAGCATTCCTTTGGCCGCGCAAGAAAAGTCCGACACTGCCACCACCATTCGCAAACTCGAAGAGAAATGGACGGAATCGTACAAGAAGCGGCAGATCGATATCCTGTCTTCATTGTTGGCTGAGGATTTCGTCATCACGGTCGAGGACGGCAACACCTACAGCAAGATGGGCTACATCACCCATAGTGCCGATCCTTCCGTTCAAGTCGACATAGCCGAACTCTCCGACCTCAAGGTCCGGATGCACGGGAATACGGCAGTCGTCACCGGGGCTTACCACGAGAAGGGCAAGTCCAACGGGAAGCCCTATGAGTATCGCGACCGGCTGACCGATGTATGGATGAAAGTGGGCAACAAGTGGCAGGTCATTTCATCGCACTACAGCGTGCCATTTAAGCAGTAAGCGTTGCCCGTGCGATTTTCCCGGCAGATCACTTCTAGGGCTTACCGAACGGATTCTCGAGAGACGGACTCTGGGGCGTGAACAATTCCGCGCCATTCTCCGTGATGTGCATGTCATCTTCCAGTCGGATGCCGAACTCGCCCCTGATATAGATACCCGGTTCGTCGCTGGTCGTCATGTTGGACTCGAGTTTCTGGGTGTTTCCGCGAACCAGATAAGGCCATTCATGGCCATCCATGCCCATGCCGTGTCCTAGGCGGTGCGTGAAGTATTTGTAATCGGGACCGTAGCCGGCATCACTAATGACTTTGCGGGCCGCGACGTCGACCGATCCGCACTCTGCTCCAGGTTTGGCAGCGGCGAGTGCGGCGCTCTGTGCCCGGTGAACGATCTCAAAAACCTGTTTCATTTTGTCGCTGGCTTTGCCCAGCACAAAAGTCCGTGTGATGTCGGAGGCATATCCCTCCACCTTGCAGCCGCCATCAATCAGCACGATCGTGCCTTCGCGGATCACCTGCGGTGTGACTGATCCGTGAGGAAACGCCGAAAATTCGCCGACTTGGACGTCAGCGCCGCCTTCGAAACCGAGTTTGCGGTGGGCGGCTTCGATCAGATCCTCGGCGTCCTGCTGAGTCATTCCAGGTTTTAGTGAACGATAGGTTGCCTCGTAGGCGATGAGCGTGACCTTGGATGCCAGGCGCATCAGTTCGATCTCGTGCGGGCTCTTGATTATGCGGCATCCGGCCGTCACTGGAGTGGCACTGGCAAACGTCGCGGTCGACGCGGCCTTCCGCAGGTTGTCGCCGAAGACGAACTTCACCGTCTCCTCCACTCCGACGGTTCCGCCGGCGATCCCGCGGTCGCTCAACCCCTGCGCGACGCGTTCGTAGGGACTCTCGTCTTCCTGCCAGATGCGGACATCGGCGTTGTCTCCATCGGGCGACTTGGCAATCTGTTCGCGCGCGCGGCCCTCCTCAAATCCCGGACAAACGTAGAACGTCTCGCCCTTGGCAGTTAGTACCATCGCGAACAGGCGCTCGCCTCCCCACCACCGGATGCCGGTGAAGTAGGTGAGCGAAGTGCCTTCTGTCATCAGCATCGCGGAGAGATTGTTCTCGCGCATTAGCTTGCGCGCTTTCTCTTGCCGATCGCGGCGTTCGCCGAGGGAAATGGGTGTCGCTTCGCCGTGCAGCGACTTGAGCTGGGCTACAGCAGGTGGAAGTGGTTTCTCGCCCTCCGTACCCTGGACAAGAGTGGGAAGCGTTGCGGTGGCAGCGGCAACAGAACCGGTTTGCAGGAATCGGCGGCGCGAGAGCAATGGGACCTCCTCAAAGCGACACCATTATAGAGAAGCGCGCATCGAGACGGCTTGAGTGCTGCCAGAGAGGATGGTGAAGGGACTTCCGGCTGACCAAACGGGGCACGCATGAAAGCAATTTCATCTGCTTTTTACAAGCCGTTCACATGCCATTAACGTTTTCGAAATGCGCTACTCATAAACTTCTCGCCGGGCGTGCTCCAAGGAGGCTTTTCGGTGACAATCCGTCGTTTGTTCCCCCTGCTGCTGGCAGCGCTTGCGTCTCTTACTGCCCCTGCGGTCGCACAATCCGCCCCCCAATCCAACATCCAGCATGTACTTCTCATCAGCGTCGATGGTCTTCACGCTCTCGACGTGGCCAACTATCTCACCACGAACCCTCAATCGGCTCTTGCAGAACTATCCAGCCACGGGATCACCTACAGCAACGCGCGCACTCCCTCGAACTCGGACTCGTTTCCAGGGCTTCTCGCGCTGGTGACTGGTGGATCGCCGGTTACAACGGGCATGTTTTACGACGTCAGCTACGATCGCACGATCTTCGATCCCTCCAATGTCACGTGCTCGGGACCGGCGGGCAACCTGATGGTGTTTGACGAGAGCATCGACCTCTACAACAAAAAGAATGTCTCTCAGGACGTAATCGACCCGACCAGGCTGCCACGCGTCCGGGATAGATTCGGAAACTGTGTGGCGCTGTATCCGCACAGTGCGCTTCGAACCAATACCATTTTCGAAGTGGTCAAAGCGAAAGGCGGCCGAACAGCGTGGGCAGACAAACACCCGGCTTACGATCTGGTGAACGGCCCTTCGGGCGACGGCGTTGACGATCTCTACACTCCCGAAATCACCAACGTGAACGGATTCGATGCCACCGGCAGCGTAGTCTGTACGGTAGAGAATGATCAGAAG
>WNFR01008460.1_pt1 | contig 10399 bp, 12 predicted proteins | sample 5400221 | NCBI WGS metagenome assembly WNFR01 (sample SAMN13153357, study PRJNA577476) | soil metagenome | isolation source: 40 cm soil under Madrone tree | place: USA:California | collected 2016-06-14 | reverse complement strand
AAAGGTCACTTGGTATCCAGACCTGCCCGTTCTTCCAGATGATGAGCAGCGTTGGTTCACGCAAGCAGAGATTCGGCAGATTGTTGACGCCGCAACCGGCCAATACAGGGTGCTGTTTCACCTTGCCGGGTATACGGGTCTGCGCTCTGGCGAACTTGTTGGCTTGCGCGTTGAGGACCTGAAGTTGGAACACGGTGTGATTGAAGTTCGCCGCGCTGTATGGAACGGCATCGAAGGTGACACGAAAACGAAGAGTGGGAGGCGGAACGTGTTCATTGACTCCGCGACCATTCGGCTGCTTCGTGACTTCCTTGCCGGCCGTCAGACTGGCAGACTTTTTCAGTCAAGAGTGGGCACTTCGCTCGAAAACCGAGATATTTGTAGACGGGTTCTCACACCGCTCTGCGAAGCACTCGGCATCAGAGCCGGTGGAATGCACGCTTTCAGACATGGCAGAGTTAGCCACATGCAGGCGAGTATGATGCCCGGTGATTTCGTGAAGAATCAAATTGGCCATTCTGATTTGCGAATCACCAGCAACTACACGCACTTTGAGCACAGACAGAAGCGAGAAATGGTAGAGAAATTGCTGTCTTGTACACAAAGCGCGGATTTGTACACAGTTGCGAATCACGCTAAGGCATCGTAAACTGAATAAGTTGTGAGCAGTTCGCCACGCTGTTTTGAAGGGCCTGTAGCTCAGGTGGCTAGAGCGCGCCCCTGATAAGGGCGAGGTCGGTGGTTCAAGTCCACCCAGGCCCACCATTCAAATCACCAGTAAATACGCGTCGATTCTCACTTTTCCCCTTTTCGGGGCTCTCCCTCAAAAAACCGTTTTGTCAACCGTTTGTCAACTTCACGATTGGCCGGGATGGCACTACACTCAGGGCGTTAAGACCCGCGCGAACGGCTAGCATCGATTAGGCTACGTCGAGAACGATGCCCTGTCGCGTCGAAGGACGTGGAAGGCAGTGCAAGACACTGCAAGACTGTGCAAGGAGCGGGAAGTCATTCTTAGTGAGTTTGCCGGGGCGTAGTTCAGTTGGTTAGAAGGCCTGCCTGTCACGCAAGAGGTCGTGGGTTCGAGTCCCGCCGCTCCCGCCAATTTCAGTCTGCTACGGCACGCTGGGCCGGGTGATTTGCTTTGTGGCAAGAAGGCCAAGAGTTACGGATTGCGGACGAAGCGGAAGGTGGCCAGACCAGTCAACACAAGCGTTTGTCGGGACTAAAGGCCTCAAAGAGAATCAGACCGCACGCGGCAGTGTCTTCGCGCGTCCCGGGTCGTGGTCTTGTGTCCATCGAGTGCTCTCTCCTATCGCCCTTGCTCAGGTTGATGCCGAAAACTGGGAGAAGCAATGGCAGACGATTCCGTCTCCAGCACCAATGTATTGCCGATCTGCATGACCCTTCCATGAATCCGCATTGGTTGAGCCACGCGATCGAGAAAGGCTTCCTTGGGCAACCGCTTTTGATTCGGGCCGGTCAGTAGTAGCACTGCAGGAGAACCCTTGAAGTCGTTCGTCGCGAAAACTGGGGGAATGCCGCCGCTCAAGCAACGCACCGCGCAGTCGCGGTGCACTTTGCCGTTGCCGGGATTCATGTTGCCGAAATAGCACTTGCTATCAACAATCTCGCCAACAAGGTCAAATTCGCCCAAGTTTTTCGGTACCGCTTGATTCTGCTGAGCGTCACCGAGCATGGCAACGGAACCGCCAGACAGCGTGATCATTTTTTGGTCATCTCGGTAAATCAGTCTTCCTCGTAACCGCACCCTCTTGCCAATGTAGGCGTCCACTTGACTATCAGCACCATGCTTTCCATTCGCAACCAGCAGATAACGTAACGGACTGCCGTTCGCGACGTCGGGTGATGAGAGTAAGGTCGGGTATGGGCCTGCCTCGATGACCCCCTCAAACGTGCGTTCCTTCCCAGATTCGAAAAAAGATCGTGCGTAGGTCCGTTGAAGAGCGGCGAACCCAATGGCGCAGGTTGTTGCCGTAACGAATAGCAAGACAACGACGACCTTCATCTTACGGGCAATCCCGGAAGGTGCTTTCGGAAGATAACCCACATAGAATTCGGTCATGCCATCACCTCTGAGTCACTGATTAGCGAGGGCTCGACCCGAGTGCCCGGCGGGTTCGGTCTGGGATCGATCCACACGCGCCCATCAACGATCCTCGTTAGAAAGGTGGAGACCTTTTCAGTGAAGGGCGGGGGAGAAGCTCCGTCCTGAGGCAAATACTGAAACCCGTGCCACGGGCAGGTCACGCAGCCGTCGATGATTTTGCCTTCACCCAGTGGGCCGTTTTGGTGGCGGCAGACATTCGAAATCGCTGATATTTTTCCGTCGTACTTGAAAATCGCGACACGCTCCCCATTGACAGAGACAACGGTGCCGCACTTCTCGGGAATGGCACTGACCGCGCAGGCGTTTACAAATCCATCCGCAACGGGACCGAGATTCTTGCTATCCACTTTGGCTTCCCGCCGAGCAGCAGCCACATGGAGCGTGATGACAGTCAACAGCCCGAAGCCGGTGCCAACTGCCAGCAGTGAGCTCGTTTCGGACTGCAGCAGGCCCAAAATGACGTGAGCAACGAGCATGGCATAACCCACATACACGAGCATGTGCAGAGTCTTCCACATGGGCGGGGTCAGGTTCCTGAGCCAAAAGTCGTGGCTCGTCGCCGCCATGAGAAAAAGAATCATGAGAGCGAGAAAACCCAGCTGCTGAAATGGAAAATCCGGGAGGCTCCCGAAATCTTGATTCGAAGTCAACAGACTGACGAGCGGGTCCTTATCACCGAGACTGTGGAACTGTCTGATCGCGACCACACTGTGGATCGCTCCCAGAAGAAAGGTGACTACGCCGAGATGCCGGCGATTATAAAGCAATGGCAAAAATGTCGGGTCCAGCCTACAGAGCGGCCCGATGCAGAGGACAATGTGAAGAAGCAAGAAAGCGGCGGATCCAGCTGCGCGGATCGTCAAGGTTATCGCCGTAGTATAGGGAAAGAGAAACGCGCTGACTCCGATAAACAACGTCAGATAGAGCGTGACTCCAGTGACCAGCACAAGATCGTAAACGCGTTTTTGGCGATTCCAGCTAATGGCTTGGTATTGATTGCTCATGGCGTTGCTCCCGAAGGTAGGGGGTGTGTGGTGGGATTTCGCGACATGTTGGCTGTCGGCCATGAATAGCGGAACGCAATGCCACTCAGAAAAAGAGCAGGTAGCAACAATGCAAGCACGAAAAAGACGCGACGATGAATTTTGCGGAGGGGCTGAATCATTGGTGCGGATTCCTTTCTTCCGGGGGCTCGCCAGTTCGAGTAATCCAGCGGCGAAGCAGGAGGGGCCAGAACGCTACTGAACCCGGGAAAATCAAAACGCGAAAGCCAACGCCGCTGCCAATTGCCTGCGAATCCATACGTTTCACGCCGGTTGTGACGAAGGCAATCTCGAAAACCAACCCGGCTATGCCGTAAAGGTAGAGGGCGTCTACTAACAGAGTTGCGACTCGTTCATACATTAGGGCCACCGATGGGAATAGCTGTGCCGGTGATCTGTCGGGCGCGCTCGGCAGTCAGGCTGAGAACTAAATTAGTAACGTCGCTAGGCTGAATCCATTTCGAAAAATCAGCGTTGGGCATCGCTTTGCGGTTTGCCGGTGTATCCATGGTCCCCGGCAAAACGACATTTGCAGTCAAGCCCGCGTCCTTATTTTCAAGCGCCACCGTGCGGACCAACATCGCGAGGGCAGCCTTAAACGTAACGTACGCGCCGAGTTGGGGATGCGGTTCGACTGCAGTCAGACTCCCAATTGCCACAATTCGTCCTTTGCCGGATTTTCGCAAATGTGGGACCGCGGCGCGCAGCACGTGAAACCCTGATGTCAGGTTTAGGTCGCGCATTCGTTCCCAGGTGGCCTCGTCAGTTTCCGCAACGGTTTGCCCACCTGCGAAACCACCTAAAAGGTGGACAAGTACATCGAGTCTGCCGAACCGCGTGATTACGGACTGAACCGCGTCGCTCACCGCGGCCGCTTGACTGAAATCGACGGCCAGCGCGGTGAAATTGGGTCCGGGAAAGTCTTGCTGGGAAATGCTTCGAGACGCGCCTACGACGGTTGCACCGGTCTCTAGGAACCGCCGGGTGATGAAGGATCCTAGACCTCCCTTTGCCCCTGTGATGAAAACTACCTTGTCTTTCATGAACGGTAAGCCTCCTCAATTTTGTTAGTCACGGTATGCACGTAATTATCCGGGGTCGCTCATTCTGCTGCTGATGTATCTCGTATTCCTCTTCCGCAGCCAGCCGCCTGATAACGTACAAGCCATCTGCCGCCAGCAGGAAAGTGGTGCCGGTCTCATCGTTCGTAATTCCCTGACGAACCTGCTTCACGTCATAGACTCGCTCGGGTTCACGTGAATTCACGGTTGCGAAAATCTGGTAATCCCGGGCGTTTGCGTCTGACTGCACACTCGCTTGATTGGCGATCGTGAATCCGTCACCTATCAAACGTTCGGTCGAGCCATGGAACTTCAGCCCTGGAACGACCTTAACAGTCGGGAGCTGTGCCTTATGCAGGTCTAACATGGCCTCGCCTTGACCATCCCGGAAGCGGATGAGCTCTGCATAATCTCCAAGAGAGGAGACAAAGTCGAACGAACCAGGAACGTCAAGTTGTGTTGCGGGCTCCTGTTTGATCTTGGCCAGGTTGGTCACATCAAAGATGGCAAGACGGGCGCCATTGTTCTGTTCGACATAGAGAAAGGTTCTGCCACCGCCTGCTGCATGAAGCACCATCGCTTGGCCGGTCACCCGTGCAAGTTCGAGAAGCTCCGTAGGGCTGACGAGAACGACTCCACTAGGACGGTTCTTAGCTGCTACATGGCCGGTCATTGTGAAGGCGGCTGCAGCCGTGAGGGTTAATCGAGCGATTCGGATTATTCGTTTCTTGTTCAAGATACTTCCAATTCTTTCAAGTTGTGTGATTCTGATGATTCGTTGCTTGCTTCAAGGCACACCTCCAGGACCCTTAATGAGTTTTCGCCTTGCAGATCTTCGCGTGACGCATGAGCTACCAATCCGTGCATGAATCGGGATGACTCACCTGCAACAGGTAGAATTTGTATTCCTTTTCCACCGTCGGCCGCCTGATAAGGTACAAGCCATCCGCCGCAAGCAGGAACGTGGTGCCCGTCTCATGATTCGTAATTTCCTGACGAACCTGCTTCACCTCATAGACGCGATTGGGTTCGCGTGAATTGGCAGATATCTGGTAATCCGGGGCAGTTGCGTCCGACGCCAGACTCGCTTGATTGGAGATCGTGAATCCATCACCTGCCAGGCGCTCGGCCGAGCCCGGGAATTTCAGCCCTGGAACCATCGTAATGGTCGGGAGCTTTACGTTGTGTAGATCTAACACTGCCTCGCCTTGACCATCCCGGAAGCGGATGAGCTCTGCATGATCTCCAAGAGAGGAGACAAAGTCGAACGCGCTAGGAGCGTCCAGTTCTGCTGCGGCCTTCTGTTTGATTTTGGCCGGGTCGGTCACATCAAAGATGGCAAGGCGGACACCATCGTTCTGTTCGACATAGAGAAGGGTTCTGCCATCGGCTGTAGGATGGAGTGCCATCGCTTGCCCGGTCACCCGTGCAAGTTCGGGAAGCTCCGTAGGGCTGACGAGAACGACTCTACTAGGACGGTTCTTAGCTGCTACGTGGCCGGTCACTGTGAAGGCGGCTGCAGCCGTCAGGGTTAATCGAGCGATTCGGATTATTCGTTTCTTGTTCAAGATACTTCTCCTTTCAAGTTGTGTGATTCTGATGATTCGTTGCTTGCTTCAAGGCACACCTCGGCACACCTCAATGAGATTGGTCTAACAATGAATGCCCGTTGTTTCTCCACTTTCTAAGGAGGCCATCTATTGCCAGCGGTCCAGAACCGCCCAAGACGAGGGCTGCGAGGCAGGCCAGATATAGGAGATTGCATTCGTAGCCGACGGGCCCGAACTGGGCGCCTGCTGGAGTCACGGCCATGAGCTTGATCGAGCTGAACCCATAGGGTAAATGCACAGTAAAAATAGCCACCAACAAAACCGCGGCCAGCGGCAGACTAATCAGGGACACGAAGGCGCCCAGAAATATTGCCAAGCCGCCGAGCAGCTCCGTCAAGATGGTGAGCCAGGCCATGAAATGCGGCGCAGGTACCGCTAGGGCGTGCAGGACAGTGGCGAATGCGTCGGGGCCCCGCGACAGCTTGGCGAAACCATGCTCCATGAAGCCAAAGCCAACGATCAGGCGCAGCGGAATCGGGGCCCAGCGCGCAATCGAAAATCGACCTGGCAAGTCAACCGCAATGTCCCGCAAAGATTCCTCGGCATCAGTTGTAAGACTCAAAATAGTGCTCATGTTCGATTCTCCTTAACTTTGTCGTGAACAAAACTTTTGGCGGTGGAAGGTATGCGGCATCGCTGTCAGGAAAGAATTTGACTTCCGCAATATAGCTTGCAATTGCATCGTGTGAGGCGGAGCAGTCTCTCCTCGCCCCTGCATCGGAGATGTGGGTGTATCGCTGTGTCTTCCCGCCAAACCCACAGCGAATCCCAGCAGAATGATGGTGAGGACAAGCAGCGCGATAGCGCTAAAGCGATAGTCACGGTGCCGAAGGTAAACGATGAGCATCACGATCACGCGGACGACTGGCAGCAGGATCAAAAGCGCGATCCCGATGGTAGCGATGCGCATATCGCCCAGGATCGCCAGCTTAGGTGCGCTAAACCGTGAATGAAGCAGCGCCAGTGCTAATCCGAGACCAATGGCTGCGGATGCCAGCCACGTACCGTAGTGCAACGTACTTGCCAACAGCCATTCCAACTGCGCAGGTCTCGGCGTGGCGTGATTCATAGCGGTCCTTTTGAGAAGCCAATACCGAAAGCCTGCAGGAGCATCTGTGCCGCGAGCGCAACGAGCACCACGACGAACAGCAGACGGATACTGGCATTCGACGCGCGTATTAAAATCCGCGCGCCGAGTAGCGCGCCTACAACGGAACCAAGGGCAACGGGCCCAGCGACAGCGGTAACAATGTCACCGCGCATGAAATAAGCACCCGCGCTTGCGGCGGCGGTTACGCCAATCATGAAATTGGAAGTGGCCGAGGAAACCTTGATGGGCAGACGCAGAGCGGTATCCATGGCTGGAATCTTGAGGACGCCACTGCCGATGCCCAACAGTGCTGAAATGAGTCCGGCGCCGAACATCAGCATCATGCCCATTGGCAAGCGCTGCACGCGATAAGCGATGTCCGTTCCGAGGGCAGGCTCTGGATAGCTCGAATCCAGGCACAGCGCAGCACCCCATCGCCCGGTGGGGGCTGCCGTGGAAGCGCCGAGGGGATCGCCGCGGCGGGCCATCATCTGCTGCACTGACACCAACAAGATCACAGCGAAGAGGAAAAAAAGATACGACACGGGGATGACGCCGAACAAAAATACTCCGCTCAATGCGCCTAGCGTCGTAGCGGTTTCCAATGTGATGGCGAGTCGGATGTTTGTGAGGTGGCCCCGAAGAAAGGGCGGGGCGCTGCCGCACGAGCAAGCGATCACGGAGACAATGCTCGCGCCGATCGCTACGTGAATGTCGACGTGGCCGAAAATCGCCAGGATGGGCACGATGAAAATCCCGCTGGCCATACCAAGCATTCCTCCCAGCGCGCTGGCACCCATTGATACCGCAAACAGCCAGAACGTGAATTCGCAATGCATCTCAAGCGTCTCCCGTTCGCGATCCCGTTGTTGTTCGTCGTGCCATGAACTTGCTACCTGCGATGTTTCTCAGGCTCGGAGCGCCGCGTAGCGCCATCCTGGCGTGAAACAGCCGTGCCTTGACGGCGCCAACCGAGATGCCCTTCATCCGCGCTATTTCCTCTACCGAATAATCTTGAAAGTGTTGCATCTCCAGAACCCCGCGGGAGTTGGGTCGCAGACCTCGGATCACCCTTCGCACAAGTCGCTCGCGCTCTTGCGCCAGGTATTGCTTTTCCGGATTCGGAGCGCTGTCCGCGATTTCCTGGCACCAGCCAACGGCCTCGGAATCCCTAGAATCCTCTACGGGAATTTCGGAGGAATTGCGCCTTTTTCGCAAAATCATAAGCGCAGAATTGATGGCGACGCTCGTGAGCCAAGTTGAAAAACTTGACCGCCCCTCAAAATGCTCGATATGCAGGAGCGCCTTCAAGAAGGAGTCCTGTACCGCGTCTTCCGCATCTTCCCGATTCTTGGTAATGCGATACGTAGCGCGCAGGATTTTCTCCGCCTGAGGCTGGCAAAGCTTTGCGAAAGCTGCCGCTTGCCCGCTCTTGGCCGATGCCAGCAGTTGCGCCTCTTCTGGCTCTCGGCACCCGCTCGTCGCTCCTCCGTCGCCCGTCGGACTAAATAGATTCGTTGCCATTAACCCACCCCCTTCAAAACTTCCCAAAAAATTAGCCACCTAGTTATCCTGTCGTTGTCGAATGAAAACACCTACCCACGACGAAGAATGCTTGCTTGTCTGATGACGAAATGATTTTTGAAACACCGCGCACTGGCCCTCCGGAACGTGCGAAGCAAAATAGACCGATTTCGAACATCCTCCGCTGCCATTCGTTATGATGTTATAATGTCGCGAAAGGTTACAGACTTTGGAAAAGTCTTTTATGGACGCAGAATGGCTAAACTTTATGACAATACGACGTTATAATGACTTCATGTCAGGCGCACAGGATTCACTTCTCTATTCACGCGTCGAAGCGGTCCTCGCCGGCGAGATCGCCGATGGAGACCTGAGGGTCGGCGACCAGCTGCCAACGGAAGACAGCCTCATTTCGCGATTTGGGGTCAGCCGCATTACTGTCCGTCGGGCTATTCAGAATCTTGTGGGCCGCGGCCTTGTCGAGATTCGTCGCGGCAAAGGCACATTCGTTGCTGCCCCGAAAATCACGCAGGAGCTCACAGAACTGAGCGGATTTGTGGAGGACATGCACGCTCTTGGCCGCAAGCCGACGGCCCGCGTGATTGGTAAAGAGATTGTGACTGCCGATGCGACCGTCGCGAGTCAACTCGCACTGACAAAGGGCGAGCGCGTCGTCAGAATTCGTCGGGTACGCCTGGCGGATGGTATTCCCCTCTCCTTCGATGAGACCTACCTCCCCTTAGAGATCGGCAACAAAATCATCACCAACAACCTGAAGGCCGAACCTATCTTTTCGCTTCTTGAACGCAAATACGATGTTCCGCTGATTGAGGCCGAGTACAAGTTGGACGCAGTACCGGCTGAGGCCGAAGTTGCTGCGGCACTAAGAGTCAACCAACGCAGCCCGATCTTTCGTATTGAGCGAACTTCCTACTCAACAGGCGGCCGCCCAGTCGATTACGAAAGGCTGCACTACAGAGGGGATCTCGTTCGCTTCGCTACTCGCCTGGTCCGAAAGGTCTCTCGTTGAGCCATCTGCTGACGGCGTATCCAACCCGGCGTGCAAGCCGCTACCTGTGCTTCGCCAAAATTTTATACGCACTGAAAATAGCGCGCTTCCCTGCCGCCGGTTGTCCCGTCCAGGTTAGCCCTTCACCCCCGAGCACCAAGATTCTCTCCAGGGGGACCCCCGCGCGGTGTACCTAATATATAAGGCGAGATTGAGGTCGTCAGCAGCGTAATCATCGCCACGCTACTATGCATATAGCACCATAAAAGCCCCTGATAAGGGCGAGGTCGGTGGTTCAAGTCCACCCAGGCCCACCATCACAATCACCAGTAAATACGCGGCTATTCTCACTTTTCCCCTCTTAGGGAATACTTCTCAAAAAACCAATTTGCCAACTATTTGCCAACTTTAGGATTGGCCGGATGGCACTACACTCAGGGCGGTAAGACCCTTCGGGTGAAAGCCGAACGGTTAGCATCGATTAGGCATTGTCGCGAATGCTGCCTTGTCATGTCGAAGGACGTGCAAGGCAGTGCAAGACACTGCGAGGCTGTGGAAGAAGCGGGAAGTCATTTTTAGTCAGTTTGCAGGGCGTAGTTCAGTTGGTGAGAACGCCTGCCTGTCACGCAGGAGGTCGCGGGTTCGCGTCCCGTCGCTCCCGCCAATTTCACCATGTGTTAGGCCGCTCATACGGCACGCTGGGCCAGGTGGCCGAACCAGTCAATACAGGTGCGTTTGTTGTTACTAATCAGGTGGAATTGAATCAGCGGCGTTGATAGCGGTTCGCAAAACTGTTCGAAAGTTTTGATTCAGGACGGTTTTGCTGGAGGCGAAATTCCGAGTCGCTTCATCTTGTAAAAGAGCGTGGTGCGCTTCAGTCCCAGCCGGGCCGCGGCCCCGCGCGGTCCGCCGATCTGCCAGTTCGCCTTGT
>WNFR01016602.1_pt1 | contig 10401 bp, 8 predicted proteins | sample 5400221 | NCBI WGS metagenome assembly WNFR01 (sample SAMN13153357, study PRJNA577476) | soil metagenome | isolation source: 40 cm soil under Madrone tree | place: USA:California | collected 2016-06-14 | reverse complement strand
ACATTCACGCCGTCTCCCATGGCCGTGTAGCTCAGCCGGGTTGAAGAGCCGACATTGCCGACCAGGACGGTGGCGCAATTAAGCCCGATCCGAATCCGGATTCGTGGCCGTCCTTCCGCCTCCCATGCATCGTTGACGCACTCCATGCGCCGCGCCGCGCGCAACGCACCGGCGCACGCGCGCAGCACATGGTCGGGACACAGAACCGGGGCATTCCAGAAAGCCATGATGCCGTCGCCAATGAATTTGTCGACCGTGCCGCCTTCTTCGGCTATCGCGCCGGACACTTGCTCGAGATAGGTCGAGATCTGGACCAGAAGGTCGGCCGGCGCGAGGGTCTCGGAGTGGCTTGAGAAATTCTCCAGGTCGGAGAAGAACACGGTGATGAATCGTGGCTCAACCCCCAAGGTCAGCGGAATGCCTGACTTGATGAGCTGGCGGACCACGTCGAGCGGGACGAAGGAGGAGAACGATTTTAGCGAGGTCCGAAGCAGAGAAGCGGCGGACTCGAGCCTGGCGATCTCCCTGATATTGGATGGCCGCGTCGCGGGCGCATCGAAGTCCAGGCTTTCAATTGCCTGCAACTGGCGGGATACGTTTTCGACCGGCCGCGATAGCCGGCTGGCCGCAAAATAAATGAAGAACAACTCGACGGCAGTGAGGACGACGATGATCACCATCATCAGGCGATTGGTCGCCTTCAACGTCCCCACGAAATCGTCGATCGGCGTCAACGTGATCACCTGCCAGGGCTGACCGAAGCCACCCGGGAAATTGGCGAAGGCCGCCATCAAATCCTCTCCGTTCGTCGGTGACTGGAAGACGAAACTGTCGGTACCGATACGAGCATGCTGACGATGAGCCTCGCGCACTTCCGGATCGTCGATATCGGCTAGAGTTGCGATCTTGAGCTTCTCATTCTCAACGCGTACGCCCTTCTGCTTGTTTGGGAAGGCGATGATCTTGCCGTTGTTGCGGTCGGCGACCAGCGTGGTGGTGCGCGCGCTGGTCCGGTGCTTGTCAAGGAAACGCGACAGCACGTCCATGGTGATGTTGGCCGAGGCGCAGCCGAGGAAATCGACACCGTGGAAGAACGGAACCCGTAACGAGAGAATGGGAAAACCGGTATCCGGATTGATCGATGGCTCCGTCACTGCGAGCGTCCGCGTTATCTTGGCGGCCTGATAGCCGGGCAAGGTGCGAATATCGGTCTCGGTGGCAACATCGTAATTACCGACTTCGTGGGGCCATATGTCGAAGAATTTGCGATGGCGGGTCCGTCGCAAGGCGTAGCTGATCGCGTCGATGTAGCTGGAATGCCAGTTCGCGCTCGCTGGAATACGAGGATCGGCGTGCCTGCGGTCCTCGTCGATGCGGGTGACCACCCGATGGTACCCATCTTCGAAGCTGACATAAACAGCGTCGATCTGAGCTGCAGAGGTGAGGGCGCGGTACAGCAGATCGCGGCTTTGCTCGGTGCGGAAATAATTGGGATCGGCGGCGGCCACTTCGGCGAGAAAGCGCAGCGGGCTCTCGGTGTTCTCGATCAAATCCTGGGTACGTTCGACGGCGGCCTGGCTGGTCTGCACGACCGCTTCATTCAGGATCGATACCATGCCGGCCGAGTTCTTGTTGTAATTGTAGATCAGGATGAAAATGAGAATCGGGATGCTGAGGCCGATAAAGAGCAATGACATGATCGAGCTCAGCCTCGGTCGGCCCATCATTGCGAACAGCGGAAGCGCGCCAATCCGGGCCAGCGTTATATGCAGGGATCGGTGACGGCGGTGCGCTACCAGAGCCGCAATCGCTAAACCTGGCGGCACCAGCAGCGCTGGGATCAACCAGCGCCACTGGCCGCCGTCATTTCCGTCCCAAATCAGTGCGGGTGGCAGCGTGTCGTCATTGAGCAGTCCAAGCTTGCGATAAGTCGCGGCGATGCTTTGCCAGCGTGAGCGATCCTGCTCTCCGATCCGCTCGGCGTCGCGTCCAACCAAGATCTCCGTGTGCTCTGCCTCAAACAGGAGCGCCTCGCGGTTCTTTTTCGCTGAATAGCTCCTGAGGATCAGATCGACCGTTGCCTCCTTGTGCGCAAGCGCATAGGCCCAGCCTTTCAGGCTAGCCGCCCTGAACGCCTCTACCCCGTTCGGGTGGACTTTCAACTCGGCTTCAGAGGTGCACAGATTGTCGCCGTAAAAATCGATGCCGGATGCAGCAGGCGAGAAGGTGCGGTAGGCCGCACCCATCTGTTCGAGGACGAACGGCTCGTTGGTGCTGTAGGCGACCATCGCGTCGGCCCGACCGGCGAGCAGATCGCGTGGATTTCCTTCGTGAGCGACGCGCGGCATGGCCTCATAGTCGACCCCTTCGTGCTTCAGCATCGCGGCGATCTCATCGCTGCCTGGCGTGTCCATCAGTGTACGGCCACGCAAATCAGACACGCTGCTGATGTCCGTACGGCGCGGAACCAGGATGACTGCCGGGGAGCGCTGGAAGATAACCGCCAGCACGACCAGCCGGCGGCCGTTCGCCCAATCCCGCAGAACGCTTGCGCTGCAGACGCCGAAGTCAGCTTTTCCGCTGGAAACCGTTTCGGCAACGTCGATACCGGGACCGCCCTCGCGAATGGTGACGTCGAGGCCGGCGTCGCGATAGAAACCCTGTTCCTGTGCGGCGTAGTAACCAGCGAACTGAAACTGGTGCTTCCACTTGAGCTGCAGAGAGACTGCGTCGAGCGCAGCGGCGGGATGCGATGCCAGCAACATCAAGCAAGCGGCGAGCACCCACCGTGCTAGTCCGTTCCGGTGCTGCGTGCATGCGGCGAGCAGCCAAGCAGCCGACGCAGCGCAAAAAGACCTGATGAATTCAAACCGTCGCATGTGACCCCGCCGAGCGCATTCTCTTAAGGGGCGAGGCGGTGACGCGCACAGGTGTGCCCCTTTCGAACAATGGCCGGAAAAGGCTACGCGCGCTCAGATCAGACGACTATGCAAAATCGGACCATCGAGCGCACCGATGCGTTGAGAATGCAGTGATCAGGCGCGCAGGCGTCCTTTCATTCAAAGACTCCGAGCAGGTAGGTTGAGATAGCCCTGCATGTCTCCGACCGGGAACAGGAATCCGATCTGCGGACCGACGCCGATGACGCCCGACTGGAATCCACCCAGGATCGGGCGTTGTCCGAAGTCGTCGGTGATCTGTTGGTAAGCATATCCCACAAGGCCGACAAAGACCTGCTTGGAGAGAAACTGGGACGCACCCCAGTCGAGATGGAAATCGATGCCGCTCTGGTATTGCGTGTCCGGGTTCTTGAAATTGTAGGTAAATCCGGCAACCGCCGAAAATTCGTGCCACGCCTGCGGATTGAAATAGGTGTAGCCGGCCGCCATCGATGGCGCCGTGACCGATGCCGAGGTTGGAGAGGCGGGTGGGATCCTAGGCGCCAACGGGAATGTCTCCCGTCACGTAGGTCATGAAGTTGTGGACGCCCGCGTTCCACTTCAGGCTCGCCAGCGGATACAGGTCGCCGAACGCGGTGATAGAGTCACTGATGCTTCCCATGCGGGTTGTCGCAAATGGTCCGAACCCCGTTGTCAGCGTCCCGTTGAGGTCGGTGCTGGACCGCCCGAACAGGCCGGTTACACCTATCGCCAATTGTCCGCCCAGCACCGGCGTCGCAAATGTGTAAGTGGGGTTGAGCAGCAGCAGATCGGCCTGCGCATTCAGACTTAGATTCAAGTTGACGTTCACTGTCGGCGAGAATCTACCGATCCGAATTTCTCTAGCCGCGGCTGCGGCGCCGAACGCCAATACGGAGGTGTGATAGTAGACCTCGGCCATCGACCAGCCCGGCACCCCGGCGTTGCCGCGAGGCTGCCGAAATGTCCCGGAAGCTAAAACGAGATGCCGTCTTCGTCGGCGTATGCGGCGTCGGACAAGAGTCCGGACATCGCCATAGCTGCGCCGATAGCTGGGCAAATAAGCCGACCACTAGACTTTCGTCCGGATATACGGCGCGCCATCTGTCAGCCCCCTTTGCCTGGGAATCACAATTTATCAACCAGCGATTGAATGTCTCGCGCCACGGCCGAAGTCTTTTCTGCATCGGCTGATGGCCCGTCACCGGCTGCCCCGTGCCGCGGCCTCAAGGCGCTTGATGTCTTCCGGACTCAATTTCGGCCGGTCGATATTCAGCGTGATCTTGTTCAGCTTGTCTGTGAAAGTGAACGGTGTGCTGTAATCGTTATCGTCGACCGGCGTGCCGGTGTCCGACCCGATGTCGAGCGACTCATCCCATTGCAGGATAAAGGGAAGCGTATGCTCCATCTTCTCGGTCGCAAGAGCGTTGCCATCGACCTTCAGTACCCCGGTGCCGCCCTGGCCGATGCCGCTATAGTCGCCGAACACCATGGTCGCTGCACCGAGACAGTCGTATTTGAAGTCGAACTCGAGCTGGTGCTCGCCGGGGCTCAGCTCTGGTCCCTCCCAACGAACGCGCTTGAGGTCGACGAGATTCCAGGTGAACACGGGCTTGTTCTTCAGCATGTAAAAGCCGTATCCGCCGAACCGCCCGCCTTGCGTGATCGGCATGCCTTCGGCCCCGCCTTGCGGAATCTCGATGTCCGCCTTGAAATTGTAGGAGGCATTGAGCAGGCTCGGCGCATCGCCGTTCGGCGTGCCGGTGAGCGGCCGGCTCCAGGTGAAGGAAGTCCGGCCGGCGCTGAGACTTGGCCGCGGCGTCACCAGCCGTCCGGCTACCGAGGAATCCAGCGGCCGGACCTGGTATTTCGCCGCCTCCTTCCAGAACAGCTCCTGCATCGCCTTCTGCTTGGCAGGACTCTTGGCCGCAACATCCTCGTACTGCGTCCAGTCGTTGCTGTGGTCATAGAGCTCCCAGGGATAATCGAGAGGGCTTGGCAACTTGGCAACCGTTACCCACGGCGGCCGCAACACCTTGGTGCTGGCGATCCAGCCGTCGTTATAAATTGCGCGATCGGCAAACATCTCGAAATACTGCGTCTTGTGCGTCGAGGGCGCGTTCCGTTCTTCGCATCGAAGTATACATCATGCTGACGCCCTCGATCGGGCTTTGCTTGATGCCGTCAACCGTTGCCGGCTGGTTGATGCCCGCCGCCTCAAGGATCGTGGGCACGACGTCGATGACATGATGGAATTGATACCGGATCCCGCCCTTATCCGTGATCATCTTCGGGCATGAGATCGCCATGCCCTGGCGGGTCCCGCCGAAGTGCGACACGATCTGCTTGGTCCAAGAGAACAGGGTGTCGAATGCCCAGGCCCAGCCAATCGACATGTAGGGTTTTGATTGCGTCGCCTGGCGTTCGATCTTGCCACCGAATTTTTACAGCGGAGCTGGAAGCTGGTCGCCGGGAATGGTGGTGGTGGCGCTCGGAGAACCCGGTGTCCCGGTTATATCCTGTGCAGCCGCCGGAGCTAGTGCAAGGAAAATGGCGATCAATACAGAGCCTGAAGTGAATGATTTCATCTTCATGTTCCTCTCTAACCTGCTGGCCGACACGTTTTTCTCGCGGCCATGATGAAACAAATTGAGATCTATCGTTGCGAGCGTCTCGAAGCGCCGGCGCCTAAGCGCCGGCGGCTTCGATCAACTTCATTGAGCCGACAGGCCCACCGTTCCCTGTGCCTGCGTCTTCACGACGGGTGGCGGATTCCATCTTCCAGTCAGCGCCTCCTCCTTCGGGCTGTAGAGGCGCATGGTCATATTGAACCCACCCTTCGGCGACGGCAGCCAGTTCGCTTCCTTGCTCTTGCCGGGGTTCTCGTTCTGGAAATAGAGATCCAGCGAACCGTCGGAGTTGAACTGGAAGGGCATCCAGGAGCTGACCGCTTGCCGGTCGAGATTGTTGGGATAGGCGAATCCCTCAGGATCGTACATGGTGATGGACCAGAAAGCGTTCACCGGCGGCGAGGAGGCTTTCTCGAAGTGGATGCTATACCTATTCGATCCGTCGAGCGGCTTGCCGGATTCGTCGGCGAGATTGAGTGGATAGATCGCGTCTTCCGGCAGGTTCGCTCCAAGGCCCAGACGGGTAACGATCGCCCGCTTGAGATAGTAATTGCCGTAAACGCCCATCGTGTCGGTATTCATCGACCACCCGTTGACGACGCGCGCGATCGTCGGCAGCTTCCAGTCCATCAGCTTCTGCCCGTCCACCGGAACCCTATCAAGCGCCCTTGCGATGATCGGGTCGACCTTCGAAATGTCGAACGGCTTGCCTGGCTCGATGCCGAGCTTCTTCATTTGCGCAAGGATCGGCTGGTCCGTGATGTGAGGCGGCTGCTGTCCCATGAGCTCGGCCGCATAGGCGAAATAGCGTCCAACCGGCATGGTGTCGACCTGCTCGCGCGGCGGAGTCTTCATGTCGACGGAGGGATCGATCTTGAGTTCGGGCGGCTTGGAGGACTTACCCCATTCAGAGAGCAAAGTGATTGTGAAGCCGGCCTGAATTTTCCGAACCGCCTCGTAATCCGGAGGCCCATCGGTCTTTGTGCGCCCGATGATCCAGACATAGGGCGTCGGCGCATCGATCCGCTGGGTGGTTTTCGGCAACCTGAATTCATCGATGAAGCGGTCGCGAAGGTCCGGCCTCCAGCCCGGCGGCGTAACGAGGAAGGTTCCCGCCTGCGGGCCCGTCGTGCGCCAGCCTGGCGAGGCGAACACATCCGTCCACATGTCGAGCATCGGTAGCAGATAGTAGCGGCCCGCGGTATCGGGAACGGAAACGACGACCGGTTCCTTGAGCATGTCGAGATAGGCGATCGAGTACAGAGTGTCGTAATTCGTGCGGACAATGGTCCTGTCACTTGCCGGTGGATAGGCCGGAACGTTGCTGAACGCATTCATCGGACCACGGCCAAAACCCTTGTCCGTATTCGTGAGCTGTCTGCGCGTGATGTCCATCGTGATGAGAGGGTAAAGATAGACATAGGCATCCACGCCGATGGCGTGCGCCTCCTGCTCGGTGATTGGAGCCCCGTTGTCCGCCAGCGCGGCGGGCGTAGCTACTGCGGCAAGGCAGAAAGACAATGTCAGCGTCGCAATTCCTCGAAACATGTCGATTCCTCCCCTTAATGCGATGGAGTCGTCACTTCGATTCAAACCTCGGGGAAGCGCGTGCGCTCCCCTCTCACTCGCCTCAATAGCAAGGCGGATAGGGGTAATAGCCGCAGGCCATTCGGGCGACACCTCCCAAAATTGCGTTCGCGCAACGTCACGCTTGTCGGCAACTATGAAAAGGCGATGCAGCATCGACTATGCAAAAACGAGCAGACATCGAAATATAAAAAGGAGTGTTCAGGGAAAGGGGCTGTTCGGCGCGCCGATTTTGCACAGCGTCAGTCTACGATTGTCGGCGGCGCACTCAGCGCGGCCAAGGCAACGCAGCAGAGCGCCAAGCTCGCTCTTGTTTGGGTCAGCGCCTATACTGCTTACCTGTAACAACGCCGTCCATGCGCTGTGGTACAACTGCGGTCATGGAGTTGAGCGATACCGCTTCCGTTACCTACTTGGCATGATGATACCGACCCGCAGGATGCGAACACGAAGCCGCGTTGACCGTTCACACGCGCGAGAGCTATTCTTTTGGGAGCATCCATAAGCCTGCCCACGACGATCTGTACTGCCCTGGTGCTACGCATTTGCGGCCGCCCCAAAGGGGAAAAGTCGATGACCGGCGCCCCTATCATTCATATTGTGGACGATGACGATTCGTTTCGCAGAGCGATTTCGAGGCTTCTGAGTGTTTCCGGCTATGAGGTCGCGGAGTATGACTCCGCGACAGCTTTCCTGGCCGCGATTGCAAATGCCAGACCTGGCTGCATCCTTCTTGACGTAAGGATGCCGGCTTTAGGTGGCCTGCAGCTTCAGGACAAGCTCGCGAAGCTGTCTCATAGTTGGCCAATTATTTTCATGACAGGCCATGGGGATATTCCCACGAGCGTGCGCGCCATCAAGGCCGGCGCCGAAAACTTCCTCTCCAAACCGGTGGCCAGGGAAACGCTGCTGGATGCGGTCGAGCAGGCGCTCACCCGCTACGCGGCGATCCAGCGCAGCCACGATCAGCTCAATTCGTTAAAGTCGCTTCTCGCTGCGCTGACACCTCGGGAAGCCGAGGTTTTCGCCCTGATGGTCCGCGGCAAATTGAACAAGCAGATTGCCCATCTCCTGGGTACGTCCGAACGGACCGTCAAGGCTCACCGCCACGCGGTGATGCAGAAGCTGCGGGTTCAATCATTCGCGGAGGCCGTATCCATCGCAGAGCGTGTGGGACTGCTGACGCTGTCGCCCTTCCCTGACACAAAAGACGCCTTGTAAGGCTCTTTGCAACCAAGGTCTTCATTTCAGCGTTTCACCGCAAGATTGAGCGGCGGCCAATTTGCCCCAAAGGACAATATCGCCGGGGCGCGTACGGTGGTGTGTTGCCCTCGGGTGGATCACCTCACCAAGGGTTTTCCATGATTTTGGATCAGTGGCTCGCAGCCGTAGCGGAAACGCCTTTTACTCGGGAAAGCAACCCCTGCAGTGATCTCGTCGAACAGGCGAAGAGATTGGCTCTCGCACATCTGGACGAGCCGCTGCACATTTCGGCCCTGTGCAGTACGCTTGAGGTAAGCGAGCGAACGCTTCGCAAGGCATTCCACAAGCTTCATGGCGTTCCGCCGTGCCGGCATCTTCGAATGTTGCGGCTGGCTCGGGCAAGACGCGCCCTTTTGGCCTCGGACAACAAGCGCGTGACCGTAACGGAGATCGCCACCGGATTTGGCTTTCTGGAATTGGGACGTTTCTCCGTCGAGTACCGCAAAGCATTTGGCGAAACTCCTTCGCAGACGCTCCATGGCAGCACTTTGGTCAATCGTACTGTCCAAGACAGCTTCACTTTCGCATTTTGAGGATGCGCCTAGATGCCCTCAATAGCGCCGATTGAGTGGCTTCAGCACAACAGGACACGAGCAATTTTGCAGGTCGCCATGCCGGAGGTTTCGAGCGGTGTTGGCGTGGGTCCACTTCAGAAAGTCGAACTGCGTCTTGATAAGCGCGAGGGCTGCCGCAAGCAAGCCGAAGCGCAAGGACTCGGGCTGCTTGAACGAATCCAGTTCGTCCGGAAATGTATGGAGTGACACAGGTGCCGTTCAGGTTAGCCGGTAAGCTCAGCGAGCTGACGCTGACGATGGACCGGCCGAAGCTCAGGCTGGAGGAGATGAAGAAGCTGCAGCTGGCCGGGCGTAACAACTAGTTCAGCCAATGACGGAGATCTTACGGATTCCAAGGACGGACGGGCGCTCCCGGTATGGAGCGCCCGACACTCCGGGTTCGCCCGGCGCCACCATCGCGATCACCGGAAAACAACTTCCGCGGTCGTTTTTGCATAGTCGGGTCGCTGAGCTTTCCTTATGGCTTAGTTCAGTCATCAGCCTGAGAAAGGGATCAGTCATGTCACGTCGAACCATTGTCTCGCTCGCTGCATCCGTTACCGTCGGCATCGCGTGCATCGTGACCATCTCAACCGACGCCTTCGCATATCGAAGAGGCGTTGGCGTTGGTCGCGTTGGCGTTTACCACGGTGGTGTCTATCGCGGTGGCGTTTACCGTGGAGCAGCCGTGCGCCGCGGGGTGGCGGTAGGCGTCGGAGCTGCTGCAGTGGGAGCAACTGCCGCTGGAGCTTACGGAGCTTATCGCTGCGGATATTACCCCTATCGACCTTGCTACTGACTTGCTGCAAGGACCGCGCCAACACGATGGGCAAGGTTGCTCCCGTTACTGCTGGGGCCACCTGATCGGCAAATCCAGCGGCAAGTTGTCGGCGCGAAGAAGTCAGGCCGTCTCAGTTGGCGGCCTCTTTTTCATGGCTAGGTCTCCCAGATGGTGAAGTTCGTCAGTTGCGCGAGGAACATATGAACCACCGAGATTCCGAAGCCGCCGATCTTAGCTTGATGCGCCGCTGCATTGCGCTCGCCGCATCCGGCCGGTCGGACGGAGAATATCCGTTTGCGGCTGTTGTGGGCCGACGAGGCGAGTTCATTTGCGAAGCGTTCAACATGGTGCGACGCGAAGGCGACGTTACACGCCATGCGGAGATGGTCGCGTTGTCGGCAGCGCAGCAGAACCTGCGTTCCAGCTCGCTCGATGATTGCACGCTCTATTCTACGATCGAACCCTGCGCCATGTGCTCCTACGCGATCCGCGAAAGCAGGATCGGGAGGGTAATATTCGGCCTGCAATCGCCGGTCATGGGCGGCCACTCGCGGTGGAATATCCTGAGTGACGGGAATTTGTCCTCGGTCATGCCGGAGGTATTCGCGCTGCCGCCCTATGTCCTCCCAGGCTGCTTGCACGAAGAGGTGCGGAAATTGTTTCGTCGA